>Ga0209477_1000459_pt1 | contig 25311 bp, 21 predicted proteins | sample KloWWTupernatant_FD_187180 | JGI IMG/M metagenome (GOLD analysis project Ga0209477, IMG submission 187180) | Active sludge microbial communities from Klosterneuburg, Austria, studying microevolution and ecology of nitrifiers - Klosterneuburg... | ecosystem: Engineered > WWTP > Aerobic digester >... | reverse complement strand
AAAGGCTGTGGCAGCGCATCGTCTCGGGCGACCGGCCCGAAAGGTTCTGACGCATGCGCTGGACCATCGGCATTCGTCTCGGTTTCCTGCTGGCTTGCTTCAGCATTGTTGCGGCGCTGCTGGTGGGCTACTTCACTTTCGCGGCTGGACGCGACATGCTGAACGGCCGTGCCCGCAGCACCTTGCTGGCGACTACGCAAATACTGACGCAGCACATGCAGAGCGGGTTTGGCAGTGTGGCGCGGGACACTTCCATGTTGGCGTCTCTGGTGGCGCAAACCCAGGACGTGGGTACCCAGGGCGATGCCCAGGCGCGGGCGCTGGACCGGGATCGGCTGGCCAGTGCCTTCAAGGCCATGTTGGTCGCCCGCCCGGCTTACCTGCAGATTCGCTGGATCAGCGCACAGGATCACGGCCTGGAACTGGTGCGTGTGGAACGCTCCGGCATGGGGCTGGTACGCGTCGAGGGTGACGCACTGCAGGAAAAAGCCCATTTCCCTTTCGTTTTTGAAACGCTGAAGCTGGGCGCCAGTGCCATCTACATGTCCGAGTTTGGCCTCAACCGCGAAGGCGGGTCAGACCAGGGTGTGCAGCAGCCGGTGTTCAACATAGCAGCCAGCATCGCGCAGGGTGGACGAGTGCTCGGCGTGGTGGTTATCCGGGTGGCTGCCGATGGGTTTTTTGCCAATTTCAGCGCGGGTCTGCCTACACCCTACGCCTTCTATCTGACCAACCGTTGGGGTGACTTTTTGGCGCATGCCGACCGACAGCAGACCTATGGATTCGACCGTGGGCAGCGCATTCTGGTGCAGGACAGCATGCCCGAGGTCGGACAGATCCTCCAAGGCCGCAGCCGCCAGGTGGTGATGGAATACCCCGGTATCGATGGCAACCCCCAGGTGCTGGCTTTTGCGCGCATGCCGCTGGGGTTCCAGGAAGATGGTCGCTTCCTGGTCGTCGGCTTGTCGCAACCCATGGCCGTGATCCAGAGTGAAGTGGGCGGGCTGGGGCAGAGCATCCTCAAAGTGCTGCTGGCGCTGTGCCTGGCAGGGTTGCTGCTTGCGGCCTGGGTGTCCCGCGTGGTGACCGGGCCTCTGCAGGCCATGGCACGGGCGACCCAGGCCTTTTCACAGGGGCGTGTGCACGGGGAGCTGCCCGTGCAGCGGCACGATGAACTGGGTGACTTGGCCCGCAGCTTCAGTGAGATGGAGCAGCAGATCACCTTGCAGATGGCCGAGCTCAATGCCAGCCGCGACGCCATGGAGCACCTGGCCTACCATGACGCCCTGACCGGCCTGCCCAACCGCCGTATGTTTGAGCAGCGGCTGGCGCAGGCACTGGAGATGTCGCGGCGCAGTGGCAGGCCCTGCGCCTTGTTGTTTGTAGACCTGGATGATTTCAAACCCATTAACGACAACCTGGGCCATGCCGTTGGCGACGCGGTGCTCAAGGCCACGGCGCGGGTCATCCTGGGCGCGGTGCGCCAGGTGGATACCGTGGCCCGACTGGCGGGCGACGAATTTACTGTGCTGTGCGAGAACGTCGACTCCGAAGACGCCGCTGAGCAAATTGCCGATAAGCTGCAGCAGGCGTTTGGGCAGCCGCTGGATATCCACGGCAAGCCCTATGCGGTGCGGGCCAGCATTGGGCTGAGCCTGTTCCCGCGCGATGCACAGGATGCCCACGCTTTGCTGGCCAGTGCCGATGCCGCCATGTACCGGGTCAAAATGAACCGCCGCAATGGCACCTCCTGAAGCCCAATCCCTCCTTCGCTCTACCCATGACCTCCATCTTCGACCAGAACCTGCCGCGCACTGCCGCGAACTTTGCACCTCTGTCGCCCCTGGGCTTTATTGAGCGCACGGCCGAGGTGTACCCTGACCGCCTGGCCATCGTGCATGGCGGTTTGCGCCAGACCTGGGCGCAAACCTATGCCCGCAGTCGCCAGTTGGCCAGTGCCCTGCAGCGCAGCGGCATTGGCAAGAACGATACCGTGGCCGTCATGCTGCCCAATACCCCGCCCATGGTCGAGGCGCACTTTGGCGTACCCATGGCGGGGGCGGTGCTCAATGCCATCAATACCCGGCTCGACCCAGAAACTGTGGCCTTCATGCTGGACCATGGCGAAGCCAAGGCCGTGATCGTGGACCCGGAGTTCGCCCCCGTCATGGCCAAGGCCCTGGCCCTGCGCCAGAGTACGAAGCCGCTGCAGGTCATTGATGTGGAGGACGCGCTGTATGGCCCCGCCAGCCAGTTGCTGGGCAACACGACCTACGAGGCCTTCTTGGCCACTGGGGATGCTGCGTTCGCCTGGGAGCTGCCTGCCGATGAGTGGGATGCCATTGCGCTGAACTACACCAGCGGCACCACGGGCAACCCCAAGGGCGTGGTCTACCACCACCGGGGCGCAGCAGCCAACGCCATCAGCAACGTGCTGGAATGGGACATGCCCAAGCACGCCGTGTACCTGTGGACGCTACCCATGTTCCACTGCAATGGCTGGTGTTTCCCGTGGACGGTGGCGGCGCGTGCCGGTGTCAACGTATGCCTGCGCCGTGTGGATGCGCAAGCCATTTTTGATGCGATGCGTGAGCACGGCGTGACGCACTATTGCGGTGCGCCCATCGTGCACGGCCTGCTGGTCAACGCGCCCGAGGCGATGAAAACGGGTGTGCCTGCAGGCATTCAGGCCATGGTGGCTGGCGCTGCGCCCCCGGCCTCCATGATCGAAGGGATGGAGAAAATGGGGTTCGATTTGACCCATGTCTATGGCCTGACGGAGGTGTACGGCCCCGCCACGGTGTGCGCCAAACACAAGGCGTGGGATCAGCTCGATATTGGCGAGCGCGCGCGCCTCAACGCCCGCCAGGGTGTGCGCTACCACCTGGAGCGCGATGTGCGCGTGCTCAACCCCGAAACCATGCAACCCGTGCCACAAGATGGCGAAACCATGGGCGAGATCATGTTCAAGGGCAACATCGCCATGAAGGGCTACCTGAAGAACCCCCAGGCCACCGAAGAAGCCTTTGCCGGTGGCTGGTTCCACAGCGGAGACCTGGCTGTGCAGTACCCCGACGGCTACATCAAGATCAAGGACCGCAGCAAGGACATCATCATCTCGGGCGGCGAAAACATCTCGTCCATCGAGGTGGAAGACGTGCTCTACCGCCACCCCGACGTGCTGGCCGCTGCCGTGGTGGCGCGGCCCGATGCCAAGTGGGGCGAAACACCGTGCGCTTTCGTCGAATTGAAACTGGGTGCGCAAACCACACCGGAAGACATCGTGGCGCACTGCAAGAAGCACCTGGCCGGATTCAAGGTGCCGCGTGCGGTGGTGTTCGGTGAACTACCCAAGACCAGCACCGGCAAGATCCAGAAGTTTGAATTGCGCAAACGCGCCGGGTCGGCCGAAGCCATCAATGTCTGACTGCCCAGCGCGCCATGGTCGCCGCGCCTGACGCTGTCCTGCCCAATGGCATTGGAAATGGATTGCTATAAAAATAATAGCTTCTAGCGCTTGCCCATAAAGCGCTAGAGCCTATTTTTAGCATAATCAATCACCCATAACAACGCCCTCGCGCCGGGGGTCGGCACCGCCCAGCCACAGCGTTTTGCCATGGGCCTGGCCGCGGGTAATGGCCTGCAGGCCGCTGGTCATGTTCATCTCGCGCACCTCGGCGCCGCGTTCGCGCAGCGCCTGCACCGTGGCGGGCGGGAAGCGTTTTTCTTCGAGCAGCGAAGGGCCGTTGAGCGAGGCGAAGTTGGGCAGGTCGATGGCCTTTTGTGGGGTCAGCCCCCAATTGAGCACGCCGTACAGCGTCTTGGCCGTGTAGTGGATGATGAGCGCGCCGCCCGGGCTGCCGCCACTCATCAGCACCTGGCCCGTGGCCTTGTCGAGTACCAGCGTGGGTGCCATGGACGAGCGCGGGCGCTTGCCGGGCTGCACGCGGTTGGCTATTGAAGCGCCTTGGGCGTCGGTGGGGGCGAAGCTGAAGTCGGTCAGCTCGTTGTTGAGCAGAAAGCCCCCGCTGCGGGCGGCGTTGGTGGTCACCATCTGCCGCGAACCAAAGGCGTCTTCAATGGTGGTCGTCATGGCCAGCGCGTTGCCCTGGCTGTCCACAATGCTGATGTGACTGGTGCCGTATTCGGGCTGGTCGGGCATGGGGGCCAGGCTGGTTTTGAGAGGGCCAGGGGTGCCGGGTTGGGCCACTTTCATGCTTTGCGCGCCAATCAGTTCGGCGCGTTCGGCCAGGTAGGCGGGGTCCAGCAGGCTCATCCAGCTGCCGCCCGGGGGCTGCACAAAGTCGGGGTCGGCCACGTACAGGGCGCGGTCGGCAAAGGCCAGGCGCGAGGCTTCGGTGTACAGGTGCAGCCACTGGTGCGATGGCAGGCCCTGGTCCAGCGGCAGCGTGGCAGCCTGGGTTTGGTTCAGGATGCCCAGGATTTGCCCGATGGCAAGGGCGCCGGAGCTGGGCGGCGGAAAGCCGCAGAGGCGGTAGTCATGCGCGCGCGCACGGTAGTCGTGGCACAGGGCCTCGCGTTTCTTGGCTTGGTAGCCTGCCAGGTCGGCCAACGAGAGCTGGCCGGGGTTGCTGGGGTGTTTTCGCACCTTGTCCACGATGGCCTGGGCCAGTGGCCCTTCGTGCAGTGCGCGGCTGCCATCGGTGGCAATGTTGTGCAGAACGGCGGCAAGTTCCGGATTCTTCAGCACATGGCCCACGGGCCAGGGCTTTCCGCTGGCGTCATAGAAATACGCTGCCGCCACGGGGTCTTTGGACAGGTACTTTTCATTCGTCAACAGGGTATGCAGCCTTGGGCTGACCTTGAAACCGCTTTTGGCCAGCACGATAGCGGGCTGGAACAGGGCGGCCCAGGGCATCTTGCCGTGCGCGCGGTGGGCCATTTCCAGCATGCGCAGGGTGCCGGGCACACCGACCGAACGGCCTCCCACCACACCGTCATGGAAGGCCATGGGTTTGCCGTTGGCATCGAGGAAAAGTTTTTCGTCAGCGCTGGCGGGCGCAGTCTCGCGGCCGTCGTAGGCTTCGATGGCCTGGCCGTTGGAGTACAGCAGGAATGCCCCACCGCCAATGCCGCTGGATTGGGGCTCCACCAGGGTGAGCACCATCTGCACGGCGATGGCCGCATCGATGGCCGAGCCCCCAGCCTTGAGTACCTGGTAACCGGCATCGGTCGCCAGCGGGTTGGCGGCTGCCACAGCAAATTGGGTTGTGGCCCAGCCGGGCTTTTCGGTATAGCCCGAAGCGCCTTCGGGCTGTGCGGGCACGGTGTAGTGCAATGCGGGGGTGCTGGTGCAGCCTGCAAGCCAGGCGGCTGCGGCCAGCAGGCCGATACGGGACGCGGTGATGCGGTGGGGCATGGCAATCTCCAGGGGTCAAGGCGAAGCAACCATGGTAAACGTCCCTGCACGGTTGTACCCGGCAGGCCATGAAAGGAATCAAATAATTTTGGCCTTTTTGGCCTCTAGCGCTTTATGGGTAAGCGGTGCTAGCTATATAAATAATAGCAATTTTCAGGCCTTAGGCTGCCCGCTCTGGGCCCGCCTTGCCGTTTTGCACTACGAAGCGGGCCAGGGTGTGGATGCCGCTGTCCTCGCGCAGCGGGTCGTCCACGCAGCGCAAGGTGGTGGTCCAGCGGGCCGGGGTCAGGTCGGCCAGGCCATAGCCGCGCTGGTCGCAGCGCGCCAGCAAGACGTGGGGGTTGTGGCGGGCCACGGCATCCACCTTTTCTTGTGTAGTGCCCGAGCGGGAGGAGATCGAAGTGCCACAGAACTCGCTGGCCAGCGCGGGCCCGTCCGGTCGGTCAGGGTGGGCAGGCACGCGGCAGACGTAGTTCTGGTGGATGTCGCCGCCCAGCAGCACGGTGTTGCGTGGTGCATGGCGTGCAATGGAGTGCAGCAGGCGCTGGCGCGCGGCGGGGTAGCCGTCCCAGGTGTCGGTCGAGTGCAGGCCCGAGGGGTAGTGGCGTGGCGAGAACAGGGTGGTTTGCGCCAGCACGCTCCAGCGCGCCTGGGTTCGGGCATCCAGCGCCAGGCCCTGGTCCAGCCACTGCTCCTGGGCTGGGCCGAGCATGCTGCGGGCCGGGTCTTTCAGCGCGGGGCAGTCGTCGGGGCGCGTGGCGCCGGCGCCGCTGGAGCGGGGGCTTCGGCACGCCTGCAGGTTGCGGTATTGGCGGGTGTCGAGCAGGTGGATGTGGGCCAGTTGCCCCCAGTCCAGCCGCCGGTGCAGCGCAAAACCGGGCGCAGCCAGGCTGGATGCGCGCAGCGGCATGTGTTCGTAAAAGGCCTGCCAGGCCGCAGTGCGCAGGGCCAGAAACGCGGCCGGATCGCCTTTGCCTGCACTGCCCGCATAGTCGTTCTGTACTTCGTGGTCGTCCCAGGTCACGGCCCAGGGGCAGCTGGCATGGGCGACCTGCAGGTGGGGATCGCTTTTGTGCAGGGCATGGCGGTCGCGGAAATCGGCCAGCGTGGTGGCATGGCGCAGGCTGTGCACGCGCGCTAGGCCCGTGGTGTCGCGGGGCGATGCGTATTCGTAGATGTAGTCGCCCAGGAACAGCACCAGGTCGGGTGCGTCAGCGCACAGGTGGCGCCATGCGGCGTAGTGGCCGTGCTCCCAGCGCTGGCAGGACGCAAAGGCCAGTCGCAGGTGGCCGGGCATGTGCCCGGGCAGGGGTGCCGTGCGGGTACGGCCGGTGCGGCTGATGGCGTCGCCCTGCATAAAGCGGTAGAAGTACCAGCGGTCGGGCGCCAGCCCGGTCAGCTCGACATGTACGCTGTGTCCCAGGGCCGCCAGGGCGGTAGCTGTGCCGTGGTGCACGATACGGCGGAAGGCTTCGTCATCGGCCACCTCCCAGCGCACGGTGACGGTATCGGGCAGGCTGCCGGGGACCGTGGGCAAGAGGCGGGTCCAAAGCACGACGCCTTGCGGTGTGGGGTCGCCACTGGCCACGCCCAGGCCAAAGGGGTCATGCTGCAGCGCGCTGCCCGCCCAGGCCCAGCGGGGCAGGGCTGCCATGGCAGCCGCGTTGCGGGCCAGGTGCAGGAACTGGCGGCGCTGGGGCATGGTCAGGATGGAGGTGAGGGTGCCGTGGGGCTGCTTCAGGCAGGCAGCACGCGGTTTTTGCCGGAGCGCTTGGCCAGGTACATGCTTTGGTCGGCGCGGTGGATGGCTTCGGTTGCAGTTTCGGTGCTGGTCAGTTGGGCCACACCGGCGCTGAAGGTGATGAGGATTTTTTCGTTGTTGCGCAGGAAAAACCGTGTGGTCAGCTCGCGCTGCAGGCGTTGCATGGCTTCAACGCCCTGGTCCAGGGCGGTATCGGGCAGCACGACCACGAACTCTTCCCCGCCGTAGCGGGCCAGCATGTCTTGGGGGCGCATGACTTCGCGCACCACGGTGGCCAGGTGCACCAGGGCGGCGTCGCCCGATTCATGGCCCAGTCGGTCGTTGATCAGCTTGAAATTGTCCACGTCGAGCAGGGAAACGCACAGTGGTGTCTCGGTGCGTTGGGCGCGGGCAATTTCGCGCTCGATGACTTCGTCGAGCCCCTTGCGGTTGAGCGTGCCCGTGAGAGGGTCGTGGCGTGCCTGGGTGCTTACGCGGTCGAGTTCTTGCTGCAGCCGGGTCATTTCGACTTGCTTTTCTTCCGTGCGTGCACGCAGGTCGGTGAGTTCGTCGCGCACCACGCGGCTGTCCAGGGCCATGGAGCGGGTGGCGCCCACCAGTTCCTTGAGGACGGGGGTGATCTCCTCCAGTGAGCTCGCCTGGGTAATTTGCTCGGAGTAGCGCTCCATCTTGTCTTGGTAGCCGCTGCTGGCCTGGGTCATGTCTGAGAGGCGCTCGATGAAGGTGGAGAGCATCTCTTTCATCTGCTGTTGGGCCTCGACCATGCGGCCCTTGGCCTCGGTCTGCTTGAAAATCACGTCCTTCAGGCGGCGCTGCACATCGTCCAGGCGGCGCAGGGTGAGAGGCTGTGCCGTGGCGGCCACCAGCGCCTCGGCCTGGCCCTGGAGCCAGCGGTCGTCCATGCTGAGTGCAGCAATGTTGCCAAACACCATGTGCAGCAATTCGAGCAGCATGGCGCGCACGGAGGCTTGGTCCTCTGCGGCAAACGAGAGGCGGAAACTGAAGTTGGTCAGCATGATCTTCAGCGTGCTGATAGCGGGCGTCGGCTGGCGCAGGAATTTGATCAACTGCTCACCCAGCAAATGGATGCGGGCATCATCGCTGCTCATGCCATGCAGGGTGTGCTCCACCAGGCGCGCCAGTTGCTCTGCCAGTTCTTGTGGCACGGTGGTTGGTGTCTTGGCAACCAGGGAGGGTGGGGCGGTAGATTCCGTGGGGGTGCCCGGCGTTCGTGCGCCGGGCTCGTCGATCTCAATCGGCGTGCTGGCGCCCAGCTTGGCGTAGCCCACGACCACGCTTTGCAGGGCCATCCAGTCTTTTTGGGCCACGGCAGCTTCGAACTGGTCGAGCAGGCGCTTTTGCGCAGGTGACTGGCCGGGAACCACGCGCAAAATCTGCCGCAGTGGCGCTTCCGGAAATGGTGCGGGGGTCATCTTCCCGGAAATTTCGTCGTACAGCGTCCGGAAGTTGTCCGGCGTGGGTGCAAGCCTGCGCAAGGCCAATTGCTTGAGTGTTTCGCGCGCGATATCCGAAGGAAGTTTCTCGGCCATGAAAAGCCACCAGGGCAGAAAATGCAGGAGCCTGCAAGTGTGACAGAGCGCGCCGGGCTTGAACAGGTTGTGCGATGCGCGCGCCCGCATGCACGTGGCGCGCGCTCAACACTTTGCGGCGCTCAGTTCACCATGACGAGCTTGCCTTGCACGCTGCGCGAGCCCATGTGGGCGAAAGCGGCGGGTAGTTCGGCCATGGGCATGGTGCGGTCAATGACGGGTTTGATCTTGCCGTGGGCATACCACTGCGCCAATTCCATCATCATGGAAGCATTGGCCTTGGGCTCGCGTTTGGCAAACTCCCCCCAGAAAACGCCCACGATGGACGCACCCTTGAGCAGAGCCAGGTTCAGGGGCAGGGCCGGAATGGGACCGGCAGCAAAGCCAACCACCAGGTAGCGACCACGCCAGGCAATCGAGCGGAAGGCCTGCTCGGCAAAGTCGCCGCCAACGGGGTCGTACACCACATCCGGGCCTTTGCCACCCGTCAGGCGCTTGACGGCTTCGCGCAGGTCTTCGGTTTGGTAGTTGATGGTGCTGTCGGCCCCGATGGAGGTGCACAGTGCGCACTTTTCGTCTGTGGAGGCCGCAGCAATCACGGTGGCACCCAGGGCCTTGGCGATTTGGATGGCGGCGGTTCCCACACCGCCTGCGGCGCCCAGCACCAGCACGGTCTCGCCCGCTTTGAGCTGAGCCCGGTCCACCAGGGCATGGTGGGACGTGGCGTAGGTCATGATGAAAGCGGCCGCGTCCACATGGGAAAAACCGGATGGCAGGGGCATGCACAGGGCTGCGGGGGCGATGGTGTGGGTGCCAAAACCGCCCGTGCCCGACAGGCAGGCGATGCTTTGCCCCGGCTGGAGGTGCGTCACGCCTTCGCCTACGGCCTGCACCACGCCCGCATACTCGGCCCCTGGCACAAAGGGCAGTGGGGGCTTGATCTGGTACTTGTTTTGCACCATCAGCAGGTCGGGGAAGTTCAGGCTGGCGGCCTTGATTTCGACCAGAACCTCACCGGCTTTGGGTGTCGGTGTGGGCAACTCGGTCCAGGCCAGGGCCTCGACGCCGGTGGGGTTGGTGCATAGCCATGCGTGCATGGGGGGTGTCTCCTGTCGTTGCAAAACGAAATGATAGGTCTGCGGCACGAGCACGCCATGTCCCTTGAGCGACGCCGCCATCGCGACCTGTGGTGCGCGGATGCGCGCCTACAATCGCGCCACCCGATACAGCACCATGAAGATTCTTATTTCCAACGACGATGGCTACCAGGCCCCCGGCATTGTGGCGCTCCATGCGGCACTGGCCGCTGTGGCTGATGTAGAGGTGGTGGCGCCCGAGCACAACAACAGCGCCAAGTCCAACGCGCTGACGCTGCATTCGCCCCTGTATGTGCACACGGCATCCAATGGGTTTCGCTATGTCAATGGCACGCCAGCGGATTGCGTGCACATCGCTTTGACCGGCCTGCTCGGGTATCGGCCCGACCTGGTGGTGTCGGGCATCAATAACGGCGCCAATATGGGCGACGACACCATTTATTCCGGCACCGTGGGTGCTGCGATGGAGGGCTATCTGTTTGGAATTCCGGCCATTGCGTTCTCGCAGGTCGACAAGGGTTGGGGCGAGATCGAGGCCGCAGCACAGAAGGCGGCAGAGATCGTTCGGCAGATGACTGCGCGGAAATTGGTGGGCGAGGCGCCCTGGCTGCTCAATATCAATATACCGAACTTGCCTTTGCACGCGATGCGTTCCCTGAAGCTGTGTCGCCTGGGGCGTCGGCACGCCGCCGAGCGCGTTATCACCCAGGAAAGCCCGCGCGGTGAAGTCATGTATTGGATTGGCAGCGCGGGCGCTGCCAAGGACGATGCCGAAGGCACAGACTTCCATGCCACGGCTGCAGGGCATGTGGCCATCACGCCCCTCAAAGTGGATCTCACCGACCACCAGAATCTAGGGTATTGGGCGCAGACCGCAGCCCACTTGGCGGCGGGGGAAGCCCCTCCCGAAAGCGTTTGATGCAGCAACGGCGCCCCGGGTTTCCGGCACGTATTCCACTGGCGTCGGGCGCAGGCAAACCAGTGGCTGCACCCCCGGTGCGCGTCGGGGCGTCGCAGGCCATCACCGTGTCCACAGAGCTGGGGCTTGATTCGGTGGCGGTTCGCGCGCGCATGGTGCGGCGCTTGGGAGCCGCTGGTATCACGATGCCCAAGGTGCTGGAAGCCATGGGCGCGGTGGAGCGGCACCGTTTTGTCGATTCGGGCCTGGTCAATCAGGCCTACGAGGACACCAGCCTGCCCATCGGACTGGGGCAGACGATCTCCAAGCCCAGCATCGTGGCACGCATGGCCGAATTGCTGCTGGGTGCCGAGATTATTCGCACGTCAGGATCTCTGGGGCGCGTGCTGGAAATTGGCACTGGCTGCGGTTACCAGGCGGCGGTGCTCAGTCGATTGGCCCGCGAGGTCTACAGCATTGAGCGCCTGCGTGGCTTGCACGACAAGGCGCGCGTTCACTTGCGCCCTTTGCGTCTGGCCAATGTGCACCTGCTTTTTGGTGATGGAATGTTGGGCTTTGCTCAGGGAGCGCCCTACGCCGCTATTGTGGCGGCCGCAGGTGGTGCGGCGATTCCGCCCCAGTGGTGCGAACAATTGGCGGTGGGTGGGCGGCTGATTGCCCCCATTGCCGGCGCCGACGGGCAGCAAATGCTGCTGGTAGTGGATAAGACTGCGCACGGATTGAAACAAACCGTGCTCGAACCCGTGCACTTTGTCCCTCTAAAATCAGGCGTTGCTTGAAGGAAATTGCTTATGTTGGTATCGCGTAGTCGTGGTGTGTGGGTTTCTGTGGCGTTGGCAAGCCTTGTACTGGCGGGCTGCGGTACCCGCATGACCAGGGCTCCCGTGGAGGATCGGGGGACCGCCGTGGCCGCGCAGCCCGGCGAGGTCGTCGCATCGCCTGTCGTCAAAACCTTGCCGGGGGCCGAGAATGCGGGGCGGCCGGGCTATTACACCGTCAAGCCAGGAGACACCCTGATCCGTATCGGCCTGGATTCAGGACAAACCTGGAAAGACATCGCCCGCTGGAACAACATGGACAACCCCAACCTCATCGAGGTAGGGCAGGTGCTGCGGATTGCGCCCCCCGTGGCGGTGGCGGCAGCACCTGTGGTGCAGGACAGTGGCGGAGTTGTGACGCGGCCTGTGGCGGTTTCTAGCGTCGCCCCGGCTGCGGCTGCCCCGAAGCCGGGCGCTTCGAACGCCGTCCCCCCGCCGACCCCTGTGGCGGTTGCACCGGCCCCAGTGCCCGCACCGACGGGGGGGGAGGACGAGCTGGGCTTCATTTGGCCTGCTTCTGGTTCCTTGCTGGCGGGCTTCGACGAGGCGCGCAACAAGGGCTTTGATATTGGCGGCAAGGCCGGCGATGCGGTTCTGGCTGCCGCTGATGGCCGGGTCGTCTATGCCGGTGCGGGTTTGCGCGGCTACGGCAATCTCATCATCCTCAAGCACAACAATACCTTCCTAACGGCTTATGCCCACAACCAAGCCTTGCTGGTAAAGGAAGATCAGTCAGTGCGCAAGGGCCAAAAGATTGCCGAAATGGGCAGTACCGACGCCGATCGCGTCAAGCTGCATTTTGAGATACGCCGTCAGGGCAAGCCGGTTGATCCGGCGCGGTTTTTGCCGTCGCGCTAACCATGGTGATGGATCGGCAGGCGGCGCCGGGTGAGGAATCGGCGCAGGACCTGGTTGAGGATGAGTCAGCGGTTCTGTCAGAAACCGAATCGCGGGTCATTGACATGGGCGTCGCCCAGCATGGCGAGCGCCTGGACAAGGCACTGGCCGACAGGGTTCCCGAGTTTTCGCGCAGTTATCTTCGGCAGCTGCTGGAGCATGGCGCGGTCCAGCTCAATGGACAACCCTTCTTCAAGGTCGCCCAGAAGATCAGGGCCGGGGATCGGGTGGTGCTGGAAATGCGCCCCACGCTGGAGAGCCAGGCCTTCCGTCCCGAGTCCATGGCCATTGATGTGGTGCATGAAGACGAACATCTGCTGGTAGTGAACAAGCCTGCAGGACTGGTGGTGCACCCCGCGCCTGGAAACTGGAGTGGAACGCTGCTCAATGGCCTGATGGCGCGGGATTTGAAATGCGCGCAGGTGCCACGTGCCGGTATCGTTCATCGGCTGGATAAAGACACCAGTGGCTTGATGGTGGTCGCCCGTACCCGTGCCACCATGGATGCGCTGGTGCACATGATTGCGCAAAGACAGGTGCATCGCCAGTATCTGGCTCTGGCACACCGCACGTGGCAAGGCGCAAAACTGATCCCTGTGGATGCCCCGATAGGTCGCGATCCTCGTAATCGTTTGCGGATGGCCGTGGTGGATCTGGCTATGCATGCGGGCAAGACGGCCCGAACGGATGTGGAGTTGTTGGCGAACGGTGCGCAAACGTGTTGGGTCCGTTGCACGCTGCACACTGGGCGCACGCACCAGATTCGGGTGCATATGGCCTTCAAGGGCCATCCGTTGGTAGCCGATGTGTTGTACGGGGGGGCTCATTTGGCAGGTATGCAGCGCCAGGCCTTGCATGCTTTCCGCCTTGCGTTCTTGCATCCGGTGACGGGTGAGGCGATGGAGTTTTTAGCGCCCGTTCCGACGGATATGCGCTCGGCCCTTGATGTTTTGGGGCTGGGATACAATAGCGCCTGACGGCCATTTTTGGCTCTGCTCGTATGCCAGCGGGTTCCCGCTAGGTGTTGGTGAGGTGTGATGCCTGCACCCCTACAGTCCCCATAGATCGTTTCTTTTGTTGGTGTTGTGCCTTGCTCGGGCGTGAGCCGCACCCTTTTCCCGGAATTGCTGAACCATGAATACGGTGGACGCCAAACGGGTTCTTGAAACCGCGCTGATTTGTGCACAACAACCGTTGGCGGTGCGTGATATGCGCGTGCTTTTCAATGATGCGCTGGGGTCGGATACGATCAAGACGCTACTTCTGGATTTACAGCAGGACTGGGCTCTGCGTGGAGTCGAGTTGGTGCCGGTGGCCACGGGCTGGCGCTTTCAGAGTCGTCCTGAAATGCGGGAGCATCTGGATCGCCTGCACCCGGAGAAACCGCCGCGCTACGCCCGCGCTACGCTGGAGACCTTGGCCATCATTGCCTATCGTCAGCCCGTGACACGGGGCGACATTGAAGACATCCGCGGTGTGACAGTCAACAGTTTGATCATCAAGCAGTTGGAAGACAGGGGTTGGGTTGAAGTGATTGGTCACCGAGAAACGGTGGGGCGCCCGGCGTTGCTGGCAACAACCCGGCATTTTCTGGATGACCTTGGATTGCAGTCACTCGATCAGTTGCCGGTTTTGGACGAACCTGCTGTGCAGGAGCGGATGCTGCAATCTCTGCAATTGCCCGAAGATGAGGCATTAGCACAACCGGAGCTACCGGCCTTTGGCGTCGCCAACGACCAGGAGGCGGGGACAGAGCATGCGATTGAAACCGTGATGCCGGGCGATGCCAGTGCCCCGAACCATAACCATGAAGATGCTGCAGGCAGCATCCCGGAAAAATGACCATGAACGACAACATGCCACCCGACGACGTGACTGCGCAGTCTTCTCCTTTGATGGAGTCTGCAGAGGCTGGCACGCAGCCGCCGGTGCACAAAAAGATTTCTCCTGCGGGCGTACATGCCGATGCGGGGATTGTGCCGTTGGCCGAGCCCGTTGCTGCGACGGAGCCAGAGGGTATTGCAGAAAACCGACAAGCCCGGAGTGGCCAACAGTCCAGGGCAGCGGGTGATGTGCACCGCGCAGGCAAAGGATCGGGGTCTAAGGACAAGGCCGCCCAAGGCTATCAGTTTGCCGATGTCGTCTCCGGGCAGTTTGATGCCGACGAAGCCAATGGCGACATCGCACCCGTGAAGCGGGTTTTGCTGCCCCAAGTTGAAACGCCCAAGTTGCATAAGGTCCTCGCGCAGGCGGGACTGGGTTCACGTCTGGAGATGGAGCAGTTGATTCTGGAAGGGCGTATTTCCGTCAACAACGAGCCTGCGCACATTGGCCAGCGGATTCAGCATGGAGACCAGGTCAAGGTGAATGGCAAGCCCATTCGTTACCGCATCGATCCACCGCCCGCCCGCGTTATTGCCTACCACAAGCCCATTGGTGAAGTGGTAACCCACGATGACCCCCAAAATCGACCGACCGTATTCCGTAAGCTTCCGCGTCTACAGCAAGGCAAGTGGCAGTCTGTGGGGCGTCTGGATTTGAATACTGAGGGCTTGCTTTTGTTCACCAGCTCCGGTGAACTCGCCAACAAACTGATGCATCCCCGTTTTGGTCTGGAGCGGGAGTACGCCGTTCGGGTGCTGGGTGCGCTCAGCAACGAAGAAAAATCTCGGTTGCTGGAGGGTGTGCAACTGGATGACGGTATGGCGGTTTTCGGGTCCATTGAGGATGGTGGTGGTGAGGGTTCCAATTGCTGGTACCGCGTGACCATTTCCGAGGGACGGAACCGCGAGGTTCGGCGCATGTTGGAAGCTGTGGGCCATGCCGTCAGCCGACTGATTCGCATCCGTTACGGTGCCATGGTCTTGCCCAAGGGGCTTAAGCGTGGTGCCTGGATGGAATTGGAGGAATCTGACATCGCGGCCTTGATGAAAGCGGCTGGAGCGGAGCGCTCCCTCCGGATGGAGGCTGATCGCGACGCGCCGGTATCGCAGCGCAATGATAGAAATGCCCGTGGACGACGCGGTAGCCCGGGTGAGGCAGGGCGGGGTGCGCAGGGCCGCCCGATTTTTACCAAGAACCGGAATCCGGAGGTGCGCAATCAAGGCGGCTCTGCCCAGCCTGACCCGTTGAAAACCTCGGTGGGCTATATCGGTACAGACAGTCTTGCGCGCCAGCGCCAGGCCCAGCGCCGAGATGGCCGCGGGGCGGGTGGGCCGCGTGGTGGTGGTCGGGGCGGTCGCTGAAGCTTCTCTTTTGAGGACGCCGGGTTAGAATCAAAGGCTTTGTCTGCAAGGCAAAATCATCATCCAAGAACTTATTCAGGAATTATCAAATGGCTATTGAACGCACTCTTTCCATTATCAAACCCGATGCCGTGGCCAAGAATGTCATCGGTCAGATCTATGCACGCTTTGAAGCGGCTGGCCTGAAAGTTGTTGCCGCCCGCATGGCGCACCTTTCCCGCCTGGAAGCCGAGCAGTTCTATGCTGTGCACAAGGCCCGTCCCTTCTTCAAGGACCTGGTGGATTTCATGGTGTCTGGTCCCGTCATGATCCAGGCCCTTGAAGGTGAAAACGCCATCTTGAAGAACCGTGAACTGATGGGCGCAACCGACCCCAAGAAGGCTGATGCCGGCACCATTCGCGCCGACTTTGCCGACAGCATTGATGCCAACGCAGTGCATGGCTCCGATGCCGCGGAAACGGCGCAGGCGGAAATTGCCTTCTTCTTCCCTGGCATGGCAATTTACTCGCGTTGATATGGCATGTCCCCGGATGCGCTTTCCGTCCCGTCGTGGGTCATCGTGCGCCCGGGGTTTGCGAGATTATTGCGCTGGCAACAGCGTTAGTCGCCCATGAAAGTCAATCTCCTCGATTTCGACCTTGATGGGTTGGCCTTGTTTTGCGAGCGGCTCGGAGAAAAGCGCTTTCGAGCCACGCAGTTGTTTCGTTGGATACATCAGCGTGGGGCCGACGATTTTGACCAGATGAGTGACTTGGCCAAGTCACTGCGTGAAAAACTCAAAGGGTGCGCGCAGGTACTCGCTTTGCCTGTGATCAGTGAACACCAGTCTGCCGATGGCACCGTCAAATGGTTGTTTGATATGGGTGCTGGAAATGCGGTCGAAGCGGTCTTCATCCCGGAAGACGATCGGGGAACGCTTTGCATTTCATCCCAGGCTGGTTGCGCTGTAGGGTGCCGATTTTGTTCCACGGGGCACCAGGGATTCAGTCGGAATCTGACTACGGGCGAAATAGTGGCCCAGCTGTGGTTTGCCGAGCGTGTGCTTCGTAAGCGGTTGGGCAGTGCCGACCGGGTGATCTCAAATGTCGTCATGATGGGCATGGGCGAGCCTTTGCAAAACTATGCGGCGCTCGTGCCTGCATTGCGGGTCATGCTCGATGACCATGCTTATGGCCTGTCGCGCAGGCGGGTCACGGTTTCCACATCAGGCGTCGTACCGATGATCGACCGTCTGGCGCAGGATTGTCCCGTTGCTTTGGCTGTGTCGCTGCATGCACCCAGTGATGTCTTGCGCGACAACCTTGTTCCTTTGAACCGCAAATACCCGATCCAGGAATTGATGGATGCCTGCAACCGTTACCTGGAGCACGCGCCGCGGGACTTCATTACGTTTGAATACTGCATGCTCGATGGGGTCAACGACCAGCCGGAGCATGCTAGGCAACTGGTTGAATTGGTAAAGCAGCATGCTCGCTCGGGTGTCTGGTGCAAATTCAACCTGATTCCCTTCAATCCGTTTCCTGCTTCGGGTTTGTATCGGTCGGGAGCCGAGCAGGTAACGGCGTTTGCCAGAATACTGATGGATGCTGGAATTGTGACGACGGTGCGCAAAACCCGAGGCGATGACATTGATGCCGCCTGTGGTCAGTTGGCAGGCGAGGTCCAAGACAGAACCCGTGTAGTGGAACGTATGGCCAAGCGCCGTACGATCAGTATTCAGTTGGCTGATGCGGGAGCCCCGACATACAAGGAGACATGACATGGCAGAAACCGTTACTCGTTGGCACCAAATAAGGATCAAAGGGCCGTTGGCCATTTTTGTGTTGTTGACGGGCTTGGTGGGGGTAACGGGGTGTGCCACGCCGGGAGGAAGTACTGGATCAGGATTCAGTCAAGAGGTCATCACGCCGTCTGATGAGCCTGAGGTGCGACGGCGTGCCCGTATCCGATTGGAGCTGGCAGTCAATTACTTCGAAATGGGTAAGGCCACGGTGGCGTTGGATGAAGTCAAGCAGTCGCTGGTCAATGATCCGACGTATGCCGATGCCTACAATCTGCGCGGCCTGATTTACATGCGACTCAACGACATGGCGCAGGCCGAGGACAGCTTCCGCAGGGCGCTTTCACTTCGTCCCTCGGATGCGAACGTATTGCACAACCACGCATGGCTTCTGTGCCAACAACAGAAGTATGCGGAGGCCGACAAGCAATTTGCCCTTGTTTTGGCCAACCCCACCTATGTTGCACGCAGCAAAACGTTGATGGCGCAAGGGCTCTGTCAGGCGCGTGCAGGCGACAACACTGTGGCGGAGCAAACTTTGCTGCGCGCATATGAGCTGGATGCGGGCAACCCCATGGTCGGCTACACCCTTGCCGATCTCCTGACCCGGCGTGGTGATCTGACGCGGGCGCAGTTTTATATTCGCCGCATCAATAACAGTGAGTTCGCAAATGCCGAGTCGTTGTGGCTTGGCATCAAGATCGAGCGCGGCCTTGGCGATACCGTGGCCGTGCGGCAGTTGGCTGAGCAATTGCGCAAACGGTTTCCCGATTCTCGGGAGCTGTCCGCATTGGAGCGGGGTGCTTTCAATGATTGAAGAGGGACAGGCACCATCGGGAGGGCCGGAGTTGACTTCGTCACCGCAGGCCTCAGCAGGAGGCATGCTGCGTGCGGCGCGCCAAGCGGCGGGGGTGCATATCGAGGCATTGGCCGTGTCGCTGAAGGTGCCGGTCAGCAAGCTGGAGGCTTTGGAAGCGGATAACTTTGAAGCCATGCCGGACGCCGTGTTTGCGAGGGCCTTGGCCTCCAGTGTCTGCCGATCTTTGAAGCTGGATCCTGCGCCCGTGCTGGCCCTTATGCCGCAAAGCAATGCACCCAAACTTTCTGTCGATCATGCCGGTATCAATGCCACATTCAAGGACGGCACCGAACAGTCCCGGGTGGGCCCTGCATTGGCGCGCCTGATGCGGCCTGCATTCCTGGCTGCGATGGTCCTTCTGGTCGGTGCTGCCGCTTTGGTTTTCTATCCCCAATCGCAAGAGCAGGGACTGCCAGTAGCGAGCGACCTTAGTACAGCGGCTCCACTAGCGGTTGCGCCAGCAATGCCAGAGAGTTCTGCGGCGGCGCCCGTAACCGCTGCTGTGGTTGCGGCCGTGGAGGCGGGACTGACTCGTCCGTCTGCAGCGGTCGACTCAATGGCTCCTATCGCTCCTGCGCCTGTGCCGAGCGCATCGGTCGCGATCGCTGCTGTAGATGTGGCGCAAAACCCAGTTCTCTTGTTTCGTGCCCTTGGTGAATCTTGGGTTCAGGTTCGAGATGCCTCGGGAATAACTATTTTTCAAAAGCTCCTTACCGCTGGTGAATCGGTGGCAGCACCCGGAAAGCCACCCTTCTCAGTGGTGGTAGGCAAGGCTGATGCGACTGAGGTACTGGTGCGTGGCAAGGTTCTGGATCTGGCCTCAGTGTCCAAAGATAACGTTGCTCGGTTTGAGGTGAAGCCGTGAATTTGAGAGACCAATCTACTTCTCCTGTGTTGGTGGCTGCACCGTTGGCACGACGTACGCGCCAGGCGCGCGTGGTCTGGGGGGGGCGTGTCGTGACCATTGGGGCAGATGCTCCGGTGCGGGTGCAGTCAATGACCAACACGGATACCGTCGATGCGGTGGGAACCGCCATCCAGGTCAAGGAGCTGGCGCTTGCGGGCTCTGAGTTGGTTCGTATTACCGTGAACACGCCCGAGGCGGCGGCGGCAGTGCCGTATGTTCGGGAGCAATTGGATCGCATGGGGATCGATGTGCCCCTGATCGGAGATTTCCATTACAACGGTCACCGCCTATTGACGGACTACCCCGCTTGCGCAGAAGCGTTGTCCAAGTACCGCATCAATCCTGGCAATGTCGGCAAGGGCGAGAAGCGGGACAAGCAATTCGGGCAAATGATTGAAGCCGCCATCCGTTGGCAAAAACCGGTTCGTATCGGCGTCAACTGGGGAAGTTTGGATCAGGAGTTGCTGGCGCAATTAATGGATATCAACAGTGCGCGCGCCCAGCCTTGGGATGCTCGGCAAGTGATGTATGAGGCGTTGATGACCTCGGCCATCGAGTCAGCGCGACGGGCCGAAAATATCGGACTTGATGGCAACCAGATTATCCTGTCTTGCAAAGTCAGCGGCGTGCAAGATCTGGTGTCTGTCTATCGTGCCTTGGCGCAGCGGTGTGACTATCCTTTGCATTTGGGTTTGACAGAAGCTGGGATGGGAACCAAAGGGACGGTGGCGTCGGCCGCAGCTCTTTCGGTGCTGCTCCAGGAGGGTATTGGGGACACCATCCGTGTTTCTCTGACGCCGCAACCCGGCGAATCGCGAACGCAAGAAGTGCTGATTGCATCGGAAATTTTGCAATCGCTCGGACTTCGCATGTTTGTGCCTAGCGTGACCGCCTGTCCTGGTTGTGGCCGCACGACCAGCACTACGTTCCAGGAATTGGCCAAGCAGATTGATGACTATTTGCGAGAGCAAATGCCAGTGTGGCGCAAGCAGTACCCGGGTGTTGAAGCACTCAAAGTGGCTGTCATGGGGTGCATCGTGAATGGGCCTGGTGAAAGCAAACACGCCGATATCGGTATCAGCTTGCCCGGTACAGGCGAAGTGCCTGCGGCCCCCGTATTTATTGATGGAGAAAAAGCGCTAACGTTGCGTGGTGACAATATCGCACATGAATTTCATCAGTTGGTTCAACAGTACATTGAAAAACGCTTTGGACCATCAAAAAATAATTGACTTTGAAAAGTAAATTTTTCTGATGCGATAAGAATCGTATTATTGTAGACGACGGGCATGTCGTTATTCTTTTGCCTATACTAGTGAAACAGACGTTGTGAGTATTGATAAAGAGCGGTCAGCTGCAAAACTAGAGCGCCTTTCGGCCGTAAAAGGGATGAATGACGTTCTTCCTCCTGAATCCGCACAATGGGAGTGGCTCGAAAGCAAAATTCGATCGTTGATGGAGCGGTATGCATACCGGAATATCCGCACGCCCATCGTCGAGCCTTCGGCTCTGTTCATTCGTGGGCTTGGAGAGGTCACGGACATCGTTGAGAAGGAAATGTATTCCTTCGAAGACAAACTGAACGGTGAGCAGCTCACATTGCGCCCAGAAAGCACAGCGGGGGTTGTACGTGCCGTGGTGGAGCACTCCCTGTTGTATGACGGTGGCAAACGACTGTATTACATGGGTCCGATGTTTCGCCATGAACGGCCGCAGCGTGGCCGGTATCGACAGTTTCACCAGATTGGTGCGGAAGCGCTGGGTTTTCCAGGTGCGGAAATGGACGCCGAGCTGATTCTCTTGGCCGACGCTCTTTGGAAGGAGTTGGGCTTGAAGGATGTCCAACTCGAAATCAACAGCCTGGGACAACCGGATGAGCGTAAAGCGCACCGTACGGCATTGATCGCCTACCTGGAAGAGCATTTAGATCTGCTGGACGACGAGGCACGGCGGCGGCTGTACAGCAATCCCCTGCGTATTCTGGATACCAAAAACCCCGGTATGCAGGGGTTGGTGGAAAAGGCGCCGCGATTGATTGATTTCCTGGGGGAGGAATCACTCGCGCATTTCAATGCCGTCCAAATAATTTTGGATGCGAATGGTGTTGCATGGAAATTCAATCCTCGTCTGGTTCGGGGAATGGACTACTACAATCTGACCGTTTTTGAATTTGTTACCCATCAACTCGGCTCGCAAGGAACCATATGCGGAGGCGGGCGTTACGATTATTTGATTGAACAAATTGGGGGGAAGCCTTCGCCGGCCGTGGGTTGGGCGCTCGGTGTCGAACGGGTGCTTGAGTTGCTGAAGGAGCAGGGCGCGATGCAACTGCCATCGGTTCCAGTGGCCTACGCCATTGTTCCCGATGCGGCTGCCCTGCCAGTGGCCATGGCTGTGCTGCAGAAGTTGCGGGAATTGGGCGTCAGCGTCCAGATGCACAGTTCCACCGCCCGTGGTGAGGGCATGGGAAGCATGAAGTCGCAGTTTAAAAAAGCGGACGCCAGTGGGGCGCGGTATGCATTGATTTTTGGAGCTGACGAACTGGCGCGTGGTGGTGTCATCGTGAAACCACTCCGCGATGTCGGTAGTCAGCAGGTCGAGCATCCTGTCAGCCAAGTCGCTGACTGGGCCGGCACCCTACAATCCATTACTTAATTTAAGCAAGCAGCATGGCAAATCATCTCGATCTTGAAGAACAAGAGCAATTAGATCAGCTCAAGCATTTCTGGAACACCTGGGGCACGTTGATCAGTTCAGTCCTGCTGGTTGCTGTCTCGGCTTTGGCGGCGTGGAATGGATACCAGTTCTGGCAGGCCCGGCAAGCGACGCAGGCAGCCGCACTGTATGACGCAGTGGAAGTTGCCGTTGCTGCCGGTGATCAGGGGCGTTGGGAACAGGCATTTTCGGATCTTCGTGGCAAATATGCCGGCACCATCCAGGCGAGTCAGGCAGGATTTTTGGTGAGCAAGACGGAGGCAACCAAAGGGAATATGGACGCGGCAAAATCGGCATTGACTTGGATTGCCGACCATGCCGCTGATGATGGACACAAGGAGTTGGCGCGGATTCGTCTGTCGGGGTTGCTCATGGCGCAAAAATCTTACGATGAGGCGCTTCAGCAACTCGTCGCGCCGTTTTCTGTGGAATATGCGGCCGTCGTGGCTGATCGAAAAGGCGATGTGCTAGCTTTGCAAGGGAAAAGAGCAGAGGCTATTGCCGAGTATGTGAAGGCTTACAAAGCATTTCCTGACAACGCCGAGTATCGGCGCTTGGTAGAAATCAAGCTCAACGCCTTGGGCGAGCACCCGCAAGCGGTTGCGATCGCCACACCGCTGGAGCCAAGCAAGTGAAAACGATCAAGCGTATGGGGGGATTGATCGGTCAGGGTACGGTCGGTGTGTTGCTTGCTTCCACATTGATTGGATGTTCCTTGTGGGGCGGCGGTACGGAAAAACCGAAGCCCGCTGAACTGGGGGCAAACGTTCCTGTTCTGGGAGTGCGTCAAGCCTGGGCTGCACGCATCGGCGGGTTGAAGGACATGCCGCTGATGGTTCATGTCCAAGGTAACACTATCAGCGTGGGGTCTGTGGATGGCACGGTTGCTGGTATTGATGCGCGCACCGGAGGGGATCTCTGGCGCATCAGTCTTGATGAACCGCTTGCGGCGGGCGTCGGCAGCGATGGCAAGTGGACTGCAGTTGTGTCCAGCCGCAATGAAATAGTCGTACTGGAAGCGGGCCGCGAACTGTGGCGCAAGCGGTTGTCCTCACAGGTGTATACGGCGCCGCTGGTCGCTGGAGCGCGGATTTTCGTGCTGGGTGCTGATCGGTCTGTGACCGCTTTCGATGCCGCCAACGGAGTACGCTTGTGGAATGTAGCAAGAGCGGGGGAGCCCTTGGTACTTCGGCAGCCGGGAGTTTTGCTCGCGGTGGGCGACACCTTGGTGACCGGCTCATCGGGCAGGCTTGTCGGTTTGAACCCGGACAACGGTGTTGTTCGTTGGGAGGCTCCGCTGGCCAGTTCACGTGGAACCAATGACGTAGAGCGTCTTGTCGATCTTGTGGCGCCTGTCAGCCGAGTAGATTCCAGTGTCTGCGTTCGTGCATTTCAAATGGCGGTCGGTTGTGTGAATGTGGGCCGTGGAACGGTGGATTGGGTGCAGAAGGCCTCAGGTGGTCAGGGCGTCCAAGGAACCGAAGACCTGGTTGTGGGTACTGAAAGCAATGGAGTCGTGGTGGCCTGGAGTCGCCGGGATGGCCGGAAACTTTGGTCGACGGATCGGCTGCAATACCGCAAGCTGACGGCACCATTGGTGCTGGGTCGATCGGTCGTCATTGGAGATGAATCAGGTCTGTTGCATTTTCTGTCGCGCGATGATGGCGCGCCTTTGAACCGGATTCAAACGGATGGTTCTGGTATTACTGTCACGCCTGTGGTTGCGGCTGACACGCTGATCGTTGTGACACGCAACGGAAGTGTTTTTGGCTATCGACCGGACTAATGAAAAGTAGTATTCCATGAAGCCAGTGATTGCCTTGGTAGGGCGTCCCAACGTCGGGAAATCGACACTCTTTAATCGCCTGACTAAATCCCGGGATGCCATCGTTGCAGACTTTGCCGGACTGACGCGTGACCGGCACTACGGCAACGGGAAGCAGGGCAAATACGAATATATCGTTATCGATACAGGAGGATTTGAGCCTGATGCGGTTAGCGGCATCTATCGTGAGATGGCGAAGCAAACGCAGCAAGCCGTGGCTGAAGCGGATGTTGTCGTCTTTGTCGTGGATGCCCGTGCCGGCGTGTCGGCGCAGGACCATGAGATTGCCAAATATCTCCGACGTCTTGGCAAGCCTTGTGTGCTGGTCGCCAATAAGGCCGAGGGCATGCTTGAGGGTGTGCAATTGTCTGAGTTCTATGAACTTGGACTGGGTGATGTGCATGGTATTTCAGCTGCCCATGGGCAAGGGATCCGCGATCTCGTGGAAACTGCTTTGGAATTGTTGCATTTACCCGAGCCTCAGGAGGATGCTGAGCCGATTGACAAGACCACCATCAGGCTGGCAGTAGCGGGACGTCCCAACGTGGGGAAGTCAACACTTATCAACACTTGGCTGGGCGAGGAGCGTCTGGTTGCCTTTGATTTGCCTGGTACGACGCGTGACACTATCTCTGTGCCCTTTGAACGTAACGGACAGCGATTCGAGTTGATCGATACCGCCGGTTTGCGCCGCAAGGGACGGGTGTTTGAGGCGATTGAAAAATTCTCAGTGGTCAAGACGCTTCAGGCGATTGAATCTGCCAATGTGGTGCTGCTTCTCTTGGACGCAACACAGGGCGTGACAGATCAGGATGCCCACATTGCAGGATACATTTTGGAGAGCGGGCGCTCGGTTGTCATTGCAGTGAACAAGTGGGATGCCGTTGATGACTATCAGAAGCAGTTGCTGGAGCGGTCTATCGAGACGCGGCTGCCTTTCTTGAAGTTCGCATCGTTACATTTCATTTCTGCCCAGAAGCGGCAGGGACTGGGCCCGCTGTGGGCCTCCATTGTGCAGGGGCACAAGGCAGCCATGTGTAAAATGTCGACCCCTGTATTGACACGATTACTTCTGGAAGCTGTCCAGTTCCAGAGTCCCAAGCGGGCGGGCATGTTTCGCCCAAAACTGCGCTATGCCCATCAGGGGGGGATGAATCCCCCGGTCATCATCATTCACGGCAATTCGCTGGAGCACGTGACCGATGCTTACAAACGGTTCCTTGAAGGACGTTTCCGCAAGGAATTTGACTTGGTTGGGACCCCGCTGCGGATCGAAATGAAAACTTCTCACAACCCGTTTGCGGATGGTGAGCGCTCCTGACATACGGTTCACCCTCTATCCTGCTGTGGCAACGGACTACATGCGGGGTATGTGTGTGCGGCTGTGGTAAGGTGCTGGTTTACAACAAAATTCTGAACACGGAGAATATCGTGAGCAATAAAGGTCAGCTTCTTCAAGACCCCTTTCTCAACGCCCTGCGCCGCGAGCATGTGCCGGTTTCCATCTATCTTGTCAACGGTATCAAGCTCCAGGGGCAAATCGAGTCTTTTGACCA
>Ga0209477_1000458_pt1 | contig 25324 bp, 24 predicted proteins | sample KloWWTupernatant_FD_187180 | JGI IMG/M metagenome (GOLD analysis project Ga0209477, IMG submission 187180) | Active sludge microbial communities from Klosterneuburg, Austria, studying microevolution and ecology of nitrifiers - Klosterneuburg... | ecosystem: Engineered > WWTP > Aerobic digester >... | reverse complement strand
CGCCCTGGCCGATCTGCTCAGGACGGGGCAGGTCAAGCCCGTCATCGACCGCACCTACCCCCTCGACGAAGCAGCGGACGCCCTGGCCTACGTCGGGGCCGGCCACACCCGAGGGAAGGTCGTGATCACCATCTGACGACCGGACCGAGGCAACGACCCAACCCGTGCGTAGGCACGCCCAATCCTGCCGCCACTACGGCGGACGGATCGCTCCAAGCGAAAGAAGACCCGATGACCATCCGCACTAACGCAGCCGAGTTCGACACCCCGCCGATCCCCGTGCCGGCCAAGCTCGCCGCCGCCTGGACGAGCTTCATGTTCCTCTACATCTACGTCGACTTCTTCAACCTCTACAAGCCAGGTGTCGTCGACGGCATCCTGAAGGGCCTCGTCTGGAGGTTCGAGGTCAGCCCGACATTGTTGACCGTGATGCTGGCGTCCGTGGCCATCCCGGCCGTGATGGTGATGCTCTCCATGACGCTGCCCGCCCGCGTGAACCGCGCCACGAACATCGTCGTGGCCTCGCTGTACATCCCTTACTCGGCGTTCAACGCGGCCGGGGCGTCCTGGGATTGGGCCTTCTTCTACGGCCTCTCCATCGGAATCGAGGTGCTGCTGCTGGCCTTCATCCTGCGCTCCGCCTGGACTTGGCCTCGAACCCCGGCCGCCGCAGTGGGTCCCGCGGCGACCGACCGCTGGCAAGACGTTCGAGACTCGAGCAGGGCTTAGCGGAAATATGTCGGCTGGCGGACGGTGTAGGCCTCTTCGAGGGCGACGACCTCTTCGTCGGTGAGTTTGAGTTCGATGGCCGCGACTGCGTCGCTGAGATGGTGGGGCTTGGTCGCGCCGACGATCGGGGCGCTGACCACGGGGTTGCGCAGCACCCAGGCCAGCCCTACTTGTGCCATCGGCACGCCCCGGGACGCCGCGACCCGCGCGACCGCGTCCACGATGGCCTTGTCGCCATCCAGGACGAGCGGACGCCCGTACTGGTCGACTTCGGGAGTCCTGGTCGAACGCTCGGTGGACGTGTCGCCCCAGGGCCGGGCCACGCGTCCACCGGCAAGCGGGCTCCACGGGATGCTGCCCACCCCTTGATGGGCAAGGAGCGGGAACATCTCACGTTCCTCCTCGCGCTGCAGCAGGTTGTACTGGTCCTGCATCGAGATGAATCGCGTCCAGCCGTTCAGGTCGGCGGCGTGCTGCATGGTGGCGAACTGCCAGGCCCACATCGACGAGGCGCCGAGGTAGCGCACCTTGCCGGCCTTCACGACGTCGTGCAGTGCTTCCATCGTCTCCTCGATCGGCGTGGCCGGATCGAAACGGTGGATCTGGTAGAGGTCGATGTAGTCGGTGTCGAGTCGGCGCAGGGACGCGTCCACCTGTTCCATGACTGCCCGCCGCGACAACCCGCCCCCGCCCGGTCCGCCGTGCATGGGCTGGAACAGCTTGGTCGCCAGCACGATCTCGTCGCGCCTGGTGTAGGCCTTCAGCGCCCGTCCGACGATCTCCTCCGAGGTACCCAGACCGTAGATATTGGCGGTGTCCCAGAAGTTGATGCCGAGTTCGACTGCCTGCCGGAAGATCGGCTCAGCGGCCTGGTCGCCTAGCGCCCAAGTGGCGCGGGTGCCGTCGCCGAAGCTCATGCATCCCAGCGCGACCCGGCTCACCTTGAGACCGGAGGATCCGAGTCGTACCTGCTGCATCACTGCGTCCTTTCGTTGACCGGTCCTATCCAAGCCCCGCCGAGGCGCTTCAGGAAGGTACTGCGAGTGCCTGTCAGATGCGCAGCAGCCCGAGTTGGCGTAGCCAGGTCTGGGTGTCCGCCCGGGCATCGCGCGCGGTCCCGCCGCGAACGGCGAGTCGGTGCGGACGGTTGAGTGGGCGGTGAGATCCGGCAGGGGCCGGGCGATCGCCGACCGCGCCCGGCTACGGGGTGAGCAACTTGGTGAAGGACATTGAGGCGAGCTGCCAGCCCTGCTCGTTGACGTAGACCTCGGTGACCATGAACGGGTTGGTGACCTCATTGCCGCCCACGACGGCGAGCAGGTCCATCCTGGTCAGGACGATCGCGGTGTGGTCGTTGATGAAGGGCACGGAGAGTTCGTGCACGGTCGCCTTCTTGTACTCGATGCCGCCGGTGCCGATCACCTCCAGTTCCTGGGCTTTGGTGAACGTCGCGCCCATGTGAACGAACATCGCCCGGCGGTGGAACAGCTGGTCGAGGGCGGCCACGTCCTTCTCCGACATCCAGCGCCACTTGTGGCCGGACAGTTCCAAGATCGCAGCCGCGTCCACTTCGGTTCGCTCGCCCATAACTCAGCCGAGCTTCCGGGAGCCGATGCCGTGGACCATGGCCGGGTCGCGGTGATCGAAGAATTGGCTCGCGCCGGTGTCCAGAGCGGCGATCTGGGCCAGTTCATCGTCGGTGAGGTCGAAGTCGAAGATGGCGAGGTTCTCAGCCATCCGGTCCGGACGCACCGACTTCGGGATCGCGACCACGCCTCGCTGGGTGAGCCAGCGCAGCACCACCTGGGCGACGCTCTTGCCGTGGGCTTCCCCGATCGCGCTCAGGACCGGGTCGGTGAACAGGTTGTTGCGGCCCTCGGCGAACGGTCCCCACGACTCGATCTGGACGCCGTGTTCGGCCATGAACGCCTGGTCGGCTACCCGCTGGTGGAACGGGTGGGTCTCGACCTGGTTCACCGCCGGCACGATCTCGTTGTGGTCGATCAGGTCGATCAGCCGGTCGGGATGGAAGTTCGACACCCCGATCGCCCGCGCCCCACCTTCGGCCAGCACCTTCTGCATTGCCCGCCACGAGCTGTAGTAGTCGCCGAAGGGCTGGTGGATCAGGTACAGGTCGAGGTAGTTCAGACCCAGCTTGGCCAGTGACGTCTCGAACGCCTTGCGGGCCGCGTCCTCACCGCCGTCGTTGACCCACATCTTGGTGGTGATGAACAACTCGGCGCGCGGTACGCCGCTGGCCGCGATCGCCCGTCCGACAGCTTCCTCGTTGAAGTAGGCCGCGGCGGTGTCCAGGTGCCGGTAGCCGGCCTCCAGGGCGTCGAGGACGGCCTGCTCGGTCGACTCCGGGGGGATCTGGAACACCCCGAACCCGAGGATCGGCATCTCTACGCCGTTGTTGAGGGTGACATTGGGTACCTGCACGGGCATTTCAAGGAGTCCTTTCGAGGTGGTCTCACTCGACCCTAGGCTGCGGGACAGTCGCCAGCCAGGACCTGTCAGTGCCTCCCTCAGGCTGTTCGTCCGACCCTAGGTTGGGGGTGGCGAAGCCGGCCGACGCGGTCGCGGCACCTCGACGGACGCCGATGCGTCCATCCCTGACGTTAGGAGAGCAGATCAATGAAGCTACGGGCCCTTGGTGACGGGCTGGTCACCTCTGAGATCGGGCTGGGTTGCATGAGCTTCACCGGCGCCTATCACGACAGCGCTCCGGACCGGGCCGATTCGATCGCGGTGGTCAGGCGCGCGGTGGAGTTGGGCGTGACCTTCTTCGACACCGCTGAGGTGTACGGCCCGTTCCTGAACGAGGACATCGTCGGGGAGGCGCTGGAACCGGTTCGCGACCAGGTGCAGATCGCGACCAAGTTCGGGTTCGCGTTCGAAGAGAACGGGGTCAGCAGTGGCGGGGTGTGCAGCCGGCCCGAAAGCATCCGCCGCGCGGTGGAGGGTTCGCTGCGACGGTTGCGGACCGATCACATCGACCTGTACTACCAGCACCGGGTCGACACCTCGGTCCCGATCGAGGACGTGGCCGGGACGGTCAAGGAACTCATCACAGCCGGCAAGGTGCTGCATTTCGGTTTGTCCGAGGCCGCGGCGGGGACGATTCGCCGGGCCCACGCCGTCCAGCCGGTGGCCGCAGTCCAGAGCGAGTACTCGTTGTGGTGGCGCGAGCGGGAAGCCGACGTCATTCCGGTCCTCGCCGAGCTCGGCATCGGCCTCGTCCCGTTCAGCCCGTTGGGCAAGGGGTTCCTGACCGGCACGATCGACGCCAAGGCGGAGTTCGGAAGCACTGATCTCCGAAGCCGGATTCCGCGGTTCCAGGCCGATGCACTGGCCGCCAATCACGCGTTGGTCGAGGTACTGGCCGGCGTCGCGGAAGAGGTCGAGGCGACGCCGGCGCAGGTGGCTCTGGCCTGGCTCCTCGCTCAGCAGCCTTGGATCGTCCCCATCCCCGGCACCAGGCGGCTGAGCCGGATGGAGGAGAACGTCGCCGCTTCGGCCGTCACGCTGAGCACCTCCCAGCTCGACGAGATTCAGGACGCCGCCGATCGGATTCAGATCGTCGGCGGCCGCTACCCCGAGGAGCTCGACCGGATGGCGAACCTGGAGGCCCCGCCTGCCCTGTAGCGGGCACAGCGCTGGCACGTGATGCTCGGCGAGACCCCCGCCGTGCTCGAAGCGGTCTGTCGCCCCGGCGAGGATGGGCGACCGCGCCAGTCTCTTGACCACACCGCGCCCTTCCACCGGAGTTCGAAAGGCCGAGGTTCTGGCAGGCCGCGAAGGCGAAGAGCGTGTCGATGCGCGCCAACGCCAACCGCATGATTGGTGAACTCGAAGATCCGAGCCACCTGTCGGTGCCGGCCGCGAACGGATCCGAGCAGTTCGCGGGATTCAGCAGGTGCGCTCAGGCTGGACCTTGCCGGCCACGCTGGGGGCGAGCGGGAGAGGTCGGCCGTCTCACCCGCAGGATCGGCGGTAGCGGGATATTCGAAGTACGTGAATGCCCTTGTCAGCGATGCGGGTCAGACTGTGAGCAGTAGCGAGCGAAGGTTGTCGCGCTCGGTGTGGTGGAGCCCGACCCCTTCCAGATGCTCGTCGATCCCACAGGCGAACGCCACAACGAGGGGACGGGTCTCGGCGAGCCAGGTAGCGACCTCGGTCGGGCCCCAGCCGCTTTGGCGGTCGGGTGGCGACGAATTCGATTGCGCGCCGGCCATCGCGCGGACGGATTCTGCGTAGTCGTCGGCGATCAGTTCCGGGGCCACTCCTGCGTTCGCGAGAAGGAGTGCGGTGATCATGCCGGTGCGGTCCCGGCCAGCGCTGCAGTGAACCAAGATGCCCGGCTCCGCGCCGGCGATCGTTTCCAACGTTCGGCGAACCAGGTCGGGCAGTATCCGCAGGTTGTGCGGCCAGTATTCGGGCGAGTCAAGGATCGGGAAACAGGTCTTGCGGAACTCGGGGTTGGCATGGTCTTCGGTCGGGGCCAGGATCATCTTGATCTCATGCAGGGGTGTCCGTTCCGGTGTGGGGTCACGGTCCTGACGGCCGACCTCGTTGGCGCAGCGCAGGTCGACGACGGTTCGCAGACCCCACAGGCGGGCCTCCGCCCAGCCGGTTGCGGTCAGGAGCTCTCGCCGCGGGCCGCGCGCGATCCGGCCCGTCTGTGTGAGGCCGGAAGGAGTCGGCAGGCCCCCGAGATCGCGGCAGTTGAGGTAGCCGTCCCAGCCGAGAGCACGCACTCGGGCACCCTAGCGCGCTCGAGTCAGCCAACTCAGCTATGTGGTGCGTCCGGTCCACTTGGCCGGGCACTAGCACGAACTCCAGGTGGTCAGGGAGACGCTGCGACGTTCGGGGAGCTCTGGGTTGCGACTGAGGCGCTGAGCCGGTCACGCCAGGAACTCATCGACCGTGGGCTGATCGAGCCCGCTGGGCATGGCCGGCTTCAGTTCACGGTCCCAGGTTTCGCTGCCTGCCTCCGAGCGACTCAGTAGCGTGCCGGCGCCTGATTCGCGTCCAACGGCTTGTCGGGCTGCGGGGATTCCCCGGCAGCGCGTCCGGGGTGGATGCTGGTGGCATGGCCCGCTTCGTGATCGATGCGCCGACCCTGCTCTACGCGGTCGAGTCCGGCAGAGCCCTGGACCCGGTTCACCAGCTGGTGGCGCCGGGGGCGATCCGCTCGCAGGCGCTAGACCTGTTGCTCGCTCGTGTCCGCACGGGAGAACTGACCGAGCCGCAGGCACTCGCGTTTCTCGAACGGCTCACCGCGACGAAGATCCGGACGCTCGCCGACCGGGTCAGCCGACGCACTGCCTGGAGCATCGCGCGCGAGCGCGACTGGGCAACGATCCGGGACGCCGAGCACATCGCGCTGGTGCAGCTCCAGGCGGACGCCCTGGCGACAATCGATGATCGGCTCGCGACTCTGGCCGTCGGCATCGTCCCGGTCGCCGAAGTGGAGCGACTCTTCCGTCCCGACTCGGCAGCACCGCAAGCGTGAGGTCGCCACAGAGAGCCGGAGGCCCCCGATGAACCCGGCATTGGCGGTGGTGCTGGTGCTGCTGGCCGCCGCGATCGTGCTGTTCGCGATCGGCAGGCCGCGGATGGACGTGGTCGCTCTGCTCGCTCTGGTCGCGCTCGCCCTGACCGGCATCGTGACCCTGCCCGAGGCGCTGGCCGGGTTCGCCGACCCGAATGTGATCCTGGTCGCCGCACTGTTCGTGGTGGGCGAAGGGTTGAACCGGACCGGGGTGACCTACCGGCTCGGTGACTGGCTGGCCGCGCACGCCGGAGCCTCGGGCTCCCGGCTGGTGGTGCTACTGATGCTGAGCGTGGCCGCGCTCGGATCGGTGATGAGTTCCACCGGGGTGGTGGCGATCTTCGTCCCGGTCGCGCTGGCCGTCGCCAAGCGACTGTACGACACCTTGTGGGCGATAATCCTGCCGTCCGCGGCCTTCGCCATCCCGATCACCGTGCTGATCCTGGTCAACTTCATGCGCGACATCCCGCAGTCGCTCTTCGAGTCCATGCAGATCGACGGCGCCGGCGACTGGTCGATGCTGACCTCCCTGATGCTGCCGCTGATCCGTCCTGCCCTGGTCACGGTCGGCATCTACGACGCACTCACGGTCTGGAACGGCTTTCTGTTCCCGCTCGTGCTCACCCAGAGCTCCGACAAGCGCGTCCTGCCGCTGTCGCTGTGGACCTTCCAGGGCGAGTTCACCACGAACATCCCGGCCGTGCTCGCCGCCGTCGTGCTCTCGGTGCTGCCGCTGCTCACCGCCTACATCTTCGGACGCCAGCAGCTCGTCGCCGGCCTCACCGCCGGCTTCAGCCGCTGAGCCAACGGCCGCACACACCCCAACGGTCCCTGAGGAGCTTGTCCTGAGCCTGCGAAGGACAAGCGTCACGAAGGGCGCCGCCAACCGCACCACCCAGCATGTCTGAGAGGACCCTCGTGACCACCATCCATGTCGCCGTGACCGGCGTCGACGATGCCCCCGGCACGGAAGCGAATCCGCTGTGCACGATCGACCGGGCCGCCCAGCTCGCCCGGCCCGGTGACACCGTCCGCGTGCATGCGGGCACCTATCGGGAGTGGGTGAAGCCGCGGCGCGGCGGGCTGAGCGACACCCGGCGGATCGTCTACGAAGCGGCGCCGGGGGAGCGCGTGATCGTCAAGGGCTCCGAGCCGGTCACCGGCTGGACGCTCGAAGAGGGCACCGTCTGGCGGGCGGACGTGCCCAACTCCGTCTTCGGGTCATTCAATCCCTTCGCCGAGGAGGTCGCCGGCGACTGGCTGCTGCACCCCGAAGGTGAGCCGCGAAAGCACCTGGGTGAGGTGTACCTCAACGGCCGCAGCTTCTACGAGGTGGCTGATCTGCCCGACCTGATCGATCCGCCCCTGCGCGCAGTCGTCCGCGACCACTGGACCGACAGCGAAGTCGCCGTCTGCGACCCCGAGCAGACCCGGCTGGTCTGGACGGCCCAGGTCGGGGAGCACCTCACCCGGATCTGGGCCAACTTCCAGGGCGCCGACCCGAACGCCGAGCTGGTCGAGGTCAATGTGCGGCGCTCGGTGTTCTACCCGACCCAGCACCATCGGGACTACATCACGGTGCGCGGCTTCGAACTGGCCCAGGCCGCCACCCCCTGGGTGCCGCCGACCGCCGACCAGCCCGCGCTGATCGGACCCAACTGGGCCAAAGGCTGGATCATCGAGGACAACCACATTCACGACGCGAAGTGCTCGGCGATCTCGCTGGGCAAGGAGGCTTCGACCGGCGACAACTACTTCACCGATCGCGGCGACAAGCCGGGTTATCAGTACCAGTTGGAGTCAGTCTTCGCCGCGGGACAGCTCGGCTGGGATCGCGAGCACATCGGATCGCACATCGTGCGTGGCAACACGATCCACGACTGCGGCCAGACCGGCATCGTCGGGCATCTCGGCTGCGTCTTCTCCACGATTGCCGACAACCACATTCACCACATCGCGCAGAAGCGGGAGTTCTACGGCTACGAGATCGGCGGCATCAAGCTGCACGCCCCGATCGACGTCGAGATCACCCACAACCGCATCCACGACTGCAGTCTGGGCATCTGGCTGGACTGGCAGACTCAGGGCACCCGGATCAGCCGCAATGTCTGTTACCGCAACTCCCGGGATCTCTTCGTCGAGGTCAGCCACGGTCCCTACCTGGCCGACCACAATCTGCTCGGCTCGGCAGTGGCGCTGGAGATCCTCAGCCAGGGCGGTGCGTTCGTGAACAACCTGGTTGCCGGCGCCGTCCGGGTAGCTCCGGAGTTGAACCGGGCCACGCCCTACCACCGTCCGCACAGCACCCAGGTCGCCGGCTTCGCGGTGATCCACGCCGGTGACGACCGGTTCATCGGCAACATCTTCCTCGGCGGCGACCCCGCCCAGGCCTTCGGGGACGCGGCGGACGGCGACGGGCCGGCCGGCTACGGGACGGCGGGCTATGACGAGCATCCGGCATCGTTCGCCGAATACCTCGCCCGCATCAACGCGGAGCCGGCGGGCACCCACCGGCGGTTCCAGGCGGTGCACCAGCCGGTCTACATCCGGCACAACGTCTATGCCAACGGTGCGGAGCCCTACCGGCACGAGGACGAGCCGATCCTGCTCAGCGGCCTGGTGACGGCTGCGGTCAGCGACGACGATTCCGGTGTCCGGCTCGAGCTCTGCCTGCCGGAGGACCTCGGTCGGCTCGGACGCTCGCCCGTGGCCGCCGGCGACCTGCCACGCGTCCGCTTCCCGGACGCGGACTTCGAGGACCGCGACGGCAATCCGGTGAACCTGTCGGTCGATCTGCTCGGCCAATACCGCGGGGACGATGGGCCCGGGCCGATTGCGTCCCTGGCTGCCGGCAGGAATGATCTGCTGGTGTGGTGAGTACGGATTCGAGTTCGGGCGCCTACGTCTCGGCGCTGGAACTCTTCTCGATCGGCATCGGCCCCTCGAGTTCGCACACGGTCGGTCCGATGCGGGCCGCCCGGGACTTCCGGCATCGCATCGAGGGACGGCTTCCCGAGCTCGACCGGCTTCGGGTCGTGCTGCACGGTTCACTGGCTGCCACCGGTCGTGGTCACGGCACGCCGGACGCGGTGATCGCTGGACTACGCGGGTACGGGCCGTCCAGCGTCGATCCGGAGGCTGTGCACGGCGAGTGGGCACGACTGGAGGACGGCCAGATCCTCAGCGTCGCCGGTGTGGAGTTCACTAGGGACGACATCGCTTTCGAGCCGCGCTCGCGCGGCTTCGCCCACCCCAACGCGCTCACCTTCTCGGGCCTGCGCGGCGAGGAGGAACTGGTCGGCGAGTCGTATCTCTCCATCGGCGGCGGCTTCATCACCAGAGTGGGTGCGGCGGACGTCGAGTCGTCCGGATCGATGACGGTCGTCCCGGGCAGCTTCGCCCACATAGCGGAACTGCTCGAGATCGCCGGTGAGCGCAGCATCGCCGAGGTTGCCTGGGCCTACGAACTCGCCATGCACGGTCACCTCCGGGCCGAAGCCGGCCTGGATGCGATCTGGGAAGCCATGACCCGGTGCGTGAAACGCGGCCTGGCCACTGACGGAATCCTTCCCGGCGGCCTTGGGGTGCCACGCCGGGCCAAGGCGGCCTGGGCAGAACTGACCCGACGGGGCAACGCCGCCGCATCGACCGAGGCGATCTTGATCTACGCGATGGCAGTGAACGAGGAGAATGCGGCCGGCGGGCGCGTGGTCACCGCGCCGACCAACGGCGCCGCCGGCGTCCTGCCTGCGGTCCTCTACGACGCCGTCGCCGCGGACGGGTTGTCGTCGGCCGACGTCCGCACCTTCCTGCTCACCGCGACCGCGATCGGGTCCACCATCGTGAAGAACGCCTCGATCTCGGGTGCAGAGGCCGGCTGCCAGGCCGAAGTGGGCAGCGCCTGCGCGATGGCCGCCGCCGGCCTGACCGCCGTCCGGGGCGGGACGAACGAGCAGATCGAGAACGCGGCCGAGATCGCCCTGGAGCACCATCTCGGACTCACCTGCGACCCGGTCGGCGGCCTCGTCCAGGTGCCCTGCATCGAGCGGAACGCCGTGGCTGCGTCCACCGCGGTGACCGCCAGCCGGCTGGCCCTGCTCGGGGATGGAAGCCACCTCGTCCGGCTGGACACCGCGATCGAGACCATGCGGCAGACCGGCGCCGACATGTCGTCCCGCTACAAGGAGACCAGTCTTGGCGGCCTCGCGGTCAACGTCGTCGAGTGCTGACGGCGACAGCCGAACCGAGTTGACGGTGAAGTGGTCGAGCCTCCCTATCTATTTGTAATGACCGGTCAGTTCAACTACTCTCGAAGTGACGAAAGGATCATTCGTGAGCAGCCTGCTGATCGAGCCTCCCGACACCCAGACCTCCAGCACCCCGGTCGAAGCCGCGGCGGCGGAGCGGGCCCTCGCTGTGGCTGCGACCTCGCTCCAACTCGACGGCAACCGCGGCCGGATCTTCGGCCCCGTCGACCTGGCCATCGAGCCAGGAAGCCTGAACCTGATCACCGGCGCGGCCGGCGCCGGCAAGACGTCACTGCTGCTCACCCTGGTCGGCCGCATGCGGCCCAACCGCGGGTCCGACCTCACCGTGCTGGGTCGGCCATTGCCTCGCCGGGCACCTTCGGTGCAGCGGCGCAGCGCCGCTGTGGGCGTCCACGGCCTCGACGACCTGGACGAGAACGTCACCGTCGCCGCGACGGTTCGCGAGCGCGAGGCGTGGCTCGCCCGCTGGTACCGGATCGTGCGCACCCCGGACGATGCGCACGTGGCCGACATCTGTGCGTCCGTCTTCGGGCACAGCCCGGCGCCCCGCGCAAAGCAGCTGATCCACGAGCTGGACGAGGTCGAGAACCTGCGCCTTCGGCTCGCGCTGGCAATGCTGAGCACACCCGAACTGGTCGTCGTCGATGACGTCGACGCACTCCATGACCTCGACAGTCGCCGGCGCCTCTGGGAGTCGCTGCGTGTCCTGACCGAACGTGGCGTCACCGTGATCGCGGCCGCCTCGACAAGCGGCGACCTCGCCCGTCTGGGTTGGGCCGACCTGCCCAACCACATCGCGCTGCCCAGCGTCGGCTGAACCCCGCCGGCGTCCCGATCGGCCCGCGCGAGCCGCGGGACATCACTTCAACCTGAATCGCAGAGATAGATGTTTGCCTGGACCTCACACGGAACCGAACTCAAACGGTTCGCCCGCCTGCCCATCACCCGCGCCGCCGTGGCGGTGATGCTGCTCATTCCGTTGCTCTACGGCGCGATGTACGTCTGGGCGTTCTGGGACCCGACCACTCGGATGAACGACCTGCCGGTGGCGCTGGTGAACCAGGACCAACCAAGCACCGACGGCGACGGGAAGACCGTCGACTTCGGTCAGGACGTGGTGGACCAGTTGGTCGAGGACGACTCCATCGGCTGGGCGCAGGTGGACCAGGCCCAAGCCGTGGCCGGGATGGACTCGGGCCGGTTCTACTTCACGGTCACCATCCCGAAGGACTTCTCTGCTCGGATCACGTCGCTGGGCGAAGACCACCCGAAGGCCGCCAGCATCCAGGTGACCTACGACGACTCCAACTCTTTCCTGGCCTCAACGCTCGGCCGTTCGGCGATGCTGGAGGTGCGCGACGCGGTGGCCGAGAAGGTCTCGAAAGAGGCCGTCAGCACGCTGCTGATCGGGGTGGGGGACGCACGGGACGGGTTCGCCAAGGCCTCGGACGGCGCCTTCGAACTGTCGGACGGGCTGGACAAGGCCAGCGACGGTGCCGACCGCCTGAACGTGGGCGCCGCCGACCTGGCTGCGGGCGCGTCCAAGCTGGCGGAAGGGACGAACGACCTCGCTGCCGGGGCGCACACACTCAGCAACAAGCTGGGCGACTACGTTCGCGGCATCTCGGACGCGAGCGCGGGCGTCGCGCAACTGCGAACAGGTGCGGACGGATTGACCGCGCTGCAGGCAGGTCTGGCCCAGGCCGCCGACCCCACGACGGGCGCGCCCGCGCTGGCTGCCGGGGTGAACACACTGGTCGGCGGGGCTACGTCACTGGCTGAGGGCGCCACCTCGTACGCCGACGGCGCGGACTCCTTCGCCACGGGGGCCGGCACCTGGGTCGCCGGTGCGAAGGAATGGCGGCAGGCGGTGGCCACAGCGACCGGCGGCCAGCTCGCCCAGGGCACCAAGGATCTTGCCGCCGGAGCCAAGCAGCTCTCCGCTTCGACTGCCGAAGAAGCGCAGTTGGCACAGGGCGCGACCGCTATCGCGACAGGCAACACCAAGCTGGCCGCCGGGCTGGGTCAGCTCGACGATGCCCTCGCGCAGGCCCAACGTGCCCTCGACGATGGCGACACCACTACCGCTGCGGCCATCCTCTCCGGCGCTCGCGGCAAGCTGCAGAGCGCGCACGACAACGCGTCCGAGTTGGCGGGCGGCGCGGCCAAGGTGGGGGCAGGCATCGCCGACGTCCACACCGGGGCGGCGGAACTCGCCACCGGGGCCGCGACGCTGAACGCCGGCTACGCCCAGCTCAACGGCGCAGTTGCGGACGGCGGCGCCGTGGCCGGCGGCCTCGCCAAGCTAGAGGTCGGCCAGCGCGCGTTGAGCACTGCCGCCGGCCAGCTCGACGCGGGCGCAACGCAACTGGCCGACCCGGCCACGCTGGCCAAGGCCCAGCAACTCAACCAAGGTGCGACCGGCCTGGCCAAGGCGCTGCAGACCATGAGCGCGGGCGCGGCCGACCCGGCCAAGGGCATCCCGGCGTTGCAGGCCGGGCTGGCCCAGCTCGCGTCCGGATTCAACAACTCCGACCCCGAGCAGGGTCTGGTCAGCGGGGCCAAGGCGTTGCGTGCCGGCGCGAAGACGCTCGCGTCCGGCCTCGATGCCGCGGCCAGCGGCGCCATCGAACTGAGCGACGGCAGCGGCGAGATCGCCGCCAACACCCCGGCGCTCGCGTCCGGGCTGGTGGACGCGGAGTCTGGGGCCGACGAGCTGGGCGCCAAGCTGGCCGACGGGGCGAACGGGATTCCCGACGACTCCGCCACGGTGCGCCAGAACCGGGCCACCGCGATCGCCACACCGGTCAACACCGTCACCGCTCACGTCCACGAGGCTGATTCCTGGGGCGAGGGTTTCGCGCCCTTCTTCATCTCGCTGGCGCTGTGGGTGGGGGCGCTGATCACCTGGCTGCTGCTGCGTCCGCTGCAGACGCGGGCCCTGATGACTTCGGTGAACGGCTTCCGGATGGCGTGGGGGTCGCTGAACTCGGCGCTGCTGCTGTCGCTGGGGCAAGTGGTGATCATGCTGGCGGTGATGCACTTCGCGATCGGGCTGAACCCGGCCAACATGCTGGCCACGTTCGCGTTCACCATGCTCGCCGCCGCGGCCTTCTTCGCGCTGCAGCAGTTCTTCCAGGTGACGCTTGGTTCGGCCGTCGGGAAGGTGGTGATCATCGTGCTGCTGATGGTGCAGCTGGCGTCGGCCGGGGGCACCTACCCGATCCAGACCACGCCTTCGTTCCTGCAGGCGATCAGCCCCTACCTGCCGATGACCTACGTGGTCACCGGCCTGCGCGAGGCGATCACCGGCGGCATCGAGACCCGCTTCTGGAGCAGCGTGATCGTGCTGGCCGCTATCTTCATGGTGTCGCTGGCGGCCACTTCGCTGGCGTCCGCACGGAAGCGGATCTGGACGATGTCGCGACTGCACCCGGCGCTGAGCATCTGAGGAGGCGAGCATGACCTCACCCGTCACCGGCCGTACCGACGGAAGGGTTGCCCGGCGCCAGGGCACCCGGGACGCGATCATGGACGCAGCTACGGAGTTGTTCGCCGCGCGGGGGGTGACGTCGACCTCGATCGACGACATCGCTACCGCCGCCGGGATAGCCAAGGGCTCGATCTACTACAACTTCGACTCCAAGTCGGGCCTGGTCGAAGCGACCATGACGCGCAGCAGCGAGCGGCTCGCCGGTGCGCTGGCCGAGGCTCGGCAGGGACGGTCGGGGGACGCCTTGCGTGAGGCGGTCGTACGGGCGTTGTTGCTGCTGGTGCAGGAGAACTCCTGGTCGGCACGGGTGATGGTCACCGAGATGTTCCGTACCGAGCGGTCGTGGCGGGACTCGATCGAGACCTGGCGTGAGATCGCGTTGTCACCGCTGGTGGAGGACTTCCACGAGGCCGGGGTCGACCCAGTGGTGGCCGGCGTGCAGGCCGCGGCGATCGTCGGTGCGGCCCTGGTGGCCGGCCTGGAATGGCTGGTCTTCCACCCTGAGCGCAGTGCCGAGCAGGTCGCGTCCGCGGTGCTGGGGACGCTGCGCTGAGCGATCGTATCGTCGACGACGTCGAAGCAGCCGTGGTCCTGACGCGCATTCGCATGCCCGCCCCTGGCGAGAGGCGAGGTAGGTCTGCCAGCTGAGACGCTGGGTTCACGTCTCGGACGCAGACGCGTCCGCGCTGCTAGCCTTCGGGGATGATCGCGCCGCTTTCGACCGCCGTTTCGGTGGCCGTTATGTGCGCGTGTATGTGTTGTTGCTGTCGCTGACCCGCGCCGACAACACCATCCTGATCGCTCCCGGCCCGAGGCTCGGCGGTCAACCACCATCCACTTCCGCAGCGCGCGTCGGGATGTGTTGGGGCGCATCTTCCGAACCCGAACGAAGGACCATCCATGTCATCCACTCAACCCACACCCGAGCTGATCGATCCGCGAGGTCCGCGCTTCGGCGCGGCCATCACGTCGGTTCTGCTCGCGCTCGCCCTCATTCTCGGTCCCGGTGTCGGCGGGTGGGTGCTGCTCATCCAGGGCTTCGCGTTCGCGGCCGGCTCGCTGCTCGGTCTTGGCTACCAGCCCTGGGGCTGGGTCTACCGGACGCTCGTCCGGCCCCGGTTGGCGCCGCCGGCAGAACTTGAGGACGCCCGTCCGCCCCGATTCGCGCAGACCGTCGGCCTTGCGTTCGCACTCGCTGGTCTGGCCGGTTGGCTGTTCAACGTGCCGTTGCTGTTCTACATCGCGGTCGGTTTCGCGCTGGTGGCCGCGCTGCTCAACGCGGTCTTCGACTTCTGCCTCGGCTGCGAGGTCTACCTGCTCAGCAAGCGGGTCTTCGCGAAGGCCGGCACCGCCGGCGCGGCCGGCTGAGGTAGCGATGACCGGCGTCTGGATCCTGCTCGGCGCGGTGGCGCTGGCCTTGGCCTTCGGCGGTTACCGGAAGGCCACCGACGGTCGTGCCAAGGCCGTGGCGGACGATCGCGAGCCGCGGCTTGAGGCTGCTCGTCTTGGTGAGGAACTCGGCGCGGAGGCGACCTTCGTGCAGTTCTCGTCGAGCGTCTGCGCGCCATGCCGCGCCACCCACCGGTTGTTGGCCGAGGTCACCGCGGACGAACCGGCGGTCGGTCACATCGACGTCGACGCCGAGACCCGTCTCGACCTGGTCGAGGAGTTCGGCGTCCTGCGCACGCCGACCGTCCTGCTGCTGGACGCCCGCGGCGTGGTGCGGCACCGCATCGTGGGCGCCGCGCGCAAGGCGGACGTCCTCGTCGCCCTGAACGAGGTCGCCGGGCGTCCAGCGGCCTGAAAGGGCAGCGAGCGGGTCAATGTGATCCCGGTGCACCCGGAGATTCCGGACGCGTGTTCGTGCCGAAACAGACGACCGACAGCTTCCGCCGCTCGGCCCGATCCGGACGCGGCACATCTACCTCCCCGAAGCCGGCCACGCCATGTTCGGCCACATCGGCAGCTTCCGTGCCGTCCTGCGAGAGGCCGCGGAGTATCGGTGAGGGTGGGAATCGCGGACCCATCGAGTCCGCGCTGATCCACCATCCCGCAGTCGAGCTTGTGCAGCCCAGGGCAGAGATAGCCCCTGGGATAGTCGTGAGTAGCGATCAATCGGTCCCTGAGGAGCGTCAGTGAGGAACGAGCGCACCCTCCAGGCGGTCCCTGAGGAGGTCGCTCTGCGACCGTCACGAAGGGCCCCCGCCACCCAACTACCGGTCCCCGAGGAGCGTCCGTGAGGAACGAACGCACCCCTCCCAACGTTCCCTGAGGAGCGCTCGTGAGGGACGAGCGAGCGCGTCACGAAGGGCGTCCGCCACAAGATTTCAGAGCAGGCGGCGGCCCTTCGTGACGCCGTCCGCTCGTTCCTCGCGGCCGGCTCCTCAGGGACCGTTTGGTGGGGTGCGCTCGTTCCCACGGTTAGCCGCGGACGCCCTCCCGCAAACGTTCCCTGAGGAGCGTTCGTGAGGGACGAGCGAGCGCGTCACGAAGGGCGTCCGCCACCAGTTCTCAGAGCGGACGGCGGCCCTTCGTGACGCCGTCCGCTCGTACCTCACGGACAGCTCCTCAGGGACCGATTGGGAGGGTGTGGCTCGTTCCTCGCGGGCGGCTCCTCAGGGATCGGTTGGGAGGGTGTGGCTCGTTCCTCGCGGGCGGCTCCTCAGGGAGCGTTTGGGAGGAGTTTCTCGTCCCTCGGCGAGGGTGTCCTGCTGAACGCGAGTTGGGGCAAGGCGCGGCTATAAGGTCGTCCCATGACCATCACGCGGGACGAACTGATCCGGATTCTCGCCGAGGCCGACCCTGTCGGGCTGGTCGCGGGCGGCGCTCCCCGGGATGAATACGCAGCCGAAGCGGACGCGATCCTCTCGCTTCGCGGCGTCCCGAAACTGTCCGAGATCACCGGCGTCTTCGCGGTCAGCTTCAGCGACCCGGGGGCCTGCACCCGAGACACTGCACGCTGGATCACCGAGGAAATGGCGCGTCGGTCGGGCGAAACGGGCTGAGACGGTCCAGGCCGGAATCGCGAACAATGAGAGGCTGCGTCACTTCTGGTGAGATCTGTGGTCTTGCTGGTGAGAGAAGGAGCGCATCTTGACCAGCAACGAATCGCCGTCTGCCGCGAATGACGCCGGATACTCGACCTCGTCCGGCATGTGCGGGACGCTGCTCCTAGCCGGGGACGAGCAGGTTGCCCGATGTGGCTTGCCTCGGCTGCATGACGGGTTGCACCAGACCTACTTCCGCGATCAGTTGGTCGATTGGACGGCCGAAGCCGGCTAGCGCCGACGCTGGTCGCCGAGCCCAGGGCCAGAATCATGACGAAGCAGAATTCCTTAGCATCGCTAGAGTTGCTTGGCTGGCATCTCTAGCGATGCTAAGCTCGTTGCAGTCAAACCTGAAGCCAACGACCCAGCGGTCTCGAAGAGTCAGACCGGCCGAGCCGTGGCTCAGGGCCCAACCGGACATCGAGCGAAAGGGGGCTGGGATGGCTGTAGCAATGGGAGCGATCAACAAGTTCTTCCACATCTTCACCGCCGACCACCTCTTCACGGGCTCCCGGACGCGGCCCGACGACTCGCCGCGCCACGCCGTCACGATCCTGGACGTACTGGAACCCCGAAGTCCGCGCGCCTGACGTTCCAGATCTGAGTGCGTCACCGGCGTCCGCCTACCCGCATCTGAGCTGTCCGCAGCTGACGGTGCCGTTCGGGCCGGACCCGGTGAAGACGGCGCCGAAGGTTTGCGGAGGCCCGTGAACCTGCTGCAGCGGGCGCGTGCCGAGGCGGATGCTTATCGGCGCAAGAACGACGACCTGCGTCAGAAGCACCGCGACCTGGTTCGCCGGAAGTCGCGGACGGGCGCGTCAGCGCAGGACGACAGCCAATTGTTCGAGAACGAGCGGGACCAGCTCGACTTCGAGATTCGGCTCACCTGGGCCCGGATGACCCAACCGTCCGAGAAGCGGTCGCTGCCGCTGAAGAAGTGGACCTACAGCGAGCACTTCTTCGACACGCTGCGCGAAGTGGAGGGCGTATCGAGGGAGAAGATCGTCGAGGTGATCGTGCATGTACTCACCGGGCGTGACGCCGAGCTGGCCTCACGCGAGCGCCACCAGTTGCGCACCGGCAAGGGCGGGGAGGACCGACCCCGCGTCCGGGAGGGCGGCGAGCACGCCTGGCGGGTGAGCCTGCAGGTCAAGACGCCCGGTGCTCGCCGGCTGCACTACTGGGCCCGAGCGGACGGCTCCATCGAGCTCAGCAGCATTCGGGTGCACGACGACTTCCGCGACTGAGCCCTGCGCACTGCGCACGGCGCGCCCTGAACCTCGATCCACCGAGTGAGCGCGGTCTCGACAGGCTAGACCAGCCGATCGGTGGATCAGGGCGAACGACCGATGCGCTGGTGACGCCCCGCGTCCGCCCCGATTCATGCGTCATCGGCAATTCACGATGCCGGCCGGGCTGTCTAGCGTGAGCGACGCTGGCCGACCCGGGACGCAGCCAACGGCTACCGGTGCTTCGCGAGGCTCACTGCACAACAACGTAGGAAGGAATCGGTGAGAGATGTCTCTTGCAGCCAAGGACGTGAGTGAGAGGTCGGCGCCCACTGCTGACACCTCGCTCAGTTTCGGTGCTCGCCACTGGTCGATCATCGTGATCGAGGGCCTGCTGATCTGGCTCGCTGCCGGCGCCCAGGTACACGGATTGAACGTGATGACGCCGGCGCTGTCGCAGGAGTACGGGATCGACCCGAACCTGCTGTTGTACTGGGCGACGCCGGCCACCTGGGGCGGGGTGATCGCCGGTTACGTGGTGGCGAAGACCTGTGAACTCAAGGGCGTCAAGCTGAACATCATCGTGTCGCTGGTCGCCTGCGGCCTGGCGTTCGGGCTGCTCGGGACGGCCGGTGGCTCGATCGTCGGCTTCGTCACCCTCTTCTTCCTGGTGAACTTCTTCGGCTCGGGTTTCGGCTACGTCGGCGGCCTCGCGCTGATCGCCAACTGGTTCCCGCGCAAGAAGAACCTCGCGCTCGGCTTCGTGACCATGGGCCAGACCATGTCGACGGCGATGTTCGTACCGATCCTGGCCTGGTTCATCTCCTCGCTCGGCGTCCGTGGTGGCTTCTGGGCGATGGCCGCGCTCATGTTCGTGATGGTGCCGATCGTCGCGGTGTTCGTCCGCAATCATCCCGAGGAGTTCGGCAAAACCCCGGACAACCTGCCCATGACCGCCGCCGAACTGGACGCGTCCCGCCAGGCCCGGTCAGAACGCTCGCCCTTCACCACCCGGCAGTTGCTGAAGATGAAGGACGTCTGGCTGATGGCGCTGGGCTCGGGCGGGGTCTACATCATGCTGGTCGGCATGATGTCGCAGATGGTGCCGCGGCAGATCTCCATGGGAATCCCGCAGGGCCAGGCGATCGCCAACCTTTCCCTTGCCGCGTTCATCGGCGTGCCGGGTGCATTCATCTGGGGTTGGCTGGGGCAGCGCTTCTCTTCGCGGTCGATCGTCATGGTGTACACCCTGTGGTGGATCATCGCGATCAGCATCAACACCTTCTTCGCCTTGAACCCGGTGACTCTCTGGATCTCGCTGATCATGCTCGGCCTGAGCTTCGGCGGTGCCACCAACCTCACCACCTCGCTGGTGGCCGACAAGTTCCAGCGCGGCGCCTTCGTCGGTGCGTTCGGGGTCATTCAGCCGCTGCAGGGTGTCGTCCGCTCAACCGCGTACGCCATCCTGGCGTTCGGTATCACGAACCTGGGCGGCTACGCGGGTGCCTACACCCTGCTGATCGGCGTGGGTGTGGTCACCCTGGTCCTGTTCATGCTCTGCGATCCGACCCCGGTCGAACCCACACCGGCTCAGGAGCGGGTCACCGTCTAGCGTCTCCCACCCTTCTTCGCCGAGGGCCTCCGTTTCGGTCGAGGGCTTGTGCGCCGATACGGGCGGATGACCGTATCGGTGGCTCTCGGTGCGGAGGGATGGCCCTCGACGGCAGTGGCGCTGACTGATCCACTTGTATGTTCTACGGTTGCGTGGCCGGAAGAACTGCATGAACGGAGCCTGACGATGGGGGTGCACGAGCGGACGTTGACGACCTTCCCGCTGATGGGGACGTCGGCGACGCTCTGCACGCTCGGCGAAGGCGATACCGACATCGCCCCGGCGGTTGTCCGCAGGCTGCGCGACCTTGAGGCAAGGCTGACCGTGAACGGGCCGGTCGAGGCGCGGTCGCGCTCGCAGGTGGAGGCGGTGAATCTTGCGGCCGGGGTGTCGGCAGTGGCCGTCGACGCCGAGGTCTACTCGCTGCTACGAACGTCCGTCCGGGCCAGCCGTGAGCATCGGGGCAGCTTCAACGCTCTGATCGGCCCCGTGGTGAAGGCGTGGGGGATCGGCTTCGCCGACGCCAGGGTGCCGTCCGCGGCCGAGATCGAGGGGCTGCTCGCGCTCACCGACCCGGACGAGGTCGAACTGGAAGACGAAAGCCGTACGGTTGCGCTGCGCCGCGTGGGGATGCGGCTCGATCTGGGGGCGATCGCCAAGGGCTACGCCGCCGACGTTGCTGCGGCGATGCTGCGGCAGGCGGGGCTACCCGGTGGCCTGATCGACCTCGGCGGGAACGTGGTTGCTGTGGGCACAGCCGAGGGTGGAAGGCCGTGGCGGGTCGGCATCCAGTCGCCGTTCGCGGGCCGCGGCGCGATCATCGGCCACCTGAGTGTTCAGGACACCTCGGTGGTGACGTCGGGTATCTACGAGCGCGTGCTGGAGGCCGGCGGTCGGCGGTTCCACCACATGATCGACCCGCTCACCGGGTACCCGTTCGAGACCGATCTGGCCAGCGTGACGGTCGTGGCGGCGTCCTCGCTGGACGCCGACTTGTGGGCGACCGTTGCTCAGCGCGGCGGGCTGGCCGGCGGCTTCGCCGCGGTGTCCGCGGAACCTGGCATCGAGGCGGTGTTCGTGACGCTGGACCGACGGGTCGTCGCAACCGCCGGCTGTCGCGGGCAGCTCACTCTCACCGACCGGGCCTTCTCGCTGGGCTGAGGCTCACTTCGCGCAGCACAGCCTGTTGGGGTCGAGAGGACTTGCACTGTCGATGGCTTGCTCGGCCCGGTTCTGTCCACTTTTCGCGATCGATGGTGCAAATCGGCTCGGCGCGTGCGCGAACCGCCACCAAGCTGGGTACCAGTCGTGAGGGACGAATCGATCGTCAAGCCCGCAGTTAGGGGTGAGCCGTGCCGAATGCAGCCGCGGAGGCGCTCGCACTGGCGCTGCTCGCGAGCGTGCTGGTGTTCGCGGTCACCCGGCCCCGCGACCTGCCCGAGGCCGTCGCAGCGGCTCCGGCCGCGCTGTTGCTGTGTTTGACCGGTGTGATCGGTTGGGATTCGGCGGCGCAGCAGATAGCCGGCATGTTGCCTACGATCCTGTTCCTCGCCGGGGTGCTGATGCTGTCCCATCTGTGCCGGTCCGAGGGCATGTTCGAGGCCGCAGGCGACCTGATGTCGCGCCGCGCGAACGGCCGTCCAGTGCGGCTGCTCGGCCTCGTGTTCGTGGTGTCGGCCCTGACTACAGCGGTGTTGAGCCTCGATGCGACCGTGGTGCTGCTGACCCCGGTGGTGTTCGCGACCGCCTCCCGGCTGGGTGCGCGGCCCAAGCCCCACGTGTATGCCACCACCCATCTGGCCAACTCCGCGTCGCTGCTGCTGCCGGTGTCGAACCTCACGAACCTGCTGGCGATGGGTGCCGCTGGGCTGGGCTTCGCCGCCTTCGCCGGGCTGATGGCCGCGCCCTGGCTGGTCGCGATCGGCGTGGAGTACGTGGTGTTCCGGCGCTACTTCGCGTCCGATCTCTCGGTGGTCGCGACCCCGCGGACGCGGCCCGGCCGGGCGCCCGCTCCCGTCTTCGCGCTCGTCGTACTCGGACTCACGTTGGTCGGTTTCGTGGTGTCATCGCCGCTGCACATCGAGCCGTACTGGGCCGCACTTGCGGGGGCTGCGGTGCTGACGGGCAAGCGGTTGGTGACCCGGACGCAGGCGACGCGGGACGAACTGAGCGGGCTGGTCGGCGCAGCCAACCCATGGTTCCTCCTGTTCGTGGTCGGTCTGGCCGTGGTGGTGCAGGCCGCGGTGCAGCACGGAGTAGCGGACGCGATGCGCGCGATCCTGCCGTCCGGTGAGGACCTGGCCGGCCTGCTGCTGATCGCCGTGATCGCGGCGGTGCTGGCGAACCTGGTTAACAACCTGCCAGCGGTGCTGGTGATGCTGCCGCTGGTGGCTCCGGTCGGACCGGTCGCGGTGCTCGCGGTGCTGATCGGGGTGAACATCGGCCCGAACCTCACCTACGTCGGCTCCCTGGCCACGCTCCTGTGGCGACGCATCCTCGCTGACCATGAGCACGACGCCGAGATCGCCGAGTTCACCAAGTTGGGGCTGCTGACCGTCCCGGTGAGCCTGGTGGCGTGCACAATCGCCCTGTGGGCGAGCGCCTATCTGATGGGAGTCTGAGATGAACGTGCTCGTGTGGGTCGCTGCAGGCACCTGGCCGGCGGTGGTCGAGGCCGCGCGCCGACGTCCGGAGAGCGATCAGATCACCCTCGTGGCGGCCGACGATACGGGCGAGTCACTGCCGACCGGCGTCCTCGGCGGGTTGATGGGACGGGGGCGCCGCGGCCCCCAACCCGAGGTGTCGGGACTCACCTTGGCCGAAGCGAGCGCACTGTTGGAGCAGGCCGCGGCCGCTCTGGGACGTCCGTGCCGGACCCAGGTGGTCTCGGGTCCGACCGAGCGGGTGATCACAGCGGCCGCCGAGCAGGCGGAGTGGTTCATCATCGCCAGGGATGGGGACCGCAGCCGGTTGGGGCCGAGCAGCCTCGGCCGCCACGCCCGGTTCATCATCGACCACGCCCCGTGCACGGTGGAACTGATCTGGCCGGACGGGGTTCCCGGGTTGGGCACCATCCCGCCGCCACCGTCGTGAAGAGTCAGGGAAGCGCTGATCAACGATCCCTGAGCTTGACGAAGGGTCGTCCATTCGCTTGCGGCTATGGGCTTCGTCAAGCTCAGCCAGCGTTGAGCCGCATTGATCAGCGGGTCCTTAGGCGTTGCGCTGCGAATCCTTGATGCGCTCCTGCTCGGCGATGACGGCCCGGTAGCTGTCGCGCTCGTGCAGCAACCAGCCGGGCGGGTTCGCGATCAGCTCGCCGATCTGGTCGGCCGTGAGCGCGTCCTCGACCCCGCCGCGGGCCAACCCTGAGCGGGAGACGCCGAGCTTCTGCGCGACCACCTGCTTGGGGAACGGGCCGTTGCGGCGGAGTTCGTCGAGCCACTGCGGCGGGTTCGCGCGAAGCTCGTCGAGTTCCTCCCGGCTGATCGGGGTGCGCTGGAACTCCTCCGGCGCCGCAGGCAGGTAGATGCCGAGCTTGGCTGCCGCGGTAGCGGGCTTCATGGTCTGGCTCACCGCGTCAGCCTAAGCCGTGGATCCGGGCTAGCGCGAAGATCCGGTTTCCCGAACGCTCGCTCAGTCACCGGTCGGCCGGCACGGGATAGCCTTCAGAAGTGACCGATCCCAGTACGCCGCGACCCGGCTCCGCCGGCGCGTCCGGCTTCCGGATCGGATTCGTGCCCGGGGTGACGCTCACCAAGTGGCGTCGCGTCTGGGCCGAGCGGTTCCCTCGGACCCCGCTGGAGGTGGTCGAGGTCGCAGTCGCGGACCAGCGCCGGTTGCTGGTTGAGGACGTGGTGGATGCCTGTTTCGTCCGGCTTCCCATCGATCGGACGGGGTTGCACGCGATCCCGCTGTACGAAGAGGTGCCCGTGGTTGTCGCTGTGAAGGAGCATCCGATCGCAGCCCTCGACGAGCTCACTCTGGCTGACCTGGTCGGCGAGCCGCTGGTCGACCCGGACGCCGCTGCCCCCTTCGACCTGGTCGCCTTCGGGCAGGGCGTGTTGCGCGTGCCGCACTCGATCGCCCGGTCACACAGCCGCCGCGACCTGGTCTACCGACCGGTGACGGACGCCGAGCCGACCACCATCGCGCTCGCCTGGCTCATCGACAACCCGAATCCCCTGATCGAGGAGTTCATCGGGATCGTGCGCGGCCGAACGGTGAACAGTTCCCGCACCACCCAGTCGCGCGCCAAGACCGCGTCCGCCAAACCGAAGGCGGACGCCAAGCCGGCCAAGCGTCCGGCCAAGGCGACGCCCCGTCGCCGCGGACGCTGACGCGCTCTACCCCGGCGCTGAAGCGCCACAGTCCCCTCAGCGCCAGCCACCCGCGCCGAGCACCAGCCACTGGAGCTGGCACTGGGGTTGGGTGGCTGGCCCTCGGTGGAAGGCGGTTTGCGCCAATGGGTTGCCTCGCGGAGGATGATTGGTCCATGACAGCGAAGCTGGCTCGACCCAACAAGGCATCCGCGCTGAAACGGACGGTGGCGTTGTCGGCTGCGGGTCTGGTGCTCGCCGCAGGCATCACCGGACTGGTAGCTCGTGGCGCCGCGGCCGATCCGGTGCTGCCGCCGCTGACGCCGGCTGAACTCCTGGGCAAGGTCGCCGCCGCCGACGTGGCGGGGCTGAGTGCGACCTTCGAGCAGCGCAGCGACCTTGGTCTGCCCGCGCTCCCCGCCGACCTCGGCGACGCCGGCGACGAGCTCGGCTCCGTGCTCACCCTGCTCACCGGCACCCACACCGTCCGCGTCTGGGCTGCCGGACATGAACAGGCGAAGGTCGCCCTCGTCGACGGCAGCACCGAGAAGTCGCTGACGGTCAACGGCGACGACGTCTGGGCCTGGTCAAGCAGCGACCAGGAGGCCGTCCATTCCACTCGGCCGGCTTCGAGCGCCGAGCCCGAGAAGACGGTCCCGACCACAGCGATCAGCGATCTGCTGGCGAAGCTTCAGCCCAGCACCGACATCGCCACCTCCGGCACCGGCTACGTCGCCGGTCGCGCGGTCTACCAGCTCGTGCTCACCCCGCGCGACGACGCCGCCCTGGTGGGCCAGGTTCGCGTGTCAGTGGACGCCGAGAAGTTCGTCCCGCTCGGGCTGCGTGTGATCGCCGACGACGGTCAGGACGCGGTCAGCGTGGCCGCGACCTTGATCGACTTCGCGGTTCCGGACGCGTCCGTCTTCGACTTCCAGCCGCCCGCCGGAGTGAAGGTCACCGAGCACTCGGCTGAAGCCAAGCCCGGCGCGAGCGCTGAGCCTGACGCCGAAGCCGCCAAGCCGAAGACGATCGGCACCGGCTGGACGACGGTCGCGATCCTCGACGCGCCTGAC
>Ga0209477_1000456_pt1 | contig 25356 bp, 26 predicted proteins | sample KloWWTupernatant_FD_187180 | JGI IMG/M metagenome (GOLD analysis project Ga0209477, IMG submission 187180) | Active sludge microbial communities from Klosterneuburg, Austria, studying microevolution and ecology of nitrifiers - Klosterneuburg... | ecosystem: Engineered > WWTP > Aerobic digester >... | reverse complement strand
GGAATTTCTTGTTGCTGTCGATCAATCCTCGCGCGAGCAGTCCCTCGACCAGTTTCGAGTCAACCACGATTGCGTCAGCGGTGTCGATCGTGAGGGTATAGCGCTTGCCGCCCTCGATGTCGCGGTGATCCTTCAGCCGCGCGCCGCCCGCGATCTGCGCGAGCAGCTTGCGTTGCGGTTCAGACAGGGTGCGCATGTGTGCCACGGGTGCCCATCCTGCATTCTGACTGCCCCAGCCACGAAACGCCGCCGAGCACAGTGCTCCACCTGTCAACCTCGCAAACGCGCGATGGCATAAAGTTAAGAGCGCAGTCAACTGCTGGCCCCGAAGGGGCCAAAGGAGATAGACCAGGGCGAAGCCCTGGGAAACCGATGCCCACCTGTTTCCCGCCCTGAAAGGGCGGCATGGCGCGCAAGGACTTTCGACCAGCCAGGTCTGCCCATAGAAGCGGTCCGTATTTCGGCCTTTCAGGGCTCATCCTGCGTTTGGTGGCTTGACCCAGGGCGAAGCCCTGGGCTATCACATCTGGCCCTTTCAGGGCCAGGCGCTGACATCGTGTCACCGACGGCTTGACTGTGACCACGCAATCAAACACAGCTGCGCGGCGCATCGTTTCTGGTGCGGGTTTCAGTAATTGAGTGCCATTGCGCTTTCGCGGGGAGCATGGCATAGTTTCCTGGCGATCGCCAAAAGCGCACCGGATTGTCGTCGCCTGTTCTGGCGTAATGGTCCGATCGGACGGGTCACCAATCACCCAAGCATGTGCACGTATTGCTGCAGTTCGCGCTGATGAATCTTCTGAAAGTCATCCCGGATGATGTCGTCCATCTCTTCCGGGGTGCAACGGAAGCTCAGTGTCGTGAGCGCATCTTCGGGCGACTGGCCATAGGCCAGGCGGCGTTTGCCCGGCTTGCTCTTCAGCGCAAACAGATACATGAAGTGCGGATTGCTGAAACTGCTCATCTAGGCCTTTACCAGCGCGTCCCGGTAGTTTTTGCGCGTCTGATGAATGAGGGGCAGCCCGCGGTTGACTTCAGTGTCGTACTTCCCGGCCAGCAAGTCGCGATAAAACTGGTAGTCCACGCCCTTCACCTTCTCATCGTCCGGAAAGCGATGGTAGTTCTCCTTCGTCATGCGGCTCTTGCCCTCGGCGATCAACTGGTTGCCCAGCGCTGAGCCGGGGTAGGGCGCGTAGAACGAAATAGAGGGCATGATGCGCTTGGTGTACTTCACCATGCGCATGGTCTTGAAGGCGTCCTCGCGGGTCTCGCCTGGTATGCCGAGCATGATGTTTGACCAGAACACCGGCGGCTTCTGGCCCTTGCGTTCCATGTCATCGCCGATGCGAGTGAGCAGATCGATGGCGAAGTAGTTGTCTTCTTCGCTGCATTCCTTGTTGATGATTTTGAGCACCCGGTCGCTGCCACTCTCAAAGCCAATCGAGACCGTGCTCCAGTTCGTCTCGCGCACGACGGCTTCAAACAGGTCCGGCCACTGGCGGACCGTGTCGGCTCGAGCAGCCGCCCAATATGGCCATAGCTTGTTGGCCTTGCGCGGGTATTTCTCCACCCATTCCTTCAGCCAGGTCGGGTTTTGGAAGAACATCGAATCGTGGATGACGACCGATCCGACTGGCCCATGATGGGTGTCCAGGTAGTTCAACTCGTCGATGACGGCGTCTACGCTGCGCCGCCCCATATTAGGGATGTAGCTGTTCTCGTTGCAGAACACGCACTGCCAGGGGCACACTCGGCTGGTCAGCATTGTGACAACCCCAGGCGGTCCCCATCCGCTCTCGGGCTCGAGCGGCCAGTGGAACTTCTCGGCGAGCTTGCGGCTGGCCGGCTTTGGCCACAGCGTGCGATCGATCATTGGCCACTCGTCCATGCTCTTCGCGCCGACGCCAAGAATGACGCGCGGGAAGGCTTCCGGGTGGCTGACCAGGTTGACGATGACGTTCTCGCCGGGTCCCTGGCAAATCTTGTCGAACTCCTCGATGGCCGTCATCTCATCGAGGGCGACCGTGGCATGCATCCCGCCGGCCAGCACAATCCCCTTGGGATTGATCTTCTTGAATATCTTGGCGGAGCGATAGGCGACTGGGAACGTATAGCTCCGCACGTTCATGATGAGCATATCGAAGCCCTTCATGCGCCGCTCGACCTCATCCCATGACGTGCACTGGCGGGTCGAAAAACTTTCGGTCTCTATCCCGTTGTTCTTGAGGATAGTCCGCAACAAGCCCAGTCCGTGGTCCTGCCACTGTTCGTGCGGCCCGGCTGGATTCACCAGGTCGCCCAGATCACCCAGATCCAGCCATAGTCGCCTGGGCTGTTTTGCAGCCCCGTCGCCGGGCTGGGATAGCTTGTCTTTCTTGAAGAGGAAACTCAACGCCAAACCCCTAGTGCCCGCCGCAGGAGCAGCCTTCGCCGCAGCCACCCTCGGCATCCGCGTCGCCGGAGTCCTTGGTCTTGAACGAGCTGCCGCAGCCGCACGCGGCAACGGCGTTCGGGTTCTCGATCTTGAAGCCCGCGCCCATCAGCGAGTCGACATAGTCAATGGTCGCGCCGGAGAGATACATCAGGCTGCTGGGATCAATGAAGATCTTCACGCCGGCTTGCTCAATGACAGTGTCAAAATCGCGCGGGGCAGCTTCAAAGGCCATCCCATACTGCAAGCCTGAGCACCCGCCTCCGGATACGAACACCCGCAATCCATGGTTCTGAATGTCCTTGGCCGCCATGAGTTCGCTGAGTTTGGCGTGCGCGCCAGGGAGCAGTGACATCACCGGCGCCTCAGAGGCGGTCTCGATATCGTTTAGTTCTAACGTCTTGAGAGCAGCAGTGGCCATTGGGTCTCTCCTTGAGCACGCGCGCCGACCCTCGGGGTCATCGCGCAATCAACTTTCTCGTTCCTAAGCGCGAAATTATCGCACAGGGTTTTTCGCCGCTCTCAGGGTTTGCTCACACGAGGGAGGACCCAAACCTCGGAGGTGGGCGCCCGACCCGATCAACCTCGCGAGTGGTCGTCTTGAAACCGCAAATGCCTTGAACCGACGGCGACTACCCGCGAGGTTGACCCGCCTCCAACCCCGCAAACGCCTTGCGCACCTGAATCCGGGTTTCCTCTACCGGCCCGCGGGTATCAATGACGACCGTTGCGCGGGAGACCTTGTCGGCCTGCGAATTCTGCGCGCGCACGCGCGCCCAGGCCTCATCTTCACTCAGCCCGCGTGACGACATCAAGCGGGCGACCTGATCGGCGGGCGGGCAATCCGTCACCCAGACCTGGTCGCAGCGCTCAGCCCAGTGATTTTCGAAGAGCAGGATCGCTTCCAGCACGGCCACCCTGTCCTGAGGGATGGCGTCAAGGCGTCTCTCGATCTCCGCCCGAATGGCCGGGTGGACGATGGCCTCGAGCTGCTTCAGCTTGACCCGCTCAGCAAAGACCACTTCGGCCAGGGCGCGTCGGTCGAGTGCGCCGTCAGGCTTGAACACCCCGCTGCCGAATGCCTCGAGTATGCGGGCGAGGGCGGGCTGGCCGGGTTGCTGCACCGCCCGGGCCACCTCATCCGCGTCGATGACGACGGCGCCGAGCGCCCGGACTTCTGAGAGCACGTTGCTCTTGCCGGTGGCAATGTTTCCAGTCAGGCCGATCAACTTGCGGGGTGCCATGTTCAGGAGATGTCAAACCACGGCCGGACATCGATGTCGGACGCGCCGCCACGAAAACGGAACTCGTTTGCATGCGGGTCGTAGTCGTAGTCGCCGGCCCATTCAGCCGCATTCGCTGCAATCTCTCGCAGGGCGTCAACCGCCGCGTGGGCCTCCGCGTCGCTCGTGGTCGGGTGGATCGACAGGCGCACCCAACCCGGCTTGTCGGTCATGTCGCCGGCGTCAATGCGATCGGTGATCGACTTGCTCCGCATCGGGTCGACATGCAGCAGGTAGTGGCCATAGGTGCCCGCGCACGAGCACCCGCCGCGCACTTGAATGCCATACCGGTCGTTGAGCAGCCGCACGACGAGATTGAAATGCACGTCCTCGAGATAGAACGACAGGATTCCGAGTCTCTCTTCGATGTGTCCGGCAAGCACGACGGCCGACGGGATCGTCTTGATCCCGTCGAAGAGGATTGCCATGAGCTCGTGCTCGCGCGCCCGCATCCGATCGGCGCCCATCCGTTCCTTGAGCCGGATCGCCATGGCGGCCTTGATGGTCTGCAGAAACCCCGGTGTGCCGCCATCCTCACGGGCTTCGATGTTGTCGACGAAGCTGTGCTGCTGCCAGGGGTTGGTCCAATTGACCGTCCCGCCGCCCGGCTGGTCCGGCACGCGATTGCGGTACAGCCCGCTGTCGAAAATCAGCACGCCGATTGAGCCCGGCCCGCCCAGGAACTTGTGCGGTGAGAAGAAGACCGCGTCGAGCCTGGCCATCGGGTCGCCAGCCGGGTGCATGTCGATGTCGACATACGGCGCGGAGGCCGCGAAGTCGACAAAACACAGCCCGCCGTGCGCGTGCATGGCCCGGGCCAGCGCGTGATAGGGCGACTCGATCCCGGTCACGTTGCTGCACCCGGTGAAGGCCCCGATCTTGATTGGTCGCTTAACATGCTTCGCAAGCAGCGCGCGCAGGCTTTCCACGCAAACCCGGCCCTCAGCATCCGGCTCGACCACCTCCACGTCCGCAATCGTCTCCAGCCAGGAGGTCTGGTTGGAGTGGTGCTCCATGTGGGTGACGAAGACGACCGGCCGGATGTCGTCGGGGATGGCCGCATACGGCTGGATCTGCTCGGCCACCCGAAGGCCAAGGATGCGCTGGAACTTGTTGATCACCGCCGTCATCCCCGCCCCCGCGCAGATGATGACATCGCGCGGGCAGGCGTGTACGTGTTGTTTGATGATCCGCTGGGCCTCGTGATAGGCATGGGTCATCGTCGTCCCGGTCAGGTTGGACTCGGAATGGGTGTTGGCGACATACGGCCCGGCGGATTCGAGCAGGGCCCGCTCGATCGGCCCATACAGTCGCCCGCTCGCAGTCCAATCCAGATAGACAATCGGTCGTTCTCCGAACGGGCCCGCGAAGGCCCGTTCGTTTCCGACGATGTTGGCGCGGAACGGCGCGAACCAGGTTTCCAACTCGCCCATGTGTTTCGTCTCTCCGCCTCTTTGAGGCTGTCCCGATATCCTGTGGCGAGATCATGATCCCAGCGCGAAGCGCTGAGATCATGATCTCGCCCATCCCACATGGAATGGCTTCTAGCCGATCGCGCCTGGGCCGCTTTCGGCGATCTTTGTGTTGAAGCTGGCGATCGGCCCGGCAACCACCTCAGCCAGTTTGGCGGTCTGCACGTCAATTCGAGCCGCGATCTCGTCGAACATGGCCAGCAACTGCTGGGTCGGGGCATGGTCGGCGTTGTCGGCAAAGTTGACAAGCGTCCCAAGCTTGACATTCAGGCGGGCGGGGAAGCTGCGCGGATCATCGCTCTTGCTTTGGATCAGGGCATCCTCGATCTCGGTCAGCTTCTTGGCGACTGCTGCCGCCTCGTCCTTCAGGGCCGGCGCGCGCTTCTCCCAGGCCTGGGTCTGCGTTCGCAGCTCGCGGACGCGATTGATTGCGACGTGAGTCTCGTTTATCTTGTCGCGCAGCTTGAGCAGGAAGGCATGCTGCGCGTCCAGATCAGCCTGGCTGGTGGTCGTCAACCGCGGGTCAGCCTTGACCGTAAACGTCTGCGTGTAGGTCTGTTTCCCTACCGTAAGCTTGGCCCGATAGGTTCCGGGCGGAACTTGCGGGCCGTCCACGGTGTAGTCGCCGCGGCCGCCCTTCTTGTCGGCAAGCTTCGTCGCCGGCGTCACGCGCAAATCCCAGGCAAAGCGGTTGAGGCCCTCCTTCTTGCTCAGGATTGGGTCGCGATCCTCTTCCTTCACGTCATCCTGGGCCTTGCTGCTGATCGTGCGCAGCACATTCCCGGCAGGGTCTTCGAAGCTCAAGGTGATGTCTTCCTTCGGCACGGTCTTGAGCCAGAAGTGAACCAGGGCGCCCTGCGGACCGTTGTGCCCGGCGTCCAGCGGCCGGCGAATCTTGCCGTTGGGCCCTTCCTTCATGTCGTAGACGTAGACCTGGGCGCCTGCCCAACCATAAGTAACCGGCACCGTCGGAAGCGGGCCACCCCATCCGAGATAGACCTTGTGGCGGACAGTGTCGCGTGGCATAAGCAGCGCCGCGCGCGCGGCGACTGTCTTGTCGTAAAGCTGGCGGAGCGCGGTGATGTCATCGAGGATCCAGATCGAGCGGCCGTGGGTGGCGGCGATCAGATCGCCGTCCTTGATATATAGATCGTGGATCGGGCAAACAGGCAGATTGGATTGCCAGCGCTGCCAGGTCGCGCCATCGTCAAACGAGAGATAGACTCCCGTTTCGGTGCCGGCAAAGAGCAGCCCCGGGCGCTCTGGATCTTCCCGGATGACCCGGGTGAACTCGGTCTCGGGAATACCCTTGGTGATCTTGGTCCAGGTCTTGCCATAATTGCTGGTCTTGAACAAATACGGCTTGGTGTCGTCGACCTTGTAGCGAGTGGCCGCGACGTAGGCCGTCCCGGCGTCGTGGGCCGACGGCTCGATGATCGAGATCAACGCCCACTCGGGCAGGGTCTTGGGGGTGATGTCCGCCCAGGTGCGACCGCCATCCCGCGACAACTTGACCAGCCCGTCGTCGGTGCCCGCCCACATCACGTCGCGCTCGAGCTTGCTCTCTTCGAGGGCGAAGATGGTGCAATACGCCTCGGCGCTGGTGTTGTCCAGGGTGATGGGTCCTCCGGAGGGTTTGAGCTTCGACGGATCATTCCGGGTGAGATCGCCTGAGATGGTGTCCCAGCTGCTGCCCTCATTGCGCGAGGTGTGGACATGGTTTGAGGCGATGTAGAGCAGTTCGGGATCCCAGCGCGAGAAGAAGATTGGGAACGTCCACTGGAAGCGGTATTTGAGCCCTTCGGCCCCGATCGCCATGCCGGTAAATTCGGGCCACACGTTGATGATGCGCTCCTGATCGACTCGGGCATCCCAGCGGATCAGCCGCCCGCTGCCTGCGCCGCTGCCGATCGCGCCGGCGATGACGATGTTCGGATCGCCCGGTTTGATGGCGATGTAGCCGCTCTCGCCACCGCCTGGCTCGAGCATGTCGGCGTTGGTGATGGCATACCGGGCCGACAAGCTGGGCAGGCGCAACGCGGTGTTGTCCTGCTGGGAGGCGTAGACGTAATACGGTGTGCGCTGGTCGGCGATGACGTGGTAAAGCTGGGCGGTGGGCTGGTTATAGATCGAGCTCCAGGTATCGCCGCCGTTGAATGAAACGCACGCGCCGCCGTCATTTCCCTCGATCATCCGGCGCGGGTTGGCCGGGTCAATCCACAGTTCGTGGTTGTCGCCGTGCGGAGTCGTCATCTCGGTGAAGGTCTTGCCGCCGTCGATTGAGCGCTGCATGCCGTAGTCCAGGACATAGACCGTGTCCTGATCCACCGGATCTGCAAAGATGTGCATGTAGTACCACGGCCGGCCGCGCAGTTCGCCCTGTTCGCTCAGGCGCTTCCAGGTGGCGCCGGCGTCGTCGCTGCGGAACAGGGCGCCATCTTCGGCTTCGACGATGGCATACACCCGCTCGGAGTTGGCCGGCGAGACCGCGATGCCCATTTTGCCCAGGGTGCCCTTGGGCAACCCGGGATTGTGGCTGATCTCCGTCCAGGTGTCGCCGCCATCGGTGGTCTTGTAGATGCCGCAATCCGGGCCGCCGCCATCCAGGCGATGCGGCTGGCGCTGGGCTTGCCAGACCGTGGCATACAAAATGCGCGGGTTGCGCGGGTCCATCGACAGATCGATCGCGCCGGCCCGGGCGCTCTTGAACAGGACCTGCTTCCAGGTCTTGCCGCCATCAAGGCTGCGATACACGCCCCGTTCCTTGTTTTGGCCCCAGGCATGCCCGAGCGCCGCCGCATAGACGATATCCGGATTGGCCGGGTGAATGCGGATCTTGGCGATGTGACGCGTGTCGGAGAGCCCCACGTTGGCCCAGGTCTTGCCGCCGTCGGTGCTCTTGTAGACCCCATCCCCATGCGATACATTGCCTCGGATGCTCGTTTCGCCCGTGCCGACATACAGCACATTCGGGTCGCTGGCCGAGCAGGCGATGGCCCCAACGGCGGACACATTGAATTGGCCGTCCGATACATTCCGCCAGGTAATCCCGGCGTCAGTGGTCTTCCACACCCCGCCGGCGCAGGCGCCGAACCAAAAGACCTGGGGATCCGTCGGGTGACCACATGCGGCTACGACGCGGCCGCCGCGGAAAGGACCCAGGCAGCGCCATTCGAGCACGTTGAGTTGGTTTGGGTTGGGCATGTGAAGTCTCCGTGTCGAACGCGCGCCGATTCCGGCGCGCAGGTTGAACTACCAATCTCCCGCGTAGATCACGCTGTAGGGCTCGGCCGCCCGCGCGGTGTACGCATAGTGAATCTCGTTGATTTGGCGAAGGTGCAGGTAGTCGTGGGCGAGCCAGGCGCCAAGCAGGTCTCCCGCGCGCAACGTGAAATCACCGAGGTTGCGCGCGTTGTCCAGCGCGGGCGCGCTTAGTCCGCGCAGCCACACAATCGAGGCCGCCCGCTCGGCGATGAAACAGTCGACCATTTTTGCGTAGTCTCGGCTGGCATACCCGCGCGAAATCACCCACTCGCCCGGGTGGATGGGCGGCCAATCCTGCGCCGGATCCTCCAGGATGAGTCTCAGCCGCGTCCGAAAGTCGTCGCGCTCTTCATCGTAAAGGTGGCAGACCACTTCGAGCAGCGACCATGCCTCGGGCGCTGGATGCCAGGCGGCCTGCTCGGGGCCAACTCCGCCCAGAAAATGGTCAAAGACGCGCAGATTCGCCGACAGCCGGTCCACAAAATACGAACTCGGGAGCATGTGGCGAGTATAGCGGCATGGGCGCGGAAAAATAGCGGGAGTTTCGAGATCAGCAAGCCCGCGCTTCGCGCGGGCTTGCTGATCTCGAAACTCCAGACATTAGGATTGGCACTATGGTCTAATCCGCAACCAACTTCAATGGACGATAAAAAGCCCGCCTTCCACGTGCGCGAGATCCCGGTTTACGGTGATCTCATCCTGTCGCCGATGGACGGCTTCTCCGACCAGCCCTTTCGCAAGATCTGCCGCGATTTCGGCTCGGCCATGTCGTACACCGAGTTCACCTCCTGCGACGCGATCCTGCACAACGCGCGGATGGCGCTAAAGCAGCTCGAGTTTGATCGCGCCGAGTTGCCCCAACTCTCCTTCCAGATCTTCGACGCCGATGAGGATCGGATCGTGGCGGCGGCCCAGAAGGCCGAGCGCCTGGGCCCCGGCATCATCGACCTCAATATGGGCTGCTCGGTCTCGGGCGTAAGCGGGCGGGGCGCAGGCGCCGGCTTGCTCAAGGATCCGGCCAAGATCGGCCGTATTTTCTACCGGATGAGCCGGCTGCTGAGCGTCCCGGTGACAGGCAAGATCCGCCTGGGCTGGGACGCCCAGACCCGCAACTATCGCGAGGTGGCCAAGGTGCTTGAAGACAATGGCGCGCAGCTCATCGCCGTCCACGCCCGCACCCGCGAGCAGGCCTACAAGGGCAGCGCCGATTGGGATGCCATCGCCGAGGTCAAACAGACCGTCAAGGTCCCCGTCATCGGCAACGGTGACGTCAAGACCGTCGCCGACATCGCCCGGATCAAGGCCCATACCGGTTGCGATGGGGTCATGATCGGCCGGGCCGCGATCGGGAACCCGTGGATCTTCGCCCGCAAGGACCGCGAGCAGGTCACTATCGATGACACCGTCCGGTTGCTGCACCGGCATCTTGAAGCGAGCATGGCCTTTTACGGCGAAAAGGGATTGATCCTGTTTCGCAAGCACGCGGTGAAATACATTCACGCCGTGCCGCATGCGGCCGAGTTTCGCGAGCGCCTGATGACCCGCCTCACCGTTGAGGAGTTTCACGACGAGCTGGCCGAGTTCGAGATGGCTGCCCGGTTGGCCCTGGCCGCTGGGATTCTCGCCCCAGCCGAGCGGGCGATCGAGCCGGCCGCTTTCGATGACGAAGTGGCCCAGTGGGCGCGGGACAGTTCGACTTGCGGCGGCATAGACGCGTGCCTCACTTCTGACCCAGAGCCGGATCGTGTCTGATTCAGGCGAGGGTGCCGCCCGCGCGCGCAAGGCCAACCAATCCTTTCACTTTGTGGGCGAAACGCGTCCCGATGTTGGCATCCTCATCCTGCACGGCTTCACGGGCAGCCCGGCCGAGATGCGCCCGCTCGGGCTCGCCCTGCATCGGGCGGGCTTTTCGGTGGATGGACCCCTCCAGCCCCGGCATGGCGATCTTCCCGCCCGGTTGCGCGGCGCGCGCTATCGCGAGTGGATCGATGCCGCCCTCGACGGGCTTGAGCGGCTCGCGGCCTGCGAACACCTCTTTCTGGCTGGCCTGTCGATGGGCGGCCTCGTCAGCCTGTATCTGGCTGCTCTTTCGGCGGGCGCCGATGAGGGTTTCCCCAGCGCTCGCCTCAAGCTGTTGGAAAGGCTGCGCGGCATCATTGTCATGGCCGCGCCGGCCCGGGTCAACGATCCACGGACGAGGATCGTGCGTTTTGCGAAATACGTCATCCCGTACTTCACGCCGAAGATCGACTTCGACAATCCCAAGACCCAGGCCTGGCTGCGGGAGCAGGCTCCCCCGGGCGCGCGGATCGATTTCGCCGATCCGGCCGAGCGCAAGCGGTTGGGCGAGGCGGCTCGCATCCCGCTTGACGCCATTGACCAGCTGATTCGCCTGAACGATCGGGTTGTGCGCCTGTTGCCGAGCGTAACCGCGCCCGCGCTCTTCATGCAGGGCCGGCTCGACAAAACGGTCACCCCAGACAGCGCCGAACGCCTGCGCCGGGGCGTGAGGTCGCGTGACGCGAGCACAGCATGGTTTGAGCGCAGCGGGCATGTCTTAACGACCGATGTGGAGAAAGACGAGGTGGCTGCTTTGGCCGTCAGGTTTGTGAGACGATACGTTTAATGCCAGACCAAGATCAGATGCCGGAGGCGCTTCGCGAAGTCCTTGAAGCGTTTGCCGAGAACCCTGCCGATCGGAATGCGATGTTGATCGAATACTCGGATCAGTTTCGGGGCGTGCCCGACCGGATTGCGACTCGGCCGTTTCCGTTGTCCAACCAGGTGCCGCATTGCGAGAGCGATACCTACGTCTTTGTTGAGCCGACTGAGAACGCCGCAGACCCGCGCCTGCAGTTCTTCTTTGCGGTGGAAAACCCCTTTGGCGTGTCGGCCCGCGCGCTGTCGGCCATCCTGGATCAGACGATCAATGGCCTGCCGTCCAGCGTCATTGCCGGGATGCCGATCGACGACCTGGTGCCGACCTTGTTTGGCCGGAATGTCTCAATGGGCAAGGGCCAGGGCCTGCTTAGCATCGCCTCGGTCGTGAAGGCCCTGGCCCGTAGCTATGTTCGATCTGCCCAGAGGAGCGCGTGATGGATCCCAAACCCGGAAATGATCCCGCTCGCGCCCCACGCCGGCTGGAGGGCGCGCCCGTGCTCGCTCGCGTGCGGGTGCTGATCGCCGATGTGATGACGATCACCGGCGATCGGGCCGACGAGTTTGGCCATCCGGTGCTCGAGGGACAACTCCTGGCTGGCGCCAACTATGATCTCGTGCGCGATCGCTGCGAGAAGGCAGGCTTCACGCCGCTCATGCGCGACGGCAAGGATGGCTCGGGCGTCGAGATCACCCTGATCGGGTCGGTTAAGAAACCCCTCGCTCAAAACTGGATGATCAACGCGGCGCTGTTGTTGGCGACGATCGTCACCACCGTGGTCGCGGGTGCGCAGGCGCCCGAAGGCCCGGATCTGGGTCAGGGCCTGCTCTTCTCGCTCGGCTTGATGGGACCGCTTATCGCTCACGAGCTCGGCCATCTGCTTGTCTCGCGTTGGCGCAAGGTGCCAGCCTCGCTGCCCTATTTCATCCCGCTGCCACTGCCCTCGATACCTGGCACCCTTGGTGCGGTCATGGTCCAGCGCGAACCGTGGAAGGATCGCAAGACTCTGCTCGAAGTCGCCCTGGCCGGTCCGCTGGCCGGATTCCTCGTGGCGGTGCCCCTCTTTCTGATTGGCGCGGCGCTTTCGACGGTTGAACCTTTTTCCGTCCCGCCCGAGGGGATGATGAGCTTGTTTTTTGGCGACTCGATCGTGACCGCCCTGATCGGGCAGGTCACCCATGGCGCGGTGTGGTTCATGACCGACCCGGTTGTCAACTTGAATGTTCTGGGGCTGGGCGCCTGGTTTGCCTTGCTCTTCACCGGCCTCAACTTGATCCCGGCTGGCCAGCTCGATGGCGGCCATATCGCCTATGCGCTGCTCGGCCCGCGCGCGAAGTACGTTTCGTACGCCTGCATCGTCGTGCTGCTTGCCCTGGCCCTGCTTGTATCCAATGTGTTGATGTTGTGGGCGGTGATGCTCTTCCTGTTTGGGCGCGCGCATCCACCCGTGCTGGACGAGACAGTTCCCCTGCAACGTCCGCAATACGCGCTGATTGCCGTTGGCGTTCTGCTGCTCATCGTCAGCTTCGCCCCCAATCCAATGACGTTTGTGGGCGGCTAGGCAAAAGAAGGCGATCGTCCCCGCCTCAGCGTACGCGGGGGCGGGGACCATCGCTCTCGGGGATTCAACCCCGGCGTCGCGCCATCGCGATTGTGTGCACTACCGCAAGGACGGATGCCAGCGCGCACAGCCACCAGCCCAGCCCGGGCGCCAGCGTGTCCCGATAGAGCGTCTCGATGAACGGCCGCACGGCCAGAAAGCCCGTCACGGGCACGATTGTGAGCACAGGCAGCGCAGCCATCGCAATCGCGAGTGCTTTCGCATCGGCGGACTTTGCCAATCTGAGGCCGACACCCAGAACCACGACCGCGATCAGGCATACGGCCGTCACAATGAACTGCAGGCGGAACGCGGGGTTGGTCCAACGCTCAAATCTGGGCAGTCCAAATTGGGTCGAGGCAACCGCCAACGCCATGAGCGTGAGCCAGACCGAGGGCCGGCGTGATCGGGCGGCGGCGATGGCGAGCGCCAACCCGGCCGCCCATGCGGGCAGATAGAACCACTCGTTAGCAAAGACGCCCGCTCCAGGGGTGAAGTTGGTGAACTCGCCCAGCTCGTGGCCCGTGAGGCTGAGAGCGGCGGTCTTGTGCTGGGCCCAGGCCGTCAAATGCCCGATCAACATCGTAACGCCAATGACCGGCGTCAAGGCATCGAGGCCTGGGCGCTTCATTGCATCACCCCTTGACAACACAGCGCTCCTGACGACAATCCGCACTGCAAATGCACGAAGGCGATCTTTCCGATCGGGTCAGCCTGATTCGCGTTGACGACGAATCGGGCGAGTTCAAACCAGACAAGGACTGGAGCGCCTTCGACGCGTGTGAAACCTGCCGCGGCGCTGCGACCATTGACGATACGCCCGAAGGCGACTTGATCTGCGCGACCTGCCGGGCCACGCTCCCGCGGCCCGAAGTCTGATAACGCGCAGCCAGACGCGCGTGGCGCGTCAATCCCCGCGGGCCGGAACGTAGTCGCCCTCCACCCACGCGCTCCCATCCGGGCGCGTTTCTTTTTTCCAGACCGGCACGATCTGCTTGAGCCGGTCAATCCCATATCGGGCGGCTTCAAACGCGCCGCCGCCGCGATGGCCGCAACTGACAACCACCGCCACTACCGGCTCGCCGACTGCCATCTCGCCAACCCGCTGGGTGAGCGCGATACCGTGGATGCCGGCAAACTTCTCGCGCATCTCACGCGCGACCTGGCGCAGCTTGTTCTCGGCCATCGCCGCATATGCCTCGTATTCCAGCCGTGTGGTCACTGGCTCTGCCGCCCCGGGCGTAACGCCCCGCACAGTGCCGATGAAGGCGACGACCGTGCCGTCCAGGTCGGTCGTCACCGCGCGTTGCAACGCGTTGAGGTCGATGGCGGCTTCGGTCAGCGCGATCAGGGTTGGGGTGTCGTTCATGGTTTTGATCACGCCTGGCTTAACCACCGCTGACCGGCGGGAAGAGCGCGACTTCATTGTCCGGGCCGACGGCGTCCTCGTCAAATGCGAATTCCTGGTTGACGGCCACGAGGGCCTGGGGCAACAGATCCGCCAGCGCTGCGTGCTGCGCTGCGATGATCTTGCGCAACTCGGCGACGGTCGTTGGACCTTCGAGCGCGACCTCAATGGAGCGCGCTTTGGCCCGGTCACGCAGGGTGGCAAAAAGCTGGATCTTCATGCCGTGCGCCGGTAGTCGCCCGACTTGCCGCCGGACTTGCTCAGCAGCTCGATCCCGTCGATCCGCATGCCCCGATCGAGGGCCTTGGCCATGTCATACACAGTTAGGGCTGCCACGCTAACGGCGGTCAAGGCTTCCATCTCCACCCCGGTCTTGCCCACGCACTCGACCCGGCTGACGATCTCGACCGCGCCAGTCACGTCGTCGATGGGGACTGGGGTGAGGGTCACCTCGACTCTCGTAAGCGTGATGGGGTGGCACAATGGGATCAGGTCGCTGGTGCGCTTGGCGGCCATGATTCCGGCGATACGGGCTGCGCCCAGCGCGTCGCCCTTCTTGAGCTGGCCGGCCACAAGGGCGTCGAACGCGGCGCGACTCAGGGTAATCCGCCCGCGCGCCTCGGCGACCCGCCGGGTGTCATCCTTGGCCCCGACGTCGACCATCCGCGCTTCGCCGGCGGCGTTCAGATGCGTTAGCGCTCCCATCAGCCGCCAATCTCGCTCATCACCCGGTTGAGGGGTATGACACCGTCGGCCAGATCATGGCCCCATGGTTTGCGCCAGATTGCGGCGCGCAGGATCTCGACCAGGTCCTCGGCGTTCGCGCCGCGCCGGATTGGGGTCTTGAGGTCGACTTCGCCGTCCTTGAGCAGACACAGGCGCAGGGTCCCGTCGGCCGTCAGGCGCACCCGGTTGCAGCTTGCGCAGAAGGGCGCCGAGACCGGGCTGATAAAGCCGACGCTGCCGCGCGCGTTGGGCAGCCGGAACATCTGCGCTTCGCCATCCAGCAACCCGCCGTTGGCTGAGGTCAGCGGCCCCAGGCGGGCCTGGATGCGCTCCATCATCTCGCGGGTCGTCACGATGGTCGCCTGCTGGAACTCGGCCACATCGGCGAAGGGCATGACTTCGATAAAGCGGAATTGCCAGGGCCGATCGAGCGTCAACGCGGCCAGATCGACCACGTCTTCATCATTGAACCCGCGGATGACCACGGCGTTAAGTTTGATCGGGGTGAGACCGGCCTCTTCCGAGGCCGCGATTCCAGCCAGCACATCCCGCACATCGCCCCAGCGCGTGATGCGCTTGAACTTGGCCGGATCGAGCGAGTCGATGCTGATGTTCACCCGATCCAGCCCGGCCGCCTTGAGTGGGCGGGCGAGCTTGCCCAGCTTGAGGCCGTTGGTCGTCATCGCGATCTCGCGCGTATTTGGGAGGGAGCGTATTTCCGCCACGATGTCGATCAGGCTTGGCCGGACCGTGGGCTCGCCGCCCGTCAGGCGGAACTTGTCAAAGCCGAGCATCGACGCGGCCCGCAAGGCGGTGCCCATCTCAGCATCGGTCAGCAATTCGGCCGTCGGCCGGAAGACCATCTGCTCGGGCATGCAGTACACGCAGCGCAGATTGCACTTGTCCGTTAACGATACGCGCAAGTAGTGGATATGGCGCCCGAACGAGTCCATCGCGCGGGGCTTGGCGGCCGCGCCGGCGGCGGTATGCCCGTTCGGCCCGGCCGCGACGGCGGGAACGTCCGATACGACGGGGGCGCTGTCTCTGAAATCCATCGTCGGAATTCTACGCCGAGCGCGGCGCCTCGTCTTCAACCGCGGCTTTGATGATCGGCCCGGCCACCGCGAAGGGCACAACGACCCGCTGCCGCACATCGTCGCCATGCAGCATTTCGATCACCGCCAGAAGCGCCGCGCCGCGATCCAGACGGGGCAGGTGCAGGGTAGGGGCGGGCCGGCGTTCGAGCGCGCCCACGCATGAGATCTGGCGCAGAACTTCCCCGTCGGGGGTTGCGATGCTGACGTCCATGGCCGGAAAGACCCGAAACTGGGTCAATCCCATCTCGACCGTCACCCGCGTGCCATCGGGCCAGGGCATGACCCGGTAGTCGGTGACGCGCACGTCATCCGGCGGGGGCTGGGGCGCTTCGGGGTCTCCGAAGAACTGAATATCGTCGGGCATGCGGAAGATTGTAGCAATTGATTCCGCCGGGCTTGACATTTAGGCGTGCCTAAATATAATCCAGCCCGTTGTGAGAAATCGGATCGTCAGCGCATGGATCTTTTTGCTTGGGCTTGCCCTGGCCGCATGCGGGTCAACGCCTGCTGTGGCGCTTGACATCAGCCAGCGCCGGATCAACATCGTGAGCACGATCGGGATGATCACCGACATCGTCCGTAATGTGGGCGGCGAACGCGTGCTGGTGCGCGGTCTGATGGGCCCGGGTGTTGATCCGCATCTCTACAAACCCAGCGCCGGGGATGCCATTCGGCTGGGCAACGCCGACATCATCTTCTACGGTGGATTGCACCTGGAGGGCCGCATGGCCGAGCTCTTCGAGAAGATCGAGCTGACCGGCAAGCCGGCCGTGGCCGTCAGCCGGGACATCGAGCCAACCCGGCTGCGCCAGCCGCCTGAGTTCGAGGGCAAATACGATCCACACATCTGGTTTGATGTGTCGCTCTGGCAGTCCGCCACGCGCACGGTTGCCGCGGCGCTGACGGCCCTGGATCCGAACTCCGCGGCGGTGTATGCGGACAACGCCCGCAGCTATCTGGCGAAGCTTGACGCGCTTCACCAATATGCGCGCGGCCAGATCGCAACCATTCCCGCCGCCCAGCGGGTCATGATCACCGCGCATGACGCATTTGGCTACTTCGGCGAGGCCTACGGTATGGAGGTCCACGGTTTGCAGGGGATCAGCACCGCCAGCGAGATCTCGGCTGCCGATGTGCAGGGCTTGTCTGAGTTCATCACCGCCCGCAAGATCAAGGCTCTGTTTGTGGAATCCTCAGTGCCCGAGTCCACGGTTAGGGCGGTGCAAGAGGCCGTGCGCTCGCGCGGCCACGAGGTCATCATCGGTGGGGAGTTGTTCTCGGATGCCATGGGCGCCGAGGGCACCCCTGAAGGCACCTATATCGGAATGGTGACGTTCAATGTTGACACGATCGTCCGCGCCTTGCGCTGACAGTGACCATTACCGGAAGTTGCATGCCCCGGCGAAGCTGGGGCATGCAACTTCCGGTCAAACCTACGGAACTGCGCCGCACGCAGCCTGAACCACGAGAGAGATGCAAAACCAAACAACGACCGCGGAACAGGTGATTCCGCTTCAGATCGACGACTTGACCGTCGCCTATCACGAACGGCCCGTGCTGTGGGACGTGGATCTGTCAGTCCCCGCCGGCAAGCTGATGGCCATCATCGGGCCGAATGGGGCCGGCAAGAGCACCTTGATCAAGGCCGCCCTCGGCCTGGTTCCGATCGCCTCAGGCAGTATCCGGGTGTTTGGCAGGACGTATGCCGAGTCGCGCCTGCGGGTCGGTTACGTCCCGCAGCGCACCTCGGCCGACTGGGACTTCCCGACCAGCGCCCTCGATGTCGTCACGATGGGTACTTACGGCCGGCTGGGTTGGTTCAAGCGGCCGGGCAAAGCCGAGGCTGGCCGCGCCATGCGCAGCCTCGAGCATTTGGGAATGGCCGACTACGCCCATCGCCAGATCAGCCAGCTCTCGGGTGGTCAGCAGCAGCGCGTCTTCCTGGCCCGCGCGCTGGCCCAGGAGGCCGATCTGTATGTCATGGACGAGCCCTTTGTTGGCGTCGATGCCGTGACCGAACGCGCCATCGTTGGCCTGTTGCAAGAGCTCCGTGAGCGCGGCAAAACCGTGATCTGCGTCCACCACGATTTGGACAGCGCGCCCGAATACTTCGATTGGGTCGCCCTGATGAATGTGCGCATGATCGCCAGTGGCCCCTTCAGCGAGGTCTTTACCCAGGAAAACCTCGCCCGCGCCTACGGCGGGCGGCCGTACGCGTTTAAACACGGAGCAGCTTAGTGTGTGATCAGGTTTGGTCAGGTGGGTAAGGTTTGGTCAAGTGAATAAGGTTCGGTAAGTTGGATTCACCTTATCGAACCTTACCTACCTGAACAAACCTGATCAAACCTTACTGACCTGACCAAACCTGACGAACAACACCACAACATGTCGATACTCGACCTCTTAACCGACTACACCCTCCGCAATGTCGCGCTGGGGTCGGCTCTGCTCGGCATCGTCAGCGGGGTGTTGGGCTGTTTCGCGGTGCTGCGCCGGCAGGGGCTGCTTGGCGATGCGCTCGCCCACGCTGCGCTGCCCGGCGTGTGCCTGGCCTATATGCTGACCGGGAGCAAGGCCCCGCTCGTGCTGCTGATTGGCGCCGGTATTTCGGGCTGGCTGGGCGCCTGGTTGTTGCTGCGCATCGTCCGCGACACAAAGATCAGCGAGGACACCTCGCTTGGCATCGTGCTCAGCGTCTTCTTCGGATTCGGCATCCTGCTTCTGACCTTTATCAACAAGCGCAACGACGCCAACCAGGCCGGTCTCGACCACTTTCTGTTTGGCCAGGCGGCGACCCTTATCACGGAGAATGTTGTGACCATGGCGGTGCTGGGCGGGGTGGCGCTGCTGGCCGTTGGCGCGCTCTACAAAGAGTTCAAATTGCTCGCCTTTGACCCTGGCTTTGCCGCTGGCATCGGACTGCCCGTGCACGGGCTCAGCATCGTTCTCACGGGTCTGATTGTGGTTGCCGTCGTCATCGGGTTGCAGACCGTCGGCGTCGTGCTGATGGCCGCGATGCTGGTCGGCCCGGCCGTCGCCGCCCGCCAGTGGACCAACCGGCTGGGCGTGATGATTCTGCTGGCCGCCCTGTTTGGGGCTGCCTCGGGCGTGTCGGGCGCGCTGCTCTCGGTGACCGAACGCGGCATTCCAACCGGGCCAATGATCATCCTCAGTATGACGGCGATCACCCTCATTTCGTTGTTTCTTGCGCCCGAGCGCGGCCTGGTCTGGGCGGCGCTGCGTGCGCGCCGGCATCGGCGCGAACTCGCGCCTCCTCAGCCGGCGGGCAGGTAATCGGAAATGGACTACACGCTTGCCATCCTGTTGATCGGCGGCCTGTGCGCGGCGGCCTGCGCGCTATTGGGCTGCTTTCTCGTTCTGCGGCGCATGGCGATGATGGCTGATGCCATCAGCCACGCCATCCTGCCCGGCCTCGTCGCCGGTTACTTCATCGCGCGCGGCCCCAACCTCCTAATCGGTTTCCTCGGCGCGGCACTGGCCGCCATCATCACCGTCAGCCTGGTTGAGGCGCTTCAGAACACCCGCAGGGTGGGGGGCGAAAGCGCGATCGGCATCGTCTTCCCAGCCATGTTCGCCCTCGGCACTTTTTTGGTCACCCGCTTCGCCGCCAATGTCCATCTTGACGCTGATGCCGTGCTCTTTGGCAACATCGAGTTTGCGCCCTTCGATCCGCTGCTCATTGGATCCCTGAATCTCGGCCCGCAATCGATCTGGGTGATGGCCGTGCTGTGCGCGATGAATCTGGCGTTCATTGGCCTGTTCTACAAAGAGCTCAAACTGGCTACGTTTGACAGCGGCCTCGCGGCCGCCCTCGGATTCTCGCCCATCATCATCCACTATCTGCTGATGACGACCGTCTCCATCACCGCCGTTGGCGCCTTCACCGCAGTCGGGGCCGTGCTCGTGGTTGCCTTGATGATCGTGCCGGCTGCCTCTGCCTACCTTCTGACCGATCGCCTGCCGGTCATGATCGGCCTGGCCGTTGCGATCGGGGTCTTCTGCGCGGCCGCTGGCTACGCAGTGGCGCTGGTTCTTGACGCGTCCGTCGCAGGGGCGATCTCGACCTGGTGCGGGGTGTGTTTTGCCCTGTCGCACTTGTTCTCGCCCCGCGACGGTGTCATCGTCCGCATCCGGCGGGTGCGCCGCCAGCGCCTGGCCTTCGCCACCGACACATTGATTCTGCACCTGTCCAACCACGAGGGCGTCCCCGGTGAAGAGCATGAAGCCGAGGTCGGCCACCTGCGGGGCGAGTTGCGCTGGTCGGCTCGCTTTGCGGCCGATGTCCTGGCCCTCGCGCTCCGCCAAGGAATTGCGCAAGCCACCGACGGACACCTGTTTCTGACCGAGGCAGGCCGCATGCGGGCCGCCCAGTTCACGGAATAGAATCGTAAGCGCGACATGAATCAACAGGTCAAAGTCGGCATGAACGGCCGATTCTTCCCCAACAACTGGCGTCCTGCATTTGCTGAGATCGACTTCGCCGCAGCGAATCAGTTCGAGGCCATCCAATTTCCAGGTCCGGAAGACGGATTGTCGGCCCGCCAGCTCGGGTCTGGTCTTGCCGCAGTCGGAGATCGTATGCGCGGCGCGGGCATCACTCCGGTCATGGAAATCGTGGTTCGGGTGGATCGTCCGGATGGGCGGACGGCATCCGGACGATCCCCGCTTGACTTGTTGGAGGCCAATCTCCCGGCCATTGAGGCGCTGGGGTGCGCCTGCGCGCATTGGCACCTTGTCTTGCGCTATCCGAATGCTGCGGCCGAGGTCGACGCCTTTGAGGACGCTTTGCGCGATCAGCTTTTTGTCGCGGTCGAGCGGGCGGAGCGTCTTGGAGTCCGTTTTGGGATTGAGCAGAATGAGCCCGAGTGGCCACCTTACCGCGCGCCGGATGCCTGCGCGCGCGCGTTGGAGGCGATTCCCGGATTGGGCTTTGTGTGGGACATGAATCACGCCCTGCCGGACGATGTCGATGCCTATCTCGGGCTGGCCGGGCGAATGCAGATGCTGCACGTCGCAGACACGCCTTTGCCGGTGGTCAATTACCACCTGCCATTGGGACTGGGCCGGGTGGATTTCGACGCGTACTTTGCGGCCCTTTTGCGCGGCGGCTTCAGTGGGCCGGCCATTCTGGAGATCGGCGGCTTGCCCAAGAGCGGCGGCTATGGCCGCGACACCGACGCCGCCCTGATCGACTCGGCCCGCCGCCTGCGCGCGGCGATCGAAGCCGCCGGCGTCCACTCCGGATGACACTTTGCCAGACACCAAGCCCACCGGCATCGCCGGTGGGCTTGGTGTCTGGAGGTGTGTGTCATGCGTGGGCGGACGCGATGGCCAGCCCGGCCGCAACACTGGTGAAGGCGTCGATCTCGCGCAGGCGCGCCTCGCCGAACTTCGACGTCAGCAATCGCTTGAATAGCGGGATGCGCGACGATCCGCCAGTCCGCAGCACGACATCAACATCCGCGGCCCGCAACCCGGCCCTGGCCAGAGCGTCGTCCATGCACGCGTCGACCCGCCGCGCGTCCGGCCCAATCAAACGCTCAAACTCAATCCGTCGGATTGTGTCGCTGATGAAGATGTCGCCCATCTCCATCCGGAACCGGGCGCGCTCGGCTGCGCTCAGCGCGACCTTGGCCTGCTCCACCTTCTCATAGAAGGGCAGGCCGAAGTTGTGCCGCACCAGGTCGCGCAGGGCGCGCAACTGAATGGGCCTGTCGCCAGTGGCCACCATCAGCTCGATCGTCTCCATGTGCTCGCGCCGGGACAACTCGACGATGGTCTCCCAGTCGCCCAGCATGCGCAGGATGTGGTTTGGTACCGGCATACGCGCCCCGCCCATTACCGTCCGCATCGTGGCGCCCTCGCCGAAGTGATCGAGCAATCGCCCGAGCGTGAGCCGCTGATCAAAGAGCTCGCCCCCGACCGGCACACCCGCGGTTGCCAGGGTGCGCGCGCCGCCCGCGCCGTCGGCCCGCAGCAGCGTCACGTCAAACGTGCCGCCGCCGAAATCGAAAACCAGGACGGTCTCCGCCCGGGCCGAATCGCGCAGATAGGCCAGGGCGGCGGCGCTCGGTTCCTCCAGGAACTGCGCGGCGGGTAATCCGGCAAAGGCGCAGGCGTCCTGCATGCGCTCGAACGCCAGCGCATTCTCGCCCGCATCCTCCGAATACCGGACCGGGCGGCCGATCGTAATCGCCGTGATCGGTTCGCCGGTCAGACGTTCGATCCGCCCGGCGATCTCGCGCAACATCGTCCCAACCAGCATCTCAATTGAGTAGCGCACGCCAAACACGCTGGTTCCCTCGTAGGCCCGTGAGCGCATCTCGGTCTTGAGCGACTGAAACAGCCGGCCGGGCGCGTTCATGTCGACCTCGCTATACATCGCCTGCGAGATCGAGGGCAGATCTCCCAGCAGAATATCGGTTGTGCCGATGAACTTCAACTGGTAGTCGATCACCCGCCCAACGTTGGCATGGGTAAACCGATCGATGGCCTCCCTGCCCAGATATGGCACGCTCGCGCCGCCGCTGCTTGCATCGGGGCGGGTGAGGAAAAGGGCCGAGCGCAGAATCTCGGGCGTCAAACTGGCCGGGTCCAACGGCAGCACCTGCGGCGCGCCATCGACGACCACCGCCGCGCTGGTGTTGGTTGTCCCGAAATCAAGCCCGATTCGCATCGTGATCCCACCCTAAGGGTTGACCGGTTTACTTTCCCTGGCCTTGCGGCGTGGACAAGATGAAAGGGTTGAAATCGGTATCACGATCAAAGACATCGACGCCCTCCGCCTGCTTGAGCCGGTTCACAATCGCGTAGGTCAGTGGCGTAAACACGACCTCTACTCCGACCTTAAAGACATAGTTTGAGACGATCAACGTCACCAGGGTCTCGGTTGGGAGCACGCCCGCGAACGCAATCACGGCGAATATGAGTGTGTCGACGCCTTCGCCCACCAGTGTGCTTCCGATCGTCCTCACCCACAGATAGCGGCCGGCCGTTCGGACCTTGAGCCGGGCCAGCAGGAAATCATTCAGAAAGGACCCGCACCAGTAGGCGGCCAGGCTGCCCAAAACGATCCGCACGGTCAGGCCAAAGATCTTGTCGTAGGCCTGTTGCCCGAAATCGGCTGCCGCGGCTTCGCCGCTCGCGGTCGTCGACAACCAGAAGGCTTCCCCGGGCAGGCGCCCGACCCATACCAGCACAAGGCTCGTTAGCAGCAGGCTGAAGAAGCCGATCCAGATCACCCGTCGCGCATTTCTATATCCATACACCTCGGTCAGCACATCGCTGAAGATATAGCTGAGCGGGAAGACCAGCGTCCCGGCGTCAAAAGTCAGCGTGAGCGGCCCCAACTGCCCAAGTTCGATGATCTTGGCCGACGAGGCGATGTTGCTGATCAGCAGCACCGAAACGAAGAGACCCAGGATGATGTCGAGATACTTGAAGCGTCCCATGGCGGCCGAGTCTACCCGGTGAAGGCGGCGCGCCGCGACAGATACAATCTGGCGCGGGTGCTGACTTTCTCTCAACCCGTCTTCCTGGCGCTTCTTCTGCTCATTCCGCTGAGCATCCTGATCGCCTGGCCGCGTCTGGCCCAGCGCAGGCGTGTCGCGGCCCTGGCGGGCGCGCGTCCCGTCGCGGGTGGGCCCGCCTCGCGTTCAGGCTTGATCTGGGACCGGCACACCGTGATTGGCGCGCTGGTGCGCTGCGGCCTGATTGCCCTGATTGCCCTGGCCATGGCTGGCGCGCAATTGGTCACGCTCAACCGCCGGCTTTCGGTCGTGTTTCTGGTCGACGCCTCGGACAGCGTCGGAGCCGAGGGCCGCGATCTGGCCGCCGATTTTGTCGCTGACGCGTTGCGGAGCATGCGCCCGGCCGGACAACGTGAAGGCCCGCTTGACAGCGCGGCCGTCGTGGTCTTCGGGGCGGATGCCCAGATCGAACGCGCCATGACCGGCCTGCGTGATCTGCAACCGTTTGGCGCTCAGGTGCGCTCAGGCGGCACGAACGTGGAGAATGCCGTCCGTCTCGGCCTTTCGCTGCTGCCAAATGACACCGCCCGCCGGCTGGTCCTGCTCAGCGATGGGCTTCCGACTTCAGGGGATGCCGAAGCGGCCGCCCGCCTCGCCCGGGCCGCCAACGCCCGCCTCGACGTGGTCGCGCTGCCATCGACGACAGGACCGGATGCCGCAATCGAGCGCCTCGACGTCCCCCAGCGCGCCTCGGCCGGCCAGGTCATTCCCGTCCAGGTCGTGGTGCGCTCGTCTCTCGCCCAGCGCGCCCAGCTCACGCTTTTTGCCGGGCCGGATTTGGTTGGCCAGCAGGACGTCAATCTCCTGGTTGGCCAGAACACCTTCAGCATTCGCGTCACTGCGGCCCGGGCCGGCCTGAGCGCCATCCGGGCCAGCCTGTCCGTTCCGCAGGACGGCATCCCGCAAAACAACACTCTGTCGGCCGCAATCGTCGTGGGTGGTCCGCCGCGCATTCTCCTGGTTGCCGGCGCGCCCGGGCGCGGCGCAGCGGATGAAGTTGCCCCGCTCAAGGCCGCCCTCAGGGCGGCCGAAATCGCCTTCGACGAAACCACCGCCGGCGCGATGCCGACCGAGATTCAATCGCTGGCCGAGTATCAGTCACTGGTGTTGGCCAATGTCCCGGCCCGCGACCTGTCGCAACGGGCCATGTTCTCGATCCAGAGCTATGTCCGCGATATCGGCGGCGGGCTGGTCGTGATCGGCGGGCCCAACAGCTATGGCGTCGGGGGCTACTTCAAGACCCCGCTCGAAGAAACGCTCCCAGTCGAGATGCAGGTGCGCGACCCCAAACGCTTTCCGTCGATCGCGATGGTCATCGTGATGGACAAGAGCGGCAGCATGGGCGCGCTCGAGAACGGCGCCCAGAAGATGCGTCTTGCGGCCGAGGCGGCCGCCCGCGCCGTCGAGTTGCTCAACGAGGATGACGAAGTCACCGTGATTGCGTTTGACACCCTTCCGGTTGACGTGATCGGCCCGTTCAATGGGCGCGACCGGGCCGCCTATATTCCGCGCATCGTCCGAATCGGGGTGGGGGGCGGCGGCATTTACATCAAGGAGTCGCTTGACGAGGCGGCCCGCGTTCTCGCCCCGACCACCCGCCTGACGAAGTTCGTCATTCTGCTCGCTGACGGCAGCGATTCCGAGCACCAGCCGGGCGCGCGAGAACTGGTCGCCCAGATGCGGGCGCGCAACATCACCCTGAGCGTCGTCGCGATCGGCGATGGCAGCGATGTGCCTTTCCTGCGAGATATCGCCCGCATCGGAGAGGGGCGCTTCCACTTGACGAATCGCGCCGCCAATCTGCCCAACATCTTCACCGAAGAGACCGCCCTTGCCCAACGCAGTTACATTATCGAGGAGCCCTTC
>Ga0209477_1000455_pt1 | contig 25364 bp, 19 predicted proteins | sample KloWWTupernatant_FD_187180 | JGI IMG/M metagenome (GOLD analysis project Ga0209477, IMG submission 187180) | Active sludge microbial communities from Klosterneuburg, Austria, studying microevolution and ecology of nitrifiers - Klosterneuburg... | ecosystem: Engineered > WWTP > Aerobic digester >... | reverse complement strand
GCCACGCGCGAGTGGCGCGGCTTCTGGTCGAGCTGGCTCTACGTCACCAACATCTGCGGCCAGTTGCTCGCCTTGCTGGTGCTGATCGTGCTGCAGCGCTGGCTGCTCACCACGGAGCAGCTCCACGCCTGGGGTTGGCGCATCCCCTTCGTGATCGGCGCGCTGGGTGCGCTCGGCGCCCTGTGGCTGCGCCGCACCATGGTCGAGACCGAATCGTTTGCGCGGCATGCCGCAAGCGGCGATCGCCGCCGCGGCCGCCTGCGCGAACTGCTGCGCCATCCACGCGAGCTTGCCACGGTCGCCGGCCTGACCATGGGCGGGACGCTCGCCTTTTATACCTTCACGGTCTACATGCAGAAGTTCCTGGTCAACACGGTGGGTTTCGCCAAGGACATGGCCACGCTGGTGTCGGCCGCGTCGTTGGTGGGATTCATGCTGCTGCAGCCCGTGGTCGGCGCGCTCTCCGACCGCATCGGCCGGCGCCCGATCCTGGTCGCGTTCGGCGTCGCCGGCACGTTGGGCACCGTGCCGCTGATGTCGCGGCTGGAATCGGCGCAGGGCCCCTGGGAGGCGCTGGCGCTGATCCTGCTGGCGCTGGCGGTGGTCAGCGGCTATTCGTCGATCAACGCGGTGGTGAAGGCCGAACTGTTCCCGGTCGAGGTGCGCGCGCTGGGCGTGGGGCTGCCGTATGCGATCACGGTCTCGCTGTTCGGCGGGACCGCGGAGTACGTCGCGCTGTGGTTCAAGCAGGCGGGCAACGAGGCCGGGTTTTACTGGTACGTCACGGCGTGCATCGCCTGTTCGCTGCTGGTGTACGTGTCGATGCCGGATACGCGGCGGACTTCGCGCATCGATCGGGATTGATCGCAGGGCGCCGTGGTCGCCCTGCAGGAGCGCCTTTGGTCGCGAGTGGGTCCTATCGCGCGCAGAGCGCGCTCCTACAACGCCGGCTTCGTAGGAGCGCGCTCTGCGCGCGATAGGCCCCACCCGCGGCCCAACCGCCCCCTATTGCGCTATCCCGGGGTCCTTCCAGGGATCGTAGCTGCCGAACCACCACAGGTGGCCTTCGGGGTCGCGGCAGGAATAGCCGCGGCCGCCGTAGTCCTGGTCGCGGATGTCGTCGACGATGGCGGCCCCCGCCGCCTTGGCCTGCGCGTAGTGCGCATCGGCATCGGCGACGATCACGCAGGGGCACTGGGTCTCGCGCAGGCCGAGCTCGTCGGGTTGCACCATGCGGCGGCCGAATTCGCTGGCGTTCTCGGCCGAGCCCAGCATGACCATGCCGTTGCCGAAGCTGAGCTGGGCGTGGTGCACGGTGGCGCCGTCGGCATACACCGCGCGGCGCGCGAACCCAAAGGCCCTGCACAGCCAGTCGATCGCGGCTGGCGCGTCGCGGTAGCGCAGGCAGGGAATGATGGTGGACGTGGTGTTGGCGGCGTGGCCCATGCGTGGTTCCTCGCGGCGGCTTGCCGTGCGCGCGTATCGTTCAGGACCCTCGCGCGGCCGACCGGCGCTCAGCGCGAAATCACGCAGGACGCGATCCGCACCGGTTCGGACCCGGATTGGCCGAGCGCCATCTCGCTCAGGGTCGCCTGGTTTCCGCGCGTCCACCACTGCAGGCCATGGCCGTCGCGCAGGCCCGACTCGGTCGAGTAGCGTGCCGAACCCGGCTGCGAGCGGACGCTGCGCATCTCGAAGGTCTGGCCCTTGACCACCACCCGCGCCACCGGCGCCGAGGGCGTGGTGTAGTCGTAGAGCACGCGGATGATCTGGCGATCACTGCAGCGATAGGTCACGCGGGTGCGGTCCGCGCCCGGCTCGCGGGTTTCCCCGGTGCCCGAACACGCGCCCAGCGCGGTGACGACCAGCACGGCGATCGCGATGGCGACGGATTGGTGCGAGGGAAAGCGCGGCATGGCGTGGGGCTCCGTCGGTGGTTGTCGTGCAGGGGCCGGACCATCGCTGGCACGGCCTGCGGAAGTATAGCCAGCCACGGACGCCGATTCGCCGAGGCCGTCTCCCGCTGCCCCTCCGCGGCTGGTACGCCGGGCACGTGCTGGCTTAAGATGCCTTGATCAGGTCCGCGGCCCGCCACGCAGCGTGAATGCACGGTGCTGGCGCCCTGCCGTCCGATTCGAGACGCGTTGCTCCCTTCCCCTGCCCAGGATTCGCCCATGATGCCGCTCAAGGAAATGATCTGGCTGGCGCTGTCGACCTTCGTCTTCATCGCCTATCTCATCGTGCTGTTCCAGGTCGTTTCCGACCTCATGCGCGACCCCGAGGTCGGTGGCCTGGCCAAGGCGATCTGGATCATCTTCCTGCTGTTCCTGCCCCTGCTGACCGCGCTGGTCTACATCTTCGTGCGCGGCCGCGGGATGGCGGAGCGCCAGCGCGACGCCCTGCACCGCGCCAAGGCCGACACCGACGCCTACATCCGCACCGTGGCCGGCAAGTCGCCGGCGGAGCAGATCGCCGATGCCAAGGCGCTGCTCGACAAGGGCACGATCAATGCGGAGGAGTTCGCGCGCCTCAAGGCCAAGGCCCTGGCCTGAGCCTGCGTGGCCTGAGCCTGCATGGCCTGAGCCTGCCTGGCATACCGCATGCGCCGGACTCTGCGCCTGGTCGCCGTCGCGTTGCTGGCAACCGGCTCCCTGCCGGGGCCGGCGCGCGCCGACGCGCCGTCGGCCGGTGCGCCGGAGCCGGTGGTCATCGCGCAGTCCTACACGATGCGCTCGGAAGTCCTCGGCGAGACCCGGCGCTACAACGTGATGCTGCCGCCCGGCTACGCCGCGGGCGACGAGCGATACCCGGTACTGCTGCTGCTTGACGGTGGCATCGCCGAGGATTTCCACCACCTGTCGGGCATCGTGCAGGTGTCGGTGGGCAACGGCACCATGCGCCCGGTGATCGTGGTCGGCCTCGAGAACACCGTGCGCCGCCGCGACACCACCGGGCCGACCGAATTCGAGGACGACCGCAAGATCGCGCCGCAGGTCGGCGGCTCGGCCGCCTTCCGCCGCTTCCTGGCCGAAGAACTGCTGCCGCGGCTGCGCGCGGAATATCGCACCGAGGCGCCGACCGCGATCGTGGGCGAGTCGCTCGCCGGCCTGTTCGTGGTCGAGACCCTGATGCTGCAACCTGGCCTGTTCGACATCTACGTCGCGGTCAGCCCCAGCCTGTGGTGGAACGGCGACTACCTGGTGCGGCAGGCCGGGCCGCTGCTGGCCAACGAGGCGTTGCAGGCCAAGGTCGTGTTCCTCAGCGTGGCCGACGAGAAGGAGATGCAGCCGCAGGTCGCCGCGCTGGCGCGGCAGCTGCGCGGTCGCGGCGATGCGCGCGTGCGACTGCATTACCACCCGATGCCGGAGGAAACCCACGCCAGCATCTTCCATGGCGCAGCGCTCAAGGCCTTCCGCCTCGTGCTCGCGCCGCCGGCGACGACGGCCACGGGCGATTGAGCCCGACTGGCCCGCGAGACCCGCGTCCGACCATGCTCGACCGGCAACGGATCCAGGACTACCGCGAACGCGGCTACCTCGTCCTCGAGGGCTTCAAGTCGGCGGCGGAGATCGCCGCGGTGCGCGATCGTGCACTCGCCATCGTCGAGGCCTTCGATCCCGGCAACCAGCGCAGCATCTTCACGACCCGCGAGCAGGCGCGGGTCACCGACGCCTACTTCCTCGCCTCGGCCGAACGCGTGAGCTGCTTCTTCGAGGAGGAGGCGTTCGCGGCCGACGGCAGCCTGCGCCAGGCCAAGGCCCTGTCGATCAACAAGATCGGGCACGCGCTGCACGACCTCGATCCGGTCTTCGACCGCTTCTCGCGCGGGCCGCAACTCGATGCGCTCGCGCGCGAGCTCGGCCTCGCCGAACCGCTGCTTTGGCAGTCGATGTACATATTCAAGCAACCATGCATCGGCGGCGAAGTCGGCTGGCACCAGGACGCGACCTTCTTCCACACCGATCCGGTCAGCGTGACCACGTTCTGGTTCGCGCTCGAGGACGCGACCCTGGACAACGGTTGCCTGTGGGTGGAACCGGGCGGCCACCGCAGCCCGCTGCGGCAATTGTTCGTGCGCGAGGGCGACAGCGTGCGCATGCAGCGCCTCGACGAGACCCCGTGGCCGGGCGCCGACCGCGCGATCCCGCTGCCGGTTCCGGCCGGGACGCTGGTGTGCTTCCACGGCCTGCTGCCGCACTACAGCGCGCCGAACCGCTCGCCGGTGTCGCGCCACGCCTACTCGCTGCATGCCACCGACGGGCGTGCCGCCTATGCCGCCAGCAACTGGCTGCAACGCGACGACAGCCTGCCCTTGCGCGGATTCCGGTGATCGGAAAAGCGATACCGGGTCGATTGCCTGCGATAACCTCGCCAACTCGGGATGCCACCAGCGCCATGAATCCAGCAGGCAACGAACGCAATCCGCAGGCGCGGCAGATGGCCGACGAGTCGATGGTGCGCACGCTGGCGGCGCAAGCCACGGCGATCTGGCCGCAGGAGCGCCCGTTGCTGGATCGCTACGGGCTGGGCGCCGGCAGCCGCGTGCTCGACGCCGGTTGCGGCACCGGCGAGTTCGCCGCGCGGGTGGCGGATGCCTTTCCTGCGGTGCACGTCACCGGTGTGGACCTGATCGAGGCCTCGCTGGAGACCGCGCGACAGCGCCATCCGGACCTCGCGGCGCGCCTCGCCTTCGAGCAGGGCGACGCCTTCCACCTGCGCTTTCCCGACGGCGAATTCGACCTCGTCGCCTGCCGCCACGTGACCCAGGCCGTGCCGGAACCCGAGCGATTGCTGGCCGAACTGGTGCGGGTCACGCGCCCGGGCGGCTGGGTGCATGTGCTGTCGGAAGACTACGGCATGCTGCACATGATGCCGGGGGCGCTGGACCCGGACTTGCTCTGGCGCGAGGGCCCGATCAACTACACCGCGTGCACCGGCACGGACGCGCGCATCGGTCGTGGCACCTGGTCGCTGCTGCGGCGCCTCGGCCTGGCCGACCTGCGCGTCGACTACGCGATCGTGGACACGCTGCGGGTCGAGCGCGAGGTGCTGGCGCAGATCCTGGTCGCCTGGCGCGATGGCTACGCCGAGCCGCTGGCCGAGCATTCGCAATGGACGGTGACGCAGTTCCGCGCCCATTTCGACCAGGTCATTGCCAGCGTGCGCGATCCGGACCAGTACGCGGTCTGGTTCGTGCCCATGGTCAGCGGCAGGCGCCCTGCGCGATGATCGCGGCCACGAGCCAGCCCGTGTCCAGGTAACCCGAGGAAGCGCCATGCCCCGCAAGATCCAGTGCGGCCTGATCCAGGCCTCGATGGCCTGCGCCGTCGAGGAATCGATCGAGACCATCCGCAGCGCCAACCTCGAGAAAACCCTGCGCCATGTCGAGCAGGCCGGTCGCCAGGGCGTGCAGGTGCTGTGCATGCAGGAGATCTTCACCGGCCCCTATTTCTGCGCCGAGCAGAACCCGCGCTGGTACGAGGCCGTGGAAGCGATCCCCGACGGCCCGACCGTGCGCCTCATGCAGGAGCAGGCGAAGAAGTACCGCATGGTGATCGTGGTGCCGATCTACGAGGTCGACGGCACCGGCATCTACTACAACACCGCGGCCGTGATCGATGCCGACGGCACCTACCTCGGCAAGTACCGCAAGAACCACATCCCGCACTGTGCGCCCGGTTTCTGGGAGAAGTTCTATTTCCGCCCGGGCAACCTCGGCTATCCGGTGTTCGACACCGCATACGGCAAGGTCGGCGTGTACATCTGCTACGACCGCCACTTCCCCGAGGGCGCGCGCGCGCTGGGCCTCAACGGCGCCGAGATCGTGTTCAATCCCTCGGCCACCGTCGCCGGCCTGTCCGAGTACCTGTGGAAGCTCGAGCAGCCCGCGCACGCGGTCGCCAACGCCTACTTCATCGGCGCCATCAACCGGGTCGGCACCGAGGCGCCGTGGAACATCGGCGAGTTCTACGGCCAGAGCTACTTCTGCGACCCGCGCGGCCAGTTCCTCGCCACCGGCTCGCGCGACCGCGACGAACTGGTCACCGCCGAAATCGACCTCGACCGCATCCGCGAGGTCCGCAACACCTGGCAGTTCTACCGCGACCGGCGGCCGGATTCCTACGGCGACCTGGTCAAGCCGTGATGCGCCACGCCATCGCCATGCTGGCCTTCGCCTCGATCCTGGCCCTGTCGCCCGGGTCGGCGCCGCAGGCTGCGGAACCGGGAGAGGAACGAATGAAGGGTTACGCCGAACTCGAGTCGCTGTTCGCCGACTGGCGCGCCTTCGAGCACCCGCCGCTGCGCGATGGCGCGCCCGACTACGGCGCGACCGTGATGGCGCGCCAGCATGCCGCGCTCAAGGACTACCAGGCGCGCCTGGCGGCGATCGACGCCAGCGCCTGGCCGGTGGCCGACCGGGTCGACTACGAGCTGCTGCGCGCCGAGATGCACGGCATGGATTTCAACCATCGCGTGCTGCGGCCGTGGGCGCGCGATCCGGCCTTCTACACCACGGTGTGGACCGAGCAGAGCGACACGCCGGCGCACGAGGGTCCGGTGCACCATGGCCTGGTCGAGCTGTGGACCTACGAATTCCCGCTCTCCGCGGCCGCCGCGGACGAACTCGCGCAGGGCCTTGTGACGATACCGCCGCTGCTCGGGCAGGCGCGCGCGAACCTCACGGGCAATGCGCGCGAACTGTGGCTGGCAGGCATCGGCAACCTGCGGCAGCAGGCCCAGGCCCTGGTTGAACTCGAGGAGCGCATCGCCGGCGCCGGATCGCGGGTCGAGCGCGCCCGGCGCGAGGCGCTGGCCGCGACCGAGTCCTTCGTGGCGTGGTTGCAGGCGCAGGCGCCCTCGAAGACCGGGCCCTCGGGCGTGGGCAAGGAGAACTACACCTGGTACCAGCGCCACGTGCACCTGGTTCCGCTGTCGTGGGAGCAGCAGGTCGACCTGCTGCAGCGCGAGCTGGCGCGGGCGCATGCCTCGCTACGCCTGGAGGAGCAGCGCAATCGCGATCTGCCGCCGATGCCGGTGATCACCACCGCGGAGGAGTACCAGGAGCGCGGCAACGCGGCGGTAACCCGCTATCACGAATTCCTGGCGGCCAAGGACATCATGGCGGTCGAGCCCTGGATGGACCCGGCCATGCGCGCACATGTCGGCGAGTTCGTGGCCGAAGACCAGCGCAACTTCTTCGCCATCGCCACCCACTACGAGCCGCTGACGCTGTACACGCACTTCTACCACTGGTGGGACCTGGCGCGCATGCGCGAGCAGCCGCACGCGAGCGCGATCCGGCGCGGTCCGTTGCTCTACAACATCTGGGACAGCCGCGCCGAGGGCATGGCGACCGGGATGGAGGAGATGATGATGCATGCCGGCCTCTACGACGCGCAGCCGCGCGCGCGGGAGATCGTGTGGATCATGCTGGCGCAGCGCGCGGCGCGCGGCCTCGGTTCGCTGTACGCCCACGCCAACGAGTTCACCCTCAAGCAGGCCAAGGATTTCCACGTCGCCTGGACCCCGCGCGGCTGGATGCGCGAGGACCTCGACCTGCTCGGTTTCGAGCAGCTCCTGTACCTGCGCCAGCCGGGCTACGGCACCAGCTACGTGGTGGGCAAGTACCAGGTCGAGCGCCTGCTGATGGAGCGTGCGCGCCAGCAGGGCGCGGACTTCAACATGCGCGGCTTCTTCGCCGAGGTCGACGCCGCCGGCCTGATCCCGGTGTCGCTGATCCGCTGGCAGCTGACCGGCGAGGACGATGAACTGCAGGCCCTGCTCGCGCACCTCGGCGCCGACGACGCCTGAGTCCGCCCGCGCCGCGGCGGCTATTCGAAACCGTCGCGCAACTGGATGTTGTCGAGCTGGCCGCGGATCTCGCCGTTGGCCGATCCGGGCGCGGCGGAGGCCACGTTGAAGTACCACAGGCCCTGCTTGAGCTGGCTCACCTGCGCGGGCGTGACCGCCAGCGGGCCGACGGTGAAGCTGCCGCTGGTGGCGCCGGAGGCCGGCAGGTCGAAGATCGAACCGGAGGTCACGCCGCGCGGCGCCGGCGCGTGCAGGCGCACCGTGGTGCTGGCGCCGAGCAGGCCGGCGTAGCCCAGCGACACCGCGATCGCGTCCTGTGCCGGATTGAGCGTGACCTGGCCGAAGCCCAGCGCGGTCGAGGCATTGGGCGGCGTCTGCTGGCGGCCGGTGAGGAATGCCTGGAACAGCTGCTGGTTGGTGGTCTGCTCGAAGTTCACGTGGTCGATCCGGCGCAGTCCGGCGACCACGATCGGCGAGACGAACACGTCGCCGCTGAAATTGGCCACGTTGAGCGAATCGCCGGGCAGCGAGGCCGGCGCGCCGCCGTCGAGGATCTGCCGCATCGTCGGCAGCAGCAGCGTGTTGATGCTGTCCATCCCGTTGCCGAGGTCGAGTTGCAGGCGCTCGATCGCGTCGATCGCGATCGAAAACGAGACCGGACTGAGGCGCGCGAGCAGCGCACCGCCCGCGCTGGCCGTGACCGTGTAGTTCTCGGCCACGGCCTCGCCGGCGAGCACGAAGAGGTCGCCGGCTTCCGCATTGCCGCTGTCTTGGCCGCCGTTGAAGCTCAGCGGCACGGCGATCGCCGCGGCCGGCGTCGCGCCCAGGCTATCGTCGCCGGCGAGGCCGTTGACCGTGATGCGGTCGCCGGCCGGCTCGGCGGCGAGCACGTCGACGGTGACGGCGCCGCGGGTGACGGACACGGTGCCGCCGGCCGAGCCGACGCCGAACACGTCCGCCTGCGCCGAGCCGCCGACGACGACGCTGTCTGCCTGCGCGTCGCCGGTGCCGCCGCCCAGCGTGCCGGCCAGCAGCGCGCGCACGCGGGTGACGTCGGTCGCCGCGAGGTCGCCGACGTCGCAGACGTCGGCGCCGCCGAGCGCGTTGTAGTCGATCTGCTCCACCCCATCGAGGTCCATGTCGATCGCAGCGATGTTTCGGAACAGGCGCGCGCGGGTGCCGTTGGCGGAGATCGTGACGATCTCGGCGATGTTGGCCCCGTTGAAGCGCAGCAGGTCAGTGCCGGCCTGGCCATCGACGATGTCGCTGCCGTCGCCCGGGTCCCAGTTGAAGGTGTCGTTGTCGGCGCCCAGGAACGCGAGGTCGTTGCCCTGGCCGCCGTCGAGCACGTCGTCGCCGGCGCCGCCGTCGAGGACCTCGACGCCATTGCTGCCGTTGAGGATGTCCGCGCCGGGACCGCCGTCGAGCGTGACCTGGCCGAACAGCGTGGTCACGTTGGTGCCGTTGACAAGGGTGTCGCCACCATCGAGGCCCTCGATGCGCAGGTTCTCGGCCAGCGCCGAGTTGAGGAAGATCACCCCGCCGGCGGTGAGCACCGGTCCCGGCGAGAAGGACTGCAGGTTGTCGGCAGCGCTGGTGCCGCGCGCCACCACGGTATCGGTCTCGCTGCCGCCGTCGGCGGCAACGCTGGCGAGCAGCCCCGCCAAATTGGCCTCCACGACGAGGGTGTCGTTGCCGGCGCCGCCGTTGACCGAAAGCGTGTCGAGCGCGGGCTCGGCGGTCGCCACGATCACGGTGGCCGCGGGCGTGGCCACGCTGACCAGCCCGGCGGCGGCGCTCGCGACCATCGTCTCGGCACCGGAGCCACCGCTGACCACCACGCCGTCGGCCTGCCCGTCGCCGATGCCGCCGGTCGCGGCGAGGTTGACCCGCACCTGCGTGGTCGCGGTTCCGGCGAGGTCGTTGATGGTCACCACGTCCGCGCCGCCGAGCGCGTTGTAGGCGATCCGCTCCACGCCGCCGAGGTCCATCACGATGTTGGCGATGTTGCGAAAGAAGCGCGTGCGGCTGCCGTTCGCGGAGACATCGATGATCTCGGCGATGTTGGCGCCGTTGAAGTCCAGCAGGTCCGAGCCCCCCTGTCCCTCGACCGTGTCGTTGCCGTCGCCCGGATCCCAGGTGAAGGTGTCGTCGCCGTCGCCCAGCAGGGCGATGTCGATGCCCTGGTTGCCATCGACGCTGTCGGCGTCGGAGCCGCCGTCGAGGATGTCGGCGAATGCAGAACCGCGCAGTATGTCGTTGCCTGCCCCGCCATTGAGGTTCACCGCGGTCAGGGCCGGATAGCTGCCCGAGTTGACGGCCTGCAGCGACAGGTCGTTGGCGCCGGGACCGCCATTGACCGTGATCCGGGTCACCAACGCGCAGGCGACGGCGCCGGTCCCGGGATCGAGGCCGTTGACGCTGGCGTTGCCGCCGTTGCAGGTGATCGCGATCGCGTCGGCCGCGTCGCTGGAGGCGGTGAGCACGCCAGCGGCGAAACTCGAGGTGACGGTGGCGGCGACTGGGGCGGCGAACAGGGCCGCAGACGTCGCCAGCAGGAACGGGCGGAGCCTTGAAGGAATCAAGCTGGCGATCCTCTGCGGGAGGCCGGTGCGCGCGGCCAGTCTACCGCCAGTCGTGCTGCCGGCGATGCGCGAAGGGTGGCTCGTCGGATCCCGACCGCGTCGCGCAGTCGCGGCTGAAACCGCGCCCACAGGGCCAGCCTTCCGGCGCCACGCTTGCCGTGTGGGAGCGGCTTCAGCCGCGACTGCGACCGCCGCCCGGTACCGCCCCGTTGCCCAACTTGAGCGAATACCGGGTGCGCCGCGGCAACGCGGCGCGACGCATGCCTTTGGGCACGGTCCACTCGTGCCGGCCCGCCGTACGCTGAGGTCACGGGCAAAGGCTGGGCGCGGCACCGACCAGTGCGCGACGCGTCGCCGCAGGCACGAGGAGGGCGCCATGCACGTTCGAACGCGGTCCGCCGCGGCGGTTTCCACCACGGACATGGCGCGCGCGAGCGCCGGTCAAGGCGCAACGCGCGCCTGGCGCTGGCTGCTGGCCGCGACGCTGGCCGCGTGCGGCCACGCACTGGCCGCCGCCGCGGACCCCGTCGAGGGCAAGTGGTTCGGCACCATGGGCTCGCCCAGGGAACGGGTCGAGGTGGGCCTCGAGTTCCGGCGCGACGACCAGGGCAAGCTCACGCTGCGCCTGACCCAGCCGATCATGAACTACTTCGATGTCGACCCCGGCGGCGAGCTGCGCCGCGACGGCAACAAGGTCGAGTACGAGGCCCTCGGCCTGTCCCTCACGCTGGATGGCGATCGCCTGGTGGGCACCATGCCCGGCCCCAACAGCGCCGCCGAGTTGCGGCGCGTGAAATCGCTGCCGCGGGAGCAGGCGCCGCCCACGGTGCCGACGGGACCGGCGCCGCGCTGGCAAACGCGCCTCGGCGGCCAGGTCTACGCCTCGCCGGTGGTGGCCGATGGCGTGGCGTACATCGGCACCACCGGCGGCGTGGTCAATGCGATCCATACGCGCGATGGCAGCCATGCCTGGACCTACAGCGTCGGCGCGCCGGTCCACGGCGCCGTCGCGCTGGACGCGGACGCGCTCTACGTCGTCGCCGACGACGGATTCCTGCACAAGCTCGATCGCGCCAGCGGCAAGCTGCAATGGCGTTATGCGCTCGGCGACGCCGCGACGCCGCGCGTGCTGCCGCATCCCGCCGTGTTCGACTGGGACTGGCAGGGCGTGCAGCCGCTGGTCGCCGGCAACATCGTGTACGTGGGCGCGGGCGACGGCGGCTTCCACGCCGTCGATGCGGCGAGCGGCGAGCGGCGCTGGCGCTTCGATACGCGCGGCCGCATCCGCAACGGCGCGGCGCTCGCCGGCGAGCGCGTCGTGTTCGGCAGCGCCGACCACTTCGTCTATGCGCTGGAGCGCGCCAGCGGCAAGGAGGCATGGCGCTTCGATACCGGCGCCGAGGTCGATGCCACGCCGGTGCTGCACGAGGGCCGCGTACTGGTGGGCAATCGCGGCGCAGGCCTGCATTCGCTCGATGCCGCCACCGGCGAGCTGAAGTGGCGGCTGTATTTCTGGGGCTCGTGGGTGGAGTCGACCCCGGTCGTGCACGACGACGTGATCTACATCGGCTCCTCCGACCTGCGCCGGGTCAGTGCCATCGATCCGGCGGACGGCCGCGTGCGCTGGCGCAGCGACGTGCACGGCTGGAGCTGGGGCACGCCGCTGGTGCTGGGCGATCGCATCCATGTCGGCGTCGCGGGCGGCACGCCCTACTTCGTCAAGCATGTCGCCAGCTACGTCACGCTCGACCGCGCCAGCGGACGGATCCTCACGCGCTGGCCTCTGCCGGACGCCGGCGGGCACCAGTGGGGCATCGCGGGCTCGCCATCGCCGGATGGCGACCAGGTGATCGTGGCCACGATCGAGGGTTCGCTGTACGCCTTCCCGCGCAAGTGAGCGGCGCGCTTGCCGCGCCGCGCGACCAGCGCAATACTCGCGGCATCGCGCCAGCAGGCGGCCAGCCCGAGGACGCTCCATGGACGATCCCAGCCTGGCGCGGCGGCGCTTCCTGCAGTACCTGCTCGCGAGCCCGCTCGCCGCCGCCAGCGCGCGCAGCTGGGCCGCAGCACCCGGCACCGGCGCCGAACCCTTCCTGGTGCAGTCGGCCGCCGAGGCCATCGACGTGTTCGACTTCGAGGCGATCGCGCAGGCGCGATTGCCCCCGGCGCACTGGGGCTACCTGGCCACCGGCGTCGATGGCGACGCCACGCTGCAGGCCAATCGCAGCGCGCTGGCGCAATACGCGCTGCGCATGCGACGCATGGTCGACGTGCGCGACGTCGACCTCTCGGTGGACCTGCTGGGCACGCGCTGGGAGACGCCGATCGTGCTTTCGCCGCTCGGCAGCCAGCGTGCCTTCGATGCCGAGGGCGAACTGGCTACCGCGCGTGCCGCGCGCTCGCGCAAGCACCTGCAGTTGCTCTCGACCATGAGTTCGACGGCGGTCGAGGAGGTCAACGCCGCGCGTGGCGAGCCGGTCTGGTACCAGCTCTATCCCACCGACCAGTGGGAGGTGACCAAGGCCGTGGTCGCCCGCGCCCGCGCCGCGCAATGCCCGGCGCTGGTGCTCACCGTGGATCTGGTCGGCGGCTCGAATCGCGTCGCGCTCAAGCGCTGGCGCCGCACCGACACGCGCGACTGCAAGACCTGCCACCAGGACGATCCGGTGACCTCGCTGGCGCAGGCCCTGCGCAAGCCGATGTTCCGCGACCTCGACGTATCGGCGGTGCAGGACCTGACGCCGCCCGGCATCGGCTGGGACTACATCGCCCGGCTGCGCGGGATCTGGCCGCGCAAGCTGCTGCTCAAGGGCCTGGTCAGCGCGGCCGACGCGGAGCTCGCGCTGCAGCATGGCGTCGACGGCATCGTCGTGTCCAACCACGGCGGCCGCGCCGAGGACAGCGGGCGCGGCAGCATCGACAGCCTGGTCGAGGTCGCGCGCGCGGTGCGGGGGCGCGTGCCGCTGCTGGTCGATGGCGGCTTCCGCCGCGGCACCGACATCCTCAAGGCACTGGCGCTGGGCGCGACCGCGGTCTGCATCGGCCGGCCCTATGCCTGGGGCCTGGCGGCGTTCGGACAGGCCGGCGTCGAAGCGGTGCTCGACCTGCTGCGCAACGAATTGCAGACCGCGATGCGCCAGGCCGGCGCGCGCCGCATCGCCGAACTCCAACCCGACCTCATCGTCGACACCCGCCGCCCGGCCTGAGTCCAGCGCGCAGTGCACGACCCCGCCCTGTAGGAGCGGCTTCAGCCGCGACCACGCAGCACCTCACAAGGCAACGTCGCCTCGAGGCCTATCGCGCGCAGAGCGCGCTCCTACAGAGCCGGCTTTGTAGGAGCGCGCTCTGCGCGCGATAGGCCTGGGTCGCGGCTCCTACAGGGCGAATCCACGACCGACTGCTCAGGGCATGGACAGGCGCAACAGCCGTGCCCGTCCATCGCCGCCGACGGCGATCGCGTACAAACGTGAATAATCGGTCTCCGGCATCGCCGGCACCGGCACGCCCGCGAAGGCCTCGACCAGCGTCGGCACGGTGTTGCTGTGCCCGACGATGAGCACCGTTCCATGGTGGCCGGCGGCGCGGATCGAGGCAGCGGTCGCCGCGGCATCGCCCGGCTCGTAGCGCGTCACCGCGATGCCGGTGCGTGCCGCCAGCGGTGCGGCCGTTGCCTGCGTGCGGCGGTACGGCGTGGCGTAGATCGCGGTGACCCCGGCGTCGGCCAGCGCCGCGGACAGGGCCTGGGCATGGGCCTCGCCCTCGGCGGTCAGCACGGGGTCGTCGCCGGCCGCCTTCTGCGCATGGCGAACGATGATGTAGATCGTGTCGCCCGCAGCAGCGGCTGGAGCCGGTGGCGGCGGCATCACCTCCGCCGCGGCGCAGCTTGCCGCGAGCAACATCGACATCGCGGCGATGACTGCGCCGCAGGGATTCCGGAACGTGGACATGGCGGCCTCGCGACCCGCTTCGACCCGCCTACGATAGCGCGGCCCGCGCCACCGCATGCCGCGCCGCCGCGGACCTAGCGCGCGCCGCTCTCGACCCGGTTGCGCCCGTTGCGCTTGGCCAGGTACAGCAGGTCATCGGCATAGCCCACCAGCACTGCGGGTTCAGCCACCCGCACGACCTGCGCCACCCCGAAGCTCATCGTCACCTGCAGGCCGGGCTGGACCGCGTCCCAGGCATGCCGCTCGAGCGCCACGCGCAGGTCCTCGGCCAGCCGCGCCGCGCCCTCGAGCGGCGTCTCGGGCATCAGCAGCGCGAACTCCTCGCCGCCGTAGCGCGCGATGATGTCGGCGGCACGGCAGTGGCGCCGGATCAGCGCCGCGACGTGGCGCAGCACCTCGTCGCCGATCGCGTGGCCGTGGCTGTCGTTGATGCCCTTGAAATGGTCGAGGTCCGCCAGCACCAGGCTCAGCGGATGGTGGTGGCGCTGCGCGCGCGCGACCTCCTCGGCCAGGCGTTCGTCGAAATGGCGCCGGTTGGGCAAGCCGGTCAGCACGTCCTCGCGGCTCTGGCGCGTGAGCAGCGCGGTCGCGGCGGCGAGATCCTCGACCAGCTTCTCGCGCTCCCGCGCCACCCGCTCGAGTTCCGCGGTGCGCTCGGCGACCCGTTGCTCGAGGCCGACGCGATAGCCATCCAGCTGCTCGAACGCGGCCGCATCCGCCAGCGCCGGCGCCGCCGCGCGCGCCACTTCCAGCAGCAGGTTCTTGTCGGCCGGCGAGTAGAAGTCGGGCGACGAGTGCTGCAGGCTGATGATGCCCAGCAATTGGCCCTGGCGCCGCACCGGCACCACCAGCACCGAGCCCGGGGTCTCGCCCGGGGCGAGCACGGCGCGCTCGCGCAGCGCCTGCGGCGCGGCGTCCCAGCGGTCGATCAGGATCGCCTCGCCGGTGGCGCGGACCCAGCCCGCCAGCCCGCGCTGCGCCGGCACCGAGAAGGGCTCGTGGCGGCGGCCGTGCTCCTCCTGCAGGCGCACGTCGAATGCGTCGCGCCCGGCGTCGTAGGTGGCGATGTAGAACAGGTCGAAGCGGAACAGGGTCGCGATCTGGTCATAGACATGCTGCGCCAGTTCGTCGATGCGCTTGGCCCCGCTGAACTGCTGGCCGGCCGCGGTCGCGCGGTCGAGCGCCGCGACCCGGTCCTCGAGCTGGGTGCGCGCGTGGCCGATCGCGTGCGCCATCAGCACCTGCGCCACCAGCAGGCCGAAGAACAGCAGGAACACCGGCGCCGGCTCGCGCTGGTAGAGCAGCGCCGCGAGCACGCCCACCGGCACGAAGATCAGGTCGCCAAGGACATAGAACGGCGTGAGGATGCGGCGCAGGTCGCGGCCGTCCAGCCAGTAGTACACGACCATCATCCCGACGTTCACCGCCTGCATGGCCAGTGCCGCGGCGGCGATCGGCACCAGCGTGGCGAGGTCCAGCGCGGCCAGCGGCAACGCGCCATCCGCGGCGAGGTACGCCGCGCCGGCGGCGAGCGTCATCGCCAGCGTCATGCAGGCGTTGTGCACGGCGCGCTGCGCGGCGACCGCGAGCGAGCCCTGGCTGTAGAGCCGGCTGACGAACGGCCACAGCAGCGACGAACTCGCATTGACGATCGCCGCGACCACCGGCTCGAAGGTCAGCAGCACCGCGACCTGCGGCACCCGCTCCATCGACATCAGGCCGATGTAGGGCACGCCGAGGCCGAAGTGCCACACGAAGAGCTGGAAGGCCACGCACGCCGCGTACAACCACGCGGACGGCCACGCCGGGGCGGCGTGCAGCAGCGCATGCAGCGCGAATCCGGCTGCGGCCAGCAGCAGGAGGTTGTAGGCCCAGTGCCTGGCTTCGCGCGCGCTCATCGCGGCCCACGCCACGGCGGTTGCCTCCGCACCGCGGCGTCCGGGTCCCCTCCTGCTGGCTCGGTCACCGGCGGATGTTAGGCCGAAACGCCTTGCCCGACACGCGCCGTGGCTGGCCATGCCGTCCTCGCCCGCACGCCCGCTTCGCGACGGCTAATCCGGCGGACCGCCCGGCTCCCGGCGCCTGCGCAGCGCGACGAATGCCGTGACCACCAGCGCCAGCCCCAGGGCATAACCGAAGACCGCCGCGGTCACTGCCGGCGGCGTGCGGTTGGCCGCTGCGACCACCAGCGCCAGGCCCGGGTTGCGCATCGCGGTGGCGACGGCGCCAGCCGGCCAGACCGGCGCATGCCAGCCCGCGAACGCGCGGCCGCAGGCCAGCGCCGCCAGCGTCAGCACGATTCCGACGACGATGGGCGTCCATCCGAGCGTGGCGATGGCAGGTCCGAGTTCGAGGATGCACACCAGTGCCAGCACCAGCAGCATCCCGTTCGAGAACCGGGCCAATCCCGGTTCGACGCGCGCCGCGGCGCCCGGGTAGCGGGCGCGAAACGCGGCGCCGATGGCCAGCGGCAGCAGCTGGGCGACCAGCACCTGGCGGCCGATCGCCAGCGGCGAGACTTCGAAGTGGGCCCCGTACACATGATCGAGCACCCAGACGCAGGCCGGCACCGAGACCACCGCGGTGAGGACGATGGCCAGGTGCAGCGTGGGCGCGAAATGCGGCGGACTGCCCGCCTCGATGGCGCGCCGCAAGGCCACCGGTGCGCCCGGCGCGATCGACATCAGCAGGATGCCCAGGGCAACCGGTCCTTCCAGGTCCAGCCATGACACCGCGGCCACCGCTAGCAGTGGCAACGGCACCACCGCCGCGAACACCACGGCCAGCAGGACCGCAGGGCGCCGCAAGGCGGTCACGACGTGCTCGCTGGTGAGGATGAGTCCGAGCGAGAGCATCACCGAGAACACGGCCAGCGGCGCCACCCAGGCGATCCAGCCGCTGATCATCGGTTACGACTTGCGAGGACCGCGCGGTGGCGGCGCGTGCGGTCCACGCGGGCGGTGCCGGATTCGCCGCGGCCCTATTCGGGGCCGCCGGGCGCCTTCCAGTCGCTCAGCGAGTACTTGCCCAGGATCGTGGCCAGTTCGCCCGACGCGCGCAGCTGGTCGATGCCGGCCGAGAACATGTCCGCATAGGTCCGGCCGCGCGGGTCGGCCGGGGTGCAGGCGATGTAGATGTCGTTGACGTCGCCGGTGCTGCCGGCCGGAATGATGCGCCCGGTGAGCTGCAGGCGGCCGATCGCGCTGTTGGCGACGTTGCCGTCCTCGATCAATGCGTCCACCTTGCGGGTGACGATGCGCGAGATCGCGTTGATCACCGCGCGCCCCTGGCTGGACACGACCTGGATGCGCGCCGGATCGTCCTTGTGCTCCTCGATGTAGGCGTCGATCTCGTCGCCGTAGGAATAGCCCTCGATCACGGCCAGGCGCACCGACGCCAGGCTGTCGATGCCGGTGTAGCGCCAGGTGGTGCCCTCGAGGACGAAGAACTGGTTGTCCGAGCGGCCCCAGCTGCTGGCCGGGAAGGCGAAGTCCTCGGCATCCGAGACCATGGCGCCGACCACGCAGTCGTAGGTGCCGGCGCGCACCGCCGCGATCGCGTCGTCCCAGGGCAGGTGCGAGTACTGGATCGTATGGCCGTTGGCCTTGGCGATGGCGTCGGCCAGCTCGATCATGTAGCCCGGTGGGTTGAGCGTCGACGGTCCGTTGTAGGGCAGCCACTCGTCCGAACGGATGCGGATCTCGGCGCCGACTGCAGAGCTCGCGATGGCGAGCGCGGCGAGCGCGGCGAGGGCGGACAGCAGGCGCGACGCGACATTGGTGCCGGGCTTCATGGGGGGTGATTCCTCGTCTTCGATGGCCATCCTATACGACGGCTTCGTTGCAGATTCCATGCCAACATCGCTCAACGGTTGATCCGCCGACCCAGCGCATACAGCGGCGCCCCGGTTGCCAGCAGCAGCAGCCCGGCCACGGCCAATCGCGTCTGCGTGGCGAGGATCCACGCCGCCGCTGCCGCCAGGCACAGCAGGTACAGCGCCGGCAGGAGCGGATACAGCGGCACCCGGAAGCTGCCCTCGCCGCCAACGCCGCGGCGCCTCAGCACGAACAGGGTGGATGCGACCACCACCAGCGTGATCGCGTCGGTGAAGATGATGTAGTTCAGCAACTGCTCGAACGAGCCGAGCATGAAGGCCGGCACCAGCATCGTCAGGCCGAAGAACCACAGGCCGGCGGGCTGCGCCTGGGTCCGCGGGTCGACCTTGAGGAAGATCCGCGGCAGCACGCCGTCCTCGGCCATCGCGTAGTAGCTGCGCGGCATTTGCAGGATGGTCGCGTTCACGAAGCCGGCCGCGGAGAGGAAGATCGCGAGCGAGACCACGGTCGCGCCGGCCGGCCCGAAGCTGGCGCGCGCCAGCGCCGCGGCCACGAGTTCGGACCCGGCCACGCCTTCGAGGCCGAGCGCACGCACGTAGCCGAGATTGATCGTGAGGTACAGCGCGACCACGACCAGCATGCCGACGGTGATCGCGAGCGGCAGGCGGCGCCGCGCATCGCGCACGTCCGCGCCCAGGTTCATGGTCATGTGGTAGCCGCCGTAGGCGTAGAACACCGGGATCAGTGCGCCCAGCAGCGCGTAGTGCGATCCCGCCGCCGCCACGGCCGGCGGCGTCGGCGCGCGCGGCACCAGCAGCAGCGCCGCGCCCGCCAGTCCCGCGATCAGCAGGATCTTGAGCAGCGACAGCACGTTCTGGGTGCGTGAGCCGACCCGGATGCCGAGCGCGTTGAGCGCCAGCAGCGCCAGCATCAGCGTGCAGGCCAGCGTCAATGGCGACAGGCCGGCCGCGGCGGGCCCGAGCAGCGGCAGGAGGTAGTCGGCGCCGATGAAGGCTACGCCCGCCGCGCCCGCGCCCTGCATCAGCGCCTGCGCCCAATTGAGCATGAAGGCCAGCATCGGGTGGTAGGCATCGGCAACCACGCGGTAGTAGCCGCCGGCGCGCGGATGGCGCGAGCCGATCTCGGCGAAGGTCAGCGCCCCCATCAGGCTGATCAACCCGCCGAGGATCCACGCCGCATGGAACAGCGCCTCGCTGCCGGCCTGCTGGGCGACGATCGCCGGCGTGCGGAAGATCCCGATGCCGATGACCAGGCTCACCACCACCATCGCGGTGTCGAAGGTGCCCAGGCGCGCCTCGATCGGCGCGCGATGGCCGGGCTCAGCCACCCATCGCCTCGCGCAGCAGGCCGGCCAGGCGCCGGAAGTCGGGCAGCTCGTTGTAGAGCTGGGCCGAGATCCGGATCAGCTTGCCGCCGGCGCAGGGCCAGGGATACAGCCAGGTCTCGACCCCGCGCTGGCGGAACCAGCCCATCAGCGCCTCGTGGTCGAGGCACGCGACCGGCGAATCGACGGCCGCGGCTGGCAGCGGGACCGAGGCGATCGCGCCGATCATCGACGCCGGCGCCGGTGGCGGCACTTGCAGCGCCTCGCACAGGAGCTCGCGCGCCTGCAGCGCCAGCGCATGATTGCGCGCCATCAAGCCGGGCCAGCCGCCCTGGACCAGGCCGCCCAAGTGGCGCAGGCTCTCGGGGATCGACAGCCACGCACTCGGGTCCGTGGTGCCCGTCCAGTCGAACTCGGCGAGGAAATGCGCACCGGGCTGGTCGGGATCGTGGCCATGGCTGATCGCGCCGGGATGGATCGCGGCCTGGCGATCGCGCCGCACGTGCAGGTAGGCGGCGCCCTTGGGCGCGCACAGCCACTTGTGCGCGTTGCCGACGCTGTAGGCGGCGCCGATGCCGGCCAGCGACAGCGGCACCATGCCCGGCGCATGCGCGCCATCGACCAGCACGTCGACGCCGCGCGCCTGCAGTTCGCGCACCAGGCGCTCGACCGGGAAGACCAGCGCGGTCGGGCTGCTGACGTGGTCGACCAAGGCCAGGCGGGTGCGCGGCGTGACCGCGGCCAGCAGCGGTGAGATTACCTCCTCCTCGCCCGCGATCGGGAACGGCACCGGCGCGACCACCACGCGCGCGCCGCTTCGCACCGCGACGAAGCGCAGGGTCTTGAGGCAGGCGGCATAGACGTGGCTGGTGGTGAGCAGCTCGTCACCGGGCTCGAAGCGCAGCGAGCGCAGCACGGCATTGATCCCGGCGGTCGCGTTCGGAAGGAACACGAGGTCGGCCGGGTCGGCGTCGACGAAGGCCGCGAGCTCCGCGCGCGCCTGCGCGGTCAGCGCCGGCAGCTCGCGCACCAGGAAGTCCACCGGCTCGCGCTCCATGCGCGCGCGCAACGCCGACTGGTACGCGAGCACGGCGGCCGGGCAGGCGCCGAAGGATCCGTGGTTCAGGTACGTGACCGCCGGATCCAGCGTCCACAGCGCGGCATGGCGATTCTGGCTCACACGGTCCGCCCGGGTCGGAAGCGACGCCGCGAGCGTAGCGGCGATCGGCACCGGGCCGCGAGCGGCTCGCGCGGCCCGCCCGGCCGGGGTGGCGCTCAGCCCGGGGGCGATGCGGGACCAGCGTCCAGCAACGACTGGATCTCGGCCAGCAGCTTGCTGGCGCCGATGCGGAAGCGCTGCGGCGCGGCCCATGCGGGGCCAAGGATGTCGTCGGCCAGGTCGAGGTAGACCGCCGCTTCATCCAGGGTCCGGATGCCGCCGGCGGCCTTGAAGCCGCAACGGCCGCCGTGCGCCTGGATCACGCGCAGCATGGTCGCGGCAGCCTCCGGCGTGGCGTTGACCGCGACCTTGCCGGTCGAGGTCTTGATGAAGTCCGCGCCGGCCGCGATCGCGATCGCGCTGGCGCGCGCGACCAGCGCCGGGTCCGCCAGCACGCCGGTCTCGAGGATCGCCTTGAGCACGTAGCGGCCGCCGTGCAGCTCGCGGCAGCGCGCCAGCAGCGTCGCGCCGCAGGCTTCGTCGCCGGCCATCAGTGCGCGGTAGGGGAACACCACGTCGACCTCGCCGGCCCCGGCCGCCAGCGCGCGACGCACTTCGCGCACCGCGCGCGCGGGATCGCCGGCGCCGTCGGGGAAATTGGCCACGCTGGCGACCGCGACCTGCGCCAGTCCCAGCGCGTCCAGCGACTCGCGCGCGGTCGCGACCAGTTCGGGATGCACGCAGATCGCGGCCGGCGTGCCGTGGCGCGTGCGCGCGGCGGCGCACAGCGCGCGCGCCACGGCGGGACTGTCGTCCTCGCCCAGGCTGGTCAGGTCCATCGTGGCCAGCACCCGGCGGGCCAGTTCGGCGCGATCGCGCATGCAGGACTCCCTGGACGCCAGCGTCGCGTGCGATTGTCCCACCTCGACCCGGGCCGCGTCCGCGCCCCGGCGATCCCGTGTACCCGGCGTCGGTCATCCGATCCCGGCCTGCTGCGTTACCGGAGTTGCGGCGAACCATCCGGCGCCTTGGCCACGGCCGCCCGGCGGCGCCGGCTTGCGCCGGGGCGTGCTTGCCCTACCCTGCTGCCCTGCCCCCGATATCCGGTCCAGGCCCGATGCCACGCGTAACCACTGCCCTGCTGCTTGCCGGCATCGCGCTTGGCGCATCCGCCGCCGACCTGCCGTTCGTGAACTGGGAGAACCACCCGGTCCACGCGCTGGCGCTCAGTCCCGATCGCACGCTGCTGGCGGTCGCGCATACGGCCGATGGCCGCGTGCAGTTCTACGACGTCAGCGCCGGCGAGCCGGTGGCGGCCGGCCACGTCGTGGTCGGCGTCGATCCGGTCGCGGTGCGATTCCGCAACGACGGCGAGTTGTGGGTCGCCAACCACATTTCCGATACCGTCAGCGTGGTCGACGTGCCGGCGCGGCGCGTGCGCGCGACGCTGGCCACGGCCGACGAACCCCACGACGTGGTTTTCGCCGGCGGCCGCGCCTTCGTCAGTTGCTCGCAGGCCAACCAGGTGCTGGTGTACGAGCCCGCGGACCTCGCGCGTGCGCCCCTCGTGGTGGCGATCGACGCCGAGGATCCGCGCGCGCTCGCGGTGAGCCGCGACGGGCGCAGCGTGTACGCCGCGATCTTCGAGTCGGGCAATGCCACCACCCTGCTCGCCGGCGGACTGGTCGTCGCCCCCGCGGCGCTGCCCAACGTGGTCAGCGATCCGCGCGGGCCGTACGGCGGGCGCAACCCGCCACCCAATCGCGGCAGTGCATTCGATCCGCCGCTCAACACCGCGGCGACGCCGCCCCGGGTCGGCCTGGTCGTGCGCAAGCAGGCCGATGGCCGCTGGCTCGACGACAACAGCGGCGATTGGACCGCCTTCGTCTCCGGCCCGCAGGCCGCCGCCTCCGGCCGTCGCGTGGGCTGGGACCTGCCCGACCGCGACCTTGCGATCATCGACGCGTCGACCCTGGCGGTGCGCTATGCCAGCGGCCTGATGAACCTCAACATGGCGCTGGCGGTGAACCCGGCCAGCGGCGAGGTCGGCGTGGTCGGCACCGAGGCGCTCAACGAAGTGCGCTTCGAACCCAACGTCAACAGCCGCTTCGTGCGCGTGCGCCTGGCGCGCGTGGACCCGGCGCCCGGCGGCGGCAAGGCGCTTTCCGACCTCAATCCGCACCTCGACTATGCGCAGGCGACCCGTCCGCAATCCGAGCGCGCGCTGTCGCTGGGCGATCCGCGCGCGCTGGTCTACCGCGCCGACGGCCAGCGCGCCTGGGTCGCGGGCATGGGTTCCAACAACGTGGTCGCGATCGACGCGCAGGGCCGTCGCGTCGGCGCGCCGATCGCGGTCGGCGCCGGGCCGGTCGCGCTGGCGCTGGACGAGCCGCGGCGACGGCTCTACGCCTGGAACCATTTCGATGCCACGCTCTCGACCATCGACATCGACGGCGGGCGCGAGCTCGGGCGCGTCGCGGCCTTCAATCCGCTGCCGGCCGCGATCCGCGCCGGCCGCCCCTTCCTCTACGACACGCACCTGACCTCAGGGCTGGGCCAGGCCTCGTGCGCGTCCTGCCATGTCGACGGGCGCATGGACCGGCTGGCCTGGGACCTCGGCGACCCGTCGCAACCGCCGGCGCGCTTCGACCAGAACTGCGGCACCACGCTCGGCGCCATCGCCTGCCAGGACTTCCATGCGATGAAGGGTCCGATGACCACGCAGACCCTGCAGGACATCATCGGCCACGAACCCTTCCACTGGCGCGGCGACCGCGCCGGCATCGAGGCCTTCAACCCGGCCTTCCATGGCCTGCTTGGCGACGATGCCACGCTGACTGCGACGCAGATGCAGGCCTTCGAGAATTTCCTCGCCACGCTGGCCTACCCGCCCAACCCGTTCCGCAACCTCGACAACAGCCTGCCGACCGCGCTCGCGCTCGCGGGCCACTACACCAGCGGCCGCTTCGCCATGGCCGGACTGCCGCTGGGCACCGGCAATGCGCAGGCCGGCCTCGTGCTGTATTCGCGCGGCCTGCTCGATACCCCCTTCCAGTGCGCGAGTTGCCACACCCTGCCCACCGGCATGGCGGTCAACGGGCCGCTGTTCCTCGGCAACTCCACCTTCCAGGCCGGCGGCTCGATCATGGCCCCGGGCCCGCTGGGCGAGAACCACCTCGGCATCGTCAGCGTCGACGGCTCGACCAACGTCTCGATCAAGACGCCGCAACTGCGCAACCAGTACGAGAAGGTCGGCTTCGAACTTACCCAGCTGTCGAACAATGCCGGCTTCGGCTTCCTCCACGATGGCTCGGTGGACTCGCTGTCGCGCTTCATTTCCGCGCGCAACTTCTCGGTGCGCTCCGACCAGGACGTGGCGGACCTGGTGGCGCTGATCCTGGCCTTCTCCGGTTCGGACTTCGGTCCGGCCAATCCGATCCTGAGCGCGCTGCCACCGCTGTCGCGCGACAGCCATGCGGCGGTGGGCGCGCAGGCGGGCCATGTGGGCGGCGCCCTGTCGGCGCGCGCGGCCGAACTGCTGGCGTTGGCGCGCAACCGCGTGGTCGACCTGGTGGTGCACGCCGGTCGTGCCGGGCATGCCTACGACGCCACCAGCGATCGCTTCCTCGCCAACGACGGGGCGGCGCCGCTCGCGGTCGCCGCATTGCAGTCGCTCGCCACCGTCGATGCGCCACAGACCTGGACCGCGGTGCCGGCCGGCCTCGGCCGCCGGCTGGGCATCGACCGCGACGGCGACGGCATCGGCGACCGCGCCGAACTGGCGCAGGGTTCCGATCCAGCCGATGCGGCTTCGACCACGTTGCGACCCACGGCCGGCTTGTGGTTCAACCCCGCGCGCAGCGGCCACGGCTTCGACCTGCAGCAACTCGGCGGCGCGATGTTCGTGACCTGGTACACCTACCGCGACGACGGCACGCCGACCTGGTACCAGGCGGCCGCGCCGTTGGCCGATCCGTGGGCGGGCACGCTCAACCGCTACACCTGGGATGCCGCGAGCGGCAGTGTGCGCGGGGAAGTGGTGGGCGAATTGCGCCTGGACTTCGCCGACGCCAGTACCGCCAACCTCCAATGGCGCCTCGGGGCGCGCAGTGGCAACGAGCCGCTGCAGGCGCTGATCGCCGAGCCCGCCCTTGCCGCACCCGATCGCACGGGCACCTGGTACGACCCGGCCGAGCCCGGTTGGGGACTGACCGTGTACGGCGCCAGCGACAGCCGCGTCGCGATCCTCTATTTCTACGACGGCGAGCACCAACCGCGCTGGGTGCTGGGCCAGGGCAGCAATGCCGCCAACGAACTCGTTCCAGTGCGCAGCTACCGCGGCTTCTGTCCCGATTGCGCCTACGTGGCGCCGCAAGCGGTCGACGGCGGCACCCTGGAATGGCGCTTCGCGGGGGCCCGCAATGCGACCGTGAGCACCGATGCCTACGATGCCAGCCAGCCGGCGGCACGCTGGCGCCGCGGCCCGGTCGCGGTGGTGCCGCTGTCGGACCCGGCCCTGCGGCCCGCAACGCGTTGAGGGTTTCGAACTCGCACCGGAGGGACGCGCAGCGCTGCATGCTCGCCCTGTGTCAGCACCTTCAGGCGCGAACAGGCCTATCGCGCGCAGAGCGCGCTCCTACAACGCCGGCGTTGTAGGAGCGCGCTCTGCGCGCGATAGGC
>Ga0209477_1000454_pt1 | contig 25372 bp, 20 predicted proteins | sample KloWWTupernatant_FD_187180 | JGI IMG/M metagenome (GOLD analysis project Ga0209477, IMG submission 187180) | Active sludge microbial communities from Klosterneuburg, Austria, studying microevolution and ecology of nitrifiers - Klosterneuburg... | ecosystem: Engineered > WWTP > Aerobic digester >... | reverse complement strand
TCCTGCCACTGGCGGACCATGCCCAGCGCCTGGTTGTCGAGCAGCACGATCTTCACCGGCAGCTGGTAGCGGCGCAGGGTGGCCAGCTCCTGGATGTTCATCTGGATCGAGCCATCGCCGCTGACGCAGACCACGCGCGCAGCGGGGTCCTGCAGCTGCGCGCCGATCGCGGCGGGCAGGCCGAAGCCCATCGCGCCCAGCGCGCCGGAGGTCAGGTGCTTGCGCGGATGGTCCAGCCGCCAGTGCTGGGCCACCCACATCTGGTGCTGGCCGACGTCGCACGCGACCACTGCATCCGGCGCCAGTTCCGACAGCCGCTTCAGCAGCGCCGGCGCGAACACGCTGTCGCCGGGGGCGTCGTAGCGCGCCGCGTGTTGTTGCGCGCGTTGCCGGCATTGCGCACGCCAGGCCTTGCGCGCCTGGCCATTGCGGCCATGCAGGTGGGCGGCGCAGGGCAGGGTCAGCCGGGCCAGGGTGGTGCGGATGTCGCCGCGCACGCCGGCGTCCGCGCAGCGCAGCTTGCCGATCTCGCACGCCTCCAGGTCCATGTGCACGACCCGCGCGTGCGGCGCGAATTCGGCCAGCTTGCCGGTGGCGCGGTCGTCGAAGCGGGCGCCGACCACCACCAGCAGGTCGCTCTCCTGCACCGCCAGGTTCGCCGCGCGCGAGCCGTGCATGCCCAGCATGCCCAGGTTCAACGGATGCCTGGTCGGCAACGCGCCCAGGCCCTTCAGGGTCAGCACGGTCGGGATCTGGGTGGCATCCACGAAGGTGCGGAAGTCCTGCACCGCATCGCCCAGCGCGATCCCGCCGCCGCCGTAGAGCACCGGCCGCTGCGCCTGCGAGATCAGCGCCAGCGCCTCGTGCAGCGATGCGTCCTTCGGTGCCGCGGCCGCATCCACCGGCAGCGGCGCGTGCGCCGGCAGGTGGGCGGCAGCGGCCATCTGCACGTCCTTCGGCAGGTCGATCAGGACCGGGCCGGGACGGCCGCTGCGCGCCAGCCGGAACGCCTCGGCCACCATCATCGGCAGGTCTTCAACCCGCCGGGCGATGAAGCTGTGCTTGACCATCGGCAGGGTCATCGCGAACACGTCCAGTTCCTGGAACGCGTCGGTGCCCATCAGGGTGGTCGGCACCTGCCCGGTGATCACCACCATCGGCACCGAATCCAGCATCGCATCCGCAATCCCGGTGACCAGGTTGGAGGCACCGGGGCCGGAGGTGGCCACGCACACGCCCACCCGCCCGCTGGCGCGCGCATAGCCGTTGGCGGCGAACGCCGCGCCCTGCTCGTGGCGCACCAGCACGTGCTTCAGCGCCGGGGTGCCATGCAGGGCGTCGTAGAACGGCATGATGGTGCCGCCGGGATACCCGAACAGCGTATCCACGCCCTCCGCGACCAGTGCCTGCGCCAGCCAGCGGGCACCGTTCATCAGGCGGCCTCGCTCTGCGGCGGTGTCTCGCTGGCGGTGGCGGGCTTCGCCGCCGCCGGCTGCGACGACGCCAGCCATTTCATGTTGGCGCGCAGCTTCTTGCCGATGGCCTCGACCGGATGCTCGAGGTCGGCCTGCTTCATCGCCCTGTAGTTGGCGTTGCCGGCGGCGTATTCGGCGATCCACTGGCGGGCGAAGGTGCCGTCCTGGATTTCCTGCAGCACCTTGCGCATCTGCGCGCGGGTGTGCTCGTCGACGATGTAGTTGCCACGGGTCAGCGCACCGTACTGCGCGGTCTCGCTGATGAACTCGTGCATGCGGGTGATGCCGCCTTCGTAGAACAGGTCGACGATCAGCTTCAGTTCGTGCAGGCACTCGTAGTACGCGACTTCCGGCTGGTAACCGGCTTCCACCAGGGTTTCCCAGCCGGCCTGCACCAGCTTGGTGGCACCGCCGCACAGCACCGCCTGTTCGCCGAACAGGTCGGTCTCGGTTTCTTCCTTGAAGGTGGTCCGGATCGCGTTCTGGCGGGCGCCGCCGATCCCGGCGCAATAGGCCAGCGCCAGCTGTTCGGCGTTGCCGCTGCGGTCCTGGTGGACTGCGTACACCGCCGGCACGCCACGGCCGATCTCGTATTCGCGGCGGACCAGCGCGCCCGGGCCCTTCGGCGCCACCAGCACCACGTCGAGGTCATCGCGCGGGGCGATCTGCTGGTAGTGCACGTTGAAGCCGTGCGCGAACAGCAGGCAGGCGCCCGCCGCGATGTTCGGCTCGATCACCTCGCCGTACAGCTGCGGCTGGACCATGTCCGGGGTGAGGATGGCGACGATCCCGGCGTCCTTCACCGCCTCGGCGGGCGCCTTGACGGTGAAGCCGTCGGCCCTGGCCTTGATCTCGGTCGGGCCGCCGGGGCGCAGGCCGATGGTGACGTCGAAGCCGGAGTCGCGCAGGTTCAGCGCATGCGCGCGGCCCTGGCTGCCGTAGCCGACGATGGTGACTTTGGGTTTGGCGGTGGTGCTGGTCATGGCGGTTCCTTGGGCGGAAGTGGACGATGGCTGGAGGAGGGGTCAGGCGGGGATCGCTGCGTCGGTGGCCGCATCGAGCAAGCTGCTGGCGATGCGTCGGGCGTCGTCGTCGTGGGCATCGAGCGGGCCGGGCGAGGTGACCGCGCCGCGCGAGGCGGAGCCGACATCACGCGCGAACTTGGCCAGCGCGCCGCAGCGCACGCGCGGCGCCATCCGCGCAGGCGTGCGTTGCGACAGGTCGGCAGCCACGTCGATCCGGCGCGATGCCACGTCGATGCGCACGCGGTCGCCATCGCGCAGCTTCGCGATCGGCCCGCCGCGCGCGGCTTCCGGCGCCACGTGGCCGACCATGAAGCCGTGGGTGGCGCCGCTGAAGCGGCCATCGGTGACCAGCGCGACATCGTTGGACAGGCCCTGGCCGACCAATGCCGCGGTCACCGCCAGCATCTCGCGCATGCCGGGTCCGCCGGCCGGGCCCTCGAAGCGGATCACCACCACGTCGCCGGCGACGATGGCGCGCGCCTGCACCGCGGCGAACGCGGCCTCCTCGGAATCGAATACCCGCGCCCGGCCCTCGAAGCGCTCGATGCCGTGGCCGGCCAGCTTGACGATGCAGCCCTCCGGCGCGAGGTCGCCGTACAGGATCGAATAGCCGCCGCGCGGCTTGATCGGATCGGACACCGGGCGCACCACGTCCTGCGCCGGCGGGGTTTGCGCGGCATCGGCCTGCGCGAAAAAGCTGCGGCCGGCGACCGTGGGGATGTCCTCGATCAGGCCGGCCGCCTGCAGTTCCCGCGCCACCAGCGCGGTTCCGCCTTGCGCGTGCATTTCCGCCGCGGTGTAGCGGCCGCCCGGCTTCAGGTCGGCGATCACCGGCGTGCTGGCGCTGGCGGCCTCGAATTCCTCCAGGTCGAAGGCGACGCCGGCTTCGTGCGCGATCGCCAGCAGGTGCAGCACCGCGTTGGTCGAGCCGGCGGTGGCCGAGACCGCGCGCGCCGCGTTGCGCAGCGCACGGGTGGTCAGCAGGGTGCGCGGGGTCGGCCCGCCGTCGCGCAGCAGCGCCATCGCCAGCTCGCCGCAGGCGTAGCCGGCATCGGCCTTCGCCGGGTCGGTGGCGGGGATGTCGTTGGCGCCCAGCGGCGACAGCCCGAGGAAGGTCAGCACCATCGCCATCGTGTTGGCGGTGAACTGGCCGCCGCAGGCACCGGCGCCGGGGCAGGCATGGGATTCGATCGCGTGCAGCCCGGCATCGTCGATGCGCCCGGCCGCGTGCGCGCCGACCGCCTCGAACACGTCCTGCACGGTCAGCGGCTTCGGCGCCTCGCCATCCGTCGTCGGGCAGTGCCCGGGCAGGATGGTGCCGCCGTAGAGGATCACGGTGGGGATGTCGAGCCGGGCCGCCGCCATCGCCGCCGCCGGGATGGTCTTGTCGCAGCCGACCAGCAGCACCATCGCGTCCAGGCAGTGGCCGCCGACCGCCAGCTCGATCGAATCGGCGATGGTCTCGCGCGAGGGCAGCGAGGCGCGCATGCCGTCGCTGCCCATCGCGATGCCGTCGGTGACCGCGATGGTGTTGAACTCGATCGGGGTGCCGCCGGCGGCGTCGATGCCACGGCGCACGTGCTGCGCCAGGTCGCGCAGGTTGATGTTGCAGGGGGAGACGTCGGACCAGGTGTGCACCACCGCCACGAACGGCCTGGCGATGGCGGCGTCGTCCAGCCCGGTGGCGCGCAGCATGGCGCGCGCCGGCGAGCGGGTGGGACCTTGCTTGATGGCATTGCTTCTCACGGATGGCATTCCTTGGTGTTGCCGCGGAAACCCGTGCCGCAAAAACGAAAACCCCGCGCCTTTTCGGGCGCGGGGTCTTGGTTCTTTCGACCTGGGTGCGTGGGTGTTGCCTACACGAACCCGACTCCTGCGCCTGATTGGCCGGAAATAATGAGTACGAGTACAAGCACGAGCGTCGCGGCAAGCGCGACGTGGGCGAACGACAGCGGCAGCGCGCGCGGGCCCGCGGCGACCGCGTCCTGCGACGGGGTGCGTGTGGCCTGCGGATGGATGTTGCGCTGCGTCATGACTGCAGGGAAACACAGGTCCGCGATCGCTGTCAAGCCCCTGCGCGTGGCCAGCCGCAAGCACTGCGCGGGCCGGATTCCCGCGGACCCGGTACCGGATTTCGTGGGCGCTGCGGCATGACGCCGGCGCAGGTTCCGGTCTAGACTCGGGCCGCAAGCGATGGCCGGCGCATCCGGCTTTCCGACAGGCCCTGAACCGGCTTGCCTGCAGCGAGGGTCGCGGTGAAGCCGACCGATATTCGCAATCCCGACGTCTTCCACAAGGTCGTCGACTGCCAGTGGGCCTGTCCCGCGCACACCCCGGTTCCCGAATACATCCGCCTGATCGCCGCCGGCCGCCACGCCGACGCGTACATGGTCAACTGGCGGTCGAACGTGTTCCCCGGGATCCTCGGCCGCACCTGCGACCGCCCGTGCGAACCGGCGTGCCGGCGCGGACGGGTCGAGCACAACAACGGCCCCGGCGCGATGCGCGACAACCCCGAGCCGGTGGCGATCTGCCGGCTCAAGCGGGTCGCCGCCGACCACAAGGGCGACGTGCGCGCGCGCATGCCGAAGCCGGCCAGCCAGCGCAACGGCAAGCGGGTGGCGTGTGTCGGCGCCGGGCCGTCGTCGTTGACCGTCGCCCGCGACCTGGCCCCGCTGGGCTACCAGGTCACCCTGTTCGAGGCCGATCCCAAGGCCGGCGGCTTCATGCGCACCCAGGTGCCGCGTTTCCGCCTGCCGGAGCAGGTGATCGACGAGGAATGCGGCTACATCCTCGACCTCGGCGTGGAGTTGGTTGCCGGTCGCCGGATCGAATCGATGCGCGCGCTGCTGGCCGAAGGGTACGACGCGGTGTTCGTCGGCAGCGGCGCGCCGCGCGGGCGCGACCTGCGCATCCCCGGTCGCGACGAGGCCGCGGCGAACATCCACCTTGGCCTGGACTGGCTGGCGAACGTGTATTTCGGGCACGTCGCCGCGGTCGGCAAGCGCGTGCTGGTGCTGGGCGGTGGCAACACCGCGATGGACTGCTGCCGCAGCGCGCGCCGGCTGGGTGGCGAGGACGTCAAGGTGCTGGTGCGTTCCGGCTTCGACGAGATGAAGGCGAGTCCGTGGGAGAAGGAGGATGCGATCCACGAAGGCATCCCGATCCTCGACTGCCGGGTGCCGGGTGCCTTCGTCCACGAAGGCGGCAAGCTTACCGGCATGACCTTCCAGCGGGTGCGCCCCGAATTCGACGGCAACGGCCGCCGCATGCTGGTGCCGACCGGCGAGCCGGACGAATTCCATGCCTGCGACGAGGTGCTGATCGCGATCGGGCAGGAGAACGCGTTCCCGTGGATCGAGCGCGATTGCGGGATCGCATTCGGCGAATGGGACATGCCGGTGGTCGATCCGCTGACCCACCAGTCGTCGCTGCCGCACGTGCTGTTCGGCGGCGATGCGGCGTTCGGTCCGAAGAACATCATCTGGGCGGTTGCGCACGGACACGCCGCGGCGACCAGCATCGACCGCCTGCTGCATGGCGAGGACCCGCGCGAACGCCCGGATCCGCTGGTGCGGCTGACCTCGCAGAAGATGGGCATCCACGAGTGGAGCTACGACAACGGGGTGTCGGCGGACCAGCGTTTCGCGGTGCCGTGGTCGGAGGAAGCCAGGAAACTGGACAGCATCAAGGTCGAGGTGGAGCTGGGCTTCGATGCCGCCACCGCGCTCAAGGAGACCCAGCGCTGCCTCAACTGCGACGTGCAGACGGTGTTCACCCGCGACAAGTGCATCGAGTGCGACGCCTGCGTCGACATCTGCCCGACCGACTGCATCACCTTCACCGGCAACGGCGAGGAGGCCGCGCTGCGCACCCGGCTGACCGCGCCGGCGCTCAACGCGGCACAGGACCTGTACGTGTCCGAGCCGCTGCCGACGATGCGGGTGATGGTCAAGGACGAGGACGTCTGCCTGCACTGCGGCCTGTGCGCGGAGCGCTGCCCGACCGGCGCCTGGGACATGCAGAAATTCCTGTTGCTGGAAACCCATGCGGGCACGCGCTGCGGCGGTTCGCCGGCACGGGAGGCCGCATGAGCATGGCGATCGATCCACCCGCGGTGGCGGCGTTGCAGGCGGTCAACGATTTCGTGGTCAAGTTCGCCAACGTCAACGGCTCCGGCTCGGCCTCCGCCAACGAGCTGTTCGCGAAGTCGATCCTGCGCATGGGGGTGCCGGTCAGCCCGCGCAACATCTTCCCCTCCAACATCCAGGGCCTGCCGACCTGGTACGAGGTACGCGTCAGCGAGGCCGGCTGGCTGGGCCGCCGTGGTGGCGTCGACATGCTGGTGGCGATGAACCCGCAGACCTGGGACGACGACGTCAGGGAACTCGCGCCGGGCGGTTATCTTTTTTACGACAGCAGCAAGCCGCTGCCGAAGTCGAAGTTCCGCGACGACATCACCGTCATCGGCGTCCCCCTGACCGAACTGTGCAACGCCGCCTACCAGGACCCGCGCCAGCGCCAGCTGTTCAAGAACATCATGTACGTCGGTGCCCTGGGCGCGTTGCTGGACATCGACATGGCGGCGATCGAAGCGCTGGTCGGCGAACAGTACAGGACCAAGCCGAAGCTGCTGGCGCCCAACATCGACGCCCTGCACATGGGCCGCGGGTGGGTGCACGAGCACCTGCCGCACCCGATCGGCCTGCGCGTGCGCAAGGCCGATGCGGTCGGCGACCGCATCTTCGTCGAGGGCAATGCCGCGGCCGCGCTCGGCTGCGTCTACGGCGGGGCCACCGTGTGCGCGTGGTACCCGATCACCCCGTCGTCTTCGGTGGCCGAGGCCTTCCAGAGGAACTGCCAGAAATTCCGCATCGACGACGCGGGCCGCGCGCGCTTCGCGGTGATCCAGGCCGAGGACGAGATCGCCTCGATCGGCATGGTGGTCGGCGCCGGCTGGAACGGCGCGCGCGCGTTCACCTCGACCTCCGGCCCCGGCATCTCGCTGATGAACGAATTCATCGGGCTGGCGTACTTCGCCGAGATCCCGGCCACCATCATCAACGTCCAGCGCGGCGGGCCCTCGACCGGGATGCCGACGCGCACCCAGCAGTCGGACGTGCTGGCCTGCGCGCATGCATCGCATGGCGATACCAAGCATGTGCTGCTGTTCCCGGAGGACCCGGCCGAGTGCTTCGGGTTCGCCGCCGAAGCGCTGGACCTGGCCGATCGCCTGCAGACCCCGGTGTTCGTGATGAGCGACCTCGACATCGGCATGAACCAGCGCCTGTGCGCGCCGTTCCGCTGGGACGATGCGCGCCGCTACGACCGCGGCAAGGTGATGACCGCCGAGGAGCTGGAGGCGGGGCGCGAATTCGCGCGCTACAAGGACGTCGATGGCGACGGCATCCCGTACCGCACCCTGCCGGGCACGCACCCGGACAAGGGCGCTTACTTCACCCGCGGCACCTCGCGCGATCCGCAGGCGAAGTACTCCGAGCGCGGCGCCGACTACCTCTACAACATGCAGCGGTTGCTGCACAAATTCGAGACCGCCAAGGCGCTGGTGCCGCAGCCGGTGGTGGACCAGTCGGTGCCACCGGCGCCGCAGGCCGCGATCTTCTACGGTTCGACCAGCCCGGCGATGGCGGAGGCGGTCGAGTTGTTGCGGGACGCCGGCATCGCGCTGGACAGCGTGCGCATCCGCGCGTTCCCGTTCGCGGATTCGGTGCGGGACTTCATCGCCGCGCACGAATCGGTGTTCGTGGTCGAGCAGAACCGCGACGGCCAGTTGCGCAGCCTGCTGGTGGACGAATTCGGGATCGACCCGGCGCGCCTGGTCGCGGTGCTGCATTACGACGGCACCCCGATCACCGCGCGCTTCATCGCAGGTGCGATCGAGGCGCGGTTGCGCCCGGCCCGCACGGAGGTGGCCTGAGCCATGACCTATCTCGCCAAGCCCAGGCTCCACCACCCGAGCCTGCGTTGCAACGCGCTCGGGTTCACCCGCCGCGACTACGAGGGCACCGTCTCGACCCTGTGCGCGGGTTGCGGCCATGACTCGATCTCGGCGGCGATCATCCAGGCCTGCTGGGAGATGGACATCGCCCCGCACCGGGTGGCCAAGCTGTCGGGGATCGGCTGCAGCTCGAAGACGCCGACCTATTTCCTCGGCCAGTCGCACGGCTTCAACACCGTGCACGGGCGCATGCCGTCGGTGCTGACCGGCGCCAACCTGGCCAACCGCGGGCTGATCTACCTGGGCGTGTCCGGCGATGGCGACTCCGCCTCGATCGGGATCGGCCAGTTCGTGCATTCGATCCGGCGCGCGGTGGACATGACCTACATCGTCGAGAACAACGGCGTGTACGGGCTGACCAAGGGCCAGTTCTCGGCAACCGCGGACCAGGGCTCGGTGTCGAAGAAGGGGGTGGCCAACAACGACAGCCCGCTCGACCTCGTCACCATGGCCCTGCAGCTGGGCGCCACCTATGTCGCGCGCAGCTTTTCCGGCGACAAGCAGCAACTGGTGCCGCTGATCAAGGGCGCGCTGGCGCATCGCGGCGCCGCGTTCATCGACGTGGTCAGTCCCTGCATCGCCTTCAACAACCATCCGGGCAGCACCAAGAGCTACGAATACGTGCGCGAGCACAACGAGGCGGTGAACCGGCTGGACGTGGTGCTGCCGCGCGCGGAGATCTCCGCCGAATACGCGGAAGGCGAACTGCTGGAAATCGACCAGCACGACGGCTCCGTGCTGCGCCTGCGCAAGCTCGACGCGGACTACGATCCGCGCGACCGCATCCGTGCCATGAACCTGCTGCAGCAGCGGCAGGCGCAGGGCGAAGTGGTGACCGGGCTGCTGTATGTCGCCGCGGACGCGGAGGACCTGCACCGCCACCTCAATACCATCGAGACGCCGCTGAACGCACTTGGCGCGGAGGAACTGAACCCGGGCGCGGAGGCGCTGGAGCGGATCAACGCCTCGCTGCGCTGAGCGGATGCCCGCCGCGGGCGGTTGGCGCGCGCGGATGCCGCGTGTTCCAATAGCACCCGGAGCGGGGGTACCGCCGGCATCCCGTGCCGCGGTTGAGACAGACCCTTCGAACCTGATCCGGTTGAGACCGGCGTAGGGAAGCTTCGCGACGGCAGCGCCCCCGGTGGCCGCTGCACGCGCGCCGCCGCTTCGTCCCCGCTCCGCGAGCGAACCGCACAGGACGATGTCGATGAACGCAGTGCCCTCCGAACTCATCCGCCAGGCCGAACAGCTCTCGGAAGCCGTCATCCGGCCGATCCCGGGCTCGCGCAAGGTCCACGTCGCCGGATCGCGCGCCGACCTGCGGGTCCCGATGCGCGAGATCGAGCTGGCGCGCACGCCGACCCTGTTCGGCGGCGAGGACAACCCGCCGCTCGCGGTGTACGACTGCTCCGGGCCCTACACCGATCCGGCGGTGCGCATCGACCTTGCCGCCGGCCTGCCGGCGCTGCGCGCGCAGTGGATCGCCGAGCGCGGCGATACCGACGTGCTGGAGCGGATCAGCTCCGAATTCGGGCGCGCGCGCGAGGTGGATCCGAAGCTGGCCGCGGTGCGCTTCCCCGGCCGCAGCCTGCCGCGCCGCGCCAGGGCCGGCGCCAACGTCTCGCAGATGCACTACGCCCGGCGCGGCATCGTCACCCCGGAGATGGAGTTCGTGGCGATCCGCGAGAACCAGCGGATCGAGGCGGTCCGCGACGCCATCCTGCTCCGGCAACACCCGGGGGAGGGCTTCGGCGCCAGCATCCAGAAATTCATCACCCCGGAATTCGTCCGTGACGAGATCGCCCGCGGCCGCGCGATCCTGCCGTGCAACATCAACCACCCGGAAAGCGAGCCGATGATCATCGGCCGCAACTTCCTGACCAAGATCAACGCCAACATCGGCAACTCGGCGGTGAGTTCCGGGATCGCCGAGGAGGTGGAGAAGCTGGTGTGGGCGATCCGCTGGGGCGCGGACAACGTGATGGACCTGTCCACCGGCAAGCACATCCACGAGACCCGCGAGTGGATCGTGCGCAACTCGCCGGTGCCGATCGGCACGGTGCCGATCTACCAGGCGCTGGAAAAGGTCGATGGCCGCGCCGAGGAACTGACCTGGGAGATCTTCCGCGACACCCTGGTCGAGCAGGCCGAGCAGGGCGTGGACTACTTCACCATCCACGCCGGGGTGCTGCTGCGCTACGTGCCGCTGACCGCGAAGCGCGTGACCGGCATCGTCTCGCGCGGCGGTTCGATCCTGGCCAAGTGGTGCCTGGCGCACCACAGGGAGAACTTCCTCTACACGCATTTCGAGGACATCTGCGAAATCATGAAGGCCTACGACGTGGCCTTCTCGCTGGGCGATGGCCTGCGTCCCGGCTGCATCGCGGATGCCAACGACGCCGCCCAGTTCGGCGAGCTGGAAACCCTCGGCGAGCTGACCAAGGTCGCGTGGAAGCACGACGTCCAGACCATGATCGAAGGCCCCGGCCACGTGCCGATGCAGCTGATCAAGGAGAACATGGACAAGCAGCTGGCCGAATGCGGCGAGGCGCCGTTCTACACCCTGGGGCCGCTGACCACCGACATCGCACCCGGCTACGACCACATCACCAGCGCGATCGGCGCGGCGATGATCGGCTGGTACGGCACCGCGATGCTCTGCTACGTGACGCCGAAGGAGCACCTCGGCCTGCCCAACCGGCAGGACGTGCGCGACGGGATCATGGCCTACAAGATCGCGGCGCACGCCGCCGACCTGGCCAAGGGCCATCCGGGCGCGCAGGTGCGCGACAACGCACTGTCCAAGGCGCGCTTCGAATTCCGCTGGCAGGACCAGTTCAACCTCGGCCTGGATCCGGAGAAGGCCAGGGAATTCCACGACGAGACGTTGCCGAAGGACGCGCACAAGGTCGCCCACTTCTGCTCGATGTGCGGCCCGCATTTCTGCTCGATGAAGATCACCCAGGACGTGCGCGACTACGCCGCCGAGCATGGCGTCGACGAGCAGGCGGCGCTGCAGGCCGGGATGGCGGAGAAGTCCGCCGAGTTCCGCCAGCAGGGCGCCGAGGTCTACCGGGAGGCATGAGCATGGGCCGCAAGGGCGACGTGGTGAGGACCGGGCTCAGCTTCGGCAGCGCGCTGGCGATGGTGATCTCGTGGACGGCGAACAAGTCGTTGCTGTGGGCGATCGTGCACGGCCTGCTGTCGTGGCTGTACGTGATCTATTACGCCGTGCGCTACCACTTGCGCTAGGCCGGGGCGTGCCGGCCGCAACCGCGCCGCGGGCGCCCGCCCGCGGCGCGGTTGCCGCCTGCGGCCTCAGAAGTGCGGCTTTTCGGCGTCCGGGGTGGCGGCGTAGCGGGCCATGGCCCCGGACAGGATCGCCTTCGCTTCCTGCGCGCCGCCCCAGCCGTCCAGCTTCACCCACTTGCCCTTCTCCAGGTCCTTGTAGTGGGCGAAGAAGTGGCCGATGCGCTCCAGCCAGTGCGGGCTGACCTGCTCGATGTCGGTGACGTCGGCATAGCCGCCGAACACCTTCGGCACCGGTACCGCGACGATCTTTTCGTCGCCGCCGGCTTCGTCGGTCATCTTCAGCACGCCTACCGGGATGCAGCGGATCACGCTGCCCGGCACCAGCGGCAGCGGCAGGATCACCAGCACGTCGGCCGGGTCGCCGTCGCCGCAGACGGTGTGCGGGACGTAGCCGTAGTTGCACGGGTATCGCATCGGGGTCGACAGGATGCGGTCGACGAAGATCGCGCCGGTGGCCTTGTCGACCTCGTACTTGACCGGCTCGGCGTCCTTCGGGATCTCGATGATGACGTTGATTTCGTCCGGCGGATTGTTGCCGGTGGGGACGAGGTCCAGGCCCATGTGCGTGCTCCGATGCGGGGTGCCCGCTGCTGGCTGCGGCGGGCGGTGTGGGGGCGCGCATTCTAACCGGTGGGGGCGGGCCGGTTTCCCGGGCGCGGCCCGCGGCCATGCCCGCAGCAACGAAAACGGCGGCCGAAGCCGCCGTTTGCGTGGAGCGAAGTCGCGGTTGCCGGGTCAGTTCGTCGCCGGTTCCGGCGCCTCGGCGGTCGAGGCCGGGGCTTCGGCGGGCGCCGGGCTGGCCGGATCCATCGCGGGCGCCTCGATCGCCGGCGACTCCTCCGGCATTGGCGCGGCGGTATCCGCGGCCGGCGCTTCCGCCGGCATCGGCGCCGCGTCCATGGTGGCCGCCGGGGCTTCGATCGCCTCCGGCGCCTGCAGGCTTTCACCGCTGGTCAAGGTGGCCGGCAGCAGCGGCACCAGCAGCAGGGCGACGATGTTGATGATCTTGATCAGCGGGTTGATCGCCGGGCCGGCGGTGTCCTTGTACGGGTCGCCGACGGTGTCGCCGGTGACCGCGGCCTTGTGCGCCTCGGAACCCTTGCCGCCGTGGTGGCCGTCCTCGATGTACTTCTTGGCGTTGTCCCAGGCGCCGCCGCCGGTGGTCATCGAGATCGCCACGAAGATGCCGGTGACGATGGTGCCGATCAGCAGGCCGCCGAGCGCCTGCGCGCCCAGGGTCAGGCCGACCACCACCGGGACCGCGACCGGCAGCAGCGAAGGCACGATCATTTCCTTGATCGCGGACTTGGTCAGCATGTCCACGGCGCGGCTGTAGTCCGGCTTGCCGGTGCCTTCCATGATGCCGGGGATGTCGCGGAACTGGCGGCGCACTTCCTCCACCACCGAACCCGCCGCGCGGCCCACGGCTTCCATCGCCATCGCGCCGAACAGGTACGGGATCAGGCCGCCGATCAGCAGGCCGACGATCACCATGTGGTTGCTCAGGTCGAAGGTGAAGTTCACCCCCGGGTGCTGGGTCTGCAGGTTGTGGGTGTAGTCGGCGAACAGCACCAGCGCGGCGAGCGCGGCGGAACCGATCGCGTAGCCCTTGGTCACCGCCTTGGTGGTGTTGCCCACCGCGTCGAGCGGGTCGGTGATGTTGCGCACTTCCGGCGGCAGTTCCGCCATCTCGGCGATGCCGCCGGCGTTGTCGGTGATCGGGCCGTACGCGTCCAGCGCCACGATCATCCCCGCCATCGACAGCATCGAGGTGGCGGCGATGGCGATGCCGTACAGGCCGCCGAGCTTGTAGGCCAGCAGGATCGAGGCGCACACCGCGATTACCGGCAGCGCGGTCGACTTCATCGACACGCCGAGCCCGGCGATGATGTTGGTGCCGTGGCCGGTGGTCGAGGCCTGGGCCACGTGCTGCACAGGCTTGTACTGGGTGCCGGTGTAGTACTCGGTGATCCAGACGATGGCGCCGGTCAGCACCAGGCCGATCAGCGCGCACCAGTACAGGTTCATCGCGCCGTGGCTGGAATCGGCCATCAGCTGGGTGGTGATCGGGTAGAACGCGACCGCCGCCAGCACCGCCGACACGATCACGCCCTTGTACAGCGCGCCCATGATGTTGGGCTTGTCGCCGCCGACCTTGACGAAGAACGCGCCGATGATCGAGGCGATGATCGACACCCCGCCCAGCACCAGCGGGTACAGCACCGCGTTCTTGCCGGCGGTGGCGACCATCAGGCTGCCCAGCAGCATGGTCGCGATGATGGTGACCGCGTAGGTCTCGAACAGGTCGGCGGCCATGCCGGCGCAGTCGCCGACGTTGTCGCCCACGTTGTCGGCGATCACCGCCGGGTTGCGCGGGTCATCCTCGGGGATGCCGGCTTCGACCTTGCCCACCAGGTCCGCGCCGACGTCGGCGCCCTTGGTGAAGATGCCGCCGCCGAGGCGGGCGAAGATCGAGATCAGCGAGGCGCCGAAGGCGAGGCCGACCAGCGCATGCAGGGCGTCCTTTTCGCTGGCGCCCATGTACTTGGTCAGCAGCCCGTAGTAGCCGGCCACGCCGAGCAGGCCGAGGCCGACGACCAGCATGCCGGTGATCGCGCCGCCCTTGAAGGCCACGTCCATCGCCTGGCTCATGCCGCTGCGCGCGGCCTCTGCGGTGCGCACGTTGGCGCGCACCGACACGTTCATGCCGATGTAGCCGGCCGCACCCGAAAGCACTGCGCCGATCAGGAAGCCGATCGCGGTGAGCCAGCTCAGGAACACGCCGATCAGCACGAACAGCACTGCGCCGGCGATGGCGATGGTGGTGTATTGGCGGTTGAGGTAGGCGCGCGCGCCTTCCTGGATGGCGCCGGCGATCTCGCGCATGCGCTCGTTGCCGGCTGGTTGCCTGTTGATCCAGCCCGCGGCCCACAGGCCATAGGCGATTGCGATGACGGCGCAGACAAGCGCCAGCAATAAACCGTGTTGCTCCAGCATGAACCCCTCCCCGGAGTCTTTCGAAGGAATGAACGGACACTGATTGAGTGCGTGCCTGCGGTGCAGGCAACCTGCGGACTATCGCACAGCCATGCGCGCCGTGGACGCGCGGCGAAGCAGGAACCGCGCCATGAATCCGGGGTTCAGGCCCGCCGTGCCAGCCTGCGGCCTGTCCGGATGCCGGTTTCGGCGCCGGTCCTGGAGCTGGAGGACGTCCCGATGCTGCGACCGCACATGCTGTTCCCGGGCCTGCTGGCGGTCGCCTTCGGCGCGGTCGCCGGCGAGCCGACGCCCGAGATCCAGCGCAAGCCGGGGGCCCCGCAGGCGATCGGGGTGGCGCACACCCTGCGCACCATCCCCGAGGCCTGCGCGCGCCTGGAAGGCCGGTTCACCGGCGACGCCGCCGCTCCGTACCGGTTCACCGCGGTCCGCAGCAGCGCGCGCTGCCAGCCACGCGCGCGGCTGGTCGACGCCGCCGCGGCCAAGCCTTCCGCTGCCAGCGGCTGGGTCTTGAACGACGTGGTCCGGGTGCCAAACGCGGGCTGCCCCTCGCAGCGGGCGGTGGTGCGGGTCTGGCGCAAGGACGCGAAGGCGGTCCCGCCGAAGCTCGATGCGCAGGGGCGTTCGCGCATCTACCTCAAGGAGGGGCTGGATACCGCGCGTGGCGGCGACCTCGGCCCGATCCCGATGTACGCGGCTGCGATGGACATCGAAGGCAAGGACTGCGGCAAGTGATGCCGGATCAGTCCGGCACCACCACCCGCTTGAACTTGCTGCCGGCGCCGGCCTTGATGGTCACGCTGGACTTCGCGCAACCGAATTCGCGCGCGACCAGTTCGACCAGCTCCGCGTTCGCCTTGCCGTCCACCGGCGCCGACTTCAGTTGCGCCAGCCAGGTGCCGTCATCCTGACGGGTGAGCGAAGACGCGCGCGCGTTCGGCTTGGCCTTGACCTGGATGACGGGCATGGGTGCAGTGTGCCGGATGCACGAACGCCCGGCATTGCCGGGCGTCCGTGAGCTTCGCGATTGCACCGTTGGTCAGTCGCCGACCTTGATCTTGCCGCCCTTGCCGAGGCCACCCTGGACCTGTTGCGGCTGGTAGTCGCGCATGGCGACGACCAGGTTGTTGTAGGCATTGGCGAACGCCGCCGCCAGCGCCTTGCCTTCCGGCGTGTTGCTGTAGCCGCCGAGTGCGCCGAAACCGCCGCCGCCGCCACCGCCGATGCCAAGGCTGAAATCGGTCTTGGTGGCATTGCCCTGGGCCACGCCGATCTGCACGCCGGAGCGGTTGTCGATCATGGTCAGCATGGTTTCGGCCTTCTTGAACTTGAGGCCGCCGACCAGGGCGCCGGCGACCATGCCGTGCCTGCCGCCGAACGCGCTCAGCACGCCGCCCACGCCGCCGGCATTGCTCTGCGAGAAGTTGATGCTGGGATTCATGGTGTAGTCGGCGGCGACCATCTGGCCCTTGCCGAAGCCGCTGCCTTCGCGCAGTTCGCCGCTGTCCATCAGCGCCCGCTCCTGCATCATGTTCTGCATCGCCCGCCCGCGTTCGACCACCACGAAGCAGTTCGACTGCTGGATCAGCATGCGGATCACCGGCACCGTCGAAGGCAGGCGCAGGTCGCTGCTGAGGTAGCGGTACCAGTCGCCTTCCTGTTCCTCGACCACCGCGATGGTGCCCATCGGTTCGTCGCAGTACTCGAGGTTGAGCCCGGCACCCTTGGCGTTGGCGCCGGCGGCGGCACCCTGCGGGTCGTTCTGCTTCTTGTTCCACTGCGCCTGCGCCGGCGTGGCCAGCAGCATGCACAGGCCCGCGATCAGAAGGTGTTGCTTCATGGAGTATCCCCGGATTCGTGTTCGTTGGTCCCCGCCGGCCGCGCCGGACGGGGTGATTGTAGCGGCGACGCGCGCTCAGCCCTGCCAGGCGGGCAGCGTGCGACGCAGGACGGCCTGGTCTACCTGAACGTAATCCGGGAGCCCATTCCGGCCAAACGGCGGGAATGCCTCGCCCTCGATCAGCGGCTGCAGGTAGCGCCGGGCGGCGGCGGTGATGCCGTAGCCGTCCTTGCGGATGAAGCCCTTCGGCATCGTCTTCTCGTGGTTGGCGACGCGCTCCAGCGGAGCGATGTCGACGTGCCAGCGGTAGGGGGCATCGGCATCGCGGACGATCACCGGCATCACCGCGTTCTGCCCGGCCAGCGCGCACTGCACCGCGGCGCGGCCGACCGCCAGCGCATGTTCCAGGTCCACTTGCGAGGCGATGTGGCGGGCCGAGCGCTGCAGGTAGTCCGGCAGCGCCCAGTGCACCTTGTGCCCCAGCGCATCCTTGACCCGGCCGGCCAGGTACGAGGCCACGCCGCCCAGCTGGGTGTGCCCGAACGAATCCTTGCCACCGCCGGCATCCGCCACGAAGCGGCCGTCAGCGCTGCGGATGCCCTCGCTGGCGACCACCACGCAGTGGCCGACCCGCTTCACCACCGCATCGACCCGGGCCAGGAACCCGGCCTCGTCGAACGGACGCTCCGGGAACAGGATCAGGTGCGGCGCATCGTCCTTGCCTGCGCCGGCCAGTCCGGCGGCGGCGGCCAGCCAGCCGGCATGCCGGCCCATCGCCTCGTACACGAACACCTTGGTCGAGGTGTCCGCCATCGCCGCCACGTCGAGCGCGCATTCGCGCACCGACACCGCGGTGTACTTGGCGGCCGAGCCGAAGCCGGGGCAGCAGTCGGTCATCGCCAGGTCGTTGTCGATGGTCTTGGGCACGCCGATGCAGGTCAGCGGATAGCCGAATTCCGCCGCCAGCTGGGACACCTTGAGCGCGGTGTCGGCGGAATCGTTGCCGCCGTTGTAGAGGAACCAGCGCACGTCGTGGGCCTTGAACACCGCCAGCAGGCGCTCGTATTTCGCGCGATCCCCGGCCAGCGACTTCAGCTTGAGCCGGCAACTGCCGAACGCACCGCCCGGCGTGTGCGCCAGCGCCCGCACCTGGGCCGCGGTCAGCGGGGTGGTGTCGATCAGGTCCTCGCGCAGGGCGCCGAGGATGCCGTTGCGGGCGGCGAGCACGCGGACCTTCCTGGCCCGCGCGGACTGGATGACCGCCGAGGCGGTGGCGTTGATGACGGCGGTGACGCCGCCGCTTTGTGCGTAGAGCAGGGTGCCAGCGGGCATGGGGGGATCCTTGGGGCGTGTGCAGGAGGTCGCCAGGTGCCTGGATTCGGGCCGGGATACGGTAAGCTGGCCCGGTTGCGGGTCCAGGCGCAGTCTAGCGCCGCCCCGCGTGGCGATTCTGGAGCGATTCGATGCGATTGGTTCTTTTGGGCGCGCCCGGCTCGGGCAAGGGCACCCAGGCGGCACGATTGAAGGAACACCTGCAGGTGCCGCACATCTCCACCGGCGACCTGTTGCGCGCGGAAGTGGCGGCGGGCAGCCCGCTGGGCCTGCAGGCCAAGCAAGTGATGGCGCGCGGCGACCTGGTCAGCGACGACATCCTGCTGGGCATGCTGCGCGACCGTTTTTCCCGCGACGACACCAGGGCCGGCTTCATCCTCGACGGCTACCCGCGCAACCTCGCCCAGGCCGCGGCGCTCGACAAGCTGCTCGCGGAGCTCGGCCAGGCCTTCGATGCCGCGGTCCAGCTCACCGTCGACAACGAGCAGATCATCGAGCGCCTGGCCGGCCGGGCGAAGGCAGAGGGCCGCGCCGACGACACCCCGGAGTCGGTGCGCCACCGCCTGAACGTCTACGACCAGCAGACCGCGCCGGTGATCGACTTCTACCGCCAGCACGGCCAGCTCACCGTGGTCGATGGCGTGGGCTCGCTGGACGAGGTGTTCACCCGCATCCTCGAAGCGATCCAGCCGGGGCACGAGGTCGGTTGACGGCGTCGCAGCGAAGCCCGGCGGTCGGGGGGCGTTTCAATTCGCTCCCCGATACTCGCTCGGTTGAAACGCCCCCCGACCACCGATCTTCGCCCGGAATTTCTCGGAGCTTGTCTTGAAACTCCACATCCTCGGCATCGCCGGTACCTTCATGGGTGGCGTCGCCGCGCTGGCGCGCGAACTCGGCCATGAGGTTGAAGGCAGCGACCAGAACATCTATCCGCCGATGTCCACCCAGCTCGAACGCCTGGGCATCGCGCTGAAGCCCGGCTACGAGGCCGCCAACATCTCCGCCGATTGCGACGAGATCGTGGTCGGCAATGCGCTGTCGCGCGGCAACGAAGCGGTCGAACACGTGCTCGATGCCGGCCTCAGGTACACCTCCGGCGCACAGTGGCTGAGCGAGCGGTTGTTGCCCGGCCGCGACGTGCTGGCGGTGGCCGGAACCCACGGCAAGACCACCACGACCACGATCCTGTCCTACCTTCTGGAACGCGCGGGCCGCGCGCCGGGCTTCCTGATCGGCGGCGTCGCCGAGGACTTCGGCGTGTCCGCGCGGATCGGCGGTGGCCGCGAATTCGTGGTCGAGGCCGACGAATACGACACCGCCTTCTTCGACAAGCGCAGCAAGTTCGTCCACTACCGCCCGCTGGTCGCGATCCTCAACAACCTCGAGTACGACCACGCCGACATCTTCCCCGACGTGGCCGCGATCCAGCGCCAGTTCCACCACCTGGTGCGGACCGTGCCGCGGCGCGGACGGCTGCTCGTCAACGGCCACGACCGGCACCTGCGCGAAGTGCTGGCGATGGGCTGCTGGACGCCGGTGGAGCGGTTCGGTTTCGATCCGTCGTTCGAATGGAGCGCGCGCAAGCTGCGCGACGACGGCAGTGCGTTCGTGGTCCTGCACGCTGGCCAGGAGCTCGGCACCGTCGAATGGCCGATGCTCGGCGACCACAACGTGCTCAACGGACTGGCCGCGCTCGCGGCCTGCAGCGCGGTCGGGGTCGATGTGGCGTCGGTCATCCCGTCGCTCGCTGGGTTCAGCAGCGTGAAGCGGCGGATGGAAGTGATCGGCGAACACGATGGCATCACCGTCTACGACGACTTCGCCCACCATCCCACTGCGATCCAGACCACGCTTGCCGGCCTGCGCGCCAAGGTCGGCGCGGCAAGGATCGTGGTGGCGATGGAGCCGCGCAGCAATTCGATGCGCCTGGGCGCGCATGCGCAGGCATTGGCGCCGTCGCTGGACATCGCCGACGTGGTGGTGTTCCTGGCGCGCCCGGAATTGCCGTGGGATGCGGACCAGGTGATCGCGGCGATCCGCGGCGACGCCCGCGCCGTGGCCGACGCCGATGCGCTGGTCGCGCGCCTGCGCGAAATCGCGCGGGATGGCGACCACGTGGTGTTCATGTCCAACGGCGGTTTCGACGGCGCCCCGCGGCGCTTCCTCGCCGCACTGCGCGATGCCTGAGGCGGGCGCGCCGCTGCCATTGTTGCCGCTGCAGGCGGTGCTGGTGCCGGGCGCCGGGCTGGACCTGCGGATCTTCGAACGCCGTTACCTGGACATGGTCCGCGACTGCGGCCGCAGCGGCAGCGGCTTCGGTGTCTGCCTGATCCTCGAAGGCAGCGAGACCGGCGCTGCGGCCACGCCGGCGGCGTTCGGGACCGAGGCGCTGATCGAGGATTTCGGCAGCACGCCGGATGGGTTGCTGTCGCTGCGCGTACGCGGGCGGCGGCGCTTCCATGTGCTGCGCACGCGCGTGCGCGACAACGGGCTGCTGGTGGCCGATGTCGAATGGCGCGAGGACGCCGCCGGTTCGCCGCGGCTGCGCCCGGAGCATGCGCTGCTGGCGGAACTGCTGCGGCGGATCCTGTTGCAGGTCGCGGGCGAACACGCCGAGCCGGCGCCACTGCTGTTCGAGAGCGCGGCATGGGTGGGTTGGCGGCTGGCGGAGCTGCTGCCGCTGGAGATGCGGCAACGGCAGGCGCTGCTGCAGGATGACGACCCGCATGCGCGCCTGCAGCGGTTGCTGGAGGCGATCGCCGCGGAGGGCTAGCGCTTCAGCGCGTGTCGACGCGCACCTGCACCCGCGGATCGGCCACGGCCGCTCTGGCGGCAAGCGCCTGCAGGTCCGCTGGCAGCGTGCCGGCCTGCGGGACCGGGTGCCACAGGGTGAGCAGTCGCAGCCGCGTGTGCGCGTGCATGCGTTCGTAACGACCGACCCACAGCGCGGTGCCGTCGTCCAGTTGCGCCGGTGCCGGCCAGATCCGCAGGACCTCGATCCAGCGCGGGTCGTTGCCGGTCCGGCGCAGCAGCAGGCGTTCCGGATGCGCATCCAGCGCCAGCGGCAGCACCGGCTTGCGCGCCAGCGATCGATCGTCGTCCAGCAGGCCCAGCACCGAGATCCAGTCGGCCTGGGGTTGCACCCGCCAACCCTGCGCCTGCAGGCGCTGCTGCAGCGGGCGCAGGTCGCCGGCGGCCTGCAGGTCGAAGTGGCGGGGGTCGGGGATCCCGTGCGCCTGCCATTGCACCAGCGCAAGCCGTTGCTGCGGCGCGGGCGGCGTGAACCGGGCCAGGGTGGGGTCGGCGCTGCGCGGGGCGTACCAACCAAGGGCCAGCGCGAAACCGCCATAGAACATCCATGCCAGCGGGCGCATCCAGAACGAGCGCGTGCTGTGCCGTCGGTAGGCGATGCCGATCAGCAACACCCAGACCACGCCCAGCAGCACCCCGGCGATCACGTCGCTCAGCCAGTGCGCGCCCAGGTAAAGCCGCGCGAACGCGACCAGCACGGTGGCGACGCCGGCCATCAGGTACGGCCAGACCCGCTGCCGGCCGGGGAATTCGCGCGCGATCAACACCGCGAAGAAGCCGAACACGACCGTGGTCATGGTCACCGCGATCGACGGAAAGCCGAAGCCGGCCGCCGCGGTCGGCGGCCGCGGGGTATCCACCAGCGCATCCAGGCCAACCGTCAGCAACAGGCCTACCGCGATCGCCGCCAGCCAGTGCGCCGCGGCCATCCAGCGCCGCCGCCAACCCAGCCACAGCAGCGCGGCAACCGATGCGGTGCCGAGCACCGGCGCGCTGCCGATCGCGGCGAGGTCCGCCATCAGCCGGTCGGCGAGCGGATTGCGCAGGGCGAACATCGTCGCCTGCAGTTCGCGGTCGAACAGCAGCGGCTCGCCGCGCACCAGCAGCCAGGTGGTGAACCCGGCCCACAGCCAGGCCACCGTGAACAGGCAGGTCGCCAGCACCACCAGCGAGGCCGATTCCGGCCGCCGCGGATCGATCAGCGCCGCCGCATAGCGGCCCAGCCGCGGATGCGCGCGGGTCCAGCGCAGCGCGCGCGCCAACAGGTTGTCCGCGTGCGCGGCGAACCAGCGCCACGTGTACAGCACCAGCGCCCACCCGAGTGCCAGCGCCGCGGCCAGGCCCAGCAGCACCAGCACCAGCTTGTCGGCGACCGCGGCCACCGCGTCGTAGGACGCGCCGAACGTCCAGCCCGGGGCCAGGAACACCGCCGCCCACGCAAACGCGGCGACCGCGCTGGCAGGCGCGTAGCGCTTCAGCGGCATGTGCAGCATCCCGGCCACCGCCGGCACGAACGGCCGCACCGCGCCGACGAAGCGCGCGGTCACGATGCCCTTGGCGCCGTGCCGGCGGAACATCTGTTCGCCGCGGTCGAGCAGTCCCGGATAGCGCCGGAACAGCCACAGCCCGCGCATCGCCGGGCCCCAGCGATAACCGATCCAGTAGCTCAGGCCGTCGCCGGCGAAGGCACCGCCCGCCGCGCACAGCAGCGCATACGGGCCATCGAGGTGGCCCAGCCCGATCAGGGTGCCGACCGCGAACAGCAGCGGCAGCGCAGGCACCACGATCCCGACCACCGCCAGCGCGTCGCAGAAGGCGATCAGGAACACCAGCCCGCCCGCGGCATGCGGGTGGGCGCTGATCCAGGCGATGGTGGCGTCGAACCAGGCGCTCTGCATCCGGCGATTATAGTTGGCGGCCATTTCCCGGGCGGGCACGTACACTTCCGGGACGCAGCAAGGGACGCATCGCATGGCCACGTTGTCCGGCAAGACCCTGTTCATCACCGGCGCCTCGCGCGGGATTGGCCTGGCGATCGCGCTGCGCGCCGCGCGCGACGGCGCCAACATCGCGATCGCCGCCAAGTCCGCGGTGGCGAATCCGAAGTTGCCCGGCACCATCCACAGCGCGGCGGCGCAGGTCGAGGCCGCCGGCGGCCGCGCGCTGGCGCTCAAATGCGACATCCGCGAGGAGGACGAGGTGCGCGCCGCGGTCGCGGCCACGGTTGATGCGTTCGGCGGCATCGACATCCTGGTCAACAACGCCAGCGCGATCTGGCTGCGCGGCGCCCTGGACACCCCGATGAAGCGCTTCGACCTGATGCAGCAGGTCAACAGCCGCGGCAGCTTCCTGTGCGCGCAGGCCTGCCTGCCGCATCTGTTGCAGGCGCCGAACCCGCACATCCTGACCCTGTGCCCGCCGCCATCGCTCGATCCCAAATGGTGGGGGCCGCACGCCGGCTACACCCTGGCCAAGATGGGCATGAGCTTCGTGACGCTGGGCCTGGCCGCCGAGTTCGGCCCGCAGGGGGTGGCGGTGAATGCGCTGTGGCCGCGCACGGTGATCGCCACCGACGCGATCAACATGATCCCCGGCGTCGACGCGCGCAACTGCCGCACCCCGCAGGTCGTGGCCGATGCCGCGCACGCCGTGCTGGTCCGCGCCGCGCGCGGCTTCCACGGCAAGTTCCTGATCGACGAAGACGTCCTGCGCGAAGCCGGATGCACCGATTTCGACCGGTACGCGGTCGAACCCGGGCAGCGGCTGTTGCCCGACCTGTTCCTGGAGTAAGCGATGCGCTACCTGCACACCATGGTCCGCGTGCGCGACCTCGAGGCGAACCTGCGCTTCTTCCGCGACGGCCTTGGCCTGCGCGAGACCCGGCGCATGGAGAACCCGCAGGGGCGTTACACGCTGGTGTTCCTCGCCGCGGACGAAACACCCGACGCGGAAATCGAACTCACGTACAACTGGCCCGACGCCGGCGGCGCCATCGAGGACTACGGCAGCGCCCGCAACTTCGGCCACCTGGCCTTTCGCGTCGACGACATCTACGCGACCTGCGCGCACCTGCAGGCAATGGGCTACACGATCAACCGCCCGCCCCGCGACGGCCACATGGCCTTCGTGCGCTCGCCCGACCTGGTCTCGGTGGAGCTGTTGCAGGACGGCCACCTGCCGCCGCGGGAGCCATGGGCTTCGATGCCCAACACCGGCGCGTGGTGAGTCCGATGGATCGCGCGGACCTGCTCGCCCTCGGGCGCGAGCGTTACCTGCCGGTGTACCGCCCGCGCGAACTGATCCTGGAGCGTGGACAGGGCGCGCGGCTGTGGGATTCCGACGGCCGCGACTACGTGGACTTCGGCGCCGGCATCGCGGTCTGCAGCCTGGGCCATTGCGATCCGGAACTGGTCGCCGCGCTGCAGGAGCAGGCCGGCAAGCTCTGGCACACCAGCAACGTGTTCTACAGCGAGCCGCCGCTGCGGCTGGCCGATGAACTGGTGGTCGCCTCGCGCTTCGCCGAGCGGGTGTTCCTGTGCAACTCCGGCACCGAGGCAAACGAAGCCGCGATCAAGCTGGTGCGCAAGTGGGCATCGGCGCAGGGCCGCGCGCCGGACCGCCGCGTCATCCTCAGCTTCCGCGGCAGTTTCCACGGGCGCACGCTGGCGGCGGTGACCGCGACTGCGCAGCCGAAGTACCAGGAGGGCTACGAGCCGCTGCCGGGCGGCTTCCGCTACACCGGCTTCAACGATCTGGAAGCGGTGAAGCAGGCGATGGCCGCGGGCGACGTCGCCGCGATCCTGGTCGAACCCGTGCAGGGCGAGGGCGGGGTGATGCCGGCAGCGCCCGGCTTCCTCGCCGGGCTGCGCGCGCTGTGCGATGCGCATGGCGCACTGCTGGTGCTCGATGAAATCCAGTGCGGCATGGGCCGCACCGGCAGCCTGTTCGCGCATTGGCAGGACGAGGCAACCCCGGACATCGTGACCCTGGCCAAGGCGCTCGGCGGTGGCTTCCCGATCGGCGCGATGCTGGCCGGCCCGCAGGTTGCACAGGCCATGCAGTTCGGCGCCCACGGCACCACCTTCGGCGGCAATCCGCTGGCGGCGGCGGTCGCGCGTGTCGCGCTGCGCAGGCTGGCATCGGACGGGATCGCCGCCAATGTGCGCCGGCAGGAACGCGCGATCCGCGACGGGCTGGACGCGATCAACCGCGACCTCGACCTGTTCGCCGAAGTCCGCGGCCGCGGACTGATGCTGGGTGCCGTGCTCAAGCCCGAACATGCAGGCCAGGCCAGCGCGATCCTCGATGCCGCCGCCGATCACGGCCTGCTGCTGTTGCAGGCGGGCCCTGACGTGCTGCGCTTCGTGCCGGCGCTGAACATCGGCGACGACGAAGTCGCCGATGGGCTGGCGCGCCTGCGCGCGGCACTGGAGGCGTTCGTCGCCTCGGGCTGAATCCGCTCAGCCCAGCGCTTGCGCGAGGTCGGCGACCAGGTCGTCGGCGTCCTCCAGTCCCACCGATATGCGCAGCAGGTCCTGCGGCGAACGCGGATTCGCGCCCT
>Ga0209477_1000452_pt1 | contig 25387 bp, 22 predicted proteins | sample KloWWTupernatant_FD_187180 | JGI IMG/M metagenome (GOLD analysis project Ga0209477, IMG submission 187180) | Active sludge microbial communities from Klosterneuburg, Austria, studying microevolution and ecology of nitrifiers - Klosterneuburg... | ecosystem: Engineered > WWTP > Aerobic digester >... | reverse complement strand
CACTGACTTGCCCCGCTCCGGCAATGCTGATCAGGGCATGGTAGATGCCCCAAACCGTCCCCAGCAGCCCCACAAAAGGCGCGGTCGAACCGACCGTGGCCAGCAGCACCTGTCCGGCCTGCAGTTTGCGCAGAACGGCATGCAGTGCATCGCGGAGCACACGGGTGAGCTGCTGCGACCGGTCCCCCGCCGCAGCCAGCGTGCCGACAGCTTGGGTTTGTGTCGCGACGACCAGAGGGGTGACCAGACCTTCGCGGTCAAAACTGGCGAGACGCGCCAAGGCTTCGTAGACAGAGGGCGCCTGCCAGAAAGCAGCTGTGCTGCGCGCCACATCCCGCTGCGCACGCCAAAGTAACAGCCCCTTCCACACGATGACCACCCAGCTGCCCACCGACATGGCCAGCAGTAGCACCGCCACACCGCTGCTCACGGCGTCCCCCTTGAGCAGCAGGTCCAGGATGTTCACTTCAGACCCAGCACATCAAACATGTCGTACAGACCGGTCTTCTTGTCTGCAAGGAAGCGGACGGCGCGCAGGCTACCCTGTGCGTAGGTGACGCGACTGGAGGATTTATGGCTGATCTCGATGCGCTCGCCAATGCCGGCAAACAGCACCGTGTGGTCGCCCACAATGTCACCACCACGGATGGTGGCAAAACCGATACTGGACGGGTCGCGTTCACCGGTCACGCCTTCGCGGGCATACACGGCGCAATCTTTCAGGTCGCGGCCCAGCGCATCCGCAATGACCTCACCCATCTTGAGTGCGGTGCCAGACGGCGCATCGACCTTGTGGCGATGGTGTGCCTCGATGATCTCGATGTCGTATCCGGTTGCCATCGCTTTCGCGGCCATTTCGAGCAGCTTCAACGTCACATTGACACCCACACTCATGTTGGGCGCCATCATGATCGCGATGTCTTTGGCAGCCTCTGCAATCTCTGCCTTCTGGGCATCGGTAAAACCCGTGGTGCCGATGACCGCATTCACGCGGAGTTCACGACACACCTTCAGGTGTGCCAACGTACCTTCCGGGCGCGTAAAGTCGATCAGCACCTGGCTGTCCTTGAGGCCCTGGCGCAGGTCGGATGCAATCACGACACCGGTTGGCTGTCCGGATGACGCTCCGGCATCGGTGCCGATCGCAGGGCTGCCAGCCATATCGAGTGCACCGGACAGCACGCAGTCGTCTGCGGCGCGAACAGCATCCATCAGCATCTGGCCCATACGGCCTGAAGCGCCAGCAATGGCAATCTTGTGTGTCATCGTTCTTCCTGTCGCTACTGGTACGAAACCCTACTTGCCCGCCGGCTCCAGGGGGGGGTAATTGTCCGCGGCGGCAGGCGCCACGGGTGTTGCCCGCGCGGGCTGACCAGCCACGGGCGGATACTTCTTGAAACTCTCCTCGGACGCTTCCATGGCAGGCAGTGGCCCCTTCTGTCCAGAGGACTTCAGCGTGGACACAAACTCGGCTTCGCTGGGCAGTTCGTCGGCCTCAATGCGATCCAGAAGATCGTCCTTGAAATACAGAGTCACTTTGCGTGCCTGGGGTGCTGCGCCCTGGCGCTGCAGCGTAAAAACGTAGTCCCAACGCTGCGCGTGGAACACGCTGGCCAACAACGGCGTACCCAGCACATCGCGCACGACCGCGCGGGGCATACCCGGCTTGAGCACGGCGACCTGCTCGCGGGTCACGACATTGCCTTGGACCACATCGATTTTGTAGGGAGAAACCGTATCAGCAACCTTGCGGGTGTCTGGGAGATTGCTGCAGGCAGTACCAGCCAGGCACGCGACGGCGGCCAACACAAATGCAGTACGGCGTTGCAGGGTATCAAGCATGGAAACAGTCAGGAGCGATATGATGCGACGATTGTAGCGGCTGGGCTGTGCTGGCCGCGCTTGCATCTGCGCGGGGAAAAGGTCCATGACCAACATCGAAGAACTCAAAAGCACCGGCCTCAAAGCCACTGTTCCACGCCTGAAAATACTGGAGGTATTTCAGCGCGGCACCCAGCGCCACATGACAGCAGAGGATGTCTTCCGGGTGCTGCTGCAGGAGCGCTCTGATGTGGGCTTGGCTACGGTGTACCGGGTCCTGACACAATTCGAACAGGCCGGTATCTTGACCCGCAGCCAGTTTGAAAGCGGCAAGGCGGTGTACGAACTCAACGAGGGACAACACCACGACCATCTCGTATGCCTGGATTGCGGCAAGGTCGAGGAGTTCTACGACGCAGAGATTGAAAAACGCCAGAACGCAGTCGCCAAAGCCAAGGGCTTCCAGATCGCCGACCATGCCCTGAGCCTCTACGCCACCTGTACCAAGACCAAATGCCCCAACCGGAGCATGCCGGATAAAACCTAGGACCCCTCTGCCATGGCTTTGCGGTGGCGCTCGACGAACTCCTTGTAGGTATCGATACCCCGCAATTGCAGAATGGTGTTGCGCACAGCGGCTTCCACCAGTACCGCGATGTTGCGTCCGGCAACCACCTGAATGACCACTTTGCGAACCGGCACACCGAGCACATCCTGCGTCAGGGGCTCATAGGGGATTCGCTCGTATTCGCGCTCCATGGTTTCCCGACGCACGAGGTGCACGATCAGCTTGAGGCGCATCTTGCGGCGCACCGCAGTTTCACCAAAGATTCCGCGGATATCCAGTAGACCGATACCACGCACTTCAAGCAAATTTTGCAGGAGTTCGGGACAGCGTCCTTCGATGGTCGTCTGATTGATACGGAACAGGTCCACGGCATCGTCGGCCACCAGACCATTGCCACGGGAAATCAGTTCCAGCCCCAGTTCGCTCTTGCCCAGACCGGACTCGCCGGTGATCAACACACCCAGCCCCAGAATATCCATGAACACACCATGCATGGTGGTGCGATCTGCAAAATGCTTGGACAGATACGCGCGCAGCACGTCAATGACAAACGCCGACGACTCCCGGGTTGCAAACATGGGAATCTGGGCGCGCTCGCACATGGACAGCAGCGCTTCCGGGGCCGTCTGTCCATCAGCCAGGACCAGTACCGGTGGCTCCAGCGTCACGATGCGGGCAATTCTGCGTGCACAGTCTTCCGGCGTGGCATTGGTGATGTAGGCCACTTCGCGCTCACCCAGAATCTGGACACGGTACGGATGGATGTAGTTGAGGTAGCCCACCAGATCGGCGCCGGATCGGGCAGCGCGAACCGCCACCTCGTCAAAACGCCGCTCGGACGCCCCTAATCCGGCAACCCACTCCCAGTGCAGCGGGCCACGGAATTCCTCAAACAGGACATCGGCACTGACAACGGTGGGTTTCACTGCGCTTGCACCGCGAAATACCGACTCAGCCGATGCTGGCGGACTGCCAGCCCGAGATCAGGCCATGCAGCTTGAGTCCATCGTCGCACGTTGTGAGTTGCTCCCGCAGGGCAGCATCACTGAGCAACTCCGCAATTTCAGACAGGATTTCAAGGTGCTTCTGGGTCGCCGCTTCGGGCACCAGAAGGAATATCAGCAGTTTGACCGGCTGGTCATCCGGTGAATCGAAGCCAATGGCCTGCGACAACTGGAAAACGGCCGCCAGAGGGGCCTTGAGCCCCTTGATCCGCCCGTGCGGGATGGCGACGCCATGGCCCAACCCTGTAGAACCCAATCGTTCGCGGGAGAAAAGACTGTCCGTCACCAGCGCGCGGCTCAGCCCATGCAGGTTTTCAAACAGGAGACCAGCTTCTTCGAAAGCGCGCTTTTTGCTGGTGACGTCCACCTGTGCAAGAACTTGCGAAGGCGGCAGGATGTTGGAGAGTCGGTTCATGGCGTGAGGCAGATTATGCACACAAAAAAACCGCCTGGGGTCAGGCGGTTTTTGGGGATTTATGCGGTCGGAAATTACATCAGCCGCTTGGGTGCTGCGTGGTGGTGGTCTTGTATCCGGTCCTTGTGACGAACCACCTGGCGGTCCAGCTTGTCCACCAACTCATCGACGGCCGCATACAGGTCTTCGTGGGCGCTTTCGGCAAACATGTCACCGCCCTTGACGTGGATATTGCATTCCGCGCGCTGCCGTCGTTCCTTCTCCTTTTGCTTCTCAACACTGAGTAAAACCTTGACGTCCACCACCTGGTCAAAGTGGCGCATGATGCGGTCGAGCTTGGTCGTGACGTAGCTGCGCAGAGCCGGTGTAACTTCAAGATGGTGACCGCTGATCGTCAAATTCATAAATAGCCTCCAATTGCTCTCAAGGTTGAAAAAGCCTCCCGCACATTGCAGTGGGCTGACGCACGTTAAACACACATGTCATTTCTCGCCGTCAATTTCACTATGCGCCCGAAACATCCTGATTGCAACGGCTTTTGCTGATGCACTGCAACAAATCAGGGCTTCCTCCATCAGCAGCGGGCACTTACTGTCCGGCGGTCTGCCCACGGTGCGATAATGCAGGTCTGACCCACTCTTGGAGAGCGCTCCTTGGAAAACTACCCCAGTCGGTAGCTTTCAACTCCCATTGCTGCATTTGGGGGGTTGAAAGCAACACCACACATCCCCCGCAGATGCCAACCTTATTTGGGAGTGAGCCATGCTCAACATCTTTACGCTTGCCAATGGCCGGCTCTTCCAGGAAGAGATCGAGTCGCTGGAAGAGCTTTCCCGGTTTCAGCCTATCTGGGTTGACCTGGAGTCCCCTACTGTCGAAGAAAAACGCTGGGTCAAGCAGTACTACGGCCTGTCCATTCCGGACGACGCGATGGACGAGGACATCGAGGAATCCGCCCGTTTTTATGCCGAGGACAACGGCGACATCCACATCCGCAGCGACTTCCTGATCCCGGACGACGAGGCGCCGCGTACCGTACGGGCTGCCTTTATCCTGAATCTGGAAAACAGCAGTCTCAAGAGCCATGGCGTGCTTTTCTCCATCCACGATGAGGACGTCCCCGTCTTCCGCCTGCTGCGCATGCGCGCTCGCCGGGCCCCGGGACTGATCGAAGATGCCAAGGAAGTTCTGCTCAAACTCTTTGATGCCGACGCCGAGTATTCAGCCGACACCCTGGAAGAGATTTACGATGCACTGGAGCGAGTTAGCCGCCAGGTGCTCTCCGGCGATGTCACCGATGCGATGGCGGGCGAGGTGCTTGGCGCCATTGCCCGCCATGAAGACATGAACGGCCGGATTCGCCGCAACGTGATGGACACCCGCCGTGCCGTGAGTTTCATGATGCGCAGCAAGATGCTCAATGCCGAACAGTTTGACGAGGCGCGCCAGATTCTGCGCGACATTGACTCACTGGACAGCCACACCGCGTTCCTGTTCGACAAGATCAACTTCCTGATGGATGCCACGGTCGGTTTTATCAACATCAACCAGAACAAGATCATCAAGATCTTCTCGGTGGCCAGTGTGGCCTTGCTGCCGCCCACCCTGATTGCCAGCCTGTATGGCATGAACTTCAAGTACATGCCGGAGCTGGACTGGTCTCTGGGCTATCCCTATGCCCTGGCCCTGATGGTCGCCAGCGCGCTGGTGCCCATGTGGTACTTCCGCAAACGGGGCTGGCTCAAGTAATTTTGAAGAAAATTGGCACCATCCCCGCGCAGGATATGCGCAGCTAGCTATTATTTTGATAGCGAACGAGTCAAAGCCGTAAAGATCCGCAAAGCGTAGAGACTCGCCACATCCTTTACAAACTGTGGAAAATCGACATGGGCTGTGTCGTCGGCACGGTCTGAAATGGTGCGCACTGCAGCAAAAGGGACGCCGTGGTCGGCACACACCTGGGCCACAGCGGCGCCTTCCATTTCCACGGCCAGCGGGGCATACCCAGCTGCCCGCAGGGAACTCACCAGCACGGCCGACTCCTCCCGGCCGTTGACAAACCGATCTCCACTGGCAATCAATCCCTGGTGCACACAAGCCTTGCCCAGAGGCCCGCCATCGGCCAGGGCCACTTGGGCCGCCTGCAGGAGTTGGGCTGTCAATGGGGCATCACCGTCAAATACCGACCGGCCTGTCAGTGGCACCTGGTAGCGCGGAAACAATGGCGAGGCATCCATATCGTGCTGCACAAAGCCTGTTCCCACCACCACATCACCGACGTGGACGCCGTCGCCAACACCACCCGCCACGCCGGTAAAGACTACGCGGCTGGCGCCGAAACGTTCAATCAGCGCCGATGCCGTGGTTGCGGCAGCCACCTTGCCAATGCGGGACAAGGCCAGCACAACCGGCTGGCCATGCAAACGCCCCAACCAGAACTCCCGCCCGGCATATGGAATGCATTGCGCTTCCGTCAATTCGCCCATCAGTCCCTGTTGCTCTTCGCCCAGGGCACTGAGAATGGCCAGCGGCGCAGCTACGGTCACTTTTCCCGCAGTTCGCGGCGCAGAATCTTGCCCACAGGGGTCTTGGGCAATTCACCACGGAACTCAATGACTTTGGGCTGTTTGTACCCCGTCAGGTTTTCGCGGCAGAAAGCACGCACATCCGCTTCGGTCAAGTTGGGGTCTTTTTTGACCAGCACTAATTTGACGGCTTCGCCGGTCTTGGCATCAGGCACACCAACGCATGCGCATTCCAGCACGCCAGGAATCTGTGCAACGACATCTTCCAGCTCCGTGGGGAACACATTGAAGCCGCTCACCAGAATCATGTCCTTCTTACGGTCCACGATCTTGAAGTAGCCCTTCTCGTCCACAACCCCCACGTCACCGGTCTTGAAATACCCGTCGGACGTCATGACCTTGGCGGTTTCGTCCGGGCGCTGCCAGTATCCCGCCATGACCTGGGGTCCCTTGATGGCGATTTCTCCTGGCTGGCCAGCCGGAACTTCATGGCCGTCATCGTCCAGCAGTTTCATATAGGTGCTGGGCAACGGTACGCCGATGGTTCCCGTGTAGGCCGTCGCAGTGACCAGGTTGCAGCTGGCCGAAGGAGAGGTTTCGCTGAGTCCATATCCTTCACAAATGGGGCAACCGGTCTTTTCGAACCACAGCTTGGCCACGCTGCTCTGCACCGCGGATCCACCGCCCACCGAAACCTTCAGGTGGCTCCAGTCCACCTTGGTGAAATCAGGATGGTTTGCCAAGCCGTTGAACAGGGTGTTGACGGCGGGGAAGCTGTGAATCTTGTGCTTGGCCAACTCCTTGAGCACCCCGGGAATATCCCGCGGATTGGCAATCAGAATCATCTTGCCACCCGTACGCATGGACAGCATCATGCCCACCGTAAACGCAAAGATGTGGTACAGCGGAATGGCGCACACACTGGTGGGCTGCTCATTGGCCGGCACCTTCTTCATGACCGGCTCGTTCCAGGCCTCAGACTGCAGCACATTGGCAATGACATTGCGGTGAAGCAATACCGCACCCTTGGAAACCCCCGTGGTTCCGCCCGTGTATTGCAGCACCGCCACATCGTCAGACTTGCTGACCTGTTTCTTGAACGGCGCCTTGGTGCCCAGGGCAATTGCAGCATTGAAGCGCACGGCGCCAGGGAGGTTGAACACCGGCACCATCTTCTTGACGTTGCGCACCACGTAGTTGACCAGGGCCCCCTTGAGGAAACCCAACTGATCGCCCATGGAACACAGCACAACGTGCTTGACCGGCGTTGCGGCAATGCATTTTTCCAGTGTGGTCGCAAAGGTTTCAATGACCACAATGGCCTTGGCTCCCGAGTCCTTGAGCTGATGCTCCAGTTCACGCGGTGTGTACAGTGGATTCACGTTGACCACCACCATGCCCGCGCGCAGGATACCCGCGACTGCCACAGGGTACTGGGGCATGTTCAGCATCATGATGGCAACCCGGTCACCCTTGACCAACCCCAGGCTCTGCAGGTACGCCGCGAACGCCTGGCTCAGGCTATCGGTTTGGGCATAGGTAACTTCCTTGCCCATGAAGCTGTAGGCCACCTTGCTGGCGTGCTTGCTGAAACTCTCCTCCACCAAATCGACCAGCGAGCTGTACTGGCTGGTATCAATATCCGAAGGCACACCCGGTGGGTAGCTTTTGAGCCAAACGCGTTCAGTCATGTCTTCTCCTTAATTCATCTCTGTGCGGTGCATATTGTCAGGGTCGAAAGGACGCTGGAATAGTGTGTTTTCCCTAGGGCGCGAAGGAAATCAGCCCTTGAGACTGCCCAGTACCTCGTCCAGCATCTTCTTGGCATCTCCGAACAACATGCGGTTGTTGTCCTTGTAGAACAGCGGATTATCCACCCCGGCATAACCTGAAGCCATGCTGCGCTTCATGACGATGGAGGTCTTCGCCTTCCACACTTCCAGCACGGGCATGCCGGCAATCGGGCTGGTGGGGTCGTCCTGCGCGGAGGGGTTCACGATGTCGTTGGCACCGATCACCATCACCACGTCGGTGTCGGGGAAGTCGTCGTTGATTTCTTCCATCTCGAACACGATGTCGTAGGGCACCTTGGCCTCGGCCAGCAGCACATTCATGTGACCCGGCATGCGGCCAGCCACCGGGTGGATGCCAAAGCGCACATTCACGCCTTTTTCGCGCAGGGTGCGCGTAATCTCGAATACCGTGTGCTGAGCCTGAGCCACGGCCATGCCGTAGCCCGGCACAATGATCACACTCTTGGCCTCGCGCAGCAGCTCGGCGGTCTCACCCGCGTTCACGGCCACGACCTCACCTGCGGGCTGGGCCGCACCGGCAGCAGCCGTGGGTGCGGCGCTGGTGGTGCCAAAGCCGCCCGCAATCACGCTGATAAAGCTGCGATTCATGGCATTGCACATGATGTAGGACAAGATGGCGCCGCTAGAGCCAACCAAGGCACCCGTCACGATCAGCAGGTCGTTGGACAGCATGAAGCCGGTGGCCGCCGCGGCCCAGCCGGAGTAGCTGTTGAGCATGGACACCACCACGGGCATGTCGGCGCCGCCAATGGCCATCACCATGTGCACGCCAAACAGCAAGGCCACCACGGTCATCACGATCAGCGGGGTCATGCCCTCGGCCACCGAGGTCGACTGGATGAACTCACGCCCAAACCAGACCACCACCAGCAGGCCCGCCAGATTCAACAGGTGGCGGCCCGGCAGCAGCAAGGGCTTGCCGCCAATCTTGCCGTTGAGCTTGCCGAAGGCAATCAGCGAGCCGGAAAAAGTGACCGCACCAATCAGGATGCCGATGTAAATCTCCACCTCATGAATCACCTTTTCGGCGCCCGTGTGCTGGGTGGAGGTGTCCACATAGCTGGCAAAACCAACCAGGCAGGCAGCCAGACCCACCATGCTGTGCATCAGTGCCACCAATTCGGGCATCTGGGTCATTTGCACCGTGCGGGCGGCATATAGGCCCACGCCACCCCCCAGCACCATGGCCCCGGCAATCCAGGGCAGCCCAGCTGCGGTGACCGTCGGGCCAAACACCGTGGCCAGCACCGCCAGCGCCATGCCCACCATGCCGTACAGATTGCCGCGCAGCGCGGTGGACTGGTTGGACAGCCCCCCCAGGCTCAGAATAAACAGAATGGTCGCGCCAATGTAGGAGACCGTAGCCAAACTTGCAGACATCTTCAGGTCTCCTTACTTGCGGAACATGGCCAGCATGCGCTGGGTGACGGCAAAGCCGCCAAACATATTGATGGCCGTCAGCACAATCGCTGCGGCGGCGAGCCAGGTGATCAGGCTGTCAGGACGCCCCACCGCACCCGCCACCGGCGAAACCTGCACCAGCGCGCCGATGGCGATGATGCTACTGATGGCGTTGGTCACGCTCATGAGCGGCGTGTGCAGCGCGGGTTTGACGTTCCACACCACCATGTAGCCCACAAAACAGGCCAGCACAAACACCGTGAAGTGGCCCAGGAAGGCAGGCGGCGCGTAGCTGCCGATCACCCAGAACAGCAGCGCAGCCACGGCCATCAGGATGGCCAGGCTCTTGGCCGACATGGGTTCGCTCGCAGCGCCGTGGCCATGGGCCGGCTTTTTCACCGCGACCGGAGTCGCCTTGGCCGCAGCGGCGGGGGCCGCAGGCAGCTTGGACGCTGGTGCGGGCCAGGTGATCTGGCCGTCCTTGATGACGGTCAGGCCACGGATGGCGTCGTCTTCCATGTTGACGTTGGCGACGCCGTCCTTGGTCTTGCACAACTCCTCGGCAAGGCGAAACAGGTTGGTCGCGTACAGGGTCGAGGACTGCTTGGACAGGCGCGAGGCCAGGTCGGTGTAACCCACAATGGTCACACCGTGTTTCACCACGGCCTGGCCCGGTTCGGTCAGCTCGCAGTTGCCGCCTTGCTCGGCCGCCATGTCGACGATCACGCTGCCGGGCTTCATGGAGCGCACCATCTCGGCGGTGATGAGCTTGGGCGCGGGCTTGCCCGGAATCAGGGCGGTGGTGATGATGATGTCCACCTCTTTAGCCTGCTTGGCGTACATGTCGCGCTGCGCCTGCTGGAAGCCCTCGCTCATGACCTTGGCGTAGCCGCCACCGCCCGAACCTTCTTCCTCGTAGTCCACCTTGACGAACTCTCCCCCCAGAGAGATGACCTGGTCGGCCACCTCGGCACGCGTGTCATTGGCGCGCACGATGGCGCCCAGATTGGCCGCGGTGCCGATGGCCGAGAGACCGGCTACACCCGCGCCGGCAATAAAGACTTTGGCCGGCGGAACCTTGCCCGCCGCCGTAATCTGGCCGTTGAAGAAGCGGCCAAAGGCGTTGGCCGCCTCGATGACAGCGCGGTAGCCGCTAACGCCGGCCATGGAGGTCAGGGCGTCCATCTTCTGGGCCCGGCTCAGGGTACGCGGCAGCGCGTCAATGGCCAGCACGGTGACCTGCCTGGCGGCCAGTTGCTGCAGCATCTCCGGGTTTTGGGCAGGCCAGATGAAGCTGACGAGGGTCGTTCCAGGCCGCATCATCGCGATCTCGTCCGACGTCGGGGCACGCACCTTGAAAACGATATCGGCTTGCGCCCACAGGGACACCGCATCCGGCAGCACGTCCGCACCCGCATCGCGGAAACTCTCATCGTCAAAATTGGCCAGCACCCCCGCACCGGACTCGACAGAGACGGCAAATCCCAGTTTGATCAGTTTCTGTACTGCTTCGGGCACGGTGGCCACGCGCTTTTCGCCTGGGAAAATTTCCCTGGGCACACCGATACGCTGCGGTACTGCAGTGGATGGTCCCGATTGCATATTGCGACTCCTGATATCGAACTGTGTGTGGAAATGCGCCACTGCCTGCCACTCGGTAAGCTTGGCGAAAGGATTGCCGACGCAACTGTAACTGAATTTGGTGCCTCAACAGTCACTTAGATGCCTCTCCCCCCACTGGCGGACTGGCAGACAGCGCCTTGTTTCCAGCACATAATTCCCCATGAACGAACGTTGGAAACCCAGCACCACCGTAGCAGCCGTCATCGAGAACGATGGCCGGTTTCTGCTGGTGGAAGAGCACACCCCTGAAGGCCTGCGGCTGAACAACCCGGCCGGCCATCTGGAACCCGGCGAATCCCTGGTGCAAGGGTGCGAGCGCGAAGTCCTAGAGGAAACGGCCCATGCATTTCGGGCCCAGGCCCTGGTGGGCATCTACCTGTCGCGATTTCAGCGCCCTGCCAACCTGCAGAACGGTACCCCGCTACAGGACATCACCTACCTGCGTTTTGCCTTTTGCGGTCAGCTCGGCTTGTTCGACGCCCAGCGCCGTCTGGACACCGGCATCGTGCGCACGGTCTGGCTCAGCGCCGACGAGATTCGCCAGAGCGCGACCCGTCACCGCAGCGCCATGGTGTTGCGCTGCATGGAGGATTACCTGCGGGGCCAGCGCTACCCGCTGGATGTGCTGACCACCGACGCCAGTGCATTGGTGTGGCCAATTAGCTCCTGAATTTATAGCTATATCCGCAGCACTGACGGGGGCTAAAGGTCAATTTCATTCAATATTCAGAAATACTGCACCCCGGTAAAATGGCAGGCATGCGCAAACAAAGAATCGTCGTCGGACTGAGTGGAGGTGTGGACTCCGCCGTAACAGCCTATCTGCTGAAGCAGCAGGGGCACGAGGTCATCGGCATCTTCATGAAGAACTGGGAAGACGACGATGACAGCGAGTATTGCTCCTCCAACATCGACTTTGTCGATGCCGCTGCGGTGGCCGACGTGCTGGGCATCGAGATTGAACACGTCAACTTTGCAGCCAACTACAAAGACCGCGTGTTTTCCGAATTCCTCCGCGAATACCAGGCTGGACGCACCCCCAATCCGGACATCCTGTGCAACGCAGAAATCAAATTCAAGGCGTTTCTGGATCATGCCATGCGTCTCGGGGCTGAAAACATCGCCACAGGTCACTATGCCCGTGTCCGACACAACCTGTCCACCGGACTGTTTGAACTGCTGAAAGGTCTGGATGCGTCCAAAGACCAGAGCTACTTTTTGCACCGGTTGAATCAGGCGCAACTGTCCAAAACGCTGTTCCCGGTCGGCGAACTGCACAAAACCGAGGTCCGGCGCATTGCCGCAGAGATCGGGCTGCCCAACGCCAAGAAGAAAGACTCGACCGGGATCTGCTTTATTGGTGAGCGACCGTTTCGCGAGTTCCTGAACCGCTATATCTCCAAGGAGCCTGGCCCCATCAAGGACCCCAAAGGCCGCACGATTGGCCAGCACGTGGGGCTGTCCTTCTATACGCTCGGACAGCGCCAGGGCTTGGGCATTGGCGGCCTCAAGGCCAAAGGCGCACAGAAGGGTGGCGGAGAACACACCCCGTGGTTTGTGGCACGCAAAGACATGGCATCCAATACCTTGTGGGTGGTGCAAGGCCATGACCATCCGTGGCTGCAGTCCATGTCACTGGAAGCGCAGGATGCCAGCTGGGTCGCTGGAGCCCCCCCTTCAGACGCCGGGTTGGCTGCAAAGACGCGATACCGGCAGGCGGACGCCACGTGCCGTATTACCGGCGCGACCACGGACGGATTCAACCTGCATTTCAGCGAACCACAGTGGGCGGTTACGCCAGGCCAATCGGCCGTGGTGTATGCCGGCGAGGTGTGCTTGGGTGGAGGGGTGATTGCCTCAGCCCATCCGGGCGAGTAAGGCTTCCATATCTTTGAGCATGACCCCAAGGTCGGCCTTCTGGGCCTCATCGGGTTCCATGCGCGCAGACAGTTCCTGCTCCATAAAGCAGACTGTCATGCGCAGATAGGTACTATCCAGCGCCTTGCGCACAGCAGAAAACTGCTGCCCTATCTTCAGGCAGTCCTCCCCCTCCTCCACCATACGCTGGATACCGCGTATCTGGCCCTCCGCGCGGCGCAGCCGGTTAAGTACATCCGTGCGAGCCTGGGAATCACTGAGCACTGTCACAGTACAACTTTCGTCAATGGGTAAGACCTATGCCGCATTTGCGTCCGACCGACTTAGCGCCCGCAAGAGGCCCCGTTGTCGGGAACACCCAGCTTACGCAACAGAATGCCAGGAGCACAGAAATTGGTGAAGCCTGACTGAAACAAGTTGAGCCCCACAAATGCAGTAAAAGCCAGTGCCCACTTGCTGACAAAGATGGGACTACCTTCGATACCCAATGCAAGTGACAGCATCACAAAAAAACCAGCCAGTACTCGGATGTAACGTTCAATGGTCATAAAAATACTCCTATAAAAAAATGAAACGAATCAGGGTTTGCTTTTCTCGGTCAGGCGGACTATGCCCAGTGCCTTGAGTACATACTTCTCATACACAGGCTCGGAATTTCCGTTGCGAATCTTGCGCATGAAGTATTTCTCAAAACCAATTTTTGCCAGGTGAACCCATTTGCCCTTTTTGAACCAGTTCACATTGCGGGGCGGGATTTGGGGCAGTGCGACAAACGCGGCACCGGTGTCACCCATGTCAGCCAGGCAAATGGCATTCCAGGTGCCTTTGGACGTAGCGGGCTTACCCGCAAGGTCAGCGGCAATGTTATGCGCGATAGCACCGACCATGCTCTCGATCATGTACCCGGTTTTGGGCGTCCCGGTCGCCACCGGCGTGACCTCCACGGGAGGAATTGCAACGCACACACCGGCTGAGAAAATATTCTGATAGGCCTTGCTTCGCTGGAATTCGTCGATCAGTACAAACCCACGCGGATTGCACAGGTTCGGCACGGCAGCTACTGCATCCACGCCCTTGAAGGCAGGCAACATCATCGACAGTTTGAAGCCGACTTCGTGTTCTTTGTACACGTTGCCCAGATCATCCAACTGTGTGACGAATAGCTTTCCGTCCTCGACCTTGGTGGTTTTGGCGTTCGTAATCCACTTCATGTCGCGGTTGCGCATTTCAGACTCGAGCATCGATTTGCTGTCTCCCACTCCCCCCAAACCCAAATGTCCAATGTAGGGCTCACTGGTGACATAGGTAATGGGCACTTTGTTGCGCAGCTTGCGTTTACGCAGGTCGGTATCGAGAATGAAGGCGAATTCGTAGGCGGGTCCAAAGCAACTCGCACCCGGCATGGCACCAATCACGACCGGCCCGGGATTCTCCAGAAACTTCTGGTAGTCCGCAAAGAATTCTTGTGCATGGTCCACACTGCAGATGGAATGCGTGAAACCACCACCACCTGCGGAGGCGGGCCCCGCTCCCGGCACCTCGCTGAAGGAGAGCTTGGGACCGGTCGTGATCACCAGGTAGTCATAGTCAAGCGCTTGGTCGCCGCCAAGCGTCAAGCGGTTGGCGGCTGCATCAATGGCAGTGACGGGCTTGGCGATGAAGTCAATGCCCTTGCGCTGCAGGTAGGGGGCGATAGGCAAAGTGATCTGCTCGCGCTCGCGCCAGCCCACCGCAATCCAGGGATTGCTCGGTACAAACTGGAAGTAGTCCGTTGCATTGACAACGGTGACACGGTGCTCTTTTCCAAGCAGTTCGCGGATTTCGTAGGCGGCAGGCATGCCGCCGATACCAGCTCCGACGATAACAATATGGGCCATGGATTTGTCTCCTGAGTAGTTGGGTGCTTTAGCCGGGATTGACTTCAAGACCAGTCGCGTCTGTGCGCGATTCCATACGACGCCGGTACAGCGCGTAATAAAGGACCGGGATCACCACCAGCGTGAGCAAGGTGGATACCAGAATGCCAAAAATGAGTGAGACCGCCAATCCATTGAAGATGGGATCGTCAAGAATGAAGAACGCACCGATCATGGCAGCCAAACCGGTCAGGGCAATGGGTTGCGCACGTACTGTCGCGGACTGCAGCACAGCCTCCTTGAACGCCATGCCCTGACTGACCTGCAGCTCAATGAAATCGACCAGCAGGATGGAGTTGCGCACAATAATTCCGGCCAGTGCAATCATGCCGATCATCGACGTAGCAGTGAACTGCGCTCCCAAAAGAGCGTGCCCCGGCATCACACCGATGATGGTCAGGGGAATCGGCGCCATGATCACCAGAGGCGTCAGGTAACTCCTGAACTGGGCAACCACCAGCAGATAGATCAACACCAGACCCACTGCATAGGCGGCGCCCATGTCTCTGAAGGTCTCATAGGTGATTTGCCACTCACCGTCCCATTTGATGGCGTATTGCCGATAGGGGTCTGTCGGCTGATTGATCCAGTATTCGCCAGTCGGATCCGGACGCGACTTATAGCTCTCGGCGAGATGGTCGCGAATGGCAAACAAGCCATACAACGGCGAGTCCAGCTTGCCTGCCATATCACCCATGACATACGTCACGCTCATCAAATTTTTGGTGAAGAGCGGCTTGTCAATGACTCCGCGTTCGACCTGCACCAGTTCCGACAGCGGAATCAACTGTCCATTTGCAGCACGCATGGGCAGAGCCAGAATGGCGTCAAGACCCACCTGGCTTTCCGGCGGCAGTTGCATCCGCACCGGAACCGGGTATTTGGACTGCTGGTCATGCAAGTAGGCCGCGTCAGCACCCGACAGAGCATCCGATACCGTTTGGGCGATGGCAGCCACCGGGATACCCAGAGACTCCGCCCTCTGCCGGCGCACCTTCAGGAATGCGCGGGGAGCATCTTCCCGCAAACTGGTATCGACACCCACGATATCTGCCGTCGCACCAAAGGAACGCGCTACTTCGATTGCGAGCTTCTGCCGACCAGCCTCATCCGGTCCATAGACTTCCGCAACCAGCGGTGACATGACAGGAGGACCAGGTGGAACCTCCACGACTTTGACGCGGGCATTGTGCTTGCGTCCGATTTCTTCCAGCCCGGGCCGCAGACGCTGGGCGATGACATGGCTTTTTTCACTGCGATGCTGCTTGTCGACCAGATTGACCTGCACATCGCCTTGTTCAGCATCGGCGCGCAAATAGTATTGGCGCACCAAGCCATTGAACGTAATGGGCGAGGCTGTTCCTGCGTAGGTCTGCAAGTTCAGCACCTCAGGCTGTTGGGCGAGAAACACACCCAGATCCTGCAACGTCGCTGCAGTTTCTTCCAGGGCGGTACCAGCAGGCATATCCACCACCACCTGGAACTCACTCTTGTTATCAAATGGCAGCATTTTCAGGACGACCCATTGCACCAGCGTCAACCCCACAGACAGCAACAGAGCCGCCATGATCCCACCCAGAAGCAACCACCGTTTGCGCGCACTGTTGAGCAAAGGCGTCAGAACGGCCTGGAACAATCGTTGCACTTTGGTGGCCGATGCCGCTGGTTTTGCGTGCCCGGCATCCGCCGCATGAGAATCGTGCTCTTTCATGAACTGCAGAGCCAACCAGGGCGTCACGGTGAAGGCAATCGCCAGCGATAACGCCATACCCAGACTGGAGTTGATCGGAATCGGGCTCATGTAGGGCCCCATCAAGCCCGACACGAAGGCCATGGGCAGCAATGCCGCAATGACGGTCAGCGTGGCCAGAATGGTGGGGCCTCCGACTTCATCGACGGCCCGGGGAATGATGTCCTTCAGTGCTGCTCCGGGTGTGAGCTGCTGGTGTCGATGGATGTTCTCCACCACCACGATGGCATCGTCCACCAGAATCCCGATGGAAAAAATCAATGCAAACAAAGACACGCGATTGAGCGTGAAACCCCAAGCCCAGGAGGCAAACAAAGTTGCCATCAGCGTCAATATCACTGCAGCACCCACAATCAAGGCTTCCCGACGGCCCAGGGCGAAACCCACCAGCAAAATCACCGAGCCCGTTGCAAATGCGAGCTTCTGAATCAGCTTGTTGGCTTTCTCTGCTGCAGTTTCTCCGTAGTCTCGCGTAACAGTGACCTCAAGGTTGTCGGGGATGACGGTGTTTCGCAGCGCGTCCAGGCGTGCGCGAACTGCGCGCGATACATCCACGGCGTTCTCACCTGGCTTTTTGGTCACACTGATCGTGACTGCCGGGTTGGCCTGACCGCCCGCATTCGTAAAAGACACGTAACGCTGGGCCTGCTGCGCGCCTTCTTCCACACGGGCGACATCGCGCAGAAAGACCGGCTTGCCTCCCGAGACGCCCACCACCATGTCTCCCACATCTTCCGCTGACCGCAGAAATTCGCCAGCATCCACCGTCAGCATTTGCACACCTGTCTGCGACCTGGAGTTATCCAGCACAGCACCCGCTGGCATCCCGAAGTTGGCAGCGCCCAGCATCTTGCGCAGTGCAATCACATCCACGTTGCGGGCGCGCAGACGCGCAGGATCCAGGAATACCTGTACTGCGCGCCCTGGACCGCCGATGGTTTTGACCTCGCGCACGCCAGGTGCGGCCTTGAGCTCCGCCTCGACCGAATGGGCGACGGTTTCAAGTTCTACCGCAGGAAGGCCGTCTTTGCTCCAGAGCGTTACCGCAATCACCGGAACATCGTCAATCCCTTTCGGCTTGACGATGGGCGTCAGGGTTCCCAACTCGCGCGGCACCCAATCCTGATTGGCATTGAGCACGTCATACAGCCGCACCAATGCCTCAGTGCGCGGTACCCCAACCTTGAATTGGATGGTCAGCACAGCCATGCCTGGCCGCGCTACGGAATATGTGTGCTCGATCCCAGCTATCTGCCCTAGCACCTGTTCTGCCGGGCGCGCCACCATATTCTGAACGTCCACACTACTGGCTCCCGGGAAGGGGATCAGTACATTTGCCATGGTGACGTTGATCTGTGGCTCTTCTTCACGTGGCGTGACCAGTACGGCAAACAAGCCCAGTAGCAGCGCGACCAGGGCAAGCAGCGGCGTCAGCGCGTTGGACTGAAAGGCTGCAGCGATGCGACCTGATATGCCCATTTTGTTTTGCTCAGTCATGGCTGACTCACTTGGAAGACTTGGCTGGCTGTGCACCAGTCGAACCCGCGCGCACAGGATCCATTGCAACCACATCGCTGGCAGACAGGCCTGCCAGCACCTCTACGCGATCGCCACTCTGTTGCGCGCCAAGGCGGACTGCGCGCAATGAAAAACCCTGTCCGGTTGACACATAGACAGCTGTCAACTCACCACGCCGCACAACAGAAGCCAGTGGAACCACAAGCCTGGCAACCGGGTCCGCCTGCGCTTGCAGAAACTGGACATTGACCTGCTGGCCGGGAACAAGGCTGACGGCGTCCTTCGCCGGGATCTCAAAACGCCACTCCGTTGTTTGCGAAACCGGGTCTGCAGACGGAATAGCCGACCGGCTGGCCGGCGTAATCCACATCGGCTTGTCCGCTCCATTGTCGACCTTGATCGTGGTCTGCGTCGCCTTCATCACACTTTGCGCGCGGGATGCTGGCACCTGAACCACAGCACGCAGGGGTTGTGGCGCATAGACCGTCATCAACGGTTTGCCGGGGACCGCCAGATCGCCTACCTGCGAATGGGTTTGCAGAACCCATCCGTCAAAAGGCGCAGTGACCCGGGTAAATCCCTGTGCGAGTCCAGATTGACGCGCTCCGGCGGTAGCCTGGTCACGCATTGCCTGGGCACTTTGGTACTGCGCTTCGGCGCTATCCAGCGCAGCCTTGCTGACAAAGCCCTTCGATTGAAGGTCTTTGGTGCGCTCCATATTGGCTTTAGCATTGCGCAACTCGGCCTCCGCCTGGTTGACTTGCGCCTGACTCCGCTGAACGCCCGTAGCAGCCTCCCGGTCATCAACCGTTGCCAACGTTTGACCAGCACGTACCTTGTCACCGGCCTTGACCACAAACGTGGCAATGCGCCCTGACGCCTGAGCCGAAACGGTGCTTTGCTTGACCGCTTCAATCACTCCATCCAATACCACCATCGCGCCCGACGATTGGGACTGAACAGCGACCGTAGGAACCGGCACAGATTCAGCATGAGCCATGGAGCCAAGCACAGCCGCACCAACCATCACCCACGCCGCGCCCAAGATAGCGAGCTTGCGAGCCGGTTGCGCGGTGGGCAATGAAGATATGTTCATGTTTATTTCCAAATACTAGGTACAGTATTTTCATATACTACCTGGGGTATACATAAATGTCAAGGACCATCCAATCGACGCCGTCGGACTGATAACATCAGACAAACACTCCACGCCAACCTCCAAAGAAACTGCCAAGCAAACATGTTTCACATCATCCGCAACGCGGAAGGAGCCATCCATGCCGTCGCCAAACAAGCTCTGCCAGGCAGCGAACCTATGGATGAAAGTGATCCTGAACTGGCGCAGTTTTTCAATGGCGGGGTATCAAACCCGGGATTCGACGCAGCCGATGCTGAATTTGTCCGTGTACTGGAAGACTTGATTGACACGCTGATCATGAAAAACGTGATTCGCCATACCGACCTGCCTGCAGCCGCGCAACAAAAAATGGTGAAGCGGAAAGGATTGCGCAATCGAATGCAAGGTGCGTTGAACCTTCTCGGTGGCGATGGTCAAGTCATTTGATGCAGATTCATGGCTGACACGACTCCACAATCCGCACCAGTTCAACGCCCCACCGGCTGGCGGCTTGGAGAACACCATGTCCACTTTGATCCATTGCTAGAGAGCGTGGTAGCAGCAGCAAGAATCTTTGGCATTGCTACCACCCGTGAATCCCTTTCTGCCGGCCTGCCGCTTGAAAACAACCTAGTCACTCCAGCACTCTTGCCTCGCGCTGCCGCACGTGCGGGCCTGACGGCCAAGCTGGCGCGCCGCAACCTGGCCAACCTTCGCGCCGGGCTACTACCTGCAATCCTTCTGCTCAAGGAAAAGCAGTCGTGTCTGTTATTGGAGTGGTTACCCACTGGGGACGCAAGGGTTCGCTTTCCAGAGGGCGGTGAATCTTCCGATGTGTTGACCAAAGAGGAACTGGAAGCCCTGTTCACTGGCGTAGTGTTCTTCATCCGCCCGGTTTTCCGGTTTGACCCGCGCGCCCCTCAAACGGGACAGGTTCGCTCCAGCCACTGGTTCTGGAGTGTGGTATTGCAGAACTGGCGGCTGTATCGAGACAGTCTATTGACAGCGCTTTTGGTCAACCTCTTTGCGCTGGCCATGCCCATGTTCTCCATGACTGTGTATGACCGCGTGGTACCCAACCGTGCCGAAGAGACACTCTGGGTGCTTTCCGTCGGTGTGATTCTGATGATATGTTTTGACATGGTGCTGCGCATCATGCGCGCCTACATTCTGGATACAGCCAGCAAACGCATTGACGTAACGTTGTCAGCACGCATCATGGAACGCGTCTTGGGTCTCAGGATGGCGGATCGCCCTGCTTCCGTTGGCTCGTTTGCTGCGAACTTGAGGGCTTTCGAATCAGTACGTGATTTTGTAGCTTCCGCCACCATCACCACGCTCGTTGATTTGCCTTTTGTACTCATGTTCTTCCTGGCTATTGTCTGGATATCTCCCTGGCTGATCTTCCCCCCCGTGATCTGCATTGTCATTTTGGTGATTGCATCTGTAGTGGTGCAGCAAAAGATGCAGGAGTTGGTTGAGATCACTCAACGTGCTGCATCACAACGCAATGCAACTTTGGTGGAGAGCCTGGTTGGCATTGAGACCATCAAGTTCATGGTGGCCGAAAGCAGCTTTCAGCGCAAATGGGAACAGTCGACCGTGTTCCTCGCTCAGAACAGCACAAAACTGAAAATGCTGTCTGCTGGCATTACGAATCTCGCGCAAATGCTGCAGCAACTGGTGTCCGTGACAGTGGTGATCGTTGGCGTATACCTGCTGATCAACAACCAGGTCAGCATGGGTGGAATCATTGCAGCATCCATGCTTGCCGGACGCGCCATGGCTCCTTTTGGGCAGGTTGCAGGACTCATCATGCAGTACCACCACGCGAAAAGTGGTTTGAGCTCTGTGGAACAGCACATGCAGACGCAACCCGAACGTCCGGACGATGCGGCTTTTCTCCATCGCAATGGTTTTCAGGGTGCGATCGAATTCCGGAATGTGAGCTTTTCGTACCCCGGGCAAGAGCAATCCGTACTCGACAAGGTGTCTTTCAAAATTCAGGCCGGTGAAAAGGTCGCGTTTATAGGACGAGTGGGGTCTGGCAAATCAACCATCCAACGCCTGGTCCTGGGACTGCATCAACCGACGGAAGGGGCCATTCTGATTGACGGGATTGATGTGCGGCAGATTGACCCAGCCGAACTGCGACGGGCTACTGGATTCGTTTCACAGGATGTCAGCCTGTTCTATGGCACATTGAAGGACAACATTGCGCTGGGTGCACCTTTTGCAGATGACCAGGACATCATCGCTGCTGCTGAAATTGCTGGCGTTACTGAATTCGCCAATCGGCATCCCAGGGGGTTTGACATGCTGATTGGCGAGCGTGGCGAGTCCCTATCTGGTGGGCAGCGGCAATCAGTCGGTATTGCGCGTGCTGTACTCAATGATTCCCCCATTTTGTTGCTGGATGAACCCAGCAGCGCCATGGACCACCAAAGTGAAGACGCATTGAAAACACGCCTTCGGCGGTTTACGGCGGGGAAAACCATGATTCTCGTCACACACAGAACCTCCTTACTGGAGTTGGTTGACCGCTTGATTGTGATTGACAACGGCCAAATCATGGCGGACGGCCCCAAAGCACAAGTCGTTGAAGCGCTGCAAAGCGGCCGGGTGGGTAGGGCCAATTGATGGAATCCACACAACAAAAAGAGGTCAAGCCAAATTCTGCATGGACACGCTTTCTTGGGTGGAGCTCCGTGCGAATGGATGGACTCCTGGCAAGACTCGATCGCGGCAGCAAGGACGATGATCAGGATTTCGACGCCAACGCAGACTGGGCGATCGCGGAACAAACACCGCATGGAGCCCGCACTTTTGTTTGGGCAAGCACCGGTGCTGTTTTCGTGCTGCTTTTGTGGGCCAATTTTGCAGTCCTGGATGAGGTCACCCGTGGAGAAGGCAAAGTCATTCCTTCGCGGCAGGTTCAGGTCCTCCAAAGCATGGATGGCGGCATCGTCTCAGAAATCCTTGTGAAAGAGGGTCAGACTGTCCGTACCGGTGATTTGTTACTCAAAGTAGACCCCACGCGTATGGTTTCCTCGTTACGAGAGAACCGGTCCCAATACCTATCGCTATTGGCCAAAGGGGCACGACTACGTGCTCTGGCGGAGGGGGCCCGATTTATTCCGCCGCAAGATGTCACCAATGAAGCCCCCGAAATTGCGGAGCAGGAACGTGCGCTGTACGAGTCCCGCCGAGCCGAGTTGGATGCAACGATAGGAGTCGCTCGTCAGCAACTGTCACAAAGAACGCAGGAACTGGTATCCGTACGCGCAAAAAGAGAGCAAGCTACCCAGAGTTACAACTTGACTGTCCGCGAGTTGGAAATGACACGCCCCCTTGCCAAAAGCGGTGCCATTTCCGACGTGGAACTTCTGCGGCTGGAGCGCGATGTCGCCCGCTATCGGGGGGAGCGCGACAGCGCAAACTCGGACATTCCACGTCTGGAATCCGCCATCTCCGAAGCGACCCGCAAGATGCAAGAAGTGGAGTTGGCTTTCCGGAATGTGGCCAGATCTGAACTGAGTGAAACCAACGCAAAACTCAATGCACTTTCAGAAGGCAGTGCGGCACTGGAGGACCGTGTCAAACAAACCGAGATCCGATCCCCCGTCAACGGAACCATAAAACAACTCAAAATCAACACTGTAGGCGGTGTGGTGCAACCCGGGAAGGATGTCATTGAAGTCGTGCCTTCTGATGATGCACTAGTGCTTGAGGCACGGGTGTTACCCCGTGACATCGCCTTCCTGCGCCCCGGCCAAAAAGCGTTGGTCAAATTCACTGCCTATGATTTCGCCACCTATGGGGGCTTGGATGCCACCTTGGAGCACATCAGTGCCGACACTGTTCTGGACGATAAAGGCAACGCATTTTTTCTGGTGCGCGTACGGACGCTTTCCACCAGCATTGGCACGCAACAGTTCCCCATCATTCCTGGCATGGTTGCAGAAGTTGATATCCTCACTGGAAAGAAATCCGTGTTGAGCTATTTGCTCAAACCGATATTGCGCGCAAAAGCCAAGGCCATGACCGAGCGATGAGCGGCCCGCGTCAACTCGTTTTGGTCACACGCGACGAAGGTCTGGCTGCCCATTGGCGCAAAGCTCTAGGCGTCAAGAATGCGCGTGTCGCCAGTGGACTGGCAGACTTGTCCAGACGCCAGCGTGATGGCTCTACGACCTTATGGGTTGACGATTCCATTGCCTCACCACCAGATTGGCGTACGACTGAATGGCAGGCTTTGCTGGCAATTCCACAAGTCCGGGTCGTTGCGACAAGCTCGAACCCCAGCGACGAAAGAGCCATGGAAGCTCTTGATGCGGGATGTGCCGGCTACTGCCACGCCTACTCTGATCCAGCTACCTTGCGACAAGTGCAACAAGTAATTGATGCGGGTCAGGTATGGATCGGCAAAAGTCTGATGCAGCGTCTGCTGCATGGCACCAAGCAACTCACGGGATCTGTGGCAACAGCTAAAGACGACTGGAGCGCGGGTTTAACTGCCCGGGAACGCGAGGTTGCCGTTCTTGCGGCCAACGGCGCATCCAATATGGCCATCGCCACCGAATGCTCCATTTCGGAACGCACGGTCAAAGCGCATCTCAGCGCCGTATTTACCAAACTCAACATCACGGACCGCCTGCAATTGGCCCTTCGCGTGCACGGAATCAGTTGAGTATTCTTTCCCAGTAGCTACCTGTACTTGAGGACAATAGGCACACGTAGAGATCCCCCATAAAGTTCGCATACCTATATTTGCTGAACTTGCGAGATTTCTATGGCTACCAATCAAAATTTGTCTCAGGCACGTGGTGTTGTCGTCGTTTTGCAGGGAAAAGCATGGGTGGTCAATGCCGACGGTATTCGTAAGCCGCTACAAGTCGGGGACGAGGTTCAGGAAGGTCAGCAAGTCATCACGGAAGACGGTGCGCGACTGGAATTGGCGCTTCCGAACGGCCAGGCAGTGGTCATCCATTCCGGACGGGAACTGCTCATTGATAAGGATCTCCTGGGCATCAGTCCAACAGACAAGTCCGAGGCATCCCTTAAAGATCTGAATAGCGGAGCTGCGGAAGTCGACCGGATCATTGCCAATGGCGGCGATCTTTCTGGCGAACTGGACCCGACTGCTGCTGGTCTTACTGGTGGCGGAAACAGCGAAGCACATAGTTTTGTGCGCGTTTTGAGAATCCAGGAAGTTCTGGCTCCGCTCGGTATTGAGGGCACCGCAGATCAAACGAATAACGACCCGTTGCTTACCGATGGAGTCGTTCGTCCCGACGGCGGAAGAATCGAGGCAGTCAACGACTCAGCTTCAGTCACCGAAGATGCGACTCCAAACACCGTTACCGGAGCAATTCTTTCGAACGACATCCTTGGCGTGAATCCCAATACCGCACCATTTGTTGCAGGAACCTACGCCGGTCAGTATGGGACACTCGACCTCAACTCGAACGGGACATACACTTATACGCTCAACAATATCAACCCGTTTGTCAATGCTCTTAGTCCAGGACAGAGCCTGAACGATATTTTTGTCTACACCATCGTCAATGGCACTGGACAATCCTCAACCGCACAGTTGACCATAACGATAGGCGGTGCAAATGACGCCCCTTTTGCCGTTGTTGATGTGGGTACAACGGATGAAAACTCACCCATCTCGGGAAATGTACTGTCCAATGACTCCGATGTCGATGCTGGCGCAGTGCTATTCGTAACGCAGTACTCTATCAACGGCTTCACGTACGCTGCAGGTATTACTACAAACTTGGCCGGTATCGGCGACATCCTCATCGAGACAGATGGCAGTTATGCATTTATTCCAGTCACTGGTTACAGCGGCCCCGTACCAGTAGTTACTTACACGGTTTCCGATGGCACAGCTTCGACAACCAGCACATTGACACTTAACGTTCTGCCGTTCGATGACCTGCCTGTGGCCGTGGCCGACAGCCTCGTGGGCGTCTCCGAAGACACCCCGTTTAGCGGCAACCTGGCCTCCAACGACACGCCCTCGGGC
>Ga0209477_1000451_pt1 | contig 25396 bp, 19 predicted proteins | sample KloWWTupernatant_FD_187180 | JGI IMG/M metagenome (GOLD analysis project Ga0209477, IMG submission 187180) | Active sludge microbial communities from Klosterneuburg, Austria, studying microevolution and ecology of nitrifiers - Klosterneuburg... | ecosystem: Engineered > WWTP > Aerobic digester >... | reverse complement strand
TCGCGGCGGTTGATGCCGCCGAGCAGCACGAGCGGCATCTTCAGCTCGTCGCGGAACTGCCGCGCGAACGGCAGGAAGAACCCCTCCTCGAACGGGTAGTGCGGGAACAGCTTGGGGCCGTAGAACCGCAGGCCGAAGCCGACCACGGCGGGTTGGCTGGCCCGGAACTCCTTGAGCGGGACGTCGCCGCGGAAGAAGTACATGCCGTTGAGCAGCGAGCTGCCCCCGGTGAGCTGGAGGGCGTCGAGGTGCCCGTCGGCCTCGATCATCTGGGCGATCGGCAGGCTCTCGTCCAGCCATAGCCCGGCGTCGACGCCGTCGGCCATGTTGAACTTCGCGGTGACGGCCATGTGGTCGGGCGCCGCCTCCCGGACTGCGGCGAGCACCCGTCGCGGGTACGCGGTGCGGTTCTCGATCGACCCGCCGTAGCGATCGGTCCTCTTGTTCAGGTTCGGGCTCATGAACGAGCTGAGCAGGTAGTTGTGACCCAGATGGACCTCGACGGCGTCGAAGCCGGCATCCGCGGCCACCTGCGTCGCCCGGACGAAGTCGTCGACGACCCGGTCGAGCTGGCTGTGCGTGGCCGCCTGCACCCGGGCCATGGCCGGGGCGCTGAAGCGCGTCGACGGAGCCAACGTCGCCATGCCGTTCGAGCGGGTGTTGGCCACCAACCCGGCGTGGCCCAGCTGCGCGGCGATCGCGGCGCCCTCGGCGTGGACGGCGTCGGTCAGCCGCTGCAGATCGCCGACGCGCTCCGGATCCATCACCAACGTGTCGCGCTGCACCCGTCCGTCCATGGACACGGCGCAGTAGGCGACGGTCGTCATCCCGGCACCTCCGGCGGCCACCCTGCGGTGGAACTCGACGAGCTCGTCGCTCACAGCGCCCCGCCGCATCACGCCCTCGAAGGTCGCCGCCTTGATGATCCGGTTCCTCAGCGTGAGGGGCCCGAGCCGAGCTGGGGCGAAGGGGTCGGGGTGGCTCATGGGCGGTGTCCTCCTCGAGTCGCAAGCTGCACGCGGGTCGAGTCCGGCGCTCGGCTTCGAGCGGCCTTGTGTCCGCACCGTGGCTCGCGTTCGCACCATAGCGTCGCATCCGGGCCTCCAGTCCGTAGCATCGGGTTCGTGCACCTGCCGATCGATCGCCGCCTCCCCGACTCCCTCGGGCTCACACCGGGCGCTCCTTCCGAGGAGGACCTGCGCGCCGGTGTGCTCCCCGACGAGCGATGGAGCGAGCACGTCGTCGCCGAGCTGGCACCCGACCTGCTGGTCCTCGTCGACCCGATGCTGCGTGCCGTGTGGACGAGCGGCGCGGTGTCGCGCATGCTGGGCATCCCCCGGGGTGAGATGCTCGGGTCCTCGGTCAGCGATCACGTGCACCCCGACGACCTGGCGATGGCCTTGGGAGCGCTGAACGAGGTGCAGCGATCCGACGGCTACCACGTGGCCACGCGCCTGCGCGTCCGGCGTTGGGACGGGTCCTACCTCGACACCAGGGTGACCGCGACGACGGTGACCGACGACGCGGGCATCTGGATGGTGCTCGCGCTGCGGCCGGTCGAGGACGAGGTGGCAGTCGAGCGTCGACGGGCACAGCTCAAGGCCCTCGCCCAGAGCGTGTACGTGGAGTGCGCCGCGGTGCACTGGTACGAGCTCGGCGACCGCGTCGAGGCCGTGCTCGTGGCGCTCGCGGGGGTGCTCGACGCGCAGACCGTGGAGCTGGCCGAGCAACGCGAGGGCGCGCTGTGGCGCGTCGCCGGCCTGGCGCGATCGGATCGTCGCCGGTTCCCCAACGCAGAGATCACCCTCGTCGCCGACCCTGCACAGCTGCGGATGGCACCGTGTGTGGTGAGCACGGTCGGGGAGATGCCTGCGTCGGACGGCGATGAGCTCGGCCTGCCCGGAAGTGCGCCCGAGATCGTGGGCGACGGGTCCGCGCCAGGCGACGGCGTCATGGTGGTGGAGCTGTGGCTCGACCGCGAGGGCGCGGTGCGCTTCACCTTCGACGGGTACACCGACACGTGGGACGACGCGAACGCGGACATCGTCGCGTTGATGTGCTCCACGTTGCTGGCGACGATGCAGCGTTGCGAGCAGGAGTCGGAGCTCAACGCTCGGGCCACACGCGACCCGCTGACCCGTCTCCTCAACCGTTCGGCCCTGCGCCAGCACCTGGCCGAGAAGCTCGCATCATCCGATCCAGAAGGACCCCAGGTGGTGCTGTACGCGGACCTGAACCACTTCAAGGAGGCCAACGATCGCTTCGGCCACCGTGTGGGTGACGAGCTCCTGTGCCGGGTGGCCGATGTGCTGTCAGCGGTGGTCCGCCCGCAGGACCTCGTCGGGCGGATGGGCGGCGACGAGTTCGTCGTGGTCTTCGACGGGCCCGACGCCGACGTCGACGAGCTCGTGGAGCGGGTGCGGACGAAGGTCGACGCCGCACTCAGCGATGCGTCAGGCGTGAGCCTGGCGGCCGGAGCGGTCGCAGCGCAGCCCGGTGAGGCGCTCGACGACCTCCTCGACCGAGCCGACAAGGCGATGTACCTCGACAAGGCCCGCCGCGACCGCGGGGATCGCAGTCCCTCGGCGATCGTCTGAGCTGACACCCCCAGCTCTTCCTCTCCCGTGCCCACGGGAGAGGAAGAGCGGTGATGGGGCGAAGAGACGGCGCTGGCTCGATCGCTGTGTCGCCGATCGTGCTCGACCGGCGGTGGTCACCCGACGGGACGATCAGCGGATGCCGTGGTCGCACAGGATCCGGTGCAGCTCCTCGTCGGCGATCGTTGCGCCGTCGAGATGTCCGTCGGTGTGGCGGTCCAGGATCACCACACCGGACGCGTTCTCGACCGGGCAGTGGCTCCAGGTGAGGTCCCGTCCGTCGGGGAGCGGATAGAAGCGGTTGGTGGCGGTGATGGGCACAGGGATCACGGTACGGAACGCGACTCGAGCTCCCAAGAGCCCTTCGAACCATTTGGTTCCCGGCAGAAACGGGTACAGGGACCCAACCCGACCGGGTCAACATGTCCATGTGGGCGACGCTGCTGCAACCGGACCGTCGGAGTCCGACCACCCCGGAACACGGGAGTTCGGCGGGTTCCGGGCGGGGTTCCTGGCCATCGCCCCGCTGCTCGTCGGGGTCGCGCCGTTCGGCTTCGTGGCCGGAGCGACACCGGTCGCCAACGGGCTGAACTGGGACGTCCCCGTCGGGTTCTCGACGATCGTGTTCGCAGGCGCCTCCCAGCTGGCAGCGATCGAGGTGCTGACCGGTGGCGGTTCGGTGGCCGTCGCCGTGCTCGCCGCGTGGACGATCAACCTGCGGATGGTCCTGTACTCGGCGTCGCTGTCACCGCACGTGACGCGGGTGGGCACCGCACGTCGCCTGCTGATGGCGTACCTGCTGACCGATCAGGTGTACGCGCTGTCGATCGTGCGCTGGCACGAGCAGGACGACCAGGACCGGTCGAACGCCACAGCCCCGGACCGATGGTCGTTCTACCTGGGCGCAGGCCTGTCGCTGTGGGTGACGTGGCAGGTCAGCACCGTCGTGGGCATCGCGGTCGGCAACGCCGTGCCAGCGGACTGGCACCTGGAGTTCGCGGTCCCGCTGGTCTTCCTCGCGCTGCTGATCCCGACGCTGGTTCGGCGTCCGGCGGTGCTGGCCGCTGCAGTCGGGGGTGTGACGGCGGTGGCGGCTGCCGAGATCGGTGCCGGTCCGTCGTCGGTCATGATCGGCTCGGTGGCCGGGATCGTCGCCGGTGCGCTCGTCGACAGCGACGACCCTGCCGGCCCCGGCCCCGACGGCGCCGGAGACGGCGACGGCGCCGGAGACGGAGACGGATCGGGACCGGAGGTGGACCGATGAGCCCTGCGTGGTGGACGATCCTGCTCGCCGGCGCCGGCACGTTCGCGATGCGTGCATCGTTCCTGGCCGTCGCTCACCGGATGGTGAAGGTGCCGCCACGGGCTCAGCGAGTCCTGCGACAGATCCCTCCGGCGGCGCTGGCCGCGCTGGTGCTGCCGGCGTTCGTGCGGCCGGAAGGCCACATCGACCTCCTCCAGGCTCGCGTGGTCGCCGGGCTCCTGGCCGCGTTGGTCGCGTGGCGGACCCGCAACGCCGCGCTGACCCTCGTGGTCGGCATGGCTGCGCTGCTGGTCGTGCAGCTGATGGCGAGAGCCTGAGGACCTGAGGACCTGATGGTCTGAAGTCCCCACCCGACCGGGAGGGAATGGGAACGATCGATAACTTGTTGCTCCATCACTCAACTTTCCTGTTGAGATCGATCACCTCGATGGCTGGAGTGCACATGTCAGACCCCACGGTGAGCGCCGACAGCGGCACCGAGACCCAGGGCGACCCCATCGCCGACCAGGACCACGCCGACCAGGACCACGCCAGCGTGGTCCTTCCCGTCCTGCCGCTGAACAGCGGCGTCGTCCTGCCTCAGATGGTGGTCACGATCGCTCTGGAGACCGACGAGGCCAAGGCTGCCGCACAGGCAGCGGCGGGCGACGGCGTGCACGACAGCGCCCAGGTGCTGCTCGTCCCTCGGGTCGAGGGCAGCTTCGCCGCCGTCGGTACCGTCGCCCAGGTCGAGGACGCAGGTGAGCTCCGCGGCGGGATGAAGGCGCTGGTCGTCCGCGGTCTGCATCGTGCCCGCATCGGTGTCGGCGTGCCCGGCACGGGCGAAGCGCTGTGGGTGCGGGCGGCCGAGGTCGAGGAGCTCAACGTCGACACACCACGTGCGAGCGAGCTGGCCAAGGAGTACCAGGCCGTCGTCGAGAACATCCTCGAGTCCCGCGGCATGCCCGGGTTGGCCGACGCGTTCCGGGGCATGAGCGACGCCGGCTCGATCGCCGACATGGCCGGCTACTCGCCCGACCTGTCGTCGGAGCAGAAGGTGGCCGTGCTGGAGGCGCTCGACGTCGAGGAGCGGCTGGAGCTCGTCGTCGGCTGGGCCCGCGAGACGCTCGCGGACCTGTCGCTCAAGGACCGGATCCGCCAGGACGTCACCGACGGCATGGAGAAGGCGCAGCGCGAGTTCCTGCTGCGTCAGCAGCTCGCCGCGATCCGCAAGGAGCTCGGCGAGGAGTCCGGCGACGACGAGTCGCTCGAACGCGTTCGCCAGGTCGCCGCGGATCCCGAGGTGCCCGAGGCTGTGCGTGACGCCTTGACCAAGGAGCTGGATCGGCTGCAGCGAACCTCGGAGCAGTCACCGGAGCACGGCTGGATCCGCACCTGGCTGGACGTGGTCGCCGACCTGCCCTGGACCGAGCGCGCCACCGACGCCATCGACGTGCTCGGAGCCCGGGCCGTGCTCGATGCAGACCACAACGGTCTGGACGACGTGAAGGACCGCATCGTCGAGCACCTGGCGGTCCGCGCCCGGTTGGCCGATCGCGCCCAGAAGGCCGACACGGCAGCCACGCCCTCAGGCCGGGGGGCTGGTGCGATCATCACGCTGGTCGGACCCCCGGGCGTCGGCAAGACGTCGCTCGGGGAATCCGTCGCCCGGGCGATGGGGCGGCCCTTCGTGCGCGTCGCGCTCGGCGGTGTGCGCGACGAGGCCGAGATCCGGGGTCATCGTCGCACCTACGTCGGTGCGATGGCCGGTCGGATCGCCCGGGCCATCTCCGACGCGGGCGTGATGAACCCGGTCCTGATGCTCGACGAGGTCGACAAGCTCGGCAACGACTGGCGCGGCGATCCCTCGTCTGCGTTGCTCGAAGTCCTCGACCCGGCGCAGAACCACACCTTCCGCGACCACTACCTGGAGGTCGACCTCGACCTGTCCGACGTGGTGTTCATCGCCACCGCCAACGTGATCGACACCATCCCCGCACCGCTGCTCGACCGGATGGAGGTCCTCGCGCTCGACGGCTACACCGAGACCGAGAAGGTCGACATCGCACGCGATCACCTGATCGCCCGTCAACGTGATCGCAACGGACTCGATTCCGAAGAAGTCCTCGTCGATGACCGCGCGCTGCGCATCGTCGTCACCGACCACACCCGGGAAGCGGGCGTTCGCAACCTCGAACGCCAGATCGGCAAGCTGCTTCGCAAGGTCGCCACCGCCCTGTCGACCGGTGAGGTCGATGCACCGGTCACCATCGCCGACGCCGACGACGTCCAGCGCTGGCTGGGCCGACCGCGCTACTTCAACGAGGTCGCGGACCGGACGTCGGTCCCTGGCGTCGCCACGGGGCTCGCGGTGACCGGTGTCGGCGGTGACGTGCTCTTCATCGAGGCCACGGCGATGCCGTCGCCAGGTGATGCGGGCCTCACGCTGACCGGCCAGCTCGGTGACGTGATGAAGGAGTCGGCCACGATCGCACTGTCCTACCTCCGGGCCCACGCCGACGAGCTCGGCGTGGCCGACGACGCGTTCGACGGCCGACGGTTCCACCTGCACGTCCCTGCCGGCGCCGTCCCCAAGGACGGCCCGTCAGCGGGGGTCACGATGGTGACGGCGCTGACGTCGCTGCTCAGCGGACGGGGCGTCCGCCCCGCCGTCGGCATGACCGGCGAGGTCACCCTGCAGGGCAATGTGCTGCCCATCGGTGGGGTCAAGCAGAAGGTGCTGGCCGCCCATCGGGCCGGGCTGAGCGAGGTGGTGCTGCCGAACCGCAACGGGCCGGACCTGGACGACGTGCCCGACGCGGTGCGCAGCGAGATGACCTTCCACCTGGCGAGCCACATCGACGAGGTCCTGGCGGTCGCGCTGGAGCCGGCCGAGTCGGCTGACGCGGCCGGCTCGGCCGACTGACCAGCCCGCGCTCGCCGGCAACGCGACCGGTCGAACTTGGGCATCGACGACCACTGGTTGGTCGCTGGTGCCCAAGGTCGCGGTCGGCAGCGCGTGTCGACCCCGAACTCGGGCATGGGTGACCGGTGGGTGGTCGCTGGTGCCCGAGATCGGGAGCGTGGCCGTTCAGCCAGCTGGCTCTTCGAGCCTGCCGTCGACGTGACGAGCGAAACGTCGCTGGTCGCGACCGTGGACCGGGTCGTCGGTCGGCCAGGGCCAACCGCCGAAACCGGTGCGACGGTAGTCCTCGAACGCCTGGGCGATCTCCGCTCGGTCGTTCATCACGAACGGTCCGTACTGGGCGACCGGTTCGCCGATCGGACTGCCCTGCAGGAGCAGCGCCTCGGTCGGCCCGAGTGCCCGGAGCTGCACGGCGACCTCGGACCGGATGACTGCACCGGTCTTCGGACGCACCTCGGTGCCGTCGAGTGCCAGGCCCGAGCCTTCGAACACATAGAGCACCCGGACGGTGTCCTCACCTGCCGCCCTCGGTAGCGTCCACTGGCCGTCCGACCCCATCGAGACCACCCATATCGCCACGTCGGACTCGGGATCGGCCGCCCACGAGTCGGGCGGCGGAGGTGGCGGACGGTTGTCACCGAGCGTTCCGGCGACCACCGTCACGACGGTGTCGACCCCGACGGCCACTTCAGGGATGTCCTCGCTCCACAGCATCGTGAAGTACGGGTCGGCCATCTTGTCGGCCGCCGGCAGGTTCAACCAGATCTGGAACAGCTCGAGCGGGTTCGGCCCGTCGGTGTCGAGCAACGGGAACATCTCGGAGTGCACCACGCCGGCACCGGCGGTGAGCCACTGCACGTCACCGCCGCCGAAGCGCGCCGCCGCGCCGAGCGAGTCCGAGTGGTCGATGCGGCCCTTTCGGACGAGGGTGACGGTCTCGAACCCTCGATGCGGGTGTTGCGGGAAGCCCGGCACCACCGATCCGTGGTACATGCTCCAGCCGTCGGTGCCGGAGAAGTCCATGCCGATGTCGCGGGCGTGGAGGGGCGCATCGGGGCCCATCATCTCGTTGGCGTTGGGGTACGCGTCGTCGTGGTGAACGCAGAAGAGGAACGGGTCGACCGTCTGCCACTGCTGCGCCAACGGGATGGTCTGCAGGACGAGCGGCGCCTCATCCGAGGCTGCTTCGTGATCCATGTGCCGCAGGCTACGACCGCGTCGATGGCGGTCGACGGTCACCGTGCGTCCCCATCGTGCGTCCGTATCCACCGCCGCCACCACCGACGGTGGTCGTCGACGGGGTATGGGCCATTTGACCCATGCGGATCCTCACACGGCACCGGTCGGCGCCGATCGGGAGGCATGCGTTTGCACCGATTCCGACACGTCGTCCCGATGGCACTCGTCGCCCTCTCCGCACTGCTCATCGGCGCTCTGTGGTCGCCGGCGATGGCCGCGGCACTGCCCGATTCGGCGTCAGCCGGCAAGGGAACGTCGCCGAGCAGCGGCACCAGGAGCACGAACAGCACCAAGAGCACGACCAAGAAGTCAGCGTCGACAGGGGCCGCCGCGGGCAAGCGGACCCACATCGTCGGTCGCGGCGACACGGTCGCCAGGATCGCCAAGCGCTACGGGGTGTCCGCCGACGCGATCCGTGCCGCGAACGGCATCGTCGACGACAAGCTCTTCGTCAGCTCCCGTCTGATCATCGACGGATCGGCCGCCGGTCCGACGGCCTCGACGGGGTCCAGGGTCTCCAAGGTCTCGAAGGCCGGGACCTACACGATCAAGGACGGCGACACGCTGTCGGGGATCGCCAGCCGGCAGGGCGTGTCGCTCTCCGCCCTGCTGTCGGCCAACGGGCTGCGCTCGACGAGCCTCATCCTGCCGGGCGACACGCTCACCGTTCCCTCGTCGTCGGGCGGTGTCGGCTCGTCGTCGGCGACGTCGTCGGTCAAGGGCCGCTCGTCGGGTTCGGTCGGGCCGGACCTCCGCTGCCCGGTGCCCAGCGCGTCGTTCATGAACGACTGGGGCTTCCCCCGCGACGGTGGTGGACGCTTCCACGAGGGAAGCGACCTGTTCGCCCGGAAGGGCACGCCGATCGTGGCGCCCGCATCGGGCAGTGTGGTGTTCGGCAAGGGCGGCCGAGGCGGCAACACCTTCACGCTCACCACGGCGTCGGGTTGGGAGATCTACGGCGCCCACATGAACACGACGGTCGGATCGTCCCGGGTCGTGAAGGCTGGCGAACTCATCGGCACGGTCGGCAACACCGGCAACGCAGCGGGCGGCGACACGCACCTGCACATGGGCGTGAAGCGCGTCGGTGGCCCGGCCATGAACCCGTACCCATCGGTGAAGGCCGCCTGCGGCTGACCTGATCCGGGTCAGCTCGCGGCAGGCAGCGACCTCAGCGGCTCGGGGCGATGACCCGCTCGCCGAACGCGGCGAGCATGTCGGCGGTGTCGTTCATGAACGCGAACGCCGGCACGATGATGCGGTCGACGCCCTTGCCGGCAAGCTCCTCGATCTCCGCTGCAGGGTCGTCGCCGAACACGCCGACGGATCCCGTGCTCACCGTGATCGCCGAGGGGTCGCGGCCGGCGTCCGCCGCGGTCTGGCGCATGACGTCGACGAGCTCGGCGATGTCGCCCTTGGCGGGGAAGAAGCCGTCGCCCAGTCGGCCGGCGCGTCGGGCAGCCGGCACCGAGTGACCGCCGATCGTGATGGGCACGGAGCTCCCCGCCGGCTTGGGGTTCACGCTCGCGCCGGAGAACGAGGTGAACTCGCCGTCGAAGTCGACGTGGTCGTCCGCCCACAGCGCCCGCATGGCCGCGATGTACTCGTCGGTCCGGGCGCCGCGACGCTCGAAGGGCACGCCGAGCGCGTCGAACTCCTCCTCGAGCCAGCCGACTCCGACGCCGAGCTCGACCCGGCCGCCGGACAGTCGGTCGAGCGTGGCGACCTCCTTCGCCAGGATCAGCGGGTTGCGCTGCGGGAGGATCAGGATCCCGGTGCCGAGACGCAGGGTCGTGGTCGCCGCGGCCACGAACGACAGCCAGATCAGCGGGTCGGGGATGGGCGACGAGGCGTCTGCGGCCATCTTGCCGCTGCGGTCGTAGGGGTACTCGGACTGGTAGCCGTCGGGGAAGATCACGTGCTCGACGGTCCACAGCGAGTCGAAGCCGGCGGACTCGGCCGACTGCGCCAGGGCGACCAGGCCGGCGTGCTCGGTGAACTGCAGGGTGTTGGCGAAGGCGATCCCGAACTCCATGTTCGACATCATCGCGTTTCAGGCGGTGGGGTGAGCGGCGCGGTCGGCGACGACGACCGATCGCGGCGCCTCGACCAGCGACGCCGGGTACGTCGGCTCGCCGGCGAGCAGCCCCGACAGCGCCTCAGCCTTGTCGGCACCCGTGACGAGCCAGAGCAGCTGATCGCAGCGACCGAGCGCCGGGTAGGTGAGCGTCATGCGTCGGCTGCCCTGGTACGCCCTCGACGTGACCGCCACCGCCAGGTCGCGCACGCCGAGCACATCGTCACCCGGGACGAGCGACGCGGTGTGGCCGTCGGGTCCGAGACCCAGGTGGACGAGGTCGAACCGCTCGGGGAGCGACTCGGCGTAGCCGCCGCACGTTCCGGCGATGAGGTCCTCGTCGGTCGTCGCCCCACCGGGCCCGCCCCCGAGCAGGGCCTCGACCGGCATCGGGTGCAGCGTGACCGGCAGCGACCCGACCGCTCGGTCCAGGCCCACGAGGTTGCGGATCGGATCGCCGGCCGCAGCGATGCGCTCGTCGACCTGCCAGATCGACATCGCGCTCCACGGCAGGTCGTGTCGAGCCAGCTCGGCGAACATCGCCCACGGCGAACGTCCGCCGCTGACCGCGAGCGTGAACGCCCCCCGCTCGGTCACCGCGTCGCGGAGCTGCTGCGCCACGAAGTCCGCGGCGGTCGCCGCAACGCCCGCCGCGTCATCGATCACCCAGACCTGGTGCTCCATCGGTGCTCCTCCTGATCGCGTTCTCGGTGCAATGAGCTCGGTGACGCAGGGCTGGTTGCACGCAGAACCGGGGGTGCTCGTCACCGTTCGGCGTGGCCGCCGAACTCCGCGCGCATCGCGGACAACACCTTGCCCGTGAACGACCCCAGGTCGCGGGACTCGAACCGCTGGTAGAGCGACGCGGTGATCACCTCGGCCGGCACGCCCTCCTCGATGGCCGCCAGCGCGGTCCAACGGCCCTCACCGGAGTCCGACACCCTGCCGCCGTACTCGTCGAGCTCGGGTGAGCGGGCGAGCGCTGCGGCGGTGAGGTCGACCAACCACGAGCTGATGACCGATCCCCGTCGCCACACCTCGGCGACCTCGGCCACGTCGATGTCGTACTGGTAGGCCCACGGGTCCCGTAGCGGAGTGGTCTCGGCGTCGGCCGGCCCGTGGTCGGAACTGCTGCCGACGTTCGCGTGCTTGATGATGCTCAACCCCTCGGCGAGTGCGGCCATCATCCCGTACTCGATCCCGTTGTGGACCATCTTCACGAAGTGGCCGGCACCGCTCGGCCCGCAGTGCAGCCAGCCGTCCTGGGCGGTGCCACCATCGCTGCGACCCGGAGTCGGCTCGACCGAACCGGCCATCGGTCCGGGCGCGATCGTCTCCCAGATCGGGCTGAGCCGCTCGACGGCCTCGTCGTCGCCGCCGATCATCAGGCAGTAGCCGCGCTCGAGGCCCCACACCCCGCCGCTGGTGCCGCAGTCGACGTAGTGGATGCCGTGCTCGGACAGGGCCTCTGCGCGGCCGATGTCGTCGCGGTAGTAGGAGTTGCCGCCGTCGATGACCGTGTCGCCCGCCGACAGCAGCGGGATCAGCTGATCGAGGGTCGACGCGACGATCCCGGCCGGGACCATGATCCACACCGCTCGAGGCGCCTCCAGCGCGGTGACGAGCTCGTCGAGCGTGTGGACGCCCGTCGCACCGTCGGCCTCCAGCGCGGTGACCGCGTCGACGTTCACGTCGTAGGCCACACAGCGGTGGCCGTCGCCGATCAGCCGTCGGACGAGGTTGGCCCCCATCCGTCCCAGTCCGATCATGCCGAGCTGCATCGGTGTGTCGGTGGCCATCGGGAACCTCCTGGTTCGGGGCGTCAGTCGGTGCGCAGTGACCGGTACCGGCGCACGAGCGAAGCGGTCGACGCGTCCACGTCGAGGTCGGGCTCCTCGGCCGCCGTCAGCGCCGGCAGGATGGCGACGGCGAGCTCCTTGCCGAGCTCGACGCCCCACTGGTCGAACGCGTCGATGTCCCACACCGCGGCCTGGGTGAACACGCTGTGCTCGTAGAGGGCGATCAACGTGCCCAGGCGGAACGGCGTGAGCTCCTCGGACAGCAGCACGGTGGTCGGGCGGTTGCCCTCCATGACCCGGTGGGCCACCACGGCGTCGGGCGTGCCCTGCGCCCGCACCTCCTCCTCGGTTCGCCCGAAGGCCAGGGCCTGGGCCTGGGCGAACACGTTGGAGGTCAGGATGTCGTGGTGGTCGCCGAGCGGGTTGCGGCTGCGGGCGAAGGCGATCAGGTCGACGGGCACCAGACGGGTGCCCTGGTGCAGCAGCTGGTAGAAGCTGTGCTGGCCGTTGGTGCCCGGTTCACCCCAGTAGATCGCGCCGGTGTCGACGTCCACCGGCACGCCGTCGAGCGTCACGTGCTTGCCGAGCGACTCCATCGTGAGCTGCTGCAGGTAGGCCGGGAAGCGGGCCAGGTACTGGTCGTACGGCATCACGCCGATCGTCTGGACGTCGAAGTACGTGCCGTACCAGATCGCCAGCAGTCCCATGAGCACCGGCAGGTTCTCCCGGAACGGCGCGGTGTGGAAGTGGTGATCCATCGCGTGGAACCCGTCGAGCAGCTCCCGGAACCGCTCCGGGCCGATCGCCACCATCGTCGACAGGCCGATCGCCGAGTCCATCGAGTAGCGGCCGCCGACCCAGTCCCAGAACCCGAACATGTTCGCGGTGTCGATCCCGAACTCCGCCACCTTGTTCTCGTTGGTCGACACGGCCACGAAGTGACGGGCCACCACGTCGACGTTCGGGACGGCCTCGGAGCCCAGGCCCCGCAGCAGCCAGTCACGCGCCGAGCGGGCGTTGGTCATCGTCTCGATGGTCGTGAACGTCTTGGACGCCACGATGAACAGGGTCTCGGCGGGGTCGAGGTCGAGCGTGGCCTCGACGATGTCGGTGGCGTCGACGTTGGAAACGAAGCGGAAGGTGAGCCCTCGGTCGCTGAAGCTGCGCAGCGCCTGGTACGCCATGACGGGACCGAGGTCGGAGCCGCCGATCCCGATGTTGACGACGTTGCGGATGCGCCGACCCGTGTGGCCGACCCAGTCACCGCTGCGGATCCGCTCGGCGAACGCGGCCATCGAGTCGAGCACGTCGTTCACCTCGCCGACGACATCGGTGCCGTCGACGAGCAGCGGTTCGCTCCGCGGTCGGCGCAGCGCCACGTGCAGCACCGCTCGGTCCTCGCTCACGTTGATGCGGTCGCCGCGGAACATCGCGTCGATCCGCTCCCGGAGCCCCGACTCGACGGCGAGGTCGACCAACAGGTCGAGCGTCTCCCCGTTCGCCCGGTGCTTGGAGAGGTCGGCATGGATGCCGCACGCGTCGATCGTCATCCCGGCGAGGCGGTCGGGGTCCTCCGCGAAGAGCTCCCGCAGGTGCAGCGCGCCGATCCCGTCGTGGTGTGCGGCGAGGGCGGCGTGTGCGGCACGTCGTCGGAACGCTGCGTTCGGCACCTGACCTCCGATGTGCGCCGGCCCGACCTGGCGTCGGTGCCGCTGACCCTATCGGCCGACCGACGAGCCGCGAGTCCGTCCCAAACGTCCTCGACGACGGATCGGATCGATTCGAGCTCAGCGTCGGGGCGCGGTTCAGTGCGGTGCCGACAGCAGCGCGGCGCCCACGATGCCCGCTTCGTTGCGCAGCTGGGCGGGCTGCACCGGGGTGCGCAGCTCGATGTGCGGGAGCAGTTCGTCGGATCGTCGGGAGATGCCGCCACCGATGAGGATCAGGTCGGGCCACAGCAGGCGTTCGACCAGCTCCAGGTAGGTCTGCAGCCGCTTGGCGTACTTCTTCATCGAGAGCCCTTCGGCCTTGCGCACCGCGCTCGACGCGTAGCGCTCGGCGTCATCTCCGTGCAGCGGAAGGTGGCCGAGCTCGGTGTTCGGGACGAGGATCCCGTTCGTGAACAGGGCGCTGCCGATGCCGGTTCCCAACGTGAGCAGCACCAACACGCCGTCGACGTCGCGGCCTGCTCCGAAGCGGACCTCGGCCACACCGGCAGCGTCCGCGTCGTTGAGGACCGCAACCGGTCGATCGAGCGCCTCGCCGTAGAGCGCGGCGGCATCGGTCCCGATCCATGACGGGTCGATGTTCGCTGCCGTGAGCACGACACCTGAGCGGACCACCCCCGGCATCGTCAACCCGACCGGAGCGTCGTCACCGACGAGCTCGGGCGGGCACTGGGACAGGACCCGGCCGACCACCTCGGCGACGGTCGCGGCGACGGCGTCGGGCGTGGCCGGCGACGGGGTGTCGATCCGCACGCGATCGGCAGCCAGCGCGCCGGTCGAGACGTCGACGGGGGCGGCCTTGATGCCGGAGCCGCCCACGTCGACACCGATCACGCACGATCCGATGCTCGCCGTGTGAGCGCCGGTCTGGCGTCGCGACGGCCCGGAGTCCACGATCTGCACCTCCGGCGCCGACTGGGTCCGAACCGCTCCGGTGAACGGTGGCGGTTCCTGGGCGGTTGGGCCGTGCTCGCTGTCGGGCATGGCTCCAGCATGCCCGCGCCGGCGGGGCAGCGGTCAGCTCAGCAGTGCATCGAGGTCGACGTCGGACAGGTCCGTCGACGTGAGGGCGTCACGGTCCGGGTAGCGGCCATCGGGGGTCAGCCGGTCGACGACGGTGGGGAGGATCCGCGCGAGGCCGGCGGCGACCGCGTCGGGCGTCGTGTCGAGCGCGGCGGCGATCGACTCCGAGCGGGAACGCCCCAGCGCGTCCTTGACCTGGTCGGCAGCGACCGGCTGGTTCGGGCCGGCACCCATCCAACTGGTCGTCTGGTCGGGCGCACCGGCCTCGTTCAACCCGCCGATGAGGTCCATCAACCCGTCGCGTCGGAGCAGCGCGAGCAGCTGTTCGAGCAGCGCGGGTCCATCGAGCTGCTGTGGATCGGGTGCCACGGGAACCACCTCGCGATCGGCCGGCCGGCGGCCGGGAGTCCTGACGGGACGCTATCGGCCGATGGGCCGCGCTCGGGACCGCATCGGGCCGGAGGTGGACCGACCCGAAGGCGGTTCGGGTTGTTACAGCTCGGGCTCGAACCGGACGATCACTGCAGCATGCGAACCGCGATGCAAGGACGGCGATGATGGCGGCGATGACGGCAACGCCCCACGTGCCGGTCGGCCCGACCATGCGTCGGGCCCGGGAGCTCGCAGGCCTGGACCGTGGGGTGGCCGCCTCCGGGCTCGGCGTGCGGGCACGGGACCTGCGGGTGATCGAGAGCGGTCGTCGACCAGCGGACGTCGTCCTGGTCGAGCGGGCGTTGCAGGTGTACGGCGGTGACCGCCTGGATCTGCCGCCACGTCGGGACCTGATCCACCCCCTCGACCGGAACGTCCTGGTCGTCGGCGACGAGCAGGTGCGCATCGATCCGAACCGAAGCGACGACACGGCGGTGCTCGTGGGCTACGTCGCCGCCGTGCGCCGACAGCGCGGGCTCGAAGTGGCGGCTGTCGTGCGGTTCCGGGCCAACGACCTGGTCCAACTGGCAGCAGTCCTCGACTTGGAGGCGACCGACCTGGTGGACCGGCTGCGTCGGGTCACCGGGCTCGACAGCGATCCGGCGGTCCAGGCGGCACGGCGGATCGTGCTGACCGGACTCGCGCTGGCGATCGCCGGTCCACGGGCGCAGGACGCGCCGCGCTTCTGGACGCCGGCGGCGGCCGGACTGCGCCAGCACGACGCACAGCGGCGCGCCGCATCCAAGCCGACGGGACGGGCCCGGCGTGCGTCACCGGAGTCATCTGGTTCGGCAGGAGCGTCGGCGTCGGATTCGAGTGCGCGGAGCGAGCCGGTCGTCACCCCCTCGTCGTGGCTCGCTCGAGCCGACGGTCGACCGACATCGCGACCCGGATCGCTCGCCCGACTCGACGCGCTCGCTGAGCTGGTGGCCGAGGCCCGGTCGTCGGAGTCGTAGGACCCGCTGCACTGAAGTGGGAGCCGTCGAGCCCGGACATGAGGTCCGGCGCCTTCGGCCAGCACCGCCGCTGCCGGTCGGTCCAAGATGAGGAGGTGATCGACCACGGCGACTCCGCAGCGGCTCTTGTCCCCTCCCCGGCGGACGCCGAGCTGAGGGGCGTGATCGTCGTGACCGGCGCCGCGGCCGGCATCGGTCGGGCCACGGCGCTCGCGGCGGCGTCGTTCGGTGCCGGGCTGGCGTTGTGCGACCGAGATGCCGACGGCTTGGCGACCCTGGTCGACGAGCTGAACACGTCGGGCCTGGTGATGGGTCCCGAGGACTGCCACGCCGAGGTGCTCGACGTCCGCGACGCCGACGCGGTGGCGGCGTTCGCCGACGCGGTGCGAGGCCGCTTCGGCGGGGTGGTCGGCCTGGTCAACAACGCGGGCGGCACCTACCGGGCGGCGTTCGCCGACTCGTCGGCCAAGGGCGACCGGTCCCTCGTCGACGAGAACTTCACGAGCGTCATCGGCGTCACCCGCGCCTTCCTGCCGTTGATGGGCGCCGGTTCGGCGATCGTGAACGTCACCTCCAGCGAGGCGTTCCAGGCGGCCCCGGGGTTCGCTGTCTATGCGGCCATGAAGGCCGGAGTGGAGAACCTCACGCGCACGCTGGCGCTGGAGCTGGGCGACCGCGGGATCCGGGTGAACAGCGTGTCGCCCGACGGCATCGCCACCAGAGCTGACCTGTCGCTGGGCGAGGGTGTGCAGGCCGACTCGGCGTTCCTGCCACCACCGCTGCCGCCGCTCGGACGCCTCGGCGAGCCCGCGGAGTGCGCTGCGGTGATCGTGTGGCTGCTCGGCGACCTCGCTCGCTTCGTGACCGGTACCTCGGTCCACGTCGATGGCGGGCTGCACGCCGCCGGGGGCTGGCATCGTCGCATGCCTGCAGGACCGCCACCGCCTCGCTGATCGGCCCGACGGCCCGACCACGGCGGTGTCCCGGCCGGTGGGAGACTCGCTCCGATGCTGCGGTTGGCCATGCGCTCCGCCCGGGCGCACTGGCGCCGCTTCGTGCTGACCGCGGCGGCGGTGCTCGTCGGCGTGGCGTTCGTCGTCGCGGCCTTCGTCCTCACCGACAGCCTGGCCGAGTCGATCCGTTCGCTGCTGCGCGACACGGCAGGTCGATCCGACTTCGTCGTGAGGTCGGCCACCGGGTCGACGGGCGGGCCGGGCGGGGTGTTCGGCGGGTCCCGCGCCGGTGTGCGCGCCGAGCGGCTGGCGGCCTTCGAAGCGGTGAGCGGGGTCGCCGCTGCGGACGGCATCGTGTCGGGACCCGGACAGCTGCTCGACAAGGAGGGCACCTCCGGCGCCTTCGACTTCACGCTGCTCAGCAACTGGCCCAACGAGCCCGACCTCTTCGGCGTGCAACTGCAGTCGGGCGCCGAGCCGAAGGGCCCGAACGACGTGGTGATCGACGCGGAGACGGCCGAGGAGCGGAGCCTGGCGCTCGGCGATCCGGTGCGCGTCGCCACGCGACGGGGGGTCGTGGAGGCGACGGTGTCGGGCATCTCCCAGCAGCGGGGCACCGGCCTGATCACCGCGGCGTCGATCCTGGCATTCGCGCCGGAGCGCGCCGCCGAGCTGGTCGGCGTGCCGGGCTGGTACAGCGTGGTCAACGTGCGGATGGCGCCTGGCGCCGACCCTGCCGCGGTCCGGGCGGGCTTGCAGCAGGCGGGTGGCGACGAGGTGTCGGTGTTCAGCTCCGAGGCGCTGCTCGACGCTGCCCAGGCCGACATCGAAGAGGGACTGACCAACTTCGTCGGGCTCCTGCTCGGCTTCGCGGCCGTCACCCTGTTCGTCAGCGCGTTCCTGATCTGGAACACCTTCACGATCGTGGTCGCACAGCGGACCAGGGAGATGGCGCTGCTGCGAGCGGTCGGGGCGGCACGCCGGCAGGTCGCCACCGCAGTGGTCGGCGAGGGCCTGGTGGTCGGTGTGGCCGCGTCCGCGCTGGGCATCGGCGTCGGGGTGCTGCTCGGGACCGGGCTGCAGCGGCTCATCGTCTCGCTCGGCGTGGCGCTACCCCTCGAACGCGTGGTCTTCCAGCCTCGGACCGCAGTGCTCGGCGTCGTGGTCGGCGTGGGTGTCACCCTGGTGTCGGTGGTCGGACCCGCGCGGCGGGCCACGTCGGTCCCACCGGTCGCGGCGATCGCTGCTGTCGACGCCACGCCGAGCCGGCGGACGCTCGGGCGGCCGGTGCTCGGCTCGATCCTGCTTGCCGCCGGTCTGGTCGTCGGACTGCGATCGCTCGCCCGACCGGCCGAGCCGGTCGACCCGCGGGTCCAGGGAGTGGCGCTCGGCGCACTCCTGGTCTTCCTGGGCGTGGCAGGTGTGGCGCGCTTCCTGGCCGGACCGATCGTGGCGGTGATCGGTGCGCCGGTGCGACGCATGGGCGTCGGCGGACGCATCGCCGTGCGCAACGCAGTGCGCAATCCCCGACGGACGGCGTCGACCGCATCCGCCCTGATGATCGGACTGGCGCTGGTGGCGACCACACTGGTGGTCGGCGAGTCGGTCCGCACCGCGATCCGGGGTGGTCTCACCCGATCTGTGACGGCGGACGTCGTGGTGGACTCGGGTTCGGTCGCACCGTTCGACGGAACGGCGATCGAGTCGATCGGCTCGGCGTCGGGCGTGGCATCGGCGGTCCCGTTCTCGATCGCCCGCGCCGACACGGTCGGCGGACCGCGTCGGGTCACGATGACGACCGGGGACGTGGAGCGCATGGCGAGCGTCGTCGATCCCGAGCTCGTCGAGGGCCGGCTGCCGACGGGAGGGGACGAGATCGCCGTCAACCGCCGGTGGGCGGCCGACAAGGGCGTCGAACTGGGTCAGGTGCTCACGTTGAAGGGCGGTGACGCCACCACGGATCTGCGGGTGGTCGGCGTCTACCAGCGTCGTGAGATCTACGACGACACGTTCGCCCAGACCGCCGCGGTGCAGGGGCTGCTCGGAGTGGAACCGGCGGCTCGCCTCGTGGTCGTGACCACCGAGGAGGACTCGGCGCCGGTCGCCGTGGCCGATGAGCTGGCCGAGGTCGTGGCATCGATCCCCAACTCCTCCGCGGATGTGGCATCGGACTTCATCGAGGGCCGCACCGGCTCGGTCGACATCATCATCAGCATCGTGAACGTGCTGCTCCTCTTCGCCGTGCTCGTCGCCGCGCTCGGCATCGCCAACACGCTGGCGCTGTCGGTGGTGGAGCGCACCCGCGAGCTGGGCCTGCTCCGGGCGGTGGGCATGTCACGTCGCCGCATGAGGCTGATGGTGCGACTCGAGGGGGTGATGATCGGCACGTTCGGCGGGATCCTCGGTCTGGTCGTAGGCGTGAGCTTCGGTGCAGCGCTCGTCGCCGCGCTGCCAGCGGAGAACGCCGAGCTCACGTTGCCGTGGATCCGTCTGCTCGTCCTGCTGCTCGTCGGCTCCGTGCTGGGCATCGTGGCCTCCGCGTTGCCCGCTCGCCGTGCCGGTCGCCTCGACGTCCTCCGGGCGATCGCCGAGGAGTGACGCCCGACGAGATCCACCGATATGGGTCAGCCGGCCCAGAACCGCCGGGTGCTCCCATGGGGATCGTCGACCAGCGAGATGTCGTCGTCGAACAGGACGACAGGACGGGTCGCGCAGTCGGTGGGGAGGCTCGGCCAGGTGCCGATGCCGTGGACCAGCGGCGCGCCGCTGCTCGCGAAGCTCACCCACGCGTCGTGCATGGCCGACGCCAACTCCGGCGGTGCCTCCGGGCCGATGAGGATGTGGAGACGGTGATCGGTCACGAGCTCGAATACGAAAGGGATCTCGACGGCGTGCGCGGCGCCGATCATCCCGCCCCACGCGGGGCTCTTCCAGTCGAAGCGGTACTGGTGGACCGGGGCGTGGGCGACCTGGGCGTCGGCCAGTCGGACCGTGGGGATGCGGAACACCAGATCGGTCAGCACGGCGCTGTTGACCTCGGCGGGCGACAGGTCGCCGAGCTCGGCCCCGTACGCGGCGAGCGCGGCATCGACGTCGTTCGTCACGAGCTCGAGGCGCTGTCGGAGAGCGTCGTCGTCGGAGGGCGACGGTGTCATCAGGGCGAACAGCTTCCACTCCTCCAGGTTGGTGCCGACGAGCAACGGGACCCCTGCGGCTGACCCGGCGGCGATCGCCGCGAGCGGATCTGCCGGTAGCACCACGCCGTCGGTGACCGGGGTGAACGGCAGGACGGCGGCGGTCGTCCCGGTCCTGCGCATGACCGACTCCGGATCGGCCAGCCGCTCGGCCGTCAACCTTCCGTGCGCTGTGAGGAGCTCCTCGACCGGCAGGTCGCGCAGCTCGGCCACGCTGCTCACGCCGGCGGCGGCCATGAACTCGGCGGTGTCGGCAGCCGCGACCGCCGGTGGCTTGGTGAGCAGCGCTCCTGACTGGAGGATCGCCTTGTGGAACAGGCCGCTCGCGTCGGCCGCCGCCAGCAGCAGCGAGATGCAGATGGACCCCGCCGATTCGCCGAAGACGGTCACGTTTTCGGGGTCACCGCCGAACTCGGAGATGTTGTGGCGAACCCAGTCGAGTGCTGCGACCTGGTCGAGCAGGCCGACGTTGCCCGAGCCGGCCTCCGCCGGATCGAGCGAGGACAGGTCGAGGAAGCCCAGTGATCCGAGCCGGTAGTTGATGCTCACGTACACGACGCCGTCGGCGGCGAAGCCGGTTCCGTCGTACATCGGCGACGAGCCGGAGCCCATCTCGAACGCCCCTCCGTGGATCCACACCATCACCGGCAGCGGACGGTCGGCGCGCCACGGTGTCGTGGTCCACACGTTGAGGTGCAGGCAGTCCTCGTCCCACCGCTCCGCCTCGCCGCCGTACACAGCGTCCATCATCGAGGGGTTCTGCGGGGACATCGCACCGAACGCCGTGGCATCGCGGGTGCCCTCCCACGGTGCGGGCGGCTCCGGTGGCCGGAACCTGAGGTCGCCGACGGGGGCGGCACCGAACGGGATGCCGGCGAAGCGGGCGACGCCGTCGCGCCACTCGCCTCGCAGCGCGCCGTAGGCCGTGCCGACGGTGACGTGGTCGCCGTCCGCCGGGCGGCCGGATGCGGCGATGGGAACCTCGTTCGACTGCTCTGGCATGAGGAACATCTAGCACCGTCCCGCTCGTTCGTGCCTCCGGCCGGCTCCGTTCGGTGCTCCGGCTCAGCATCGGGAGCTGTGCGAGCAGCACGGCGGCCGTACGGGGGTTGCCTTCTCTAGTTACTCGGTATATACATACCGAGTAACTAGACCGACTGCATGGACGAAGGGGAGGTGAGGGTCATGTCGGTGCGCAACGGGCTGCTGGCCCTCCTGACCACAGGCGGCCGGCACGGCTACGAGCTCAAGAAGGAGCTCGAGGAGCGGACCGGCTCGCTGTGGGAGCTCAACGTCGGGCAGGTGTACACCACGCTGGCGAGGCTGGAGCGCGACGGGCTGGTGGTCGAGGTCGACGCCGGAGGACTGGAACGGCCGGGGACAGGCGCCCAGGACCAACGGCAGTACTCGCTCACCGACGCCGGACGGCGCGAGGTCCACGACTGGTTCGCGTCGCCTCGGCTCCGAACCGCTCCGGACCGCGACGAGCTGGTCATCAAGCTCACGATCGCCGCGTCGCTCGACCGAGCGGATGCGCATGGCCCCGATCGCGTCGATCTCGACGAGGTGATCGATGCGCAGCGCGTCGCCACCACCGAGGAACTGCAGACCTACACCCGTCTCAAGGCCCAGGTCGACGGTGACGACGTCGCCCGACTGTTCGCTCTCGACGCGGTGATCGCCCAGATCGACGGCGAGCTGCGGTGGCTCGACGCCTGTCAGCAACGTCACGACGCGCTCCGGCCGTCATCACGAGGAGTGCGGGCCAAGCCGCGAGGACCTGCGATGTCGAGCAGACGGCGCAGCACACCGACGACGCGAGGGAAGGAGAGACGGTGACCGAGGTGATCGATCCGATCGACGACGGCCGCGACGTCGCCGGCGGGACCGACAGCGATGCCGTGGTGGAGCAGCGCAGCGTGCTGCGGCTCGTCGACGTGGCCCAGTCGGTGCCCGACGGCCGTGAGCGCCGTGTCGTGCTCGACGGTGTGGACCTGGAGGTGGCGGCAGGGGAGCTGGTGGTCCTGATGGGCCCGTCGGGGTCCGGCAAGACCACGCTGCTGCGCATCGCTGCGGGCATCGACCGTCCCGAGCGCGGGATGCCCGTCGTCGACGGCGAGCACATGTGGGTGCTGACGGCAACGCAGCTGGCCGAGCTGCGACGGCGCAGCATCGGCTACGTGGAGCAGCGCTGGAACCTGCTCGACTCGCTCACGCTGGTGGAGAACGTGGCGCTGCCGCTGGAGCTCGACGGCGTGCGCACGCGCGACGCCATGCGTGACGCGATGGCGGCGTTGGAGGACGTCGGGATCGTCGAGATGGCACGGCAGTTCCCCTCGTCGCTGTCGGGGGGCGAGCAGCAGCGTGTCGCCATCGCCCGGGCGTTGGTCGGCACCCGTCACCTGCTGGTCGCCGACGAGCCCACCGGTGCGCTCGATGCCCTCACCGCCGAGTCGATCATGCGACTCATCCGTCACCGCTGCGATCACGACGGCACCGCAGCGCTGCTCGCCACCCACGACCCAGCCGTCGCCGGATGGGCGGATCGGGTCGTGTACCTGCGCGACGGCGTCCTGTCGGACCGCGTCGCCAGGGCCGGTCGGTGAACGGGTGGAGATGAGGGGACGACGATGAACACGCTGCACATGTCGGCCAACAGGGTGCTGTTGCGGCGAGCCCGGCGGCTCGCATGGCGATCGCCGGGTCGCACGCTGTGGACCGGTCTCCTGGTGGCGGTGGCGGTGGCCGTCGGGGTGGAGCTGATGGCCGTCAGCTGGGGTCACCACGCCCGGACGGGCTCGACGGAGCGGGCGTTCGGCGCTGCGGACGCGCTGTACATCGCGAGCGGGGTCCGTCCCTCCGACGTCGAGGCCGCGACCGCCTCGGTGCGCGCCGCGGCGCCGGGTTCACCAGCGGTGCTGGAGCAGGAGACGGCACCGGAGCTGCGGATCCCGTCGACGGCGAGCGGCACCGCCCAGGGTGGGCCGGTCTGGGCCAGCGCGCGCATGGCGGACTGGACCGACCCGTTGTTGGGCGGCGTGATCGACCTCGTCGACGGCCGTCTCCCCGGCCCGGGTGAGGTCGTGATCACGCCGATGCTCGCTCAGCAGACGGGGTTGGCCAGCGGGGACCGCCTGACGCTGGCGGGGTCGACCGGATCGTTCGACGTCGTCGGCATCGCGACCGTCGGCAACTGGGACGACCTCAGCTTCGCGGCGGTGCCGGGAGCGCTCGACGCTGTCATCGATCCCGGCGCCGGCCCGGCGGACAGCGGAACCGCCGCCATGAGCGACCTTCGCTACTACGTCGGTCGGCCCGAGGCCGGCACGAGAGGTCAGATGGCGACGGTCGATCCTGCGTCGGCAGGCTCCGCAGTCGAGGGCCCGATCTACCGTGATGCCCCTGCGGCGGGACTGCCCGCCGCGCTCCCGACCCCCGTCACCAGGATCGGCGTCGGCGCCTCGACCGTCCCGGCCGGACCGTTGGTCGGCCTCCTCGCCGCGGTGGTCGTGGCCGTCGGCGTGCTCGCCGGCGCGGCGTTCGGCATCGGTGCGTCACGGCGCATGAGGGCCACCGGCCTGCTGTCCGCCAACGGTGCCGATCGTGCGCAGCTGTCGATGGCCGCAGCGGCCGAGGCGCTGGTCGTCGCAGCGCCCGCCGCTGCCGTCGGAGTGGTCGCCGCCTGGGTGGTCCGGCCGTTGTGGGTCGGTCTGCGACTGCCGGGATGGACCTCGACGGTCGATGCAGCCCTGCCGTGGCCGCTGGTCGCGGTCGCCCTGCTCACCGCCGTCGTCGCCGCGGCAGGTGGTGCGGTCATGTTCAGCCGGCCGGTCCGCCGGCTGTCGAGCTCCGCGCTGCTCGACGGCCGGACCGGTGGCGCCCCCAGCACCGGAGACGGTGCCGGCTCGAACCGGATCGGCTGGTTGGGGTGGCTGGGCCTGGCGATGTTCGCCTGGATCTCGTTGTACGCGCTCGTCGCGTTCGCCGGTGTCGTGATCGCCAGTCGCACGTTCGTGGGCGTGGCGGCCTCGGCCGCGATGATCGTGCTCTGGCTGGTGTGCGCGATCGCAGCGCTGCGCATCGTCCGGCTCTTCCTGGGTCGCGACCCGGTGGGTCGCCTGGTCGATCGGGACCTGCGCCGACGCCGCGTCGGATCCACCGCGACGGTGCTCGTGGTGGCGACGTGGGTGTTCGTCGCCGTCGGTGCCACCGCGACCGACTGGTTCCGCACGGGTCCCGTCGCCCAGAGCTCCGTCGCGGACGAAACCACGTCGAGCGCCGACCCGGCGTCGGACCCCGGGCCGGTGTCGACCACCGTCGCCGGCGCCCCGGTGACCGCCCCGGTTCCCGCCGCCTCCGGCACCGTGCTGCTCTCCCCGTCCGACGCGCCGACCGGGGCGTCGGGCATCGCGGGCTGGAACACCTCGGGCTGGATCATCGCCGGAGCGGAGCAGGTCGAGCAGCCGGAGCTGCCCACGACCGGCCCGGGCGTGAGCGCACGGACCGTGGCGGAGCTGGCTGACCAAGGGCTCACGACGCGACCGGCGACCGTCGGCCGCTGGACGGGCACCTGCACGGTGTGCCCCGACGGGTTCGTCCCCACCGTCCTCGTCCTGGACTCCGCTCAGGGGGTCGGGCTGCCGCAGTCGACCGTCGAGCTTCTGGAATCCGGCGCCGCGGTCACGTCGTACACGATGGACGGCGTCGAGTCCCAGACCGTCGCCGGTGTGCCGGTGCGGGTGGGCGACGTGCCGGTCAACGCGTCGGCGATCGTCCTCGCCTCGGCGGTGCGTGACGGAGCGCAGCTCACCGACACCAGCCCGGCCCTCGTCGGCGACGCGTCCGGTCTCGACGCGTCCGAGTCCGCTGCGGTCAACCGCATCGCCGCCGACGCGGGGCTGAGCGTCGACTCCCGGTCGGCGATCCTCAACGGCAGCACGTACATGACCGAAGGGGGCGCCGTGGCCGCCGCCCCATCGGACTGGGTGGTCTGGCCGTGGCTCGCGATCCTGGTCCTGGTGACCCTCGTGGCGACGGCCGCGCATCGTCGGGAGCACACCGAGGCCGCTCGGGTGCTGTCGGTGCTCGGTGCCGGGCCCCGTGCCGGCCGTCGGCTGTCGTCGCTGACCGCAGGATCGCTGGCCGGCGTGGGGGTGGCGCTCGGCCTCACAGCGTCGTTCGTGGTGCTCGCCGTCGCCGCGGTTCGCCACGCGACGAGCGCGTTCGCCGG
>Ga0209477_1000450_pt1 | contig 25407 bp, 22 predicted proteins | sample KloWWTupernatant_FD_187180 | JGI IMG/M metagenome (GOLD analysis project Ga0209477, IMG submission 187180) | Active sludge microbial communities from Klosterneuburg, Austria, studying microevolution and ecology of nitrifiers - Klosterneuburg... | ecosystem: Engineered > WWTP > Aerobic digester >... | reverse complement strand
CGCAACTCGAAGAGGCCGCGGCCTCCCTGGGAGCGGGTAAACTCCGCACGCTGGTGCGCGTAACTCTTCCGAGAGTGCGGCCGGCCCTTGCCGCCGGAGCGAGCCTCGCGTTTCTCGCCGCCTTCGGCGACTTCGTGGTCTCGATCGTTCTCTACACCTATGAAACCCGCCCGATCTCGATCGAGATCCTCTCCAATCTCCGTTTGCAGGAGACCGGTGTCGCGGCGGTCTACGGAGTTCTCTTGACGGCGCTTTCCGCCGCCGCGTTCCTGCTCTGGGGCCGCGAGAAAGAAGCGCGCTGAATGGCTCCCGATCGGGTTTCGCTGGCCCGCCTCTGGGCGCTCATGGCGACGGTCTTCGTCGACATGATGGGCTTCCTGATGGTGATGCCGGTGCTGCCGTTCTACGCCGACCGGCTGGGTGCTTCGCCCCTGCTCATCGGTCTGATGGTGTCGGTGTTCGCTCTCGCCCAGCTGCTCATGGCGCCGTACCTGGGAAAGATCTCGGACCGCAAAGGACGCCGGCCGACACTGATGTTCGGCATCAGCATCGCGGCGGTGGCCTTCTTGCTCCTCGCTCTCGCCTGCTCGGAGTGGGCGATGGCGCGCATCTCTCCAGGCTGGCTCATCGCGCTCATCTTCATCTCGCGCTTCGTCGCCGGCGCCGGCGGCGCCACGACCGGGGTCGTGCAGGCCTACGTCGGAGACGCCATCGTGCCCGAAGAGCGCGCCAAGGCGCTCGGTTGGATCAGCGCCGCCACCAACGCGGGCGTGATGATCGGGCCGGCGCTGGGTTCGCTCGCCGCCTTCGGAGGGCCCGCCGTCCCCGGACTGATTGCGACGGCCCTCTGCCTGCTGAACCTCCTTTTCGTCAAGCGTTGGCTGCCCGAGTCGTCGAGCGCCGAGGCGCGCGCCGAGGCGAAGCAGGAACGGCGCGAGTCGCTCGGCAGTCGCATGTTGACGGTCTTCCAGCATCCAGGTCGCCCGGTCGCGCGGCTGATCTGGATCTACGCCATCGGCATGATGGCCTTCATGGGGATGAACGCTGTCCTGGCGCTCTTCCTTCAGGAGCGATTCGGCATCACCGAGAAGTCGTTCGGCCTCTTCTATGTCTTCGTCGGCGCGATCTCGCTGGTGATGCGGAGCGTCCTGCTCGGGCCCGCGGTGCGCCGATTCGGTGAGAAGGGTGTGATGCGGATCGGATTGCTGTCGCTGGCCGCCGGCTATGCGCTGCAGTCGCTCGCGCCGACGGTGCTTACCTTCGGTGCCGCGATCATGCTGATTCCCATCGGCACTGCGCTGCTCTTTCCCGCAGCTTCGTCGCTGGTGTCGCGTTTCGCGATGCGACACGAGCTCGGCGCCACAATGGGCGTGCAGCAGGCCTACGGAGGAGTCGCCCGGCTCGTGGGCCCGATCTGGGCCGGCTATGCGTTCCAGCGTTTCGGTCCCGGAGCGCCGTTCTGGATCTCCTCCGGTCTGGCAGTGGCGACGCTCGTCTTTGCGAACGGCCTCACCGCCGACACGCCGGAGCGCGGTGCGTCGCCGAAGGTGCCGGATGCGGCAGAGCCCGAGGCCGCCGCCGACAGCGGCGCCTGAGCCGCAACAGCGCACACTGCCAAGGTCTCTACGCAGCGGCCTCGACGGCGGATGAGTCGCCTCCGAAGCCATCCGCGCCCCTGCTGCGGGCGTAGTTCCTTTCGATCGGTCGCTTTCGCGATCGCTATCGCCAACTCGAAAGGAAAATGTCCATGAAGAACACGCACAAGCAGTTCATCGCCGGGCTCGGTTTCGCAGCTCTCGCCACCGCCGCCTTCGCCGCGAATCCGGTCGTCGGTGGCAAGGAGATGCTCCCCAACAAGGACATCATCGACAACGCCGTCAACTCGGCCGACCACACCACGCTCGTCGCGGCGGTGAAGGCAGCCGACCTCGTCACCACCCTCAAGGGCGCCGGTCCGTTCACCGTCTTCGCGCCGACCAACGCGGCGTTCGCGAAGCTCCCGGCCGGCACGGTCGAGAACCTCCTCAAGCCCGAGAACAAGGCGACGCTGTCGAAGATCCTCACCTACCACGTCGTCGCGGGGAAGGTCGCAGCGGCCGACCTGGTGAAGATGATCCAGGACGGCAAGGGCAAGGCGACGGTGAAGACAGTCTCCGGCGGCACCCTCACCGCGATGACCAAGGGCGGCATCGTCATGCTGCAGGACGAGAAGGGCGGCATCGCCACCGTGACCATCGCCGACGTGAATCAGTCGAACGGCGTCATCCACGTCGTCGACGCGGTGCTGCTGCCGAACTGAACGGCGCGCGGACCACGCAAGAGCGCAGGTCGAAGGGGCAGCCGCCACCGCGGTTGCCCCTTTTCCTTTGCCCGAAAAAGACAAAAGGCCGGGCGTGAGCCCGACCCTCTGGAAGAGTTCGATGGTTGCGGGGGCAGGATTTGAACCTGCGACCTTTGGGTTATGAGCCCAACGAGCTACCTGGCTGCTCCACCCCGCGTCAAAGCCCGATGTCGTCCACCGGGGTCGTTAAGGATGCCACAGCGGTGCCTGTCAGGTCAAACCGTTCTGGCGCCGCTCTTTGCGGCTTCCACGTTCTCGCGGCCCTGCAAGGTCCCCCGCCCGGCGCTCCTTGCCCCTCCGGCGCCGCGCGGACGAGCTCCTGGCAGTCATCGGTCGGTCCTCTTCGGAGTCGGTTTGCGGACGGTCGGTTGCAGCTCGCGCAGGGCGTCCTTGCCGACCCAGCGCGCTGCGGGGTCCTCCGCCGCGGCGAGGCGGAGGGCGACGGCGAGCGCGGCGCGACGCAGCGCCGGATTGCGCTTGCCGGTCGCCCGCAGCGCCATGTTCACCGCCTTCTGGACGTAGGGCCGTTCGTCCGCAGCCGCGGCCTCGATGAGCTCGAGGCCGTGCAGGAATTGCGCGTCGGAGGCATCGCGGTCGTGGCGGGTGAGCCCCCAGAGGAGGGCGAAGGCGGCGCGGCGCACGTACTCCTCGTTGCGCCCGCTCCACGCCTCGACCCGCGCCCAGGCGTGCGGCGTGCGATCGAAGAGGACGAAGCAGACGGTGTCGCAGATCCCCCAGTTGTCGAAGTCGCGCGCCCAGCGGTCCATCTGCGCGACGGTGACGCGCTCGGGTTCGTCGACATAGGCGGCGAGCATGCGCGCTTCGAAGATGCCGGTCTGCCAGAGCTCGGCGGCGAGAGCGTGATGATGGCCGAGGAGCTTGGCGACGCTCTGGATCTCGCCCACCGCGACGCCCAGCGCCCCGGTGGCCGGCAGGCCGTAGCGCGCCATGCCGGCGAGCGTCGCCGCGGTGGCGCGTGCCTCGAGCGCGGCCAGTGCCGACGGCAGATCGGCGGCAAGCGACGCGGGGGCTGCCCGAGGCGGCTTGGTGGCCTGGCGGTGGGGCCGTCGCACGGGAGATCGGCGCGGCATCGCTCAGGCCTCGGTGAGCGTCGGCAGGAGGCGCTCGCGGTCGCTCGGAGTCGTGATCACGAGTTTGCCGACATGTTTCATCGTTCCTCCTCCTTGCTTGCGCTGCGTTTGCGCCTGCGATCGCGATCCTTCAGTTCTTCGAGGAGGCTGTCCAGCTGCAGGAAGGAGGCCTCCCAATACTCCCGGTAGCGCTCCAGTCAGGCAGTGGCTTCCGCCAGAGGCCTCGCCGCTGGCGAGCCGGGCGAGGATCGCCCGGCGGGTCGGATCGGCGAGCGCCGCGAAGGTCGCATCGAAGTGATCGGAGGGGATGTTCCCATGACCTTCCAGTTGCATGACCATAAGGTTGTTGTAATTCGAGCCCCGGGGTCAAGACTTCTTTGGCGTCGGCAGCGGTATCCTGCGCCGGCGCCATGTCACAGGGAATCGTTCTGCCCCTCTGGTTGGTCGTGCTCCTCGCCGGGCTCGCCCTGCTCGCGGTCGTCGCGCTCGTCGTGCGGGCGGCGCGCTGGGCGCTGCGCCGCCGCGGCGAGCGCGTGATGAAAGAAGTCAACCGCCGCTTCCGGATCCAGATCCATCCGTTCAAGCTCACTCGGCATCAGGCGCTGGTCGACCGGCTGCTGCTCGACGCCCGGGTCCTCGAGGCGGCCGAGACCCACGCCCGAGAGCAGGGACTGCGCTCGGAGGACGTGCTCGAGCGCGTGCGCCGCTACGCCGAGGAGATCGTGCCGGCGTTCAACGCCTACATCTACTTCCGTTGGGGTTACCGCATCGCGCGCGCGGCGGCGCGCTCGCTCTACCGCGTCCGACTAGGGAGCGTCGACGAAGCAGCAATCGCCGGGATCGACCCCAAGGCGACGGTCGTCCTAGTGATGAATCACCGCAGCAATATGGACTACCTGCTGGTCTCCCATATGGTGGCCGACCGCACTGCGCTCTCCTACGCGGTTGGGGAGTGGGCGCGAATCTGGCCGCTCGAGACGCTGGTGCGGTGGATGGGGGCGTTCTTCGTCCGCCGCAACTCGGGCGATCCGCTTTATCGCCGGGTGCTCGAGCGCTACATCGCGATCTCGAGCGCCGAGGGTGTGACGCAGGCGGTCTTTCCCGAGGGCGGTCTGTCGCGCGACGGGCGCCTGCAGCCGCCGAAGCTCGGTTTGCTCGATTACCTGGCACGCGGCTTCGACCGGCGCGGCGAGCGCGACCTCGTCTTCGTCCCGGTCGGCATCAATTACGACCGCACGCTCGAGGACCGGACGCTGCTGCTCGACGCGCCGCCCGCCTCGCCCGCCTCGTCCTCCCCTTTCGCCGCCGCCCGCCCGCAAGACCGGGCGAAGCCGCGGCGAGCGCCTCGCGCGGTGCTCACGACGATCGGCTTCCTGGCCCACAACCTGCGGCTGATGGTCTTCCAGCAATGGCACCGCTTCGGGTACGCCTGCGTCAACTTCGGCGAACCGCTCTCGCTGCGTGCCTGGAGCGCGGCGCGCGACCTCGACCTGGCAAGTCTGCCGCGCGAGGCCCGTTTCGCCGCCGTCCAGGCTCTGGCGGACGAGCTGATGCTGCGCATCGGCGCCGTCGTACCCGTTCTGCCGGTGGCCCTGGTGGCGACGGTCTTCGTCCGCGGGCCGCAGCGGGCGCTCTCGCTGCTCGAGGTCAAGAGCGCCGTGCTGGCGCTCTGGCGACAGCTCGAGTCTTCCGGCGCCCGGCTCTACGTGCCGCGGCAGGACCAGGACTATGCCGTCGAAGTGGGGCTCCGCATGCTTACCCTCCGGCGCCTCGTGGTCGAGCGTGACGGCCTCCTGCTGCCGACGTCTGGCGACCTCCCGGTGCTCGCCTACTACGCCAACTCAGTCGCCCACCTGGTGGCGTCGGCAGAAACCAGGCCGCCGGCCGTAGCGCCCGCGACACCCCTGGAGTAACTTCCGCCAGGCTTTGTGCGTATCTCCCCGATATGCACTCGATGCACGCCACGCGCTCCCTGCGCTCTCGGGCTGGACTCTGCGGCTGGCTACTCGCTTTTGTTCTGCCGACAGCGCACCTGGCGGGCTCGGCGGCCCACGCCGCGATGGGCCCGGAGATCCGCATCACGCGCACGGCGACGCCGGTCGTCGTCGACGGCGACCTCTCCGATCCGATCTGGCAGACGGCGGAGCCGATCACCGACTGGCTGGAGACCAACCCCGGCGACAACATCGCACCGAAGGTGCGCAGCGTCGCCTGGCTCGCCTATGACGACGACTTCTTCTACGCCGCGTTCGAGTTCGACGAGCCCGATCCGAAGGCGATCCGCGCGCCGTTGGGCGACCGCGACAACGTGCGCTCCTACACCGACTACGGCGGCGTGATCGTCGACTCGCAGAACGACGGCCACACGGCGCAGATGTTCCTCGCCAACGCCCGCGGCATCCAGTACGACGCCCTGACCAACGACGCCTCCGGCGAAGACAACGCCCCCGACTACTTCTGGGACAGCGCGGCGAAGATCACCGCCACCGGCTGGGTGCTCGAGATCCGCATTCCGTTCTCGTCGCTGCGCTACACCGAGCCCGACCCGGCGCAGTGGGGGATCCTGCTCTATCGCAACCGGCCGCGCGACTTCCGCTACCAGATGTTCACCTCGCGCCTGCCGCGCGACTCCAACTGCTTCATCTGCAACGCGCGGCCGCTGGTTGGCCTCGCTGGCCTCTCGGCCGGTTCGCACTACGTCGTTGCTCCATATGTTTCGGCCAACCAGTCGGCGACGCCGAGCAACGGTCTCGGCAGCCCCCTGGCCTGGAACAGCTCGGAGTTCGACGGCGGCGTCGACGCCAAGTGGATCCCCAATCCGTCGACCGTCATCGACGCGACGGTGAACCCCGACTTCTCGCAGATCGAATCGGACGCTGGCCAGATCTCGGCCAACGAGCGATTCGCGCTCTTCTTTCCGGAGAAGCGGCCCTTCTTCCTCGAGGGCGTGAACCTCCTCGCGACACCGATCCAGGCGGTCTACACGCGGACGTTCACCGCGCCGTCCTTCGGCCTGCGAGCCACGGGTGGCACCGCATCGACCAAGTACACCGCGCTCGTCGGGCAGGACGACGGCGGCGGCTCGGTCATCCTGCCGGGCCCCGAGGGCTCCGGCTTCGCCGACCAGGACTTCGAGTCGCTGATCTCGGTGGCGCGCGTGCGCCACGACTTCTCGAAGGCCTTCGTCAGCTTTCTCTACACCGGGCGCGACAACGAGGGGAGCGCCGGCGGCGGCTCGAACCGGGTTGCGGGCCCCGACTTCGAGTGGCGTCCGACGCCGCAGGACACCATCACCGGCCAGTTTCTCTACTCCTGGACCGAGACCCCCGAGCGCCCCGACCTCGCCGCCGAGTGGGACGGACGCAAGCTCTCCGGCCACGCTGCAAAGCTCTGGGCCAACCACGCCACCGAGACCTGGGACCTCTTCGGTCAGTACGAGGACTTCTCGGACGACTTCCGCGCCGACAACGGCTTCGTGCCGCAGGTGGGCTACCGCATGCTCTACGTCGAGTCCGGCCGCACCTGGCATCCGGTGGACAAGAAGGTCTCGCGCTTGCGCCTGTTCACCGTCGCCGATCGCGCCGAGACCCAGAGCGGGGAGCTGCTGTCGCAGGAGATCGTGCCGGGCTTCGGCCTCGACGCCACCTGGAACTCCTTCGTGCGCTTCGAATTCGCCTTCGACGAAGTGGTGAACCAGGGGGAGCAGTTCGAACGCTTCCAGTTCCGGCCGCGCTTCGAGATCCGGCCCGGGAAGATCGTGCAGCAGGTGACACTTCAGGCGGTCTACGGCGACGATGTGGACTTCGCCAACAACCGCCCGGCCGAGGGCTGGCGCGCGACGCTGACCGCTGATCTGCAGCCGACCAACCATCTTGCCCTCGGCCTCTCGGCAGCGCGACGGACCCTCGACGTCGAAGCCCACGGACTCGCGGGCACCCTCTTCACCGCCGACCTCGCGCGGCTGCGCGCGGTGTATACCTTCAACGCCAAGAGCTGGCTACGCCTGATCGCCGAGTACCAGACGATCGACCGTGACCCGGCGCTCTACGACTTCGACGTCCGCCCGACGAGCGGCGACTTCGGCGGCTCGGCGGTCTTCGCCTACAAGCTCAATTGGCAGACCGTCCTGTTCCTCGGCGTCGGCGACGAGCGCACCCAGGACCCCAACGGCGATCTCCAGGCGCTCGGCCGCGAGGCCTTCTTCAAGATCTCCTACGCCTTCCAGCACTAGCGTCCTGAGCCCCACACAGGCCTCGGCCGGCTTGCCAGCAAGTGCCGGGTATACTGCCGCTCGCAAGGGTCCGGCGGGCCAGTTCCGTCGGAGGAAGCCAGGATGGTCGGGCCGCCATCTGAGCAGCAAGCTCTGGCGATCCGCACGCCCGACCCGCCCGGGTCGAGCGCACTTTTGTCTCGTCGGAGTTTCCATCGCCCGGTCGGAACACGTGCGAAAGGAGCCGAGATTGCGAAACGACTTGCGAGTGGCAGCGCTGCAGTACTTCATCCGGCCGGTGGTGAGCTTCCAGCAGTTCGCCGATCAGGTCTCGGGTCTGGTCGCGACGGCGGCAGACTACAAGGCAGAGCTGGTGGTTTTTCCCGAGTACTTCACGGTGCAGCTGCTCACGCTGGGAGACCTGCGCAAGCCTATCCGCGAGCAGGTCCGCGATCTGGCGGGGCAGGATGCTGCCTTCCTGGAGCTCATGTCCGGCCTGGCGCGGAAGCACGGCGTCTACATCGTCGCCGGCTCGATCCCCGGGCGAGGCGAGGACGGCAGACTGCACAACGATTGCCATGTCTTCAACCGCACCGGCGAACGCAGTGTGCAAGGCAAACTGCACATGACGCGCTGGGAGGCCGAGGAGTGGCTCGTCGCCCCGCGCCGACGTCTGCGGGTTTTCGAAACCGACTTCGGCCGGATGGCGATCGCAATCTGTTACGACGTGGAGTTCCCGGAGATCGCGCGCGCGGCGGCGCGCCGCGGCTGCGACATCCTGGTGGTGCCCAGTTGCACGGACGATCGCCACGGCTTTCTGCGGGTGCGCTACTGCGCACAGGCGAGGGCGATCGAGAACCAGATGTACGTCGTCCACGCCTGCACGGTGGGATCGCTTCCGATGGTGCCGGCCGTCTCGCTCAACTACGGCCAAGCCTCGATTCTCACCCCTTCGGATTTCCGCTTCGCGCGTGACGGCATCCTGGCCGAGGGTCAGGTGAACTCCGAGATGATGGTCATCGGCGTGCTCGACCTCGAGACCCTGCGCCAGTCACGCGAAACGGGAACCGTCCTGCCGCTGCGCGATAGCCAGACGACCGCCGAAGTGCTCGCCGATCTCGACGAGGTGAATCTGTGACCTGGCCGGGCAGCAGCCCGGTTCGCGTGCGCCCGCTTCGGGACTCGGACTTCTCCGCCGTGATCGCGCTGTGCGAGAGGGTCTACCCCGAGTCGCGCCCCTGGACCGAGGAGCAGTTGGCGAGTCACGTCGCCGTCTTCCCGGAGGGGCAGCTGGTCGCCGAGGATGGCGCAACCGGGGGCCTTCTCGGCATGGCCTCTTCGCTGATCGTGCGTTGGGACGACTACGACTTTCACGCCGAATGGCGGGAGTGGACCGATCGCGGATTCTTCACCAACCACGACGCGGCGAATGGCCGCACGCTCTACGGCGCCGAGGTCATGGTCGACCCCGAGGTGCAACGCCGCGGCATCGGCAAGCGTCTCTACGCTGCACGCAGCGAGCTCGTGGTGCGGCTCGGCCTGCGCCGCATCCGGGCGGGCGCGCGCCTGCGCGGCTATCAGCACTGGGCGAACAGGCTCTCGCCCGAGGACTATGTCGGGCGGGTCGTGCGCGGCGAGATCCAGGATCCGACGCTCTCCTTCCAGCTACGCGAGGGCTTCGACGTGCTCGCGGTCGTGCACGGCTACCTGCGCAACGACCCGGAGAGCCAGGGCTACGCCGCCATCATCGAATGGCTCAACCCGCAGGTAGCGAGGCCAGAGGACGCACTCGGCCGCGATCCGAGATATCACCGCCCGGCTTCGGCCTGAATCGAGGATAAGCCGGCGCTGACGACGGCCGCGGTACGGTCCCCGACCCGGCTTGTGCGGCGCGAGGCGCACATCCGGAGAATGAGCGGTTCGCTGGCCCGCGCTAGCGATGCCCGCCTCCGACCCCATCGGGTGGCAGCTGAACGGTGAGGCGTCGCGTAGGATGCAGCCCAAAGCGCCGGCAGACGGCGCGCGTGTGTAGGCGCGGCGGCGCAGCTCGGAAAACCGGAGGGTTAGGATGCCATCAGGGATGCGTTGGGGCAGGTCCTTGCTTTGGATGCTCGGTCTTGCGCTCGTCCTGCCGGGCCTGGCGGCGGCGTTCACCAGCGCCGTGGCGCCGCAGCCGATCGAAGTGGCCGGTATCCCGCTCGAGTTCTTCCTCTTCGGCTTGACTCTCCTCGGCGTCGCGCTTTTCCACCACAAGACACTCGAAGTCGCGGTCACCGGCCTGTCGGTGATCACGCTCTACAAAATCTTCTTCACCGGCTTCAAAGAGGGCAGCGGACTCACCGGCTTCGTCTCGCACCTGGGGCATGAGTGGGTGGTGATCTTCAATCTCCTCGGCCTGCTGCTCGGCTTCGCGCTGCTGGCGCGGCACTTCGAGGAGAGCGAGATCCCGAAGGCGCTGCCGCGTTTCCTGCCCGACGACTGGAGGGGCGCTTTCGTCCTTCTGCTCCTGGTCTTCGTGCTGTCGTCGTTCCTCGACAACATCGCGGCGGCGCTCATCGGTGGCGCGATGGCGCACACCCTCTTCCGCGGCAAGGTTCACATCGGCTACGTTGCCGCGATCGTCGCGGCTTCGAACGCCGGCGGCTCGGGGAGCGTCGTCGGGGACACGACGACGACGATGATGTGGATCCATGGCGTGCCGCCCTCCGCCGTCCTCCATGCCTACGTCGCCGCCGGCCTGGCGCTCGTCGTCTGCGGCATCCCGGCGTCGTTCCAGCAGCACAAGTACTCACCGATTCTCAAGGACGCCGGCCCGGGCGTGCGCATCGACTGGACGCGGGTCGGAATCGTCGCCTTCATCCTGAGCGCGGCAGTGGCGACGAACGTCCTCATCAACGTCAAGTACGCCGAGCTCTCCGACAGCTTCCCGTTCATCGGCGTCGCGGTTTGCCTGGCGATCCTCGTCGCGGCGCCGATCCGCCAACCCGAATGGTCGCTCCTTCCAGGTGCGTTCAAAGGCGCGTTGTTTCTGCTGTCTCTGGTTCTTGCCGCCACCATGATGCCGGTCGAGAAACTCCCGGCGGCGGCCTGGCAGACGGCTTTCGGCCTCGGCTTCCTGTCGGCGGTCTTCGACAACATTCCGCTGACCGCCCTCGCCTTGGCACAGGGTGGCTACGACTGGGGCATGCTCGCCTACGCGGTGGGCTTCGGCGGCTCGATGATCTGGTTCGGCTCCTCGGCCGGTGTCGCCATCACGACGATGTACCCGGAAGCGCGGTCGGTCGGCTCCTGGCTCAAGAACGGCTGGCACGTCACCCTCGCTTACGTCCTCGGCTTTCTCCTGCTGCTCGCGACGCTCGGCTGGCAGCCGTACGGCGGGCACTGAGCGCGGCCGGAAGTTGCCGCCGCAGGGCTCGTTCGCTTGCTCGATCGGGCCCTTCGGGTTACCCTAGCGTCCGGCTATCTCTGACTCGGGATCGGGCTTCGGCCCGTCCCTTACGTCTTTCCTTGGGGAGTCACCCATGTTCCTGATTCAAGAAATCATCGCGCGCGAGGTCCTCGACTCGCGGGGCAATCCCACCGTTGAAGTCGACTGCGCGCTCGAAGGCGGAGCGGTCGGCACGGCCCAGGTACCCTCCGGAGCCTCGACCGGCAGCCGCGAGGCGCTCGAGCTGCGCGACGGCGGCACGCGCTATCAGGGCAAGGGTGTCGTCACCGCGGTCGACTTCATCTACGACGAGATCGCCCCCGAGCTCGAGGAGATGGACGCCCGCGACCAGGCGCTCGTCGACCGCACGATGATCGACCTCGACGGTACGCCGAACAAGGGCCGCCTCGGCGCCAACGCGATCCTCGGTGTCTCGCTCGCGGTCGCCAAGGCGGCGGCGGCGGAGGCCGGGCTGCCGCTCTACAGCTACCTCGGCGGTCCCGGGGCGACGGTGCTGCCGGTGCCGATGTTGAACGTCTTGAACGGCGGCGCGCACGCCGACAATTCGGTCGACATCCAGGAGTTCATGATCGTGCCGGTCGGCTTCACGCGTTTCAGCGAGGGCTTGAGGGCCGGCGTCGAGGTCTACCACACGCTGAAGAAGGTGCTGAAGGAGAAGGGTCTCGCCACCGCGGTGGGCGACGAGGGCGGCTTCGCGCCCAACCTCGGAAGCAATCGCGAAGCGCTCGACCTGCTGATGATCGCGATCGAGAAGGCCGGCTACAAGCCGGGCGTCGACATCGCCCTGGCGCTCGACGTCGCCGCCTCCGAGCTCGTCGAGGAGGGCGCGCCGGGCCGCTACGCGCTCGCCGGCGAAGGCAAGAAGGGCCTGACTTCCCAGGACCTGATCGCGCTCTACCGCGACTGGGTCGGCGCCTATCCGCTGGTGTCGATCGAGGACGGCCTTGCCGAGGGGGACTGGGAGGGCTGGAAGGAGCTGACCCGCACGCTCGGCTCGAAGGTGCAGCTGGTCGGTGACGACCTCTTCGTCACCAACCCGGAGATCCTCGCCCGGGGTATCGCCGAGGGGGCAGCCAACGCGATGCTGGTCAAGGTCAACCAGATCGGCACGCTCTCCGAGACGCTGACCGCGGTCGATCTCGCCAAGTCGCGAGGCTACGCCAACATCATCAGCCACCGCTCGGGCGAGACCGAAGACACCACGATCGCCGACCTCGCCGTGGCGACGCGTGCCGGCCAGATCAAGACCGGCGCGCCCTGCCGCAGCGACCGGGTGGCGAAGTACAACCGCCTGCTGCGCATCGAGGAGGAGCTGGACGAAGTGGCGAGCTATCCCGGCGCCGCCGCGTTCCCGCGTTTCCGCGCTTGACGGACGTCCCTCCGCTCGCTCCGCTGGCTCCGACAGACGAGCCGCGCCCGCATCCGCTGCGCTCCGTAGTGGTGGCGGTGGTGGTCTTTCTCGTGCTGCTCCTCGCCACCTTCGGCCTGAAGAGCTACCGCGATCTCGCCGCTGTGCGCGGACGCGAGCGAGTGCTCACCGCCGAGATCGCCGGCACCGAGGAGCGCATCGCGCTGCTCAAGCGCCGGATCGAAAGCCTGAAGAACGACCCGGTAACGCTCGACCGCGAGGCCCGCGCGAGCCTCGGCCTGGTGCGGCCGGAGGACGTCGTCATCGTGCTGCCGCCGCCGGCGGCTGCAGCTGCCGCGACGATCGCGCCGCCAGCGGTGGCCACAGCGCCCGCCGTTGCAGCCTCCGCGTCGCAATAGCTCCGACTCAGGCGCCGTTCGCCAGGCGCCGCTCGACCGCGGCAGCGACCTCTTCGACGCCGAGGCCGCGCATGCAGCCGTGATGAAGGAGTGGACAGCGCCGGCGGAAGCAGGGCGAGCACCAGAGATCGCGCGACAGGACGACGTGACCGGCTTCGGCCCCGCCCGCCGGGGCCGTGCGGCGGTGGTCGGTCGGCCCGAACAGGGCGACGCAAGGCACGCCCACCGCGGCCGCGAGATGCATCGGCCCGGAGTCGTTCGTCACCAGCAGGTCGAAATGCGACAGGACCGCCGCGAGGCCGGGGAGATCGAGGTCCGGCCCGAGCATGGGGTGGATCTTGCCGCTCTCCTCGTGCACCCGCACTCCGAGCCAGATCTCTTTCGGCCCGGCGAAGATGGCCTCGCGCACGCCCGGGATGCCGCGGCGCAGAGCGCGCGCGAGATCCGCCCAGTAGCGCATCGGCCAGCGTTTCGAGCCGCCCCACTCGGCGCCCGGAGAGAGGCCGACCAGCGGGCCCGCATCGTCGAGGAGGCGGGCGCGCTCGAGGCGCTCGCGCCCGCGCGCGATGAGCGCCGGGGCGAGGTCGAGACGGGGAATCCAGTCGTCCGGGGGCGCGACCGCCATCGCCGCCAGGAGCTCGCGATAGTCCTCGATCTGCGGCCGGATGACCCTGAAGCCGTCGCGCGGTCGCGCGACCGCCGGGGCGAGCAGCGGGCCGCGGAAGTCGGCGCGGTAGCCGAAGCGCCGAGGCACGCCGGCGCGCGACAACATCCAGGCGGCGCGAAAGGAGTTCGGCAGCAGGATTGCCTCGGCAAAGCCGGCACCGGCGATCTCCGCCACCGTCGCCTCGTCCCGCCGGTTGTCGATCGCCGCCACGACGCCGGGAAAGAGAGCCAGCAGGCCGTGCAGCGGGCGTTTGGCCAGCACGACGATCTCGCGCCCGCTGGCGGCGAGGGCGCGGAAGACCGGTTCGGCCATGACGCAGTCGCCGACCCAGTTGGGGGCGACGAGGAGCGTGCGCGGGGCGGCAGCAGGCGAGCTCATGCCTTGGGCCGCTTCCACCGGTCGTGCAGCCAGAGCCAGAGCTCCGGGCGCTCGCGGACGCGCTGCTCGAGAAGGTCGAGATAGCGCTGCGACAGGCTCACATCGTCGTCGGCCTCCTGCGGCAGCATCGGCGCGAGCGCCTCGACGCGGTAGCGTCCGCCGGGGAGCTCTTCGCCGAAAACCGGCACCACCGGGGCACCCGTGCGCCGCGAAAGGCGGGCGACGATCGGGCTGGTCAACGCCGGGCGGCCGAAGAACGGCACGTCGATGCCCTCTTCGGCGCGCACCCGTTGGTCGATGAGCAGCCCCAGCCGCCCGCCGCGCTCGAGCAGCCGGAACATCTCCCGCACCGCGCCGCGCTTGTCGAGCGCGACATTGCCGTAGCGCGTCCGCAGACGCTGGACGACGCGATCGAAGTGGGGATTGTCCGCCCGCCGGCCGACCGAGCTCATCGGCCCGACGGTGAGCGCGATGGCAGCGGGCACGACCTCCCAGTTGCCGAAGTGCGAGCCGAGGACGATCGTCCCCTTGCCGCCGCCCGCGAGATTGCCGAGCTCGGCGGCGCGGGCGAAATTCTCCCAGCCGACGAGCTCGAGCCGCGCGAGAAGCTCCGGGCCGGTAAACCGCAGGCTCGACAGGGCATCGCAGAATGAGGCCCCGAAGTGCCGGAAACAGTCGCGGGTGATCCGGGTGCGCTCCGCGCCGGCTAGCTCCGGGAAGGCGGCGGCGAGATTCTGGTCGGCAGTGCGCCGCCGGCGCCGGTCGAGCCGTCCGGCGAGCGCCCCGAGGGCGCCGCCGAGTGCGCGGCTGGCCGGGTGGGGCAGGGCGCGCACGGCGCCCTGGAAAAGGGCGAAGGCGCCGAACTCGACGGCGTGGCGGACGGGAGCGTTCTTCATCGCCCGGGGGTCAGCCTCTCGCCTCGGCGAGGCGACGGTCGAACCACTCCCAGAAGGTGGGCTCCGGCCGCGCCACGACCGGCAGCACCGCTGCCGCTGGCTTGATCCGTCCCTGCAGCTTGAGAGCGTCCTTCGCCGTGGTCAGCAGGGCCTCGGCGCGATGGCGGCGAAAGGCCCCCTCGATGCGGGCGATGCTCTCGTCGGGGTAGTCGTGGTGGTCGGGAAACGCGAGCCGTGCGGCGAGCTCGAGGCTCTGGCGCTCGGCGTCGCGGAAGAAGGCCTCCGGCCGCGCGATGCCGGCGAAGGCGACCACCCGCGTGCCGGCAGCGAGAGGGGCTCCGCCGGCGGCGCGTGCCGGGCCGCTGGCGCTGGCGCTGGCGAAACCGGGGCCGGTGAAACCGTGCGGCGCCAGCGCCTGCGCGAGCTCCCTGCCGGCCGTGGCCATCGCCATCGGCGCGGCGCCGGTGAGGATCACCGCGTCGGCGTGTCGCGCGGCGGAAAGCGGCTCGCGCAGCCGGCCGGCCGGGGCGAGGCGGGAGCCGGCGAACGGGTCGGCCGCCGGAAAGAGCAGCAGCTCGATGTCGCGCGCCAGGGAAACATGCGAGAAGCCGTCGTCGAGCAGGAAGAGGTCGGGCGAGTGCGCGAGCTCGCGCAGCAGGAGGCGCGCCGCCTCGACGCGGCGTTCGCCGACGGCGACGGCGACCCCGGGCAGGGACTGCGCGAGCAGATAAGGCTCGTCGCCGGCAGCCTGCCAGGAGATCCGCGGTCCGGCGCCGAGCGAGACGATCTGCGGACCGCGGCTCGACCGCCGATAGCCGCGCGAGACGATCGCCACCGCGAGGCCGCGCGCAGCGAGATCGGCGGCGATCGCGGCGGTGAACGGGGTCTTGCCGCCGCCGCCCCAGTGGAGGTTTCCCAGGCTGACCACCGGTACGGGCAGGCGCTCGGCGTGCGCCACCGCGCGCCGGCGCCGCCGGGCGAGCAGCGCGCCGTAGATCCGCTGCCAGGGCGAGCGCGCCGGAGCGCCGGCCGCGAGCGTCGTCATCAGCGCTCTTGCCCGTCGTGCCGCTGCTGCGTCCTTGCCGCCGCGACGAGCGGGGCGAGCAGGTCGATCGTCCGGTCGAGCGCGCCGGCATTCGCCGTGACGAGGGCGCGCCCGCGCTCGCCGATCGCCCGCGCAGTCTCCGGCTCGGCCAGCCAGGAGGCCCAGAGGCGCCCCAGAGCGTCGCCCGATGCGACCCGTCCCCAGGCGCGGTTGCGGTCGAACTCCTCGGCGATCTCGCGGAAGTTGGTCATCGACAGTCCGACCGCGACCGGCACACCGAAACGTGCGGCCTCGATCGGGTTGTGACCGCCGGTCGGGCGGAGCGTGCCGCCGATGAAGGCGGCGCTTGCCAGGCGGTAAGTCGCCGCGAGCTCGCCGATCGAATCGAGCAGAAAGACCGCCGGCCGTTCACGGTCCGTTCCGCTCCTGCGGACGAAGTCCGGATGCGCAGCGGCAAGGAGCTCGGCGACGGCGGCGAAGCGCTCCGGATGACGCGGCGCGACGACCAGCAGCGCGCGTTCGCCGGGCGTTCTTTCGCCCTCGGCGAGGCGGCGGAAGGCCGTCAGCACCTGCTCTTCTTCGCCGGCCATGGTCGAGCCCGCAAGGAGAATCGGCCGGCCGGCGGCCAACCTCTCGAGGCGCCGGGCGAGCGCGGGGAGCAGCGGCGGTTCCGGCGAGTCGAACTTGAGGTTGCCGGTAACCGTGACGCGGTCGGGGGCGACGCCCAGAGCGATCAGGCGCTCGGCATCGACCGCGGTCTGCACGCCGAAGCGTTCGATCGGGTCGAAGAACAGGGGTCGCGCCAGGCGGCGGAAGCGCCGCAGGCGGGGAAAGCTCCGGTCGCTCACCCTGCCGTTGACCACCGCGGTCGGCAGGCCGCGCCGGCGCACGGTGCGCAGCAGCAGGGGCCAGTAGTCGCCCTCGACCAGCACCAGCGCGGCGGGGGAGAAACGGCGAAAGAACCGGGCGATGGCGAAACCGAGCTCGAACGGCAGATAGGCCGCCTTCGCCCGATCGCCGAGCCGGCCTGCGATGGCTTCGGCCTGGCGCTGGCCGGTCGGCGTGATCGTCGTCAGCAGGAGGGGCAGATCGGCCGGCAGCCGCGCCGCGAGCGTCCCGGCGAGCACCGACTCGCCCACGGAGACGGCGTGGATCCACAGACCGGCCGGCCGGGGCGCTTCGGCCGGCGCCGGCCCGCCCCCGCCGAACCGCCCGCGCACGGTCGGCAGGTAGTGCCGACGGCGAGCCAGGAGCAGCCAGGGACCGGCGGCGAGCAGGGCCAGGGCGGCCAGAAATTGATAGATCCACCACATCGCGACCGGGGCAGTATAATCAAGCGCTTCAATGTTTTGCCCGAGCCTCCGGCGATTGCGGCAGCCTGTTGCGCCGCCTTGGACGGCGTGGCCACGCCGTCCGTAGAAACGAATTGGAACCGGTCATGCCAGAGTTGGTCTACTCCCAGAACCGCGAACGACTGAAGCTCGCCGAGCGCAGCGATCGGGAACTGCTCTGTCTGCTCCAGGCGGACGACGAGCTCGCGCTCGCCGAGCTCGTGGCACGGAAGACCCGGGCCCTGCTCCAGGTCACCGCGCGCATCGTGCGCGACGAAGAGGAGGCCCGGGACGTCGTGCAGGTCGCTTTCCTCAAGATCTGGGAGAGCCGGGCCAAGTACGACACGCGCTGGAGCCCCAATACCTGGATTTACCGCATTGCGACCAATCTGGCGATCGATCACTGGCGCTCGCGCCGCTCGCGCGACCAGGCGTCCGAGCCGGTGCGCTTCCATCTCCTGCGCGCCTCGGAGAGCCACCCTACCGGCGCCATGGCGGAGCTCAAGGAGGCCGAGGTCGAGCGCATCTTCATCGAGCTCGCCGCCGAGCTGACCGAGAAACAGCGCCTGATCTTCCTGCTCCGCGAAACCGAAGGTCTGGCCTCCGCCGAGGTGGCCGAGATCGCCGGCTGCGAAGAGTCGACCGTGCGCAACCATCTGTTCAACGCCCGCAAGATCCTGCGCCAGAAGCTCGTCGAGCGCTATCCCGAGTATGCGCGCCACGCTACCGCGGCGAAAGACTGCACCAGGGGGCTCGATCGATGACCTGTCCCGACTGGCGCACTCTCACCGCCGCCCGCGACGCCGATCCCGCGGCCGAGTCGCCGGCCTGGGAGGATGCACGCCGCCACGCCGCCCACTGCGGCCGCTGCCGGGAGGCGGCGCTCGCGGCCGACCCGTTGCTGCTGTTCGCGCGCCTGCCCGAGCGCCAGGTCTCCGCCGACGAAATCGGCGACATGCAGTCGTCGGTGGCCGCGCTGCTGCGCGCCAGCCGCGTCGGTCCCGTCGGCCCCTTCTCCAAAGGCCGCGACCGCAGCACGCTGACCTTGCGCCGCGCCTTCGGCCGGCTCGGCGTCTTCCGCGTGGCGGCGGCGCTCGGCGTCTGCTCGCTGCTGGCGCTCTCTGGCGCGCCGCGTTCCCGCCCGGTCGAAGCCGGAATGTTCGCCGCCGGCGGCGCTCGGGCGGTGCAAGGGGAGCGCGCCGAGGAGCTTCTGCCGCTCGGTTCCGTCGTCGAAGAGCTCGATCGCCCGGGGGCCCGCATCTACGAGCTGCCGCAAGCCGACATGGCGGTCGTGATGATCGTCGACGCGAGTCTGGATGTCTGAAACCCGTCCGCTGCCGCCAGCTCTGCGTGCCTGGATCTGTGCCGTGACGCTCGTTCTGGCGCCGGCCGGCTTCGCCATGGCTCAAACGTCTCAGACGTCCCAGACATCTCAGACGCCCCAGACAGCGCAGCCGGCGCCGACCCCGCCGACCACCAAACCGGCGCCCGCGGCGGCGACCGGGCCGGCGCCGACCGTGCCCCGCCTGCGTTCGCGACCGGCAGTTGCGCCGCCGGCCGCCGCGCCCGGTGAGGCCGGCGCGGTGCGCCTGATGGTCTTCAGCCTCGAGCGCCAGCCGGTCTTCGAGGCGCTCACCGTCGTCCGGCCGCTGCTCTCGGTGCAGGGGTCGGTCGAGCTCGATCCGAGCCACAACACGATCTCGGTGCGCGACAATCTCGCGGCGCTCTCTCGTGTGGCCACCGCCATCCGGGCCTTCGACCGCGAGAACCAGCCGGTCAAGATCGGGGTCTCGCTGATCCTCGCCCAGGTGGCGAAGATCTCGCCGGTTCGGCCGGACGTCGGCATCGAGCCGGACCTGCTCACCCGCCTGCGCCAGCTGATGCGCTTCAACACCTTTTCGCTGCTCGCGCACGGCGACATCACCAGCCGCGAAGGCGAGGCGGTGATCTACGAGATGGCGCAGGGCTATCGCCTGAGCTTCGAGCTCGGGACGGTCGGCAGCGACGGCAAGCGGATCCGGCTCGCCGACTTCCGCATGGTGCGCGCCCTGCCGGGCCAGTCGGAGAGCGAGCTCGTCCGCTCGGTGGTCAATCTCGGGCTCGACCAGCCGCTCATTCTCGGCCTGACCCGGGGCGAGGCCGCCGACCGCGCCCTGATGCTGGTGCTGCGCTTCCAGAACGCCGCGGTCCCGACGGCCACCACGGCGGAGCGGTAGGCCGTGGAGTTCCTTTGTCATCTCGGGACGCCCGAGGGGCGCGTGGTGCGCGAGACCCGGGCCGCCGCGAACGAGGCGGTGCTTCGCGCCGAGCTCGAGCGCCAGGGCTTGAGGATCTTCGCCATCGAGCGCCGCATGGGCCTCTCCTCGGCGACCGAGCTGTGGGCCCGCATGCGCGGGCAGCGCAAGATCCCCTACAAGACGCTGCTGGTCTTCAACCAGGAGCTCGCCGCCCTGCTCAAGGCCGGGCTGCCCCTCTTGCAAGCGCTCAACCTGATGCTGGAGCGCATGCGCGAGCCGAACTTCCGCGAGATCCTGATCCAGGTCCGCGACCGGGTGCGCAGCGGCGAGGAGCTCTCCGACGCCTTCGGCTCCTTCGGCGCGGTCTTTCCGCCGCTCTACGCCGCGACGCTCAAGGCGGGCGAGCGCACCGGCGAGCTCGAGCAGGTGCTGCGCCGGTTCATCCGCTATCTCAAGCTGGTCATCGAGGCGAGGAAGCGCGTGGTCTCGGCGCTGGTCTACCCGGCGGTGCTCGTCGGGCTGTCGATCGCCATGCTCTTCGTCATGGCGATCTTCGTCATGCCTCGCTTCACCGTCTTCTACGACTCGATGGACATGGAGCTGCCGCTGCTGACGCGGATCACGCTCGGCGTCTCGCTCTTCCTGCGCGACAACATCGTGTTCATCCTCGCTGGCGGCATCGCCACGGCGGTCGTCTTCCGGCGCTGGGCGCGCACCGAAGCGGGCGCCGCGCGGCTCGACCGCTGGCGGCTGCGCGTCCCGCTGCTCGGTCCGGTGCTGCACCTGTTCTCGCTCGGCGAGTATTGCCGCTCGCTCGCGACGCTGCTCGCCGGCGGCATGCCGCTGGTGCCCTCGATGGAGATCTCCGGGCGCGCGATCTCCAACCTTTACGTGCGCGCGAGGATCGCGCCCACGGTGCAGCAGGTGCGGGAAGGCAAGGCGCTGCACGAGGCGCTCGACGGCACCGGCATCGTCACCGATCTGGCGATCGACATGGTCAAGGTCGGTGAGGCGACGGGCTCGCTCGACGTTATGCTCACCAACATCGCCGACTTCTTCGACGAAGAGGTCGAGCTCAGGATGCAGCGCATCCTTTCGCTGGTCGAGCCGCTGATGCTGGTGATCATGGGCGGCCTGGTGGCGGCGCTGCTGGTTTCGGTCTACATGCCGATGTTCAACGCCATGGGAGGCATCAATTGAGCACCGTACCGCCGCCGCTGTCTCCGGGCGACAACCTCCTGGCAACCGACAGCGCCCTGCGCGCCGCCGACGAGCGTCGCGCCGTCGAAGCGCTCGCCGCGAGGCACGGTCTCGAGTTCGTCGATCTCGAGCACTTCCGGATCGACAACGACCTCTTCCACACCATTCCGTTCGAGCTCATGCTGCGCTACGGCTTCATTCCGCAGGTGCAGCTCGCCGGCCGGATCGCGCTGGTGATGAAGGATCCGAAGGACGTCGAACGGCTCGACGAGCTCGAGCTCCTGCTCGGCCAGCCGGTCGAGGTGCGGGTCGGGGTTCCGTCGGCGATCGAGGAGATCCTGCAGAAGTCCGAGTCGACCCAGCGCGTGCTCGAAGAGGCGACGGAGGACTTCCGCATCCAGCTCGTGCAGGAGGACGACCAGGGCGAGGAGATCCTGTCGATCGACAGCATCACCGCCGACTCGTCGCCGGTGATCAAGCTCGTCGACTCGACCGTGTTCAACGCCATTCAGCGCCGCGCCTCCGACATCCACATCGAGTCGCGCGACAACGAAGTGGTCATCAAGTACCGCATCGACGGCGTGCTCTACCAGGCGATGGAGCCGATCGACAAGCGCCATCACCAGACGATCATCAGCCGCATCAAGGTCATGTCCGAGCTCGACATCGCCGAGAAGCGCGTCCCCCAGGACGGTCGCTTCAAGCTGCGGCTCAAAGGGCGCACGATCGACTTCCGCGTCTCGATCATGCCCTCGGTGCACGGCGAGGACTGCGTCATCCGTATCCTCGACAAGGAGTCGATGTCGGCGGAATTCTCGAATCTCCGGCTCGACATCCTCGGCTTCGACGAAGACACCATGCGCAAGGTGCGCAAGTCGATCCGCGAGCCTTACGGCATGGTGCTGGTGACCGGCCCCACCGGCAGCGGCAAGACGACGACGCTCTATGCCTGCCTGTCGGAGATCCAGTCGCCGGAAGACAAGATCATCACCATCGAGGATCCGGTCGAGTACCAGTTGAAGGGCATCACCCAGATTCCGGTCAACGAGAAGAAGGGCCTGACCTTCTCGCGCGGCCTGCGGTCGATCCTGCGCCACGACCCCGACAAGGTGATGATCGGCGAGATCCGCGACGAGGACACCGCCTCGATCGCCATCCAGTCGGCTCTCACCGGCCATCTGGTCTTCACCACCGTGCACGCCAACAACGTGGTCGACGTTCTGGGCCGGTTTCTCAACATGAAGGTGGACCTCTACAATTTCGTTTCGGCGTTGAACTGCGTGCTCGCCCAGCGGCTGGTGCGGCGGATCTGCCCGCACTGCCGGCGCGAGGCCACGGTCTCGGCGCAGCTGCTCGAGGACTCGGGACTGTCGCCGGCGGTCTACGGCGACCACCCGTTCTTCGAGGGTGCGGGATGTCTGGAGTGCAACGGCACCGGCTTTCTCGGCCGCCTGGCGGTCTCGGAGTTGCTCGACCTCTCGGACCGTATCCGTGAGCTGATTCTGGAGAAGCGGCCCGGCTCGGAGATCAAGCGCGCGGCCAAAGAAGAGGGAATGCGGTTCCTGCGCGAATCGGCGCTCGAGAAGGCTCTGCAAGGACTGACGACGCTACGTGAGATCAATCGGTTTACCTTCGTGGATTGAACGAGTCCTGGGCCTCGCGCCCAGGCCGGTGCCGCCCTACGTCTTCGCGGTGCGGCGGCGTGAGCTGCGCTTCGCTGCCTTCTCGCGATCGGCAGCCGGCGGAGCTGCGCTCGAGCTTGCCGAGTTCCATTCCCTGCCGCTCGCCGAGGGGCTCTTCGGCAGCGGGCCGCTGGGCGTGCCGGTCGCCGACGGCGACGGCCTGGCCGCGAGCCTCCGCCTGTTGGTCGGCCGCAGCGCGAAGCCGGTGCGCGAGGCCTCCGTCGTGCTGCCCGACGCCTGGACGCGCTCCATGGTGCTCGAGCTCGGCGACCTGCCGGAGGAGCCGGCGGCGCGCCTCGAAGTGCTGCGCTTCCGCATCAAGCGGATGGTGCCCTATCGCGTCGAAGACCTGCGCATCGAGGCCGTGCCGATCGGCCAGGCGACCCCGGCGCTCGCCGGCGGAGCGGCGCCTGCGGCTTCCGCCGTCACCGCCACCCCTGGCACCCCTGGCACCCCTACCGACGCCGCGCACTGTCTCGTCACCCTCGCCAACGCCGCGGTCTGCTCGGCGATCGAGGACGGCTTCGCGCGTTGCGGCATCCGCCTGGGGCAGCTCTCCGGAGCGACGCTCGCGACGCTCCAGGCACTGCTGCGCAGCGACGCCGACGGCGCGCTCTTCGGGTTGGCACTGGTCGACGCCGACGGTTTCAGTCTCGTGCTCGTGCGCGCCGGGGTTCCCGTCGTCTGGCGCCAGAAGAGCTTCACCGAAGGTCTTTCGGATGCCGACCGGGCGCGCCTGCTGACCTCCGAGCTGCGCCTCACGCGCACGCTCCTGGGCGAGCGCTTCCCGGGCGAGACGCTCGCGGCGCTCTACCTCGCCGCACCGCGCGCCGTCGAGCCGTTCTGGCTGCAGGTGCTCGCCCAGGGTCTCGACTGCCAGCCGGCGCGCCTGCGGGTCGAACACCTGGGGCTCGCCGCCCCCGGAGTGGGCGACGCCGTGGTCGAGCTCGCGCCGCTCGCCGGCGCGGCCTCGCGGGAGGTCGCGTGAGCCGGACGCGCTGGCAGGAGCCGAATCTCGCGCGCGCGCCGTTCGTCAACGAGCGCCCGGTGCGGCGCCTCGCGGTGACGCTCTGGCTGCTGTTTGCGCTCGTCGGCGGCCTTGCGGCCTGGCAGGCGGTCGCCAGCCGGCAGGCGACCAGCGCCCGCCTCGCCGAGTTGGCGAGACTCAACACCGAAGCGGCCGCCGCGCGCGAGCGCGCCGCGACGCTCGAGCGCGAGCTGCGTGGCGCCGATCTGCCGGCGCAGAACGAACGCACGGCGTTTCTCAACCGGCGGCTGGCCGAGCGCGCCTTCTCGTGGAGCCGTCTGCTCGAGAGCGTGACCGCGGTCATGCCGCGCGGCGTGCGTCTGGTGCGGCTGTCGCCGGAAGGGTTCGGCAGCGAGCAGCGCCGGGCCGGAATGCCCGTGCGGGCCGCCGCCACGACGCGCGTCGAGATGCGTGTCAGCGGCGAGGCCGAGGAGACCGAGGCGTTGCTCGAGTTCGTCGACCGGCTCTTCCAGCATCCGGCTTTCGATCAGCCGAATCTCGCGCGCGAATCCGAGCGCAAGGACTCGCGGATCCAGTTCGAGCTCGCCGTCGCCTACCTGCCGGAGGTCGCCGGCGACTCGGGCGCTGCGGCCAGCAGTGCTGTGGCCTCGAGCGCTGCGACGACGGCCGCGACGCCCGGCGCGCCGGCGGCGCCGCGGCCCGGGGAAACCGGCGGCACGGGGAGCCTCGCTGGCGCAGCCTCACCGCCCGCAGCTGCCGCCGGGCAGGCGAGCGTGGGTAAGGTGGTGGGTAGCGCCCCGCCGCCGGCCTCGGCCAAGGTCGGTTCGCCGCCAGCGGGCCGCTCGACCCCGGGGTCGCGCGCCGGTACTCCCACTTCCGCCTGGGAGGGCGGCGAGGATCCGGCATCTGAAGACAAGGCGGCGGAAGACAGGGCGGCCGAGGCCGCCAGCGCCGGCGGCCGGATCACGGGCAGGCCTGCCGGGGCGGTGCCGGCGATGGGCGGAGCGGCTGGCGGCGGCCTGCGGCCGGCGGCCGGGAGCGGCGCGCCGTTCCCCGGCAACGTCATGCCGACGCCGCTGCGACCCTACGCCTCGACGACCGGAGGTGGGCGATGAGAGGTTCGTTCGGCCTCTGGCGCCGCCGCCTGTGGATATGGCTGCCGCCGGCCGTGGCGCTCGCCGCCGCGACCCTCTACCTGGTCTCCCTGGAGCGCGGTGTGCGGTCGCAGGGCGCGACGCTCGCCAGCCGCCTCGAGGTCGCTCAGCGCGAGCATGACCAGGCGTCGGCGGCGCTCGCGCGCCTCGATGCGCTCGACACCTCCGCCCGCGCGACGCGCGAACAGATGGCGCGGCTCATGGAGGAGAAGTTCGCCACCGAGAGCGGGCGGTTCACCAGTCTGGTGCGCGAGATCAAGCAGCTCGCCGAACACGCCGGTCTCGATCCCAGAGAGATCGGCTACCCCGAGGAGGCCTTTGCCGATCTCGGGCTCGTGCGGCGCTCCTTCGTCTTCACCGTCCAGGGGAGCTACGTCAATCTGCGCGCGTTCCTCTACCTGCTGGAGCTCTCGCCGTCGTACGTCACCGTCGACTCGATCGAGGTGCGCGAGCTCGCAGGCGCCAAGGGCCTGGGAGTCGATCTCCGCCTCTCGACCTTCTTCGCCGCGCCGCCGCCGGCGGCCGCCGCGCCTGCGGTGCCGGGAGGCCGGTCGTGAAGCTCGCGCCGCGGGAACGCAAGCTCCTGTCCGCGCTGGCTGTCCTGGGCGGCCTCGCGGTCTTGCGCTTTCTCTGGGTTCAGCTCACGCCGGCGGCGTTGCCGGCGGCCAAGCCGGTCGCGGCGGCGGCGCGCGGCGCTGGCGCCGCCGGAGCGACGAGCACGAGCTTCGGCAAGGGCACCCGCAGGGGCGTGGCCGAGCTGCCGCAGGAGATCGTCGAGCTCCAGCTCGCCGACCTCGAGGGTCAGCCGCGCGCCTTGACCGTCGGCCGCGACCCTTTCCGCTTCGGTCCAATGCCTCCTCCTCCTCCCCCGCCGCCACCCACCCGGGCGGAGCTCGAGGAGATGCGCCGGCAGGAGGAGTTGCGCCGGGAGGCCCAGGAAAGAGCGGCTCGCGAAGCGATGATCCCGCGGCC
>Ga0209477_1000449_pt1 | contig 25456 bp, 27 predicted proteins | sample KloWWTupernatant_FD_187180 | JGI IMG/M metagenome (GOLD analysis project Ga0209477, IMG submission 187180) | Active sludge microbial communities from Klosterneuburg, Austria, studying microevolution and ecology of nitrifiers - Klosterneuburg... | ecosystem: Engineered > WWTP > Aerobic digester >... | reverse complement strand
GCCCCACTCGCAACCGATCGCCGGACATCATGACAACGTACCGTGACGAGCGCTGCTCAGCGCTGGCCTCGCCGCCGCGCCTCGGCCTGTACGAGCGACACCCCTTCGATGGGCGCCAGCAGCGGGTGCTCGACACCGAGCCCGCCGTCAGCAGGCACGGTGGGCGACGGTGCGGCGAACACTTCGCGCATCACCGATGGGACCCCGGTGATGCCCTCCAGACCGGTCTCGACGTCGTAGCCGCGGTGGCGCTGCTTCGCCTCCTTGCTGCGCGAGGCAAGCTCCTCGGCCAGTTGGCCGGTCACCAGGCCGGTGACCGATCCCGTCGAGCGATCGATCTCGACCGGCACCTCCAGGCCAGGTTCGAGCAACACGGCCACCTTCCAGTTCACCCAGGCGGTGACCGACGTCTCGGGCCCCAATGCACCCTGTGGCAAACGCGCCCGTACCCGCACGTGCACCCGCGTGCGCACCGAGCGATCGCCATCACTCATGTCGTGTCGCGACCCGGTGACCACGCCGCGAGCCGCTCCACCGGCCTGCAGCAGTCGGTCGACCTCCGCCTGCGGCGTGGGGTTCAGGATGCCCGTGGTCGACGATGGGGACCCGAATGCCACCCCGGGCACACCGGGCACACCCGGGGGCGTGGCTGCCCGGATCTCGGCTGCCATCTGCGAGGCCTCACGCACCTGCTGGCGGAGGTTCTTGAACAGACCCATGCCGTAAGGTACCGCGTCACAGGAACCACCCGATCACACCCGGCGTGGCGCCCGGCGCACCCCATCGGCAATGATCACCGGCGTGATTCACCACTACCTCGCCGCTCGCGCGGAACTCGACGCCCCCGGTTCGCCGTTCGCCACCACCACCGAAGTGGTGCGCGGTGTGCCACTGAAGGTGTTTGCCGCCTGCCCGCCCAACATGCGAGTGCTGTGGGAGAGCTCGGCCGGCCACGGCGACAAGGACTACCTGGTGTACGAAGACGAGCGGTACACCTACAGCGAGGTGCACGCTCAGGTACGCAAGCTGGCAGCCCACCTGGTGGCCAACGGAGTGCACCCCGGCAGCCGGGTGGCCATCGCCATGCGCAACTACTCGGAGTGGGTGGTGGCCTATTGGGCCATCGTCAGTGCCGGTGCCGCCGTGGTCGGCATGAACGCCTGGTGGACCGCCCCCGAGATGGAGTACGCGCTGAACGACAGCGAGCCGCTGGTGCTGATCGCCGACGACGAGCGCCTCGAGCGTCTGAACCACATGCCGGCGCAGCGCCCGATGCACATCATCTCCGTGCGCAGCGAACGCACCGCCCCCGGCGGCGTCACCACCTGGGCCAGCGTGATGGCCGAGGCGGATCCGGGCAGCTTGCCCGACGTGTCGATCGACCCCGACGACGACGCCACCATCTTCTACACCTCCGGCACCACCGGCTTCCCGAAGGGAGCGCAGCTCACGCATCGCGGTTCGGTGCACAACATCTTCAACATCATCGCGATGGGCGCGGCCACCAACATGGCCGAGGCCAAGGCCATCGCCGCCGGCGACGTGCCGGCACCCACCGACGTGCCACCCACCCCCGCGCAGCCGGTGTTCATGGCGCCCACCCCCCTGTTCCACGTGACGGCCTGCAACTGCCTGCTGCACCCCGCCACCGTCGCCGGCGGGCGAGTGGTGCTCACCTACAAGTGGGATCCGGGCCGCGCCCTCGAGCTGATCGAGCGAGAAGGCGTCACCAACTTCAGCGGTGTGCCCACGATGAGCCGCGAGCTGCTGATGCACCCCGACTGGGCCACCCGCGACACCTCCACCCTGGCGGGCATGGGTGGCGGCGGGGCCGCGTTGCAGCCCGACCTGGTGGGCAAGATCGCCGGGGCGCTGAAGAACGGCCAACCCTCCACCGGCTACGGCATGACCGAGACGTGCGGCATCATCACCGCCAACTCGTCGCGTTGGTTCGTGGCCAAGCCGGCCTCGTGCGGCCCGGTGGTGCCCACGCTGGAGGCCAAGTTGGTCGACGAGGACGGCAACGATCTGGCCCCCGGCCCCGACGTGCGAGGCGTGCTGTGCGTACGCGGTGCCATCGTCATCAAGGGCTACCTCAACCGACCGGAGGCCACGCACGACAGCATCCAGGACGGGTGGCTGAACACCGGCGACATCGCCATGATCGACGACGACGGCTTCGTCTACATCGTCGACCGGGCGAAGGACATGGTGCTGCGCGGTGGCGAGAACGTGTTCTGCAGCGAGGTGGAAACGGCCATCTACCACCACGACGCGATCGCCGAAGCCTGCGTGTTCGGCATCCCCGACGACCGCCTCGGAGAGGATGTGGCCGCAGTGATCGTCCTGCGCGAGGGCCACGCGCTCAGCCAGGCCGAACTGGCCGAGTTCCTGTCCGCCAGCCTGGCCAAGCACAAGATCCCCGCCAAGGTGTGGTTCCGCGAGCAGCCCATCCCGCGCAACGCGAACGGCAAGTTCCTCAAGCGCGAGCTGCGCAAGGAACTGGTGGGCGAGTGAGCCTCGCCGGCAGCGGTACCGCGCACAACGGCGCCTGTGCGGTGCACTACGACACGTTCGGCGACCCCGCCCAACCGACGCTGCTGCTGGTGAACGGTCTCGGCAGCCAATGCATCAACTACGCCGACGAGTGGTGCGCGATGTTTGCGGCCGAGGGCCTGCAGGTGGTGCGCTACGACAACCGCGACGTGGGCCTCAGCAGCAAGTTCGACGATGCTCCCACGGATGCCGGCGGTGCCGCATATCGCGTCAGCGACATGGTGGCGGATGGCATCGCCGTGCTCGACGCGCTCGGCGTGGCGAAGGCTCACGTGATGGGGCTGTCGATGGGTGGGATGATCGCGCAGAACATGGCCATCCTGCACCCCGACCGGTTGCTCACGATGACCTCGGTGATGAGCAGCACGGGTGAGGCCGAGTATCGCAAGAGCACGCCGCGCGCGGCCGAGCTGCTCACCGCTGCGGGCGCCACCGACCGTGACGGCTACGTGCAACAGTGGGTCGACGGTCTGCGCGAGTGGGGCAGCCCGGAATTCGCCGACGAGGCTCGCTGGCGGGAAGCGGCCCAGCGCTCGTTCGATCGCTGCTTCCACCCCAGCGGGCCTGCTCGCCAGTTCCTGGCCGTCCTCGCCAGCGGCTCGTGGGCCGACCACCTGCCGGGGGTGACGGTGCCCACGCTGGTGATGCACGGCGACAAGGACACCCTCATCGATCAAGTGGGCGGCCGACGCACCGCCGAGCTGATCCCCGGCGCCCGCTTCGAGCTCATCGAAGGCATGGGCCACGACTACCCGCCGCAGCTGTGGCGGCAGTGGACCGATCTGGTCGTGGGCCACATCCGGAGCCATTCGTGACCTTCGACGAGCTGTCGGCGCTGATCCGCGAGCGACGCACCAGCATGCTGGTCGACAAGACCCGCCCGGTGCCGCGTGATCTGGTCGAGCGGTTGTGCGAGCTGGCGCAGTGGGCGCCCAACCACAAGCGCACCTGGCCGTGGCGCTTCGCCGTGGCCGAAGGTGACGGGCGCGCCAGGCTGGGCAATGCGATCGCCGATGCCATGGATGCTCATGGCGACGCGCCGGAGAAGGTGGCCAAGGCTCGCACCAAGTACCTGCGCACGCCGACGGTGCTGGTGGTCGGCTCCACAGTGGGCGATACCGACCAGCGCACTGCGGAGAACCGCGACGCAGTCGCCGCCGGCGTGCAGAACATCCTGCTGGCGGCGGCCTCGCTGGGCCTCGCCACCTATTGGGGTTCGTGCCCGAAGGGCGCCAATGACGCCGTCGCTCGGCTCTCCGGCTTCGAGCACGACACCTTCGTGTCGGCCATCATCTACGTCGGCTGGGCGACCGAGAGCGTCGCTGCCCCGCCGCGACCACCCGTGGTGCTGGGCCGCATCGACTGATCCGGTGCCGGCTGACCGACCACCGGCTCGGCGTGGCGCTACACGCGCAGCGCACGGTCGGCCGCTGCGGCGGCGAGTGCCCGCGCGCTGCCCTTGTCGGGGCTGGTGACCGAGAAGTAGCCGTTGCTCACTCGTACGAGCACCTCGTACGAATCGTCGCCGCGGGCAACTCCGATGGCTTCCTCGCCGATGTCGCTGAACTTGTCGATCGCCTGCGCGGTGGTGACCGGGTGATCGAAGTCGTCGGCGGTCTCGGCCTGCACGATGACCACGTAGTCCGTGCCACCGGCGCGCACGTCGTACCCGCAGGCGTCTTCTGCAAGCGTCGTGAACCCGGTGAGCTTGCCGATCGCCACGCCGGCGAACGTGATCGAGAAGTCACCGGCCACGAGCGCGCTGCACGGCTCGCCGCCGAACAGCGTCTCGGGGGCGATGGTGGCCGTGTTGTCCACCGGCAGCGTGTCGGCGACGACGGGCAGCAACGTGTCGACCACGGTGGCCACCGGTACCGGGCCGACCGTGTCGGGGGGCTGCTCGGTGGTGCCGCTGCACCCCACGAGGAACAGCGCCGCCACCGAGAAGGGCACGGTGGCGAGCAGCTTCATCGTCACGAACCTACCGTCAGGTTGCGTGACTGGTCCATGACTCGATGGCCAGCGCCGGCACGTCGAAGCACCATGCCTCGAAGGTGAGCCCGATCGACGCGTCGCCGTCCCACGGGTACTTGGCGCCCATCAGTTCGCCGACCCTGCGCCGTTCGGCAGGGTCGACCACGTCACGAGCAGATGCGCGTCGGGTCTCGTCGCCGACACGGACGGTGACGAGACCCGCCGCCAGCGCATTGCGGTACCAGTCGGCGCCGGGGCCGTTCCCACTGATGAGGTACAGCGTGTCGTCGACGACACCGAACCAGATCTCCACCTCGTGCGAGCGCCCGGTTCGTCGGCCGACGGTCGTGAGGTAGCAGTTCTCGGTGTTCGCGTGCGGCGCCAGCCAGCTCATGCGTCAGCGACCGGGTTGGTACACGCCGAACACCTCGCGCAACGCATCGCTGACCTCGCCCAGCGTCGCGTTGGCACGTAGCGCCTCCTTCATCGGATACAGCAGGTTCTGCGTGCCGCGGGCGGCTTCGGTGACCTCGGCCAGTCGCGCCTTCACCAACGCATGATCGCGGTTGGCCTTGTAGGCGGTGAGGTTGGCCACTTGCCCCTGCTCGAGCGACGGGTCGCCGGGAGCGATCACGAACTCGGGCTCGTTGTCGACCGTGAACCGGTTGAGGCCGACGATCACCCGCTCGTCGTTGTCGATGCTCTTCGTGTAGTCGTAGGCGGCCTGCTCGATCTCGTCCTGCTGGAACCCGACTTCGATCGCCTCCACGGCCCCACCCATCTCGTCGATGCGAGTGATGTACTCCCAGGCAAGGCGCTCGATCTCGTCGGTGAGCGTCTCCACGAAGTAGCTGCCCGCCAACGGGTCGGGAGTGTCGGCGATGCCGCTCTCGTAGCCGATGATCTGCTGGGTGCGCAGCGCAATGCGGGCGGCGCGTTCGGTGGGCAGGCTCAGCGCCTCGTCGTAGCCGTTGGTGTGCAGGCTCTGGGTGCCACCCATCACCGCCGCCATGCTCTGCACGGCGACACGCACGATGTTGTTCTCCGGCTGCTGTGCAGTGAGCGTGCTGCCACCGACCTGCGCGTGGAAGCGCAACAGCTTGCTGGATTCCTTCTTCGCGCCGTAGCGCTCGGTCATCAGCTTGTACCAGATGCGGCGCGACGCCCGGAACTTGGCGACCTCTTCGAAGAAGTTGTTGTGCGCGTTCCAGAAGAAGCTGAGCCGCGGCGCGAACGCATCGACATCGAGGCCGGCCGCGATGGCGGCATCGACGTACGCGATGCCGTTGGCGATGGTGAACGCGATCTCCTGCACCGCCGTGCTGCCGGCTTCGCGGATGTGGTAGCCGCTGATGCTGATGGTGTTCCACTTCGGCACGTGCGCTGCGCAGTACTCGAAGATGTTGGTGATGACTCGCATGCTGGGCTTCGGCGGGTAGATGTACGTGCCGCGGGCGATGTACTCCTTGAGCAGGTCGTTCTGGATGGTGCCGCTGATCGCTCCGGCCGGCACGCCCTGCTCTTCGGCCACCAGCTCGTACATCAGCAGCAGGATCGCGCCGGTGGAGTTGATGGTCATGCTGGTGCTCACCTTGTCGAGCGGCAGGTCGGCCAGCAGCTGGCGCATGTCGGCCATGCACGAAATGGCCACGCCGACTTTGCCGACCTCGCCCTCGGCACGCGGGTGGTCGCTGTCGTAGCCCATCTGCGTGGGCAGGTCGAACGCACAGCTCAGCCCGGTCTGGCCGGCTTCGAGCAGGAACTTGAACCGCTCGTTGGTGCTGGCGGCGGTGCCGAAGCCGGCGTACTGCCGCATCGTCCACAACTTGCCGCGGTACATCGTGGGGTACACGCCACGGGTGTAGGGCGGCTTGCCGGGCGCACCGAGCTGGGTCGCGGGGTCCCAGCCCGCCAGATCGGAGGCGTCGTACAGGGCCTTCACTTCGATGCCCGAGTCGGTGTGGATGCCCGGGTCGGTTCGCTTGTCGTCGCTCATCGTTGGCCAGCGTAGGTCGCACGTGCGGGCTGCCGGCCATCGACGCAACGCCCGGTCGGTGCTCGGCTGGCGGTCACCCCCGCCCGGTATCAGCGGCGATGCTTCACGGCGCTCGGCACCCGCCAACAGGTTCCGTCAGTCGGGCGCCGGTTTGTCGACCTTGGCACGGGCAGTCACCATGCGGAACAACGACAGTGCCACGATCAACGCCGCGGTCGCCCCGACGAGCATCAGCGCATCGAGCGGGCGTTCCGCCTCCACGAGGCCCTCGATGCCCTTCACCCCCAGGAAGACGACGAGCACATCAACGATCGACTTCTTGAGATCGTCGAGCGAGGTGACCTCGAGCCAGTTGGGCACATCGAGGTCGCCGACGAAGAGCTCGTACAACCCGATCGCGACGATCAGCTGCACGATCGCCAGCAGGTACATCTCGATCACGCCGAGCAGGTCGACCAGCGCAACATCGCCTCTCCAACCACCATCGAGCAGCGCACCGAAGAGCTTCACCGTCTTGGCGATGGCCCAGGCGAAGGTGGCAACGCTCAGCACTGTCAGGCCCGCCACAGCGATGAGGACCAGGTACCTGGCCTGGTTGAGGAGTGCTTGCACTGGGTGACGCGGCATGACGCAAGCTACCAAGCAACGCGCCGGCGGCGAAGGCGAGCGCTCGCGACAGCGTCGAGCCGGATGTCCAGGCCCCGGCCGCCGCTCGGCTCCGGGCGGTTATGGTGGCGGCGGTGTCCACGCTGCGCTTCGTACCCGAGCATGCGATTGCGGGCATCCCCAACGTGGTGGTCGATGGCTCGCCGAACGCCGACACCGTGCTCACGTTGTCGCACTGGCCGGGCAGCCCCACACCACCCGAACTGCGCGACGACCTCTCCGCTCAAATCGCGTTCCGTGCCCTTTCAGAACCGGAGCGGTTCGCGGGTGTCGAGGCGGTCACCAACAACCACTTCGATCAAGACGGCATTGTCAGCGCGTTCGCGCTGTTGTGGCCCGCACTGGCGCTGCCTCGACGCGAGTTGCTCATCGACGTCGCTCGCGCCGGCGACTTCGGCACCTTCGCATCCCGTGAGGCTGCACGCATTGCGATGATCCTCGCCGCTCTCGACGACGACGTCATGTCGCCAGTTCCGGCCCAGTCCCTTGCTGCGCCGTATCCGCAGCGCTGCGGCTCCCTGTACCAATGGGCGCTGCCGCAGTTCGCTGAGATCGTCGACCGCCCGCAGGAGTGGCGACACCTGTGGGGCGACGAGGACGCTCACCTCACGCGCAGCATCGAGGCCATCGCCGACGGCGCTGTGCGAGTCACCGAGCATCGTGATGTCGACCTCGCCGTGGTCACGGTTCCCGCCGAGTGGGCACCACGAACCACGCACCGATTCACGCGAGTCGAATCGAGCACGCTGCACCCGATGGCCATCAACAACGCGACCGAGTGCCTGCGCGTGGCAGTGGTGCAAGGCAGCCGGTACCACCTCGAACTGCGCTACGAGTCGTGGGTGATGCTGGTCTCGCGACCGGTGCTCCCGCGCCCGGACCTACGAGTGCTGGCAGCAGAGCTCGACACCCTGGAGCCCGGCTCCGCACGCTGGCGTGCCGGAGCCCCAGGTGCGCTCACGCCACGACTCGAGCTGTTCGATGGTCATGAGAGCGGCCTGACGCCCGAAGCATTCCTGCTGCACGTTCGCCGCTTTCTCGAAGTTGCGCCGCCTGCCTGGGACCCGTTCACCGCAACCTGATTGCTCAGCTGCCCATCCAACGCTGCTTGCTCTCTGCCCATCGATCGCTGACCTGCCACTCGGTCGCCCACCGTTGGATGTACCCCGCATCGAGCAACGGCGCCGCGGCGAGAATCGACGCGATGTCGTCTTGGTCCTTCGCCCGCCACGCAATGAGCTTGTGGACGATGACGTCCTCGACCGTGAGCAGCTTGTTCACGGCGCGACGATGCGCCGCCGCTTGATAGTCGGTCTCGACGAGGAGCGCGTCGACCGCCACGCCTTTGCCACGGATGAACACGACGTACGGTTCACCTCCTGGCTCGGCCATCGCCTGCACCGTGTAGCCCTCGGCTTCGAACGCAGCGACGACGCCATCCAGCGACCTCACCAGAAAGTCGACATCCGTGGTGAACCGCGGCGTCAGGCGATACTCGAGCGCAGCCAGTGCGCCGATCAGCACTGGTTCGCAGCCGAGCTCAGCGAGGCGCTGTTGGAACGTCGACCAGTAGTCCGAGGGTTCGGGCACGGCGGTGCAGCTCCCCTTCCGTGTTGAGCTCGGGCCGGCCATGAGCCACGCGGCGACGGTTCACCATCTCGAGAGTGGCAGCACGCACTTCGAGCGTGCCTTCCTCGTCGTTGTCGGCAAGACGGAGCGCCTCGACTTGCCGATCCCATCGGCGACGGTCCTCAGCGCTCACGGCCATGGAGAAATCCTATTGCACCGAGCGGCTATCGGGCAGCGACGAGGGCGATCTCCATCTTCCACTCCGGGCGGGCGAGCGCGGGCACCGTGACCAACGTACTGGCAACGCGATGGCCCGCCAGGGCCCGGTCGCGCGCACCCATCACGATGGCCAGCGATGGCAACTGCTCGGCCACCACGTAGGTGGTGACGCTCACCACGTCGTGCGCTTCCATTCCTGCCTCGCGCAGGATGGCCAGCAGGTTGATCCACACCACTTCCGCCTGCGCTTCGATGGTCGCTGGCACCGTTCCGTCAGGCTGGATCGGCACCACACCGCTGGTGTGCAGCCAGCGCGCCGAGTGCTCGCTGATCACCGCATGGGCGTAGTTGGCGGCAGGCGGAGCAATCGAAGCAGGCGCGATCTGGCGATTCATCGACCCATCATGCCCGGTACCGTTCGCGCCAGATGTACGGGCTCACCTCACGTGCATCTTCCCACTGGGCGTATTGTGGCCGCCATGACTGTTACCGAATCCGGTGTTCGCATGATCGACGGGGTGGAGCTCACCCCCAAAGACGTGAACCTGGCGCTGCCCGCTCCTTTCGCCACGCTGGAGGAGGAGCGGTTGCACCGCAAGCAGAAGCTGGCCGGCGCGCTGCGCATCTTCGGTCGTGTCGGGTTCGGCGAGGGCGTGGCCGGGCACATCACCGTGCGCGACCCCGAGTTCCCCGAGTACTTCTGGGTGAACCCGTTCGCGATCAGCTTCCGCCACGTGAAGGTGAGCGACCTCATCCTGGTCGACCACAGCGGCAACGTCATCTATGGCAAGTACCCGGTGAACAGGGCGGCGTTCGTCATCCACTCCGCCGTGCACGAAGCCCGCCCCGACATCGTCGCTGCCGCCCACAGCCACAGCGTGCACGGCAAGGCGTTCAGCTCGTTGGGCATCCCGCTCGACCCCATCACGCAGGATGCGTGCATCTTCTACAACGACCACACCGTCATCCAGGCGCAGGGCGGCAAGGTGGTGTTCGACATCGAGGCCGGCAAGGAACTGGCCACCCACTTCCCCACCGGCAAGGCGGCCATTCACCAGAACCACGGGCTGTTCACCGTCGGCCAGACCGTCGACGAGGCCGCCTTCTGGTTCCTCAGCATGGACCGCAGCTGCCAGGCGCAGCTGCTGGCGATGGCCGCGGGCACCCCCAAGCTGATCGACCACGAGAGCGCCGAGTACACCCAGCAGCAGACCGGCTTCCCGATCGCCGGCTGGTTGAGCTTCCAGCCGTTGTGGCAGGAGATCTGCCGCACCGACCCCGACCTGTTCGACTGACACGACTCGACTGCAACACTGACACGACGGGATTGGCACGGCGCAGCTCGCCCAATTCGTCACGCCGGCACCATGCGCTCCCCCACCGAGTTCGTTCGCACCGCCTCACCCGAGGCACTGTTCGCGATCGCCGGCATCTCGCAGTACACGGGCGCCGTGGTGGCCGTCAACCTGTTCGAGGAGGTGCGGCCGGCCACGGTTGCCTGGCTCCGTGTGCTGTCGGCGGCGCTCCTCCTGATCGCCGTATCGTGGCGTCAGGTGCGCAGCGGCTGGACGCGGACCGAGCTGCGCAGTGCGGCGTTCTTCGGCATCGCGACCGCCGTGATGAACCTGTTCTTCTACCTCGCACTCGACCGGCTGCCGCTGGGCAAGAGCGTGGTGATCGAGTTCATCGGCCCCATCGCAGTCGCTGCCGCGTTCACACGTAGCGCCCGCAACTCGGTCGCGTTGGCGCTGGCCGCGCTCGGCGTGGTCACGCTCTCCGGTGTGGAGATCGGCGGCGAGCCGTGGGGCATCTTCTTCATCTTCGCCGCCTCGGCGATGTGGGCCGTGTACATCATCCTCGGGCGCCGAGTCGCCCACCTCGAACGGGGCATGGCCGGGCTCGGCCTGGGCTTGGCCATCGGCTCGCTCACGATCCTGCCGTTCGGCATCGTCGGCAGTGGCGTGGTTTTCAGCGACGGCCGCCTGCTGTTGATGTGCGTCGCGGTCGGCGCACTGTCGTCGGCCATCGGCTACGGCATCGACCAGGTGGTGATGCGTCGCATCCCTGTCCGCCGGTTCGCTGTGCTGCTGGCGTTGCTCCCGGTGTCGGCGATGGCGCTCGGGTTCATCGCACTCGGTCAGCGACCGTCGATGGCCGATCTCTTCGGCGCCGCACTCGTGATCGCCGGCGTGCTGCTGCAGGAGCGCGACGAGCTGGCACCGACCCTCGATGAGGTGCCGAGCTAGCAACAGCCGCGACTGGCGCGACAGACGCGACGAACGGGTCGGCGTCGACCTTTGTGTCAAGACTTCGGACTCACACTTCGAGGTCACGCCCCGACAGCCTTTGCGTAAAGGCGGTGGGGTGGCGCGGCGTTGGGGCGGGTCAGTGCGCGAGGCCGGGGGCGCACAGGCCCTCCAGCTCTTGCACGATGATGCGATCGCGGTTCGCGTAGGTGACCTGGTTGGCCGGGTCGGGGCGCAGGTTGAAGGTGCGGAAGCTCATGTCGGTGGTGTCGACCGACAGGATGCGCCCGACCAGGCCTTCGCCGAGCCCGAGCAGCAGCTTGATGACCTCGAGCGCCTGGATGCTGCCCACGATGCCGGGCAGCACACCCAGCACGCCTGCCTCCGCGCAGCTGGGCGCCAGCTCGGCGGGCGGCGGCTCGGGCACCATGTCGCGGTAGGTGGGGCCTTGCAGCGGGTGGAACACGCTGACCATGCCCTCGAAGCGGAAGATGCTGCCGTGCACCACCGGGATGCCCAGCTTCACGCTTGCGTCGTTGAGCAAGTAGCGGCTGGGGAAGTTGTCGGCGCCATCGACGATGACGTCGTAACCCTCGATGATCTGCATGATGTTGGACGCATCGAGACGGGTGTCGTAGGTGACCACGTCGACGTCGGGGTTCAGCAGCGTGAGGGTCTTCTTCGCGCTGTCGACCTTGCGATCACCGACGCGATCCATGTTGTGCAGGATCTGGCGCTGCAGGTTGCTGGCGTCCACTTCGTCCATGTCGACGATGCCGATGGTGCCCACGCCGGCGGCGGCAAGGTACATCGCGGATGGCGAACCGAGCCCGCCGGCACCCAGCATCAGCACCTTGCTGGCCAGCAGCTTCGCCTGGCCGGCCGTGCCCACCTCGGGCAGCAGCAGGTGACGCTGGTAGCGGTTGCGCTGCTCGGCGGTGAGGGTGACGGGCGTGCGCCAGGCACGGCCTTCGTCCTTCCACTTGCCGAAGCCGCCGGCCACCGAGACCACGTCGGTGTAGCCCAGCTCGGCGAGGGTCTTTGCCGCGAATGCGCTGCGCACACCGCCGGCGCAGTACACGACGACCTGCGCGTGCTTGTCGAGCACCTTGCCTTCCACCTGTGCCTCGAGATGGCCGCGAGGGATGTGGATGGCGTCGGGCAGTGCACCCTGGTCGTACTCGTCGGGCTCGCGCACGTCGAGCACGACTGCTCCCCCGGCAATGAGGTCGGCGGCAGCAGCGGTGTCGACTTCGATGATCTGCGCCTTGGCGGCAGTGAGAAGGTCGCGAAAGGTAGCCATGGGCGAAAGCCTACCTGTTCAGTCGTCTTTCGTCACCGGGTCGCTCACGTCGCCGCGTCGCACAGCGCCGGCAGCAGCTCGGAGAGCGAACCGAGCAGCACCGAGTCGGCGAAGCGGTCCATCCTGGTGGTCTCGCCGTTGACGATGATCACCCGCGCGCCGGCGCTCTTCGCCCGCGGCACCACGTTGGCAGCCGGGAACACCGACAGCGTGGAGCCGACGGCGATGAGCAGATCGCAACGCTCGGCGGCCACCATTGCGGCCTCGATGACGTCCGGCACCAGCGATTGGCCGAACAGGATGGTGTCGCTCTTGATGATGCCGCCGCACCGCTCGCAGGCAGGGTCGGCCTCGCCGGCACGGACCCGATCGAGCATCTGCGCCATCGGCCGCCGGTCGCTGCAACCCCAGCACCGCGACCACAGCACCGTGCCATGCACCTCGATCACCTTCGCCGGGTCGTGACCCGCCGCCTGATGCAGCCCATCGATGTTCTGCGTGACGATCGCAGCCAACCGACCACGGCGCTCGAGCTGCACCAACGCGTGGTGCCCGGCATTCGGTCGTGCAGTGAATGCCGGGGCGGTCAACCGGCTCTGCCAGGCGAGCTCGCGCAAGGCCGGGTCGGCCAGGTAGTGCTGCAGGGTCGACGCCCGCTCGGCCGCGGGGTTCTGCGTCCACAACCCGTTGGGCCCACGAAAGTCGGGGATGCCCGAATCGGTGGACAGGCCCGCACCGCTGAGCACCACGATGTTCTGTGCGGCAGACACCCACGTCGCTGCCTGATCGATGCCGTTCATCGCACGCAGTGTGCCGCACCGCCGGACGCCGGTCGAACCGGGAATCCACCCGGTGACCGTGTTCACGGTTCCCTCCTATGGTTGGCCGCATGACTGACCCCATCGATTTCGACGACGCCACCATTGCAGACATGACCGTCGCACTCTCCCAGGGCCGGCGAGTGCGTTTCGTGCCCGGCTCCGACCCGAGTGCGTCACTCGACACCGGCGAGCACCTCGACCAGTCCGACGCCGACTTCCTGGGCACCAAGCTCGACGAGGTGAAGGACCTCCTGGGCCGCGGGTTCGAGGTGAACGTGCACCCCGATGGATCCATCTACGCGTTCACGGCCGACAGGTCGCAGCGCTACCTCGCCAACCCGGACGCAACGCTCGACACGCTCGAGGCGGAGTTCGTGCGTCAGTCGATTCGCACCGGCAGCACGGTGGTGGTCGAGGTCGATGGGTCGATCGCGTTCAAGAAGGGCGACGGGCCGGCACCCGACGAGGCTGCCATCACCAAGCGCATCGCGCACTTCGACGAGCAGCTGTCCAGCGGCAAGCTCGCCGAAGCTGCCGCCGCGGGCAAGAACTTCGAGGTGGCCGGCGACGGCACCATGAGCTACGTCGGCAGCGGCGCCACCGCTGACACTGCGGCCGATCCAGCTACCGATCCGGCGGCCGACGTCGACGTGGTGGGTGACGGCGTCGGCGGCGTGGTCGACGATCTCGACGGCGACGCCGTGCGCGTGCAAGCACAGCAGGCCACCGAGTTCGCACAGCGCGTGCGCGAGGTGTCGTACGACCGCCTCGAGCAGGAGACCACCAGCCTCGGCCTCGAACGCGACGCCGCCGCACGCCTGGCCTGGGCCGCCGAACAGGAGGCGAACGCGGCCGACATGCAGGTGAAGCGTGAGCTGTCGTTCGTCGACGGGTATCACGAGATGGCCGCCAAGCACCAGCCCAGCGGCGACCCCGACGACATATTCGCGCAGCAGGACGCGGCGCTGGCCGCCAAGTCGGCAGCTCTGGCCAACGCGGCCCAGGCACGAGCCGACGCCGCCACCGCCCGAGCAGCCGAGCTGCGGGCGACGGCAGCGACCGCGACGGCGGAAGTTGCCCGCCTCGAGGCCGAGATCGACGTCACCAGCACCGAGTACACGCAGCTGTCCGACACCGCCGAGCACCTCGAGACCCGCGCCTACCTGCTCGGCGCCGTCGCCAGGACCGACGCTGCTGCCGACGCCGCCGACGAGAAGGCCGCCGAGCTGCGGGCCGCCGGCGACGAGGCCGGCGCGGATGCGGCGGCAGCCGAAGCGGCCGAGTTGCACCGCTCCGCTGCAGCGATGGACCGCGACACGCGTGCGATCACGGTGGATGAGGACGTGCTCGCCGAGGCCGGCATCGCCCTGCCCGACGACTTCGTCAACCCGCCGCCCACCGCACCCGCCACCGATGGCACCACCTCCGAACCGGCGACCGACGACACGACCACCACGCCGCCGACGCAGGTGATCGACATGGAACCGGAAGTGATCGAAGTCGACGTACCTCGCGTGATCGACATGGAACCGGAAGTGATCGAAGTCGACGTACCCCGCGTGATCGACATGGAACCGGAAGTGATCGAAGTCGACGTACCGCAACCGGTGGATGTCGAGGTGCCGGAGCTCGAGTTCGACGATCAGCTCGACCACGGCGTCGACGACACGTCGTTCGGCGGCATCGACGGCGAGTCGACGACGGCAGCACACTCTGACGACATCGAGTTCTGACAGCCCGCACTCCCAGCAACCGACCCGCGGTGCTTGCCGAATCGGCGAGCCGGCCATGCCCAGTAGCAGTGAGCGGCTTCCCCCCACTGTTCGCCTCACCCGCTGGGGGTCTGCCATGTCGATCGAACCACTGTCAGTCGCGCCGTCACCCGTACCCGTGGCAGCGCCTGCAGCCACGTTGATGGTGGTGCCCTGGCACGACCCCATCGTCGATACGGTGGGCTTCGACGTGCGCAGCAACTACGTCGAGCTGTTCTGGCTCAACGTGCTCGGCCCAACCGCCACGTGGACGTTGCGGCGGCTGGTCACCGGGCTCGACCGCTACCCGCTCGGCTACGAGCTCGATCTGGCGGAGACGGCGAGCATGTTGGGCCTCGCCTACTCCGCCGGCACGTCGAACTCGTTCGCCCGTGCCTTACAGCGTTGCCAGCTGTTCGGCATGTCGCAAGCGGTGCCCGGAGGGTTGGCCGTGCGCCGGCGAGTGCCACCGGTGGCAGCCCGTCACCTCTCGCGGATGCCGCCGCAGCTGCAGGCCATGCACCAGCAGTGGCGAGTCCGCGAGTACACGTTGAACGACCTCGAACGCGGCCGTGCGCTCGCCGAGGTGATGATGGCCGCCGGCGACGACCCGGAGGTGGTGGAGCGGCAACTGCTGGCGGTGGGCGTGTCGCCCGCCGCGGCCGCCGAGGCCACCACGTTGGCCACTCACCGCGGTGCAGCGACGGCGTAGCTACTTGGTGAAGCCGGTGGCCAGCTCGATGAGCAGGCGCGTGCCGAACCCGGTGGCGCCCTTGCTGAGCCAGCCGTCGTCGGCGTCGGCGGCCATCGGCCCGGCGATGTCGAGATGCGCCCAGGGCACGTCGCCAACGAACTCGTTGAGGAACAGCGCCGCAGTGATCGCGCCGCCGGGTGGCCCGCCGATGTTGCGCATGTCGGCCACGTTGCTGTCGAGCTGCTTGCGGTACGCCTTCTCCAACGGCAGCTGCCAGATCTGCTCGTCGGTCGCGGCGCTGGCGGCACGCAACCGGTCGACGATGCTCTGGTTGTTGCCGATGACGCCGGCCACCTTGGTGCCCAGCGCCACCATGCAGGCGCCGGTGAGCGTGGCGATGTCGACGATGGCATCCGGGGCGTCCTCCACGGCCAACGACAGGCCGTCGGCAAGCACCAGGCGCCCCTCGGCATCGGTGTTGTGGATCTCGGCGGTCTTACCGTTGCGGAAGGTGAGCACGTCGCCCAACTTGACGGCGTTGCCGCCCGGCATGTTGTCGGTGCACATCAGGTAACCGGTGACCTTCGCCTTGCAGCGCAACCCCTTCAACGAGCCCATCGTGGCCAGCACGGCCGCGGCGCCGCTCATGTCCATCTTCATCGCGATCTGGCCGTCGCTGGGCTTCAGGCTGAGGCCGCCCGAGTCGAACATCACGCCCTTGCCGACGAGCGCGAGGTGACCCACCGCGTTGCGTGGCGTGTAGGTGAGGCGCACCATGCGCGGCGGCTCGACGCTGCCGGCGTTGACACCCAACATGCCGCCGCACCCCATCTCGGCGAGCTGGTCGCGGTTGAACACCTCCACCGTCAGGCCGCACGCGCGGGCCACTTCCACGGCCTTCTCGGCCATGTGGCGAGCGGTCATGTAGGCCGGGGGCGTGTTGGCCAGATCGCGTGCCAGCACTGCGGCCGCGGCGGTGGCCTGGCCACGCTCGCTACCGATGCGAGCACCGTTGGTGCGCTTCTCGCCCACCACCAGCACCAGCTGCGTGAGCGCGCTCTTGTTGGGCTCCTTCTTGATGCCGGCGTAGCGATACGCAGCCAACAAGCCACCCTCCACCACGGCCTGCGCGGCCTTGACGGCATCGACGCCGTCGAGGTCGGCCAGGTTGGTGGCGACGACCGCCCGCTTGCCCGCGGCGCGCACGACTGCGGCGGCAGCGTTGCGCAAGCCCTGCACGGTGAGTGTGCCGGCCTCACCGATGCCGACTGCGATCTGCGCAGGGCCGGTACCGGAAGGGACCACCACCGTCTGGCCAGGCTTGCCCTCGAACCCGATGGCAGCGAGCGCTGCTCTGTTGAGGCCGAGCGAACGTGGCACGGCGCCGGTGGTGCCGACGGGCACCGCCACGGCGTCGACGCTCTTGGGGGTGGTGCGCGAGATCAGCACGGTTGCAGTCATGCCGGCCAGTCTGGCGCATCGTGGGTGCTTCCGCTCGGCTGCACGGGTTTCCACTCGTGGGAGATATAGCGTCCCAACCCATGGCAAGGCCACTGTGAGAGTCGTCGGCGAGTGAGAGTCGATCTTTGCGGCGTCCGCGGGTCGTCGCCTGCATCGGGTGCCGACTTCGTCGAGGTGGGCGGTCACACGTCGTGCGTGGCGCTCGCGCACGACGCCGAGCACGCGCCGCGCCTGTTGCTGGATGCGGGCACCGGGCTGCGCGCCGTGCCGGCGTTGCTGGATGGCGGGCCATTCCGCGGCACGATCCTGCTGGGCCACCTGCACTGGGACCACATGCAGGGGCTGCCGTTCTTCCGATCGGCCGACCGGCCCGACGCGGTCACCCGCGTGCTGGTGCCCGAGCAGGGCGTGCCGGCGGTCGACCTGCTCCGCCAGACGATGTCGCCGCCCGCGTTCCCCATCACACCCACCGACCTCAAGGGCTCGTGGTCGTTCGGCTCGATCGATGAGGGCGAGCACGCCATCGAGGGGTTCACCGTGCTGGCCAGGGAGATACCGCACAAGGGCGGGCGCACCTTCGGGTACCGCATCAGCGACGGCCACAGCAGCGTGGCCTACCTGTCGGATCATGGTCCGGCGGGCGAGCTGGGCCCCGGCCCCGACGGTGTCGGCCCCTACCACGAGGCGGCGATGACGCTGTGCGCCGGAGTCGACCTGCTCATCCATGATGCGCAGTACACCGCCGACGAGCTGCCCACGTATCTCCACTTCGGCCACTCGGCGGTGGAGTACTCGGTGGAGCTGGCGCGACGCGCCGGCGCGGCCACCGTGCTGTTGTTCCACCACGACCCCGATCGCACCGATGCCGCAGTGGCGGCCATCGAGCAACGCTTCCAGGTCACACCAGGCGTCACCGTCGTCGCCGCTCGCGAAGGTGCCACCTTCCGGCTCGGCCACCCGAAGCCCTGAACGCCCGTACAACCGGCCATCATCTCGTCACCAGACGAGCGCGGTGGAACATCCGGCACGGTCGACCACTCCGCAAGGTCGTGGTCTAGCGTCGCCGGTCATGACAACAGCGCTGCTCGCCGGATCGGCCGATGTTCGTGGCCGGTGAGTCGCTCGGTCAGCTCATCGGTGCCTTGCTGCCGCTGCTCGTCGGGGTGATGATCAACCCGCCGTTCCAGCTGGCGTGCGTGGTGCTCGTCATCGGTGTCGGCGGCCGCCGGAAGGCGGGGGTCTATCTCAGCGGCTACGCCTGCGGCCAGATCCTGCTTTCCGCTCTGGCCTTCGGTGGCTTGGTGCAGTTGACCAGTGGTGAGCCCAACACCGCCGTGGCCGTGATCAAGATCGCGCTGGGCGTGTGGTTCCTGTACCTCGCGGTCGGACAGGTGCGTGGCCGCCCGCGCCGTGGCGTCAAGGCCGAGGAACCGGGTTGGATGCACAAGCTGACGACGATGAAGCCGTCGGCGGCGTTCGGCACCGGTGTCCTCACGGCCACCGCGCTGAACGTGAAGAACATGTCGCTGATGCTCGCCGCGGCCGATGAGGTCGCCACCTCCGGTGTGTCGTCGACGAGCAAGGTGATCGTGGCGGTGGTCTTCACGATCCTCTCGCCGGCGCTCGTTGCTGCGCCATGGATCTACGCGATGGTGCGCGGCGCACCCGCCGACGCACAGCTCGCCACACTCGGCGACTGGCTCAAGCAGACCTCGTGGATCATCCTCACCTTCTTGTTCGTGTACATGGCCGCATCGCTCGTGGGTGGTGGCCTCGAGTCGTTCTGATGACCGGACCAGCGCGGGCCATCCTCGACCCACCTGATGCCCCAGGGACTGTTGCGTGTGCAAGCATCGTGCGCGAACCGTTTCTCCTCCCCCGACGTAAGGACTGCCATGAAGCAACACTGGAAGAAGTTCGTCATCGCCGTCGTGGCACTCATCGTCGTGGTCGTCGCCGGATCGTTCATCTACGCCAAGTTCATCAACAAGGCCGACGAGGAGTTCGACAGCGGCGATGTGAAGGAACTGCTCGATGCCACCACCACGGTCGCTCCCGAGCAGCCGATCACCACCGACCCCACAGCCACGTCGACCGGCGCCGACACCACCAGCGCACCGGAGGCAACCCAAGGAGTCGACGGCGAGTGGGTGATCGCGGCGGGTTCCGAAGTCGGTTATCGGGTCGACGAGAGCATCAACGGCTTCGACACCACCGCCAACGGCCGCACCCAGGCCATCACCGGCACGTTCACCATCGGCGGCACGGCCGTGTCGGCCGGCCAGTTCACGGTCGACATGACCACGTTCAAGAGCGACGAGTCGCGGCGCGACGGGCAGTTCAACGGTCGCATCATGGATGTCGCCAACTTCCCCACCGCCACCTTCGTGCTCACTGCGCCGATCGACTTCCAACAGGTGCCCACCGACGGCACCACCATCACGGCATCGGCGACGGGCGACCTCACCCTGCGCGGCACCACTCAGTCCGTCACCTTCGATGTCGAGGCCACGTTCCAGAACGGCCGCGTCGGTGTGCTGGGCAAGATCCCGGTGGTGTTCGCCGACTTTGGCATCCCCAGCCCATCCGTGGCCACCATCACCACCGAGGACAACGGACTGCTCGAGTTCGTGCTCGCCTTCGACCGCGCCTGATACCGCGGTGCGGTCAGCGGCCGACGGTGCCCTCCGTCGTCGGCTGCGACCGCGCCCAGGCCTCGGCGAGCGCCGCATAACGGCCGCCGCGCACCACCAGCTCCTCGTGAGTGCCCAGCTCCACCAAGTGTGCGTGGTCGATCACCGCGATGCGATCCGCGCGGCGCACGGTGCTCAGCCGGTGCGCGACCACGATCACGGTGCGCCCGTCCATCAGCCGTTCCAGCGCCTTCTCCACCACCGCTTCGGTGCCGGGGTCGAGGTTGCTGGTGGCTTCGTCCAGCACCAACACCGCTGGGTCGACCAACGCGGCCCTGGCCAACGACACCAGCTGCCGCTCGCCCGCCGACAACCGTGAGCCGCGTTCGCGGACTTCGGTGTCGAGGCCTTCGGGAAACTCCTCGAAGCGCTCGAGCACGCCGATCGCCTGCAACGCAGCGGCCACGTCGGCATCGGTGGCGCCGGGCCGTGCGATGCGGATGTTCTCGCAGATGGTGCCGCCGAACAGAAAGCCTTCCTGCGGCACCACCACCACCCGCTCACGCAGCGATTCCAGCGATGCAACCCGCAAGTCGATCTCGCCGAAGGTGACGTAGCCGTTGGTGGGGTCGTACAGCCGGCTGAGCAGCTTGGCCAACGTGCTCTTGCCCGCGCCGGTTGGCCCCACCAGCGCCAGTCGTTCGCCCGGCGCCACGGCCAGGCTCACCCCGGTGAGGGCAGGTCGCTCGCTGCCCTCGTACGCGAACGTGATGTGGTGCGCCTCCAGCACGCCGGCGGCCGGCAACCGCACCGGCTTGGGGTGCTCGGCGACGTCGGGCACGGTGTCCATCAGCGTGTACAGCTTGTGCAGCGACGCCGCTGCGCTCTGCACCGTGTTGTACAGCTGCGAGAGCTGCTGCACCGGGTCGAACAGGTTGGCGGTCAACAGCACGAAGGCAGCCACAGTGCCGAAGCCCACCGAGCCGCGGTGCACCAACATGCCGCCGATGCCCACGATGAGCGCGATCGACACGATGCCCGCCCACTCGACCAGTCCGAAGTACCAGGTGCTGATCTTCACGCTGCGCAGGTGGCTGCCGTACAGCGCCCTGTTCGACTGCACGAACCGGCGCTGCGTCTCGGCTTCCCGCCCGTAGGCCTGGATGACACGCACGCCGGTGATGCCTTCCTGCAGGTTCGACAGGTTGCTGCCGACGCGCTCACGCACATCGAGGTACGCCGCGTTGGAGAGGCGTTGGAAGCGAACCGAGGCCAGGCCGAGCACCGGCGCCACGAACAGCACCACGATGAGGGTCATCTGCCAGCTGAGCGCGGTCATCAAGATGAGCGTCATCACCAGCAGCAGCGCAGCACCCACGAACTGCAGCAGACCCCACTGGATCAGCTCGCCCATGCTCTCGATGTCGGCCGTCATGCGCGCCACCAGCACGCCGGCCTTGTTGCGGTCGAAGAACGCCATCGACTGCGCCTGCAGACGGTCGAACACGGCGACACGCAGGTCGCGCAGGAACCCCTCACCGGCGCGGTTGATGGCCAGCTGCTGTGCGCGAGCGACGAAGTAGCCGATGACGACGGTGAGCACGAACCCCGCCACCGACCAGTTGAGCGCGGTGGCATCGGCGTTGGTGATGCCGTGGTCGAGACCGGTCTTCACGAACACCGGGCCGGCAACCGTGCACAGCGCCGACACCGACACCAGGCCGACCGCCCACCAGATGGTGCGCCGATACGGCTGCGCGAACTGGAGCGACCGGCGCAGCACGCGACCGGTCTCGGCGCGATCCAGCTTGTCCTCCTCGCTGACTGCCCCTCCTGCCCACATCGCTCAGCGCACCTCCACCACGACGTCGCGGTCCGTGTCGCCGTCCGCGTCGCCGTCGACCGCGTCGTCGAGGTCGGCCAATGCAGCGAGCACGGCCCGGTAGCGCTCGCTCGTGGCCAGCAGTTCGTCATGAGTGCCGGTGGCCACCACCTGCCCCTCGTCGAGCAGCACCACCGTGTCTGCCAGCGCGATCGTGCCCGGGCGGTGCGCGATCACGATGGTGGTACGGCCCTGCATCACCGTGGTCATCGCCTCGCGGATCTCGTGCTCCTTCGACGGGTCGACCGCGCTGGTGGCGTCGTCGAGCACCAGCACCCGCGGGTTCGCCAGGATGGCGCGCGCCAGCGCCACGCGCTGCCGCTGGCCACCGCTGAGCGAGAAACCGCGCTCACCCAGCAACGTGGCGTAGCCCTCCGGCAGCCGCAGGATGAAGTCGTGCGCACCCGCGAGGCGAGCGGCGGCCTCCACGTCGGCGTGTGACGCGTCGGGTCGCGAAAACGCGATGTTGGCGGCGACGGTGTCGTGGAACAGGAACGTGTCCTCGAAGACGATTGCCACTGCGTGACGCAGGTCGGCAAGGGTGAGGTCGCGCACGTCGACACCGTCGATGCAGATGGCCCCCTCGTTCACGTCGTAGAAGCGCACCAGCAGCCGGGCCACGGTCGACTTGCCGCTTCCCGTCGCGCCCACCACCGCGACCGACGCACCTGCCGGAATGCGCAGGTCGAAGTCGCGCAGCACCTGGTTGTTGCCGTCGTAACCGAAGGCGACGTGAGCGAACGAGACCTCACCGACGCGGTCGCCGTCGGGCAGCGCCACCGGAGCCACCGCATCGTGCACGGCCGGCACCGTGGACAGCACCTCGTTCACCCGCAGCAGGGCTGCCGCAGCCCGCTGACCGAAGGCCACCGTCATGCCCAGGTTGCGCAGCGGGAAGATGAGCAGACCGATGTACTGCATGAACTCCAGCATCTCGCCGGGGGTCATCTGGCCGTTCAGCACCCGATGGCCACCGACGGCGAGCACCGCGATGAGGCCGAGGTTGGGCAGCAGATCCAGGGCTGGCAGGAAGGCGCTGCGCACTCTCGCGGACTGCAGCGAGACGCGGCGGATGTCGTCGGCCTCCACCCGCAGGCGAGCAGCGGTGACGCCTTCGGCGCCGAAGCCCTTGATCACCCGCACGCCGCTCACGGCCTCCTCCACCACCGTGGCCAGTTGCGCCTGTTCCGCCTGCACTGCGAGCACCGCGGGGTGGATGCGACGCGAGAAGCGAGTGGCCAGCACGTTCAGCAGCGGCAGAGGGGCCAGCGCGATGAGCGCGAGCAGCGGCTGTTGCACGGCCAGGATGACCACGATGGTGGCCACCATCATCAGGTTGGAGGCAGTGATGGGGATCATCACCACGAAGCCCTGGATCTGCAGCAGATCGCTGGAGGCACGGCTCATCAACTGCCCCGTCTGAGTGTGGTCGTGGTAGGCCACGTGCAGTCGCAGGATGTGAGCGAACAGCTGCTCGCGCAGCTTGGTCTCGGTGAGGCGACTTTCACGGAACGCGAACCAGCGGCGCCAGGCGGTGAAGATGCCGGCGATCACCGCGACGACGGCGATCAACAGCGACCAGAACCACAGCGAGCCGGTGCCGAGCACGGCACGGTCGACCGCAAGGCTGGTGAGCTTCGGCACACTCACCTTGCCCGCGCTCCACAGCAGGCCCACCGCCACCCCGGCGGCCAAGCCGACGCGTTGCTCGCGCAGCATTGCGCGCAGCAGACCCCACCCACCGGCCCCTGGCGTCTGCGATGGCTGCGCCCCGGACCGTTTCCCCACGTGACGGGACACTACGCCCGACGATCGGCAATGGCAGAGCCGAATACCGAATGCCTCGCTCGGAAATCGCTGGCGGCACCGCACAGACGTGGGTCACACTGCCAACGGATGCCGACCACCGAACGACTGCTCATCGAACCGCTCGCTCACGCGCACGCCGAAGGCTTGGTGGCCGCGTTGGCCCACGACTCGGTGGGTGCCTACACCGGTGGCCCCGAGGTGACCACCGTCGAGGCTCAGCACGAGCGCATCGACGACCTGGCCAGAGGCCCTGATCAACCCGACGAACGGTGGCTGAACTTCGCGGTCAGCCGCCAGGTCGACGGCCTGGTGCTCGGCTACGTGCAGGCAACCACCTATGCGGACTGGGCCGAGGTGGCGTACGTGTTCGGCCCGGCCACATCCGGCCATGGCTTCGCGACCGAAGCGGTGCAGTGGCTGATCGGGCACCTTCGCTCGCTGGGTGTGCACGAACTGTGGGCTGCGATCCACCCCGACAACGGGCCATCGATACGGCTGATCGAGCGAGTCGGCTTCGACGTGCAGCCGCAGCTCGGCCGGCCGGTGGCTTCCTACGACGAGGGCGACCTGGTGTTCCGCCTCGACGCAACTCGATCGGCGCCGACGCCCGGTTAGCGTGGCCGAATGAACATCGTTGGTTGGATCGTCGTCGGCCTGCTCGCCGGCCTGTTTGCCCGCTGGATCACACGCGACGACAAGAGTGGCTGCATCTACACGGTGGCTGTCGGGGTGCTGGGTGCGCTCATCGGTGGCGCGCTGATGCAGGCGGCCGGCCACAAGGGCATCAACGACTTCGACATGCGCGCGATCCTGGTGGCGGCGCTCGGCGCCGTGCTGCTGCTGCTCGTGCTGCAGGCCCTCGGCGGCCGCGGCCGAACCAGACGGCGCTGACGCTTTTCGGGCCCGCGTCGCCCGGTGGCTGTGCTCAGCTCAGCAGGTCGCGCACGCGATCCTTGGGCCGGCCGATGATGGCCCTGTGCTCGGTGACCACGACCGGTCGTTGCAGCAACTGCTTGTGCTGCACCAGCAAGCCCACCACCTGGGCCTCCGTGACGGCATCGGCGTCGACGAGGCCCAGCTTCTTCCACAGGCTGTCGCGGCGAACCAGGTCGGTGACCGGGTCTTCCAGCTTGGCGATGATGCTGCGCAACGTGGCGGCATCGGGTGGTGTCTTCAGGTAGAGCACGATGTCGGCGGCGACGCCGAGTTCCGCTGCAATGCTCACGGCACTGCTGGAGGAGTTTCAATTCGGGTTGTGGTAGATGGTGACGTCGGCCATGAGGGCGCAGCGTAGCAACGGTGCTTCCGGCATCCCTGTGACACCCCTTCCGTATGGTGCCGGCCACGGCTTCCCCCCGTTCACGACAGTTCTGCCGGCAGCGTTCCCTCTCGCGTCGGCATCCAGTCCGGAGGTTGCCCATGCCTGCTCCCGAAGCCCCCGATGCCGCACCGGCCGCACCGGTCTCCGTCCGTCCCGCCCCCGTGCGCTGCGGCACCGACGCGTTGCGTGTGCTCTTCCTCTCGGCGTCGCAGCCGCTCGAACCCGAGACACTCGCGTTCCTGCTCGACCGCAACGGTCACGGCAGCGTCATCACCGTCGTCTCCGGCACGGTCGACCCCGATTCGGTGTTGGCGGTCACCGAGTGCCTCGCACGCGCCGCAGAAGGCCTCCCCCACGCAACAGCCCTGGTGCTCGCCACCGTACGACCCACGGGGTGCGTGCTGCCGGGCGACATCGATCGCTGGTTGGAAGCCAGCGACCTCGCCGCCGCACATGGGGTCGACCTCATCGAGTGGTACATCATCGGCGCCTCCGGTGCCCAGTGCCCTCGCGACCTGTTGGGCGAGCCCGAGCGTTGGGCGATGCTGGCGCCCA
>Ga0209477_1000448_pt1 | contig 25459 bp, 18 predicted proteins | sample KloWWTupernatant_FD_187180 | JGI IMG/M metagenome (GOLD analysis project Ga0209477, IMG submission 187180) | Active sludge microbial communities from Klosterneuburg, Austria, studying microevolution and ecology of nitrifiers - Klosterneuburg... | ecosystem: Engineered > WWTP > Aerobic digester >... | reverse complement strand
CCTCGTCGATGTCGTATTTCTGCTCTTTGTAATTCCATTCGCGACTCGTTTCCTCGACGACGCGGACCTTGCCGCCGGTGACCGGTTTGCCAAAAAGATAGTCCGCATTGATCTCGATCTCAGCCTCGCGGTCGCCGGGCAGATAATATGGCTTCGACGGTTTGGCGTTGACCACAAAATTTGGAAGATCGTAGCGCGAGACGCGCACTCGTTGGGCTCCGATCTGTTCACCGCTTTCATCCCTGATCTCGATCTTGTAGTCGCCGAGTTTGGCGTTTGCCGGAATCCGCCAGCTTATCGACGCGATACCAAATGCGGAGGAACGCGTCTTTTCCCGATAGAGAACAGTGTCGTCCTCGTCCAGCACCCTAAATTCGAGTTCGCTGTCGGCAACAACGGTCTTCGACTCGCCGCCCTTCATCAAGATCCCGCGAATATTGATCAACTGTTCCGGCTGATAGATCGATTTGTCCGTCATCGTCAGGAACTGAACATCCTCTTTAAGTGCATTCAGGTTCTCGTTGGCCTCGCGAACGATGCCGTTTTTGAGGCCAATTACCGTTATTTCTCCTTCGCCGGCAAGTTTTGCTTCGGTCGGGATCGCGAGATCGACCACCGCGAAACCGTCCGCGTCGGTCACGGCCGAACCTTTTAGTTCCAACTTTCGCTCGCCCTCGCCCGCCAGTTCAAGAGCGACCGTCGAATCGACCCGAACGCCAACTGCCGGCTTTTCGGTAAACGGATTAACGGCACGTACGCGAACTCGATACGACATACCCGTAAGGAGATTATCGCTCGCGATGATCCGTAGCTCGAACAATTCGTCGATCATCTGTGACATTGAGATGATCCCGGAGGCTTGGCCGACGGTGTAATGAAGACGGTACCAAGCGATGTCGTCTTTGACGGATGAAAGTATGTCAGTGACCGCCATTTCAAAACTAAGCGATTGTTTTCCGCCAAGATCCGTCACAACGAATTTTGATGCCCGAGCACGTACCGTACCCGCAGGGTCGATCAGTTCGACTGATGAGGTTATTCCGCTTAAGTCGCTACTGCCCGCTACGACAATATTGGCAGTGGCGATCCGGTCGCGGACGACGACTTTTGACTCGGACTCGATCACCGTCTGCGCCGCCGCCGAAAATGAACAGACCAATAGCACTAGGAACAATGGCAGAATTCTCCGTTGCATCACGGTTACCTCTAAATTTTATAGGGGTTTTTACAGTTTATTGCTTCTACCGCGTGTGATGCTCTGAGATTTGAAAATGGTTGCATTGCGGCCGGGCCGAAACCGCAAAAAAAGAGACCGGCCAGACCGATTCCTCACCCTACTTTTCTGCTTTCCGCTAATCTGGAAAGCCCAAACTACCATTCTCATCTCCGTCCCAAATAATCTTCTCCGTAAGTGGCTCATTGATCACCCAAAGTTCGCTCCCTATGATTTTCATGACCAATTGCAAGCATTGGACTGCATCAATTCCCCCAGCAAACCTTATATGTTCATCGCCGATTCCTTTAATCTGGTATGGCACATAGTAGTCATCGGAATCTGGAAACGGCATTGGTTTACCGATAGCGACGATGATTTCGCTTGTTAGTTTGGATTCGAACTTAAAACGCCTTACCGCAATTACGTCGCCTAAATCTTTGATTTTCATATGTTCTTACCAAGTGACAAGTGGCGGGATCCATGGAAGATTTCTATTACACGCTGATAGACGTTCGGCGACGAGAGCACCGCTGTTAAAATATGGAGCCATCTGTCCGCTGACCGCATCAACCCGCATCAATCGGCCTGCGACCACCTGTTTGAACGACTTACCATCCGGCGACCATTGCACCGACGCCGGCGAACCGCCAAATCGCACTCGTTTTGCCGCATCGGGACTAAAGATGTCATCCACCGTGAGGAGTTTGTCTTGAGCGAACGCACCGGACGAAACCGCGAGCATTACGACCACCAGCCATTGGATTTTTTTCATATATTTGAAATTAGAAAAACGATATTTTCTTGAATTCTAGTTGAAACGCTCTCGGATAGGCAAACAACATATTTGAGAGCGGATCTTTAGGATACAGTCGATCGATGCGGACAATGGACTGCACATTCTAACACGCAAGTCAGGACCAATGTTTTCGGACTTGCCCTTTTCACCTAGTTTGCCGACCCGGAAGGTCACGCTTTCGGATGAGCTTTGTCATAAACATCGATCATCTTTTCCATCGACACCTGCGTGTATATCTGGGTGGTCGAGAGCCGTGCGTGGCCGAGCAGTTCCTGAATGTCGCGAAGGTCGGCGCCGCTGTCGAGCAGGTGCGTCGCGAATGTGTGCCGCAATGAGTGCGGCGAGATGTCGTGAATATCCGCACACAGCTTGATGTACTTGTCGATCATTCGGCCCACCGAACGCGTCGTCAGGCGCCCGCCGCGACGGTGCAGAAAAACAGCATTTGGGTCACGGGTCGTTAGTGGGCATTCATTTAGAAACACCGGTCGCGACTTCTCGAGGTAATTCATCAACGCCTGCAGTGCAGGTTCGCCAAAGGGCACTATCCGTTGCTTTTTGCGTTTACCGGTGACGCGTACCATTCGTTCGCGAAAATCGATATCCCCGAGATCGATGCTCACAAGTTCGCCGACGCGGATGCCGGTCGCGTACAAAAATTCGAGTATTGCGCGATCGCGGCGGCCAAGATCGGTATTGACGTTCGGCGTTTCGATAAAGCGAACGGCGTCCTCCATCGAGAGATGGTTCGGCAGTTTGCGTTCGATCCGCGGCGTAGCTACGAGCTTTGCCGGATTGGATTCGAGTTTGCCCTCACGAACCAAAAACTGGAAGAAAGTACGCAAACTCGCCAATTTACGTGCGATCGATGTCTTCTTATGATCTTCGTGCAATCCGGCCATCCATTCGCGGATCGTTAGCCTGTCGATCTGCTCGACGGGAATGTCCGCACGCTTTTCGACGCGAAAAAGGTAGTCGCCAAACTGCTCGAGATCGCTCGCGTAGTTTCGCAGCGTATGCGGACTGAGATTGCGCTCGTATTTAAGGTGCTGCAGAAATTGCGTGAGATATTCGTTAAGCATTAGGGCCTTTTCCCCACATAGTATCCCTTACGTGTTCGCACGGTAAAGTTGGGTTTGCCCTTTATGCTCAAAGATATGAGGCGCAGGTCACTAGTATTCTTTCCGTCATCGTCGGGGTAATAACTCAGTATATACTGTTGCGAAAGCTCTGCGGATATCTGAGAAAAGGCGGCGTTCATTTCATCTTCGTCGATCGGCGAATAGACCGCTCCGCCGGTCTGTGCGGCGAGTTCGAGCATTCGCCGCTCCGCCGTTAATGATCGAATATTGGCATTGCCGCCGCGGAGTCCCGTCCGTTTAAAATTCTCAAATTCCTTGGTCTTGACCACGTAGACCTGACAATTGGCGATCTGCAGTTCCTTGATCACGGATTCCAAAGTGGTTTTGATATCGCTATAAGTGTCCTCGCCGTCCGAGACGATCACGACTACGCGGCGGCCCTCAGCGGCTTTGAGGTATTCGGCAACCTTCACGATCCCATCGAGCAAGGCGGTCGCACCTTTTGGTTCGGGAAACATCCTGATCGCCTGCGTCAGCAGTGAGACGTCGCGCGTCAGCGGTTGTTCGAGCCTCGTATAATCCGAAAGTGAAAATAGGGCTGCCTGATCGCCGCCGGGCCTGATCACCCTCTTAAAAAACCTTACGGCCGCCTCCTTTTCAAATTCACGAGCGATCATCACGCTCGACGAATTATCAAATATCATTGCCAGCCTGATAGGCGAATCGGAACGAGTAAGTTCGCTGATCTCAGCCGGTTTTCCGTCGATCTGTAATTCAAAATCGACGAGTTTTAGGTTGGTAACTGACCTGCCCGATGCGTCGGTCACCGAAACAGGTATCGGAACCAATGCCGAGTCGACCGTTATAATATCCGGATCGTCCTTCGGTTTTGGGGTAGGCGTCGGCAATGAGGTCGGCAGCTTTGCTTCGGTCGGAATATAACCTGTCGCCGATCGAGTAGCCGGCGTTGGCGTCGGCGTCTCATTCGGTTTATTACGTCCCGATTGGGCCGAAACAAATGCTGCCGTTACCAACAATAACAATGTCGAAATTAATATCTTCATTAAGCCGACTATTGGATTACTAAACGACCTTAATATTTGCCTACGCCCAAATTAACTTTACGCCCGCAAATAGCAGCACAACGGCCAACACGCGCCGTAGCATCATCGAATTAAATTTCTTGCTACCGAGTGTCGAACCGATCAGGCCGCCGACAACTGCTGCCGCGATCCATATCCAGACCTCGGCCGGAAGACCGTTGAGTGCACCTTTGAAATACTGCCCGACGAGGCCCGAGACCGAATTGACCAAAATGAACAGCACCGATACGCCTGCCGCGACCCGCGTTTCTGCCCAGTGCATCAACAGTAATATCGGCGTCAGGAATATGCCGCCGCCGACGCCGACCATTCCCGACAGCAGTCCGATCACAGCACCGATCAGCAAACACGCAATGATCGGCGGTTCTTTCACCCTATCGTCGCCCTTGAGATTGACCGCGAGTCTGATCGCTGCCAGACACAGCACGGCGCCGAGCACGATCTTATATACGTCCGTCGGCAAATGTATCATCCCGCCGACAAATGCCATCGGTATCGAGCCGGCCGCAAATGGTAAAAACAGCCGCCACGAAAAATACCCTGCCCGATAAAATTGCACCGTCCCGATCGTCGCCACAAATAGATTTAGCACGAGCGCTGTCGGACGAGTCAGTTCCGGAGCAACGGCCATAAACGCCATCACCGCTAAGTACCCCGACGCTCCGCCGTGTCCAACTGACGAGTACATTATTGCGACCACGCAGATCGCAACTATCATCAATATTAGCGTTGGTTCCATTTCTATTATTTTGTATTGCCGATCGCTTTAGCGAACCGGTTCGGATCATAAAAACTTAAAGTCTTTAACCTCAACGTAACGGCAGTCCATAAGCCCAATTCACGATACTGCGACATTTGTTATCCATTCATCCCAATCCATGAGAGCGATCTCGACCTGGAATATATGCCGTTCGCGTTTCTTTCGGTACTGCTTGCGAAGCTCGGGCGGAAGTTCTTGTATCAACCCAAAAGTGATGTTTACCGGCTGAAAATTCTTGGTCTCGACATTTGATACATAGCGGCACAATGCCCCGATCGCTGAGGTCTGCGGAGCGGTTATCATCGGTCGGTCACGCATCACATTGACCGCGTTTATTCCCGCGAGCCAACCCGTCGCGACGGATTCGACATAGCCTTCGACGCCCGTGATCTGTCCGGCGAAAAACAAACGCTCATTATTACGAGTCGCGAGCGTTTCATTCAATATTTTGGGCGAATTGATAAATGTATTGCGATGGATCTGACCGAATTGCAGAAACTCGGCATTCTCCATACCGGGTATGAGTTTCAGTATTCGTTCCTGCTCACCGTAACGCAGATGATTTTGAAAACCGACCATTCCATAAGCATCCGCCATCATATTTTCCTGGCGAAGTTGTACGCAGGCGTATGGCTCTTCGCCGGTTTTCGGGTGTCGCAATCCCTTTGGCTTCATCGGGCCAAAACGCAACGTCTCAGGACCGCGGCGGGCGATCTCCTCGATCGGCAAACAAGATTCGAACCAATGCGTGTCTTCGAACCGCTTGAGTGGAACCGATTTTGCCTCCAAAAGCTCGGCGATAAACAATTCATACCGATCGCGGTCCATCGGGCAATTGATGTAATCATCGCCGCCCTTGTCGTAGCGCGCCGCTTTGAACGCGATCGACATATCGATCGAATCGGCCGCGATGATCGGAGCGATCGCATCGTAAAAGTATAGTTGATCATCGCCCGTGAGCTTCATTATCTCGACGGTCAGTGCATCCGACGTGAGCGGCCCCGTCGCAATGATCGTGACCGGAGGACTCGCGTCCTGCTTGTTGCTTGAGATTTCCGTAACCTCTTCCCTTACGATCTCAATATTCGGGTGAGCCTCAATTCGCTCGGTGATCATCTCGGCAAACTTCATCCGATCTACCGACAACGCTGAGCCGGCCGGCACCCGCGTCGCGTGAGCAACCTCCAAAACCATCGAACCGCCGCGCCGCAGTTCTTCTTTGAGTAAGTATGGAGCACTTCCCGGTTCGTCCGTCTTTAACGAATTTGAGCAAACGATCTCGGCGAGTTTATCAGTTCGATGTGCCGGTGTTTGCTGCACGGGCCGCATTTCAAACAAACGAACCTTTGCTCCACGCTCCGCCGCCTGCCACGCCGCCTCGACTCCGGCAAGTCCACCGCCGATCACATTTAATACTTCAGTCATTGATGTCAGATTATAGATCATATTTGCCGAGTGGTCAGCGACGCGGCCACACCATTCAACGCTTGTCGATAATAATGTCGGCTCGACGGCTCTGGCCGTACAAAAAAACGCTTGACATTAAACGTCGTTTAACGCCATTATACATAGAGTAGCTCGAGTAGCTGTACGATTTGTTGCTCACTGCCAACTAAGCCGAAACGGAGTTGTTTGCCGATTCGACTTTATTTCTATATCATCCCGCCGAAGCTGTTTTTCGATACGTTCCTTTATAAGTTTTCCTCACATTTCTTATTAAAATGAACAATCTAGAGCAAACAAATTATGCCGGGAGCACGCCGCAATGGAGTGAGCCACATTTTGCATTCGGGTCCGCGAATACCGACGATGCACATATCACCGAAGGCGGAACTTCGCTTCAGACCGTTGGCGACAGTATTTTTAATTCGATCGGCGATGCGATAATCGTTACCGATCGGGATGCCGTTATAGTCAAGGTCAATCCGGCTACATTGCGTCTGACCGGTTTTGACGAATGCGAACTCGTCGGCAAGCCTATCGACATTTTATCTCGAAACAAAAATTCGTTTAGCCGCATATTCACCCGGACCTTTAAGAACAGCAATTTTTCAAATCGAATTCAGACTATCTGTCTGCGTAAGGACGGAAGTTTTTTTCCTACGTCGATCTCAGCGTCCAAGATATTCGACCCTGACTCCGGGGCATACAATATCGTCTGCGTTGCCCGCGACATTACTCGCTCCAAGCGCCTCGAGGCTGAGGCCCGAGCGATCTCAAAGATTATTCACGGAGTCACAACGACGGCAAACCTCGACGAATTGCTCCTATTGATCCACCGGACGATCAAGCGGATCGTTTACGCAGAAAACTTTTTTGTCGCACTTTTTGACCCCCAGACCGAGATGCTCACGATGCAGTTCTGGGTGGACAAATATGATCCGATGCCCGGCCCGCTGAAAGTTGGCAACAGCTTGAGCGCCTACGTCTTTAAGCAGGGTCGATCAATGCTCTTTACAGACGAAGAAGCCCAGAAACTGATCGACAGTGGTGATGTCGAATCGGTAGGCACTGATTCGCCGATCTGGCTCGGAGTTCCGCTTAAGACGCCTGACGGTGCGATCGGCGTTTTGGTCGTGCAGGACTATGAGAATTCGGACACTTACTCGCAGCAGGACGTCGAACTGCTGACCTCGGTTGCCGATCAGATCGCGATGGCGATCGAACGCAAGCGCTCCGAGGAAGCTCTGCGGCTCAGTCAGGAACGATTTGAGTTAGTTACGCGCGCCACAAGCGATGCGGTCTGGGACTGGAATCTTAAAACTGACGAGATCTGGTGGAACGAGGGATTTCAGAATCTATTTGGCTATTCAGGCGAGGAGATCGGCTCACAGCGGTCTTCGTGGACAGAGCGACTCCATCCGGACGACTCCGAGCGAGTTACCGAAGATATTCTCCGCCATATCGAAAGCGGCAAGACGAATTGGATCGAGGAATATCGATTTAGACGGCGTGACGGATCTTACGCGTCGGTCGTGGACCGTGGTTACGTCGTATATGATCAAGCGGATCAGCCGATCAGATTACTTGGTTCGATGATGGATGTCACCGAGCGTAAGTCGCTCGAGGAACAATTGACGCATCTTGCCCTGCACGATCCATTGACCAAGATCGCCAATCGAGTGCTTTTCCGTGATCGTGTCGATCACGCACTTTCAAAAGTCGTTCGAAACCACGTGTCGATAGCGGTACTTTTTCTCGATCTCGATAATTTTAAGTCGATCAATGATTCGCTCGGCCACGCGGCGGGTGACAAACTTCTTGTCGCAGTTGCTGACCGTCTCCAGGATTGCCTCCGCAATTCGGACACCGCCGCCCGTCTTGGTGGCGACGAATTTGCCATCTTGATCGAAAGCGTACTCCATACGGACGAGCCGGTTAACATTGCCGACCGTGTTCTTGACGTATTTCGCCAGCCATTCTCGATCGAGGGTGTTGAGGTGTACGTTTGCGCGAGCATCGGTATTGCTGCGGGATCGACCGAGACCAGCGGACCCGAAGAGTTGCTCCGCAATGCTGACCTTGCGATGTATCTCGCAAAGGGCCGCGGCAAGGGCAAATATGTGGTCTTTGAACCAAAGATGCACGAGGCTCTGATGGAGCGCATCGAACTCGAGGGCGACCTTCGCCGCGGGATCGAATGTAAGGAATTCACATTACATTACCAACCGATCGTCGAACTGACGTCCAACAAATTGCTCGGTATGGAGGCGTTGGTCCGTTGGCAGCACCCGCGATTCGGATTGCTGTCGCCGATGAGATTTATTCCGGTCGCCGAGGAGACCAATCTGATCGTGCCGCTTGGCGAGTGGATACTTGGGGAAGCTTGTCGCCAAGTGCAGTCCTGGCGCGAGCAGTACGCATCAGCCGAGGACGTCTCTCTGACGGTCAATATCTCGATCCGGCAGTTTTTGCAGCACGAGTTGGTTGAGATCGTCAGTAATGCCCTGCACGCATCCGGACTGCCGCCAAAATTATTGATACTTGAGATCACCGAAAGCTTTATGCTCCAGGACACCGAAGCCACGATCTTAAAACTCCACGACTTAAAGAAACTCGGCATTCGCCTGGCGATCGACGATTTTGGCACAGGCTACTCGAGCCTCAGTTATTTGCAGCGATTCCCGATCGATATCCTCAAGATCGACAAGTCATTTATCGACAAACTCGGCCAGGGCAGCGAGGGTAATGCCGTCGCCCGGGCGATCATTATGATGGGCGAATCGCTTAATCTACGAACGATCGCCGAGGGCATCGAGCATCCGCACCAGATCGAAACTTTGCAGGTTCTGGGTTGCAATGCCGGCCAGGGATTTCATTTTGCCAAGCCGCTCACGCCCGCCGATATGGATGCGTTTCTGACCGGCGAACTCTCATCTGCGGCATCTTAATTTGGGGCTTAAGCCCGGTTAAAGGTTGCCGCCTGCTGTTCTGCGTTTTTAGGATCTCCGCGAAAAAACCTTATAACAATTGAGGTGTGGTTGGGCGTGTCGCTCGTTGGATATTGCCTCGATCTCATCGCCAAAATTTCTTTGACTTGTGTTTCATCTATGAGATATACTTGCACCCTCGCAAGTATTTATATGAGGCATCTGAGCTTAGTTAAAAGTTTATCCCACCTTCAAGAGGAACAAAAGCACTCCGAAGAAGTTGCACTCGATGCGGTCGGGATCGCCCTGACGCGCGGGACGCTGAGCGAATTTTTCGGCGGGGCGAGTAGCGGCCGTACCAGTCTTGCCCTCAATCTGCTTGCAAAATTGACAGCACTCGGCGAGGTCTGTGCGGTCGTCGACTCGTGTGATGCCTTTGATCCCTGCTCCGCAGCAAAGAGCGGTGTGACTCTCGACTCACTTTTATGGGTTCGCTGCGGCGGCAACCTCGAGCAGGCATTTACCGCAGCCGACTATCTGGTGCAGGCAAAAGGCTTCGGGGCCGTCTGGCTCAATCTCGGCGGATTGCCGATGCAGAAATTACGGATGGTGCCGCGGACGTATTGGTATCGCTATCGCACGCGGATCAAGGAAACACCGACGCTCTTTGTCGTCACGTCGGAAGAACCTGTCGCGGGTTCGGCCGCCCACCGATCTTTCGAGATCGTCCGCAAAGACACCGTCTGGTCCGGACTCGGGCGGTACAAACTGCTGCGTGAATTTCATCTCGGCCTATATTCGAGAAAGCATTTTTACGGACCTCAAACGGCGGCCAAGATCGAATTTGACTACAGCGATGTCTAGATCATATGCCTGCATAATTTCGAAAAGCTCATGTGAGGACGCCGGCATCTTGTCGGCCATCGCCTACGGGTTTGCCTATCGCATCGAGATGCTCGGGGACGGCGTACTTTTTGACGTCAGCGGTCTCGAAAAGCTCATCGGCGATGAGGATAAGATCGCCCAACAGATCGTGAAGGAACTCGAACGCAATAATATCAGCGGAAATGTCGCGGTCGCCGGGACGGTCGAAACAGCGATGCTGCTCGCGCGCGAAAACCGCGGGCCGGGCCACACTGCAGACTCATCGGGGGCGTTCGCTCAACTGCCATTGAGCGATCTCGACATCGACCGCGACACGGTCGGCGTTTTTGAGGCACTAGGCATCAACCGTATAGAGGATCTGCAAAACATCCCGGCCGACCAACTCATCGCCCGCTATGGCCGCGACTTTCAGCAAGTGATCGACGTCATCAACCGTAAAACAAGGCGGTCATTAACGCCGAATATTAGAGAAACCAACGTCACGTGGCGGCACGAACTCGATTTTCCGGTCGACGATTTCGCCCAACTGATCTTTGTCGTCAATCGCGGCCTCGAACAGATGCTTGCGGCCGTAAATAAAAATGGCTGGAGCACTGAGCAGATCGACATCCGTTTCAAACTCGATAGAAAAGCCGATAAGATGTACGAGATCAAAACATCTTTCCCGACACTCGACAAGGCCTTTTGGCTCAAGATAATCGACCTGCGCATATCCGCCGACCCGCCCGCCTCGGGCATAACGGCCGTCAGCACAAGGGCTCATTTCACACGCCCACGGCCGGCACAGAGCGGGCTTTACGCCGCCGCAAAGCCGCAGCCCGAGAGCCTTTTATTGACCGTCGGCAAGATCAAAAAGCTGGTCGGCGAGGCCAACGTCGGTGTGCCGGCCTTGCTCGAAAAAAGGGTAGAACGGCCGTTCACGCTTGACGCCGAACGCCTGCCCGACGGCACCGAGCGAAATGCTGATCCAAAGGCCCCGATCATCGCCTTTACATACTATCAACCTCCGATCGCCGCCGAGGTTCTCGTGCGGGACAAGCAGCTTATTTACCTGCGGACACGATATTTCGCGGGCCGCGTTACCGCCTGCAGTGGAGTTTGGCGGACCAATTCGCGTTGGTGGGAAAAGGCCTGGGACACGCGTGCCTGGCACGTCGAGGTCGAGAATGGCGGCGTCTATTGTCTGCAAAAAACCGGCAACGAGTGGATCATCACGGGGGAATTTGATTGACCGTGTTCTACGAACTCCACACACGCTCCGCATTCAGTTTTTTATCGTCCGGCTCTTTGCCCGAGGACATCGCGGTGCGCTCCGGCGAGCTTGATATGCCCGCCATCGGGATGATGGACCGCGACACGGTCTCGGGTGCGGTGCGGCTTCATTTTGAGGCCAAGGAGCAGGGCGTCAGGGCGATGATCGGCTCCGAGATCACGATGGACGACGGCAGCCTTTTGCCGCTGATGCCGCTCGATCTTACGGGCTATCAAAACCTCTGCCGCCTGATCACGACGGTCAAGCTACGTCATAAAAAGGGCGAGCATTTTGCGACGCGCCGCGACATCGAGGAGCACTCTGCCGGACTGCTCTGCTTTACGGGCGGGGCCGATGGTTTTCTCCATCACCACATCAAGCGGCATCAGGGCCAGGAGGCACTGGCGTGGCTCAACTATGTTTTCGAAGGCCGTCTCTACGTCGAATTGCAGCGGCATAATCTCCCGCACGAAGAAGCGGTCAATCAGACGCTGCTCGGGCTCGCTCACAAGTTTCGCCTGCCGTATTTCGCCAGCAACGGCCCATACTATGCCGCACAGCGTGACCGCGAGCTTTTCGACGTTTTTACCTGTATCAAGAATCACTGCACCATCGAGAATGCCGGCCGCCTGATCTCGGAAAACAGCGAACGCTATCTCAAATCAGCGTCGCAGATGCTCTACCAGTTTGACGATTACCCGCAGGCGGTCGCAACGACCGTGGAGATCGCCGACCGCATTAAATTCTCGATGGACGAGCTCGGCTACACATTTCCCGATTATCCCGTGCCGCCGGGCGAGACGATGGACTCGTACCTTCGCAAACAGGCTGAGAAAGGCGCGGTCTGGCGATATTGGGCATTGACGCCAAAGGTCCGGCAAAAACTAGATTACGAGCTCAATATGATCGCCAAGCTCAATCTCGCCGGCTATTTCCTGCTCGTCTGGGACATTTCGCAGTTTTGCCGTTCGCAGAAGATACTCTCGCAGGGCCGCGGTTCGGCGGCCAACTCGGTCGTCTGCTACGCTCTCGGCATCACGGCAGTCGACCCGATCGAGGCTGACCTGCTCTTCGAACGCTTTCTCTCCGAGGAACGCACCGAGTATCCGGATATCGACATCGACCTGCCGTCGGGCGAGGATCGCGAACGCGTCATCCAGCACGTTTATCAAAAATACGGCGAGCGTGGTGCCGGTATGACGGCCAACGTCATCAGCTATCGCGGACGCTCGGCTGCACGCGAGGTGGGTAAGGTCTTCGGCTTTGACGAGGACGCTCTAAAGCGTCTGTCCAAGCTAATTCCGCATTACGGCACGCACACGCGCTCCGAGATGATGTCGCGGTTCGTCGAGGCCGGCTTTGATCCGCGTGACAATTACCGCATTGCAAAATATATGGAGATGTACGCCCGAGCACTCGATTACCCGCGGCATCTCGGCCAGCACTCGGGCGGAATGGTCATCTCACTGGGGCGTCTCGACGGCGTCGTGCCACTCGAGCCCGCCTCAATGGAAAACCGCAACATCATCCAGTGGGACAAGGACGACTGCGAACGCCTCGGCATCGTCAAGGTCGATCTGCTTGGTTTGGGAATGATGGCGGTCATCCGCGACACTCTCACGTTGATCGAGGAACATCGCGGCGAAAAGGTCGATCTCGGCCGTCTGTCAAAAAACGACCCGCTCGTCTATAAAACTCTGCAAGAGGCCGACACGATCGGGATGTTTCAGGTCGAGAGCCGAGCTCAGATCAACTTTCTGCCCAAGTCGCGACCCGAAAAGTTTTACGACATCGTCGTCCAGGTCGCCATCATTCGCCCGGGCCCGATCGTGGGTAAGATGCTCAGCGGCTACATCGCCCGCCGGATGGGCAAAGAGGAGGTCGACTATATGCACCCGTCGTTCGAGCCCATCCTCAAACGCACTTTGGGCGTCCCGCTTTTTCAGGAGCAATTACTGCGGATGGCGATGACGATCGCCGGATTTACGGGCGGCGAGGCCGAGGAGTTGAGGCGTGCTCTCGGTTTCAAACGGGCGGACAAACGCCTCGGCAAGATCGAGGTGCGACTACGCTCCGGTATGGCGGACAAGGACATCGACGAGGCGACGCAGGACCGCATCGTCAAGAGCATTCTGGCATTTGCCAACTACGGCTTTCCCGAGTCGCACGCGGCGAGCTTTGCGCTTTTGACCTACGCGTCGGCATATCTTAAGGTGCATTATCTGGCCGAATTTACGACCGCAATGCTCAATAATTATCCGCTCGGTTTCTATTCCCCGGCGACGCTCATCAAGGACGCCCAGCGTCACGGCCTGCACTTTAACGCCATCGACATCAACCGGTCGCAAAGGCTATTTACCATCGAGGACGGCCGCGTCCGCATCGGCCTCAAATACGTCAAAGGCCTGCGAAAGGATGTCGCCGAGGCGATCGTCGCCAGTCGTGTCAGAACCGGGAGCGATAGCGACTGGGTTTCTGTCGATGAGCCGTACACATCAGTCGAAAACCTCGTCGCCCGCGTCCCCGCGATCAACAAAAAAGAGGTCCGTGCCCTCAGCCTCGCCGGTGCTCTCAATTTTGACGCCACGGTCCATCGCCGTCAGGCCCTTTGGGAATCAGAACTCGCCATCCAACCTATCGGCGAGCTTTTCAAGAGTCCGACAAACTTCAGTTTGTCGACCAACGCCGCGCCACACTCAAGTTCACCGGATCCAGCGAACCAAAGTCCGACAAACTTCAGTTTGTCGACCAACGCCGCGCCACACTCAAGTTCACCGGATCCAGCGAACCAGAGTCCGACAAACTTCAGTTTGTCGACCAACGCCGCTCCACACTCAAGTTCATCTGATCCACCGAACCAAAGTCCGACAAACTTCAGTTTGTCGACCAACGCCGCTCCACACTCAAGTTCATCTGATCCAGCGAACCAAAGTCCGACAAACTTCAGTTTGTCGACCAACGCCGCTCCACACTCAAGTTCATCTGATCCGCCGAACACGGGAGCGACAAACTTAAGTTTGTCGGACATTTCGGACAATTCGGATAATTCGTTTATCAATAAGATGACCGAGTGGCAGTTGATGGAGAGCGATCTGATGACGACCGGTATCACGATCGGCAAGCATCCGATGCGCTTTCTTCGCGAAGAGCTAGATAAACGCGGCGTGCTGCCTGCAAACCGGACCGTCAATTTGCGTAAACGTGATCTCGTCACCGTCGCCGGTGCCGTCATCGTCCGCCAGCGGCCGAGCACGGCTAATGACGTCGTTTTTATCACGATGGAGGACGAGACCGGCTATTCCAATTTCATCGTTATGCCCGACGTTTTTGATAAATTTCGATCCACGATCGTCTCGAGTGATTTCCTGCTCATCCGCGGCATCGCCGAGGAGGGCGGTATGATCAAGGGCTTATACTTCGAGCCGATCAGCACCTTCGTCACCAAGATCGGCTCGCACGACTTTCAGTAGCGGGGTTCGCCTCGAAGACACAGAGGAATTTTAGCCGCAGATAAACGCAAATAAACGCGGATCAGAAAAACCATTTCTATCAATTTCCTATCTGCGTCATCTGCGTTTATCTGCGGCTAAAATTCCTAGTTCTTCCCGTATTTCCCACGGACACGCACGGCGCGTTCGATGAGGTCTGAGTTTTCCAGAATCTTCAGTCTCAGGTCTTTGTCGAGGTTCGGGTTGGTATCGAGGAATTTGTTAATGATCGCCAGTGCCGCGTCGCTGCGTTGGCCGCCGATGAAGGCACCGAGCCAGCCATTGACGAAGAATATCTTACGGTTGCGTTTGTGGTTCGGCAGTTCCAGCAAAGCTTTTTGTAGATACGGCAATGTCAGCTCAGAATGTCGAATGTTGTTCCACGGGCCAAACGCCGCCTCGATCCAGCTCTCGGAGATGTCCTTGTTATTTACAAAATCGTCCCAATACTTCGCCTTGTTCTCCTTGGTCGGAATGGCGGCACGTGCGGCGTAGGCATAGCGTTTGGCATCGTCGCTCGTCTCCGTTTTCTCAAGGTCGGCAAGCAACTTCATCGCGTCCGGGTCATTCAACGCCAACAGTCGCGTAACGATGTCGAAGCGGTCCTTCGCCTTTACGGGCAGAAACGCGACCGTTAGGGAGCGTGCCTCTTTTGCCACGGAAGATGCACGCTCGTTCACACTCGCGTTTCCGCCCGTAGTCAGCAATTGTTTTAGAGCGGCTCTACTCTTTTCCGTCGTCGCGTTTGCGACCAACGCCCGAAAGAAGGTGATCCGCTGTCCGGTCGTTTGAGCATTCTGCATACGTTCGAGCAGTATGGCTTCGAAACGTGCGTTCAGGTCGCCTATCTTGTCAGAACCACTCGCTACTGCAGTCGGTTCTGACATGTAATACCGCATCGCAGTTGCGGCGCGGCCGATGATCGATTGGACGATGCTTTCGTCTTGCTCCACTACTTTCGAAGGAGGGGTGGATGCGGCCGCCGCAGACGGGGTGGATGCTCCGAGATTCTTGATGACCAACTCGACGTAACTCTTCGGGTCGAGCTCGCCCTCGCGGACGCTGTCCCACAGTGCGCCGTACATCATCGAACGCAGGAACGCGTCCTTTTCGTTCTGCACATTCTTCAGAACGTAATCGCGGCTCTTGTCGTCGAGCAGGAAAATGCCGTAGCCGTAGTCTTGGTAGTTTGGAAGAATCGCGGCGATCTCGGTTGACGAAGTTCTCGTGGCGGGTTCAATAAGGTAAAGCGTGGTTCGAGAAGTTGGAGCTGACTTCACGTTCAAAACAACCTTGCTGTTATCTGAAAATAACACGGCCGCGTTAAAGTTCTCTGACTGACCGCCGCTCGTGTTAGAAATAAAACTCGCCGAGCCAATCGCGTTATTCATCTCAAATCCATTTCTCACAACCTTAAAGGTTGGTAATCCAGGTTTCGTTACCCATTGACTCGTGAATTCTTGAAGTTCGGCTACTTTGGAAACGTTCGCGATCTCGTCCCCATATTTGGCTTTTCCGAATTCGTACACGAGGTCTTGCCACGTCGCATTCGCGTACTCGTGCTTCTTTAGAAATGAGCAGACGGCGAGTTTGAACTTGTCTTCGCCGAGGTAGAACTCGGCTTGTCGTAGGAAGGCGGGGGCTTTGTTGTAGACGATGTTGCCGTAGGCGGATTTGGCGGCGGAGAGGTTTTCGATGGGTTGATAGATGGCGGTGGTGCCTTTGGTGGAATCGGTGGCGTAGGCGGGCTGTTTGATGCGCTCGTAGAAGACCTTCCATGCGTTTGCCTCGGGCATGATCTTCTCTAACGCTTTATAGGCCATGAAGTTGGCAAAGCCCTCTTTGAGCCACAGGTCGTCGAACCATTTCATCGTCACGGTGTCGCCAAACCACTGGTGAGCCGCCTCGTGAAACATCAGCACCGCACGGCTGACCTCGTCGCTCTTCGTCGGCTCGGTCGGAAAAATGATCGCCGACTCTCGCAGAAACGTCGCTCCCGCGTGCTCCATCCCGCCAAACGGAAACTCCGGTACCAGCACGATGTCGTACTTCGGGAAAGGAAACTTGTAGTCGAAATATTCCTCGAAATACTTGATTGCCTCGCGGTTGAGGCGAAAGACCTCAGCAGCGTGAGGTTGGAACTTGGCAGCCTGGGATTTGCGGACGTAGATATGCTGAAAATCTCGCAAACCCGAGGCATAGCCTTTCGACATCTTCTCGTTTTTTTCTTTTTTTAGTCGCTGGGCGTCCTCAGAGGAAATCCTCAATGAAACGTCATTATTGAGCCACTTCTTGTACGCTTCTTTCAGTTCTGACCGAACCTCTACTTTCGGGCCATCAGGAACCCAAAATCGCTCGAATGGACCGGCGGCGAATGCGAAGAGGTAGGTACTGATCGGTCGTGTTTCGACTAACGCGGAGGTGAACTCTCTAGGCGTACCGTCGCTGAAACTAGCTTCGGAATCTTCACTTAACGCGTTCGAGATAACATTCCAATCCTTCGGCCTTTTAACTGTCAGCTCAAACCTCGCCTTCAGATCCGGCTGATCAAATACGGGGAAGGCGGTGCTGGCGTCGCTGGGGACGAAGAGCGAGTAGATGTATTCGCTGCCGTCCTCTTTGTCGATGTAGCGGGTGATGGCGGAGCCGCTGGTCAGGATCGGCGAAGTGAAATCGAGCTTGATGACGTTCTCGCCGAGCTTGACGCCTTCGGCAAAGATGAGATGGTCGTGGTCATCGATTATATAAGGTTTTGTTGTCGCGTCGATTTGAAACGCACCGCCATCGCGAACGTCACGAGCCTGGCCGTTGATCGTCACGTTGGTGATCGTCGAGAGCTTTTCGTGACCGGCGATCCTTCGCCAGTCGAGAATGATCTGTGGAATGCCGTTTCCCGGAAGGTCTTGGGGAACTGTCGTCATTTCGTCCATTGACGACACTTTCACACGGATCTCCATCGTCCCTTTCAGCACGGGCGACATCTTTTCGAGTGTGAGGTTTAGCTTGTAGCGGACATCCGAATAATGAGCCACCCGCCACTTTGCCAGAGTGTGCGAAACCCCAAACTCCATTGGCGGCCCCGCCGGGGACTGAGAAAACACGGCGATTGAGAGCAATAAGACGAGGATCAGATATCGCATAGATTCATATTATCGCCGAGACGTGGCGAAAAAAAACCTTAGCCGCAGATCCACGCAGGTAAACGCGGATCAGCATAGCTACTACTATCAATTTCTTATCCGCGTTCATTTGTGTTTATCTGCGGCTAATAAACTCTCCCCAAAATAACTTAGGCGGCTAACCTCTCGAAAAGGTTGCCGCCCGAAACCAATAAAACGAACCTCGTTAACTATAAAGCGAAATTAAAATTAACATATCCCGTCGCTCTGACCGGTTGGCCGTCTCGGACAAAAGGTTTGAATTTCCACTTACGGATCGCGTCTCTTGCCGCACCCTGGAGCATCGACGGGCCGCTTGTTTTCTGCACCTCTGAGACCGCGCCTTGTTCGTCCACCATTACCTGGACCTTGACTATACCGGTCGTCCGCGTCGTCTTGGCGACCGGAGGATACGTTGGTTGAGCCTGAAGCGTGGCATAGTTGACCAGCGATCCGACATCCATTGGCGAGCCGTCATTCTTTACCGGTGCCGTGTCGGCCTGCTTCGGAGTCTCTTTGGGTTGGACCGGTGTTGATGTTACAACGATCGGCTTATCGTTTTTGGCGACGGTGGTCTCGGCCGGCTTGACCTCGCGTTCGCGTACCGCAAGCGGCTTGTTAACAACTGTCGGGGGCGCCTGTATCACCGGCGGTGCTGCCGTGGTAGAGCTAACGGTAGCCGCCGTCGTTGACGGATTTAGCACGCCGTCGGCCGGAGTGTCGTTGACGGCATTCGTTACGACGCTGCGCGAATTGGACATCTCTTCGCGGGCGTCAGCGACCGTGTCTTTCCATCGGCGTGCATCATAGTCGTCGCGAGCAAGCATACTTCGCGATGTGCTCGCTTCTTCGACCATTGCCATTGCGTCGGCCGTCCTCTTAGAGTCCTTTCCGATCGCCGTCGCCTGTGTGATAACCAGCTCCAGCGTCTCGCGCATTTTCTCAAGATCGTTGGCCGCCTCGAGCGGCAAAGTGCGGTCCGAAATACTCAGGCCCAATGCCCGATATCGCTCCACCCGATTGCGCGCCCCTTTGACCACCTGTCCGGCGACGGACATATAATAGGCGGCCGCATTGGGCTTGGTCGTTTTCTGCTCGGTGTAAAAAAGATTCAGGAAATCCTGGGCTCGTTTGAAATCGCCCTGTTCGAGGTAACTGTTCATCAACAAGACGTTGACGACGCTCTGGACGGCCGTGTCGCCGGTTTCGCGGCGGATGTTTTCAAGCTCGTAGATCGCCGCGTTGTAGTTGCGGACGGCTATGTATGCCTTTGCCTTTGAGATACGGTCACGCATTACATCGCCCGAAGACGGCGGTGCAGCCTGCGGCGCAGGCGTCGGGGCCGGCACAGTCTGTGCGGCCGCAGTGGCGATCAATCCAACAATAACCAGTAAAACCGAAGTGCAAAACCTTCTGACATTTAACGGCATTTAGAGTCCTCCATTCCCTGACTTAAATTCTCCGTAAAGGTCAAGCGAACTTACCCTCGAAGGCTCACTTATACGACCTGTTCCAACCTCAAACTGCCGCCGCCAAATCATCGCCGAGGAGCTTTTGGTAAAGCCGGCAACATCAGTTCTTAAGACTATCGATGATTTTTCTGCGGTATGCGTTTGCGTCTTTCTTTATAACATTTTCGTTTAACGTGAGCAAACGTCGGTCTAGCATCACGATCCTACCGTCGATGATAACCGTACGGACATCCGCCGCCTTGGTCGAATAAACGAGCGACGAATAGATATTGAAATACGGCGTCTGATTGAGGCTGTCGAGGTCCACAATGGCGATGTCGGCACGCTTGCCGCCCTCGATCGAACCGGTGATCTTATCGAGATGCAAGGCTCGGGCTCCGCGGATGGTCGCCATCTCAAATGCCTGTTCGGCGGGCAGCGTTTTTGGGTCAGTCGAGATGAGTTTATGCAGTTTGGCTGCGGTATCCATCTCTTCCCACATATCGAGATCGTTATTTGATGCCGCACCATCCGTTCCGAGGCCGACGGCGACACCCTTTGCCAGCATCGCCGGGATCGGCGCCGTGCCGGAGGCGAGTTTCATATTCGATTGCGGACAGTGCGCGGCCCCGACACCCTTTGCCGCATAGATATCGATCTCCTCGGGCGTGAGCCATACGTTGTGAGCCGCAATGACGCGATCGGTCAAAAATCCGATACTGTCGAGATATTTGGCGGGCGTCATTCCCTTTTGAGCCAGGATGTCATCGCGTTCCTTTTTCGTCTCGGAGACGTGCGTGACGACCGCTGCGTTATATTTATCTGAAAGTGCCTTGATCGCCCTTAGATGGTCAGTCGAAACCGTGTACGGTGCGTGCGGCGCGATCGCCGGAACTATCAACGGGTCGTTTGCCCATTTTTTTAGATACCGCTCGGTGTACGCCATCGCTTCAGCGTTATTTTTATTATCAGCAACCGGAAAATCGATGATCGTCTCGCCCAAAACGCCGCGAACGCCGGCCTTTTTACTCTCGTCGGCGACCGCGTCCTCAAAGTAATACATATCGCAGTAAGTGGTCGTCCCGCCGCGGATCATCTCGGCCAGGCCAAGCCGCGTACCGGCACGCACGAACTGCTCCGTCACGTTCTTACCCTCAGCCGGAAAGATGTATTTTGTCAGCCATTCGTTAAGGTCGAGATCGTCCGAGATGCCGCGAAACAGCGACATCGCGGCGTGTGTATGTGTGTTAATGAGGCCTGGAATCACGGCCTTGCCCGCCGCGTTGATGGTGCGCTTTGCGGTGAGATTTTTGGTCACGACCGCCCGCCGCCCGACCCTTATTATCTTACCGTCCTTGATCGCGACGGCACCGTCCTCGATGACCCGGCGGTCCGCGTCCATCGTCACCACAGTCCCGCCCGTTATGAGCAGATCACACGTCAACGGCGCGACATACTTCTCGGAATGCGGTAACCGCTGTGCAAAAGTCGAATATGAAAATGTGATTAAAAGAAAAAAGGCGAGGTAAAACTTCAGCTTATCCATAGCTGAATTTACATCATAATCCTTGCAGAATGCAATTCGGTTTAAGTGTTCGGGCAGATTACTTCAAAAACTCAGCATCGAACGCATCGGGCAAAAGGTCTATCATCTGATGGGTTTCGACCTTGCCTTGGAGGTTGGACATTACGACCGGGATATTACCGCCAAATTCCCATATGATCTGACGGCAGCTGCCGCAGGGTGGCGTTAACTTTTCGGTATCGGCAACGACGGCGATCCGCTTGATCTTACGTTTGCCCTGCGAGACAGCTTTGCAGATAGCCACGCGTTCGGCGCAAATGGTCAGGCCATACGTGGCGGATTCGACGTTACAGCCGTCGATGACCTCGCCATCCTCGGTCTCAACCGCCGCGCCGACTCTAAATTCCGAAAATGGTGCGTATGCGTTTTCCCGAACCGCGGTCGCGGATGCTATCAGATCTTTATCGTCCATCTAAAATCCCTTTTCCTCGCTTTCGGCAACAAGCTTTTCGCGCACTAATCCGCACAAAAGGTCGACGCTGACGCCCGTCTGCCCGCCTTCGGGTATGATGACATCGGCGTGCCGTTTCGATGGCTCGACAAACTCAAAGTGCATCGGCCTGATCGTCCGCTCGTATTGCTCAAGTGTGCGTTCAAATGTCCTGCCGCGTTCGCTCGAGTCGCGTCGCAGACGCCGCATCAATCGTATGTCGTCCGGCGTATCGACAAATATTCTGACATCCAAAAGGTCGAGCACCCGCGGCTCAGCAAAGATCAAGATCCCTTCGACGATGACCACCGGTTTGGGTTCGATCACCGAAATCTTGTCGCTGCGTGTATGAGTCGCAAAATCATACAGCGGCATCTCGACCGCCAGGCCCTGCTTCAAACGCAGAATATGATTGACCAGCATATCACTGTCCAGCGAGTCCGGATGGTCAAAATTGGCCTGATGACGCTCGTCGAGCGGCATATCCGCCAGGTTGCGATAATACGAATCCTGCTCGACCAAAACGACTCGATCCGCACCGACCACATCGACTATCGCACGAGCGATAGTCGTTTTCCCCGATCCTGTTCCACCGCATATGCCTATGATCATAAAAAGATATTAACCGCAGGGACGCCAAGTCCTAGGTCAAGAAATACAAAGTTATTCCCAAATGGTGCTACTGCTCAATTGATTCTAGCCAAGATGCGGCGGAGCAATTCCTTGAACACCTCAGCCACGCGAGCACCGGTTTCCATCACTTCTTCGTGATTAATGGTGTCGCCGCTCATACCGGCAGCGAGGTTTGTGATACACGAAATGCCCATTACCCGCGTGCCCTGATGGCGTGCCGCTATCGCCTCCGGGACGGTGGACATTCCGACTGCGTCCGCTCCGAGTTGTCGATACATATGGATCTCGGCCGGCGTCTCGTACGTCGGGCCGGAAAGTGCACAATAGATGCCGGTATTGAGAAAATCGAGCAGGGGTTCGTCGTCGCCACGATCAAATCGTTCTCTCGCGATGGCACTCGCTTCTTCGAGGGCGATGTGCCGTAGATCGCGGTCGTAAACCTCGGTCATATCCGGAAATCTGGGTCCAAATCTACTGTCATTCGGCCCACGTAGCGGATTGACGCCGAGACAATTCAGATGATCGGCGATCAGCATCAGACTGCCGGGCTGCATATCTGAGTTTAGGCTGCCCGCGGCATTGGTGAGTATCAGGGTCTTCACCCCGAGCAAACCAAATGTCCGCACCGGCAGCATAACCTGCTCCATATCATAGCCTTCGTAATAGTGAAACCGCCCCTGCTGCACCGCCACCGAAACGCCGCCGATCTCGCCTAAAACGAGTTGCCCCGCGTGCCCCTCGACAGTCGACCGAGCAAAGCCCGGAATATCTTCATACGGTATCCGAACCGCATTCGCCACCTCGTCCGCAAAGGCACCTAACCCGCTCCCCAACACGATCGCAGTCTGCGGTTCGCTCGGGTATCTCGATCTGATGAATTCAGCAGCCGCGGCCGCATTTTCGTATGACATAATGATCTATTTCGCAGGCACAGGGATTCAAGAGTTCGGGACCGAAGGCCTCGCTGGAAAGACTCAAACAACCGTACTCACCATTCCGTGTCAAGCCGTGAGAGCCCCACCGTTATCTCGCTCCACGGCAACTCTCGGGTTAGTTTTAGCTTTCCTTCCGATACGGTGTTCCCAGAGCCTTTGGAGCACGCGACAGACCGATAAAGCCGGCAAGGACGATGATCGTCAAAACGTATGGGATCATCTGGATGAACTGCACCGGCACATCCTCGCCGGACGGCATCTTGATCACGCCCTGCATCTGGATCGCGAGAGCCTCGGTAAATCCAAAGAATAGACAGGCAAACAGCACCGGGATCGGCTTCCACTTAGCGAGGATCAGTGCCGCAAGTGCGATATATCCGCGACCGGCGGTCATCCCGCGTGTAAAGAGCGACGATTGCCCGATCGAGAGATATGCACCGCCCGCCGCCGCCAGGACGCCCGAGAGTATGACCGCGATATACCTGAGTTTGATCACGTTGACGCCCGCTGCATCTGCCGCCTCGGGATTTTCGCCCGCCGCACGAATGCGGAGGCCGAACGGCGTTTTATACAGCACGTACCAACACACCGGCACGAGAGCAAAAGCCAGTATGGAGGCGATCGATACGCGATTGTAATACTCCGGGAGCAAAAACTGCTTTGCGATCTGCTGTGTCGATCCTGCCGAATCGTATAGACGACTGCTGATCACCGCCGGCAAACCGAGCATCAGTAAACTTACCGCAAAACCGGCCACGACCTGATCAGCCTCAAACTTGATCACCGCAACGGCAAAGATCGCCGCCACAAATGCACCCGCCGCCAAGCCACATACAAAGCCGAGGTAAGGATTGTTAAGTTCGTAAGTCGCAACCGCCGCCGTGAACGCACCCGTGAGCATCAGACCCTCGAGAGCGATATTGATCACGCCCGCGCGCTCAGAAAACATTCCGCCCAATGCCGCAAATATCAGCGGCGTCGCCAGACGGATCGTCGAGAAGAGCAAAATGAGCAGAAATGTCGGTGTTAAGAGATCTCCCATTCTATTTCCTCGTAAATTTCTGCAGAGATGCGACAAAAATGATGATTATGGCCTGCAATACTTCGACCAGATCCTTCGACACATATTTGGTCTCGATATCTACGAAGATCTCGCCTCGCTTGAGCACGGCAAAAAAGATCGCGGCTACAAAGATGCCGAGCGGATGATTGCGCCCAAGCAACGCAACTGCAATGCCGAGAAATCCCCAACCGTCCGAAAATCCGTCGTAATATCGGTATCGATAGCCGAGCACTTCACCGATCGCGACCATACCGGCCAGTCCGCCGGAAATGGTCATTGCGATGATGATCTGCTTTTTAGCCGAGATCCCGCCATATTCGGCCGCCGATGGATTTTCACCGACCGCCCGTAGCTCATAACCCCATTTTGTCTTCCATAAGAAAATATAGACGAGCACACACATCAGTATCGCTATTAGAAATGCGACGCTAAGCGGGACAAAATCCGGCATTCCCGGAATGTATTGGCTGATCCGCGGTATGTGCGCTCCGCTGCCGATCTCGGCTGTTTGCAGGATCGGATCGCCCGGGATCTTAAGGTAATATTGGGTAAAATAGCTGACCAGAGCTATGCCTATAAAGTTCAGCATGATCGTATTGATCACTTCGTGCGAGCCGAACTTGGCTTTCAATATACCGGGAATTGCTCCCCAAATGCCGCCTGCAATTACTGCGGTCAGCATACAGACGAGTATCAGCAGTACCGACGGCAGACTGTACCAGGACCAATCTTCCTGCTTGCCAAAGATCGTTACGACCGTTCCGCCAAATTTGATGCCGACCCACGCCGTTGCAAATGCGGCAACGTATAGCTGTCCCTCGGCACCGATATTCAGCAGGCCGCATCGAAATGCGACCGCCACCGCAAGCCCGGTAAATATTAGCGGCGTCGCGATAAAGAGCGTGTAGCCGATATCGTTGAGCGACCCAAAGGAATTGCCGATCAGGTGATAGAAGGTGACGAACGGATTATCGCCGATCAGCAGAACGATAATACCGCCGACGACAAACGCGGCGAGAACCGCAACCATCGGCCACAAGATTTCTCGAAATACTTTATTCATCAGTAAACTCGAAACTACCGCAAGTATCCAGATCGACAACCACCAGACCGGACCAAATTGTATTGGAAAGCTGCGACACTAAATATAACCGAGAATCAACAAAAGTGTCACCTTCAAACATCCCTATTTGGTGATGAGAATGATAATCTTTTGGCGAAAAGAGAACTTGACAAACATACACTCAAGTTT
>Ga0209477_1000447_pt1 | contig 25466 bp, 19 predicted proteins | sample KloWWTupernatant_FD_187180 | JGI IMG/M metagenome (GOLD analysis project Ga0209477, IMG submission 187180) | Active sludge microbial communities from Klosterneuburg, Austria, studying microevolution and ecology of nitrifiers - Klosterneuburg... | ecosystem: Engineered > WWTP > Aerobic digester >... | reverse complement strand
TGACCCGCAAGCTCCTCGAAGGCCAGGCCATGTATCGCTGCTCGCGTTGCGGTTTCGGCGCCAAGGCCCACCATTGGCAATGCCCGAGCTGCAAGAACTGGAGCACGATCCGGCCCATCCACAGTGTGGTTGGCGAGTAGGGCGCTGGCGTGACGGCAATTCCGTTTCTGCCCTGGTTGCTGCTGGTGTTGTTTGCCGTTGCGATTTCCACCCTCGCAACGCGCGCCAGCATCGGTTACGCGAAACGCCGGCGAATGCTCGATCTCCCCGGTCAACGCCGCTCCCACCGCATGCCGACGCCGCGTGGCGGCGGCATTGGCATCGTCCTCGCGGTGCTGGCTTGCCTGGCGATTCTCCTGGCATGCACTGGAAGCGCTCCCGGTTCAATGGCTTCGATTTCCCTGATTGCATCCGTCACGCTTGTGGCACTTGTTGGCTGGATTGACGACCACCGCAGCCTGGCCCCCGGCATTCGCCTGCTGGCGCATGCCCTGGCCGTGGCCTTGCTCGCCTGGCCGGTTGCGGGCGAGCTGCTGGAGCTCGCCACCAATCCGGGCTGGCCCTGGCTCGTGGCGGCAATGCTGGTCGGCGGCGCAGCGGCCATCTGGTCCATCAACCTGCACAATTTCATGGATGGCATCGACGGCCTGCTGGCCAGCCAGGCCTTGTTTGTATTTGTCGCACTGGCCTTGCTCTGCTTCGATGCCGGGCGCAACGTCGAAGCACAGGCCATCGGCATCCTTGCCGCGGCGACGCTCGGGTTTCTACCGTTCAACTTCCCCAAGGCGCGGGTGTTCATGGGTGATGTCGGCAGCGGCGTGCTCGGCCTGCTCGTGGCAGTGGCGACCGGCTGGGTCATTGCGGCGCTGCCGGCAGGCCTTGAATATGCATTGATCGCCAGTTCTGCCTTTGTCGTCGACAGCACGGCGACCCTGCTTTCGCGAATGTTCAGCGGCCGACGTTGGTATAGTGCGCACCGCGAACATCTCTACCAGTGGCTGGTGCGCTCGGGCTTCTCTCATGTCCGCGTGACCTCGTTGTACATGGGATGGAACCTGTTGCTGGTGGCGCCAGCCCTGATGTGGGTGAACGCGTCCGTGGACAAGCGGGCGTTCGTTGCCAGGTTGGCGTTGACGGTCGTCTATGCCCTGGCCGTGGTGCTCTGGGTGATCGGCAAGCGCTATTGCCTGAACATGAATCGACGAGTCGTGCGGCTGGAATCCCCGTGATCAACAAAGCCATAGTCAAGATCCATCCGCGCCTGGCAGTCGTGATGCACGATCTGCTGATGGTCTGGTTTGCGTGGACGACGATCACCTCGATCCGCTGGTCGTTCGAAGTGGCGCGCCCGCAACTTGGCTTGTTCGGTCCCGAAGTCGGCCTGGTGCTTCTCGCCCAGGGTGTGATCTTCTGGAGTACCGGCTTGTACAAGGGCCTCTGGCGGTTTGCCAGCCTGCCTGATCTGTGGAACATCGGCCGCGCCGCCATCCTCGGTGCATTGTCGATCAGCGTCACCTTGTTCCTGTACAACCGATTGGCGACGGTACCGCGAACAGTCCTGCTGCTGTATCCGCTGGTGCTTGCCGTCCTTCTCGGATTGCCGCGCCTGGCCTATCGCTACTGGAAGGACAGTCGCCTCGATTTCCTGTCGCGGTCGCCGGCCATGCGCGTGCTCGTGCTCGGTGCCGGGCGTGCCGGCGACAGCCTGGTGCGCGGCCTCGTCCGCGAGAATCGCTATCGCGTCGTCGGCATGCTCGATGACAATCCGAAGATCCGTGGCGCGCGCATCCATGGCGTGCCGGTGCTCGGCACGCTCGACCAGCTGACGGATCTTGCGCGCGAGACAGCAGCACAGATGCTGCTGATCGCCATGCCCTCGGCAAACAGTGCACAGATGCAGCGCGTGGTGGGCCTCTGTGAAGAGACCGGGTTGCCGTTCCGGACCATGCCGCGACTGGCCGACGTGGTCGCCGGGCGTTCCAGCCTCGGCGAGCTGAAGGAAGTGGCGATCGAGGATCTGCTCGGTCGTGAACAAGTGCAACTGGACTGGATCTCGATCCGCACCGGCATCTCCGGCAAGCGCGTACTGGTCACCGGCGGCGGCGGGTCGATCGGATCGGAATTGTGCCGGCAAGTGGCCCGGCTTGGTGCCGAATCGCTGACGATCCTCGAATTGTCCGAGTTCAATCTCTATCGCATCGAGCAGGAAATCCGCCGCGAATTTCCGGATCTGCTGCTGGATGCGCGGATCGGCGATTGCGGGGATCCGGTCGGCTGCGAACGCGTGTTCGCGACGGCTCGACCGCATGTGGTTTTCCATGCCGCCGCCTACAAGCATGTGCCCTTGCTGCAGGAACAGGTTCGCGAAGCATTCCGCAACAACGTCCTTGGCACGCAAGTGGTGGCGCAGGCGGCAGATCGGCTTGGGGTCGAGTGCTTCGTGATGATCTCGACCGACAAGGCAGTCAACCCGAGCAGTGTCATGGGTGCCTGCAAGCGCGCGGCGGAAATCTACTGCCAGAACTTCGCCGCGCATTCGCAAACCCGTTTCATCACCGTGCGATTCGGCAACGTGCTCGATTCGGCCGGCTCGGTCGTGCCGCTGTTTCGCGAACAGATCCGCAGCGGCGGGCCGGTCACCGTGACGCATCCGGAAATAACCCGCTATTTCATGACCATTCCGGAAGCCTGCCAGTTGATCCTGCAAGCCGGCGTACTGGGCAAGGGCGGCGAGATCTTTGCCCTGGACATGGGTGAGCCGGTCAAGATTGCCTACCTGGCCGAGCAGATGATCCGCCTTGCCGGCAAGCAGCCGGGGCGCGATATCGAGGTCGTCTTCACCGGTTTGCGCTCGGGCGAAAAGCTCTTCGAGGAATTGTTCCATCCGCTGGAAAACTACCAGGCCACCGCACACGCCAAGATCTTCCTGGCACAACCGCGCGGCATGGGCTGGGCACTGCTTGGCGCATTGCTGCAGCAGGCCCGGGAAGCCGTCGACCAATTCGACGAAGAGCAGTTGCGCCGGATCCTCGATCAGCTGCTACCCGAGTTTGCGACACGCGAGCCCGAGACGACCGCCACGGTCATTGCCTTTGCGGCGCGCCCCAACTGATTACCCCCCAAGAGAATTCCGATGAGCCAGGGCAGATTGCGAAAAGTCGTGTTTCCGGTGGCCGGGCTGGGCACGCGCTTCCTGCCGGCAACCAAGGTGGTGGCCAAGGAAATGCTGCCGGTTCTCGATCGGCCGCTGATCCAGTACGCCGTCGATGAGGCTGTCGATGCCGGCGCCGACACGCTGATCTTCGTCACCAACCGCTACAAGCATGCGATCGCCGACTATTTCGACAAGGCCTACGAGCTTGAAAGCAAGCTGGCCAGATCCGGCAAGGATGAACTGCTCGCCCTGGTCCAGGGCACCTTGCCAAAAAATGTACGTTGTGTGTTCGTGACCCAGCCCGAGGCGCTCGGACTGGGGCATGCGGTGCTGTGTGCCAAGCCGGTGGTTGGCGATGAGCCGTTCGGGGTGATTCTCGCCGATGACCTGATCTGGAACGGCAACCCGGGCTCGGGACGACCAGGTGCCCTGCGCCAGATGTACGAGGTGGCCGCTCGCGAAGATGCCGGCGTCGTCGCTGTCGAGGAGGTGCCGCGAGCGGATACCGGCAAGTACGGCATAGTCGATGCCGAAGCGATTTCCGAACGCTCCGCACGCATCCGTTTCGTCGTCGAAAAACCGAAACCGGATGTCGCTCCGTCGAATCTGGCGATTGTCGGTCGCTACGTGCTGCCGGCACGCATTTTCAGCCTGCTCGAAAAGACCACGCCGGGTGCCGGTGGCGAAATCCAGCTCACCGATGCCATCGAGAATCTGCTGCACGAGAAGCCCGTCCTCGCCTACCGCTTTGAAGGCACGCGATTCGATTGCGGCAACAAGCTTGGCCTGGTCAAGGCGACGCTGGCCATGGCGCTGGAAGATCCGGCATTGGCGGAGGCGACGCGTGCGTATGTCCGGGAATCGGCGATGGCGACCAGGGAATAGCGAATCCGTGCGCTTTGCGAGGGCGATGCCCCGCGAATCCGGAGACTTGGGTATCCATCATGAGTGACGAGCAACGAATCCCGACGCCTGATCCTCCAATCCGGGATCTCGGCTACATCCTCAATCATCTTGGCGAGGAGCGCGCCGGTTACCACGGGGCGGTTGCGCCGCCGCTCGTGCAATCGTCGATTTTCGCGTTTCCGACGGTCGCCGAAATGCGCCTTGGCTTTGCTGACGAGTATGCGGCGCACCTGTACACGCGCGGCAACAATCCGACGGTCGCCATCCTGCGCAAGAAGGTCGCGGCGCTTGAAGGCGCGGAAGATTGCCTGGCCTTTGCCAGTGGCGCGGCGGCGATGGCGGCGGCTGTGTTTGCCAGCGTGCGTGCGGGCGATCACGTGCTGTGCATCGCCAAACCGTACAGCTGGACGCGTGGCCTGTTGCGCGACTTGTTGCCGAAGTTCGGTGTGTCGACGTCCTTCGTCGATGGCACCGATGTCGCCAATTTCGAGAACGCGATCCAGGCCGGGACGCGCTTGATCGTGCTCGAAAGCCCGAACACGATGACCTACGAACAACAGGATCTGGCGGCCGTCGCGGTACTCGCGCGCAGGCATGGGTTGCGCACGATCTGCGACAACAGTTTTGCGACGCCGCTCAACCAGTCGCCGATCGCGCAGGGCATCGATCTGGTCGTGCATTCGGCAACCAAGTACCTCAACGGCCACAGCGATGTCGTCGCTGGCATGCTCTGCGGCAGCGAGGCGATCCTGCGCGAGGTGTTCAAGGGCCCGTACATGACCTTCGGTGCGATCCTCTCGCCACACGATGCCTGGCTCATGATCCGCGGCCTGCGCACGCTGGCGGTGCGAATGGAGCGGGTTGCCGCCAGCACCGCAAGGGTGCTCGCCTACGTCGAAGCGCATCCGAAGATTCGCCGGGTCTACCATCCACAAGCCTCGACCAGCGAACAGGCTGATCTGAGTCACCGCCAGCTCAAGCGCGCCAGCGGCTTGTTGAGCATCGATATCGATACCGATGACGTCGCCGCGGTTGAACGCTTCTGCAATGCGTTGCGGCGCTTCCTCATGACCGTGTCCTGGGGCGGCTACGAATCCCTGGCATTTCCGGTTTGCGCAGTGTTTCCTGCCGGGGCAACCGTGCGCGTCACGCCGATTCCGCTGAGTCTCGTGCGACTGTCGATTGGACTGGAAGATGCCGATGACCTGATCGCCGATCTCGATCAGGCCCTGGCCCGGGTTTGAGCATGCGCGTGACAATGCCGGGTTAGACTCGAGCGCTGACATGATCTGGAGAGGCCGCCATGACGTCGTTTCATCCACCGGAAGTATTGTTGCTCGGGCCCGGACCATCGCCGGTGGCAAAACGCGTGCTCGATGCGATGGCACGACCGACGATCGGGCACCTGGATCCGCGTTTTGTCGGCATGATGGACGAGTTGAAGGAACTCCTGCGTTACGCATTCGAGACAAGAAACACGTTGACCGTGCCGATTTCCGCGCCTGGCTCGGCGGGCATGGAAGCAGCGTTTGTCAATCTGATCGAAGCCGGCGACAAGGTGGTGATCTGCCAGAACGGTGTGTTTGGCGCGCGCATGCGCGAGAACGTCATCCGCATAGGTGCCACGCCGATCATGGTCAATGATCCGTTTGGCATGCCGATCGATCTCGGGAAAACCGAAGCCGCGTTGAAGGCCCATCCCGGCGTCAAGGCGCTGGCCTTTGTCCATGCGGAAACTTCCACCGGTGTCGAATCGGATGCGGCGGCATTGTGCAAGCTGGCGCAGGAACACGGTGCCTTGAGCATCGTCGACGCGGTGACCAGCCTCGGCGGCATTCCGCTGCGCGTTGACGCCTGGGGTTGCGATGCCGTCTATTCGGGATCGCAGAAATGCCTTTCGGCGCCTCCCGGTCTCTCGCCGCTGACCTTCAGCGACAAGGCAGTTTCTGCGCTCAAATCGCGCAAGACACCCGTGCGAAGCTGGTTTCTCGACCTCGGGCTGGTCATGAACTACTGGCAGGGCAGCGGCGCGCGCGCCTATCACCATACCGCGCCGATCAACATGTTGTACGCCCTGCATGAAGCGCTGTTGATGTTCAGGGAGGAAGGCCGCGAAGCGGCGTTTGCCCGGCATCGGCAGAATCACCTGCGGCTGGTTGCTGGATTGGCCACCATCGGCCTCGACTTGCTGGTGGCCGAGAGTGCGCGCTTGCCGCAACTGAATGCCGTGAAGGTGCCTGAAGGCGTCGATGAAGGTGCCGTGCGCAAGCGCCTGCTGACCGATTTCAACATCGAGATTGGCGCCGGACTCGGCGAACTCGCCGGCAGGATCTGGCGCATCGGTCTGATGGGCACCGGCAGCACCGCCGAAAGTGTCGATCGCGTGGTACACGCGCTCGGTGTCTGTCTGGGAGCCCGACAGGCTTGAAGGGTCGAGGCGGGGCTCGGCAGGTCTTGAATCTTGAATCGCGACTTGTTCGAGGTGCGCCATTCCAGCGAAGGCTGCAATCCAGCCTCGACTTCAGATAGGAAACGGGATCCCATTCTTCGCCGGGATGACGGGGTTGGTACTCGCAGGTTGCCGGATCAGCGCGTATCCGTGCGCGATCAGGAATGAGTTCATCCTGGAGATGGCTCCCGAGATTGCGTGTATGGCCGCGCAATCGAGATATGAGGCGTCGTGCAGCTGGAGCGCGTATCAGCGTGCGCCCATGCACTGCACGGGATGAAGGCGTCCTGCCTTCATTTCATGCGGTAGGTGATGCGCCCTTTGCTCAGGTCATAGGGAGTCATCTCGACCTTGACCTTGTCACCCGTGAGGATGCGGATGTAATTCTTGCGCATGCGCCCGGAAATATGGGCGGTGACCACGTGGCCGTTTTCGAGCTTCACGCGGAACATGGTGTTTGGAAGGGTCTCGAGGACCGCACCTTCCATTTCGATGACATCGTCTTTGGACATTTTTCCCTGGGACTGGAACTCGGGGGGGCCGAGAAGGCGGCGAATTCTACACTATCAAGGCGTTTCACGATAACTCGACCTGGTTCCGCGCCGGGGGCGGACCCTGCAATTCGGGTTTCGGCGGATCGTGGCTGTGCACCTGGATGGCCTTGCCAGCGCGAAACCTGCGCTGCATTGGCTTTCAAGGGATCGGGCGGCAAAGGTCCTGCGGCCTGAGGTGATCGAACAAGCCCGCCCAGTTTCCCGGAATTCCCGTTTGCGAACAAAGCCTTGTGATGGCGCACAGGAAATCGGTGCGGGGCATCGCCCGGGCTCCCAGCGTTTCGAGATGGGCGGAGCGGACCTGTGCGTCCAGCAATGGAAAGCCTTGCGTGGCAAGTCCATGACATAGGGCGAGCAGGGCGACTTTCGAGGCATGCTCGCGGCGGCTGAACATGGATTCGCCGAAGAACATGCGGCCGATGGCGATGCCGTAGATGCCGCCAATCAAGGCGGCGCCGTCGTGGACCTCCAGCGAATGAGCGTGGCCTTCGGCGTGCAGGCGGGTGTATGCCGCAAGCATGGCCTCGGTGATCCAGGTGCCGCCGCCATCGTGGCGCGGTTCGGCGCAGGCGCGCATGACCTCGGCAAACGCGTGGTCGGTGCGTATGGTCCAGTTGCAGGATTTCAGCCAGCGTCGCAAGCGACGTGGCACATGCACGGCCGCGGTCGCGATGACCATGCGTGGATCCGGCGACCACCAGAGTATGGGTTGGCCTTCCGAATACCACGGGAAGATTCCCTGCGCGTAGGCGGCAAGCAGGCGTTCGCTGCCGAGATCGCCGCCAAAGGCGAGCAAGCCATCGGGTTCTTCGAGTGCGGTCTCGATAGCCGGGAATGCCGTCGGATCGACGGAAAGCCGGGGCAGTCGGATCATGCCGACTCCAGCGCCTCGGCATACGGCGAATGCGCCAGCAGATCCTCGCGATACATTTCAAGGCCCAGCGCCTCGCGTTGCAAGGCCTCGGCTATGGCGCTGGCAAAGCGGCCGTCGCGTACATGATGGAAGGACCGCGTGCGTACCGGCAGGAATCCACGCGCGATCTTGTGTTCGCCCTGGGCGCCCGGTTCGAAGCGTTGCATGCCGTGGCGGATGCAGTAGTCGATGCCCTGGTAATAGCAGGCCTCGAAATGCAGTCCGGGTATTTGTTCTTCGGCACCCCAATAGCGTCCGTACAACGTGTCCGAACTGCGCAGGCACAGCGCAGCGGCGATGATCCGGCCGCCGCGGCGACACAACACGGCGACCGTCTGGTGCGGCATGTGCTGGCCAAGATGGCGGAAGAATCCTTCGGTCAGCGCCGGATGATTGCCATGCGCGGCAAAGTTCGATCGATAAAGTCGATGCAGGATCCGCCAATCCTCATCGTCGACTTCGTCACCGTGGCGGATCTCGCAGGTAACGCCCGCCGCGACGACGTGTTGGCGCTCCTGGCGGATGTTCTTGCGCTTCTTTGGCTTCAGCGCGGCGAGGAAGTCGTCGAAGTCGCCCCAGCCACGATTGGTCCAGTGGAATTGCCAGTCGAAGCGCGGCAGCCAATCGGAGCCGGAGACGCCGATGGCGTCGGTCTCGTTGACGAAGTTGAGGTGCGCGGACGACAAGTCGAACTGCGCGGTCTGCTGGCGGATTGCCGCAAGCACGGCCAGGCGACGTCGATCGGCCCCCGGGTCGGATCCGACCAGCAGACGCGGGCCGGTTACCGGGGAGTAAGGCACCGCGCAAAGCAGCTTGGGGTAATAGTCCAGTCCATGGCGTGCGTAGGCACTGGCCCATGACCAGTCGAAGACGAATTCGCCGTGTGAATTGCCCTTCAAGTAGAGCGGCGCGGCAGCTACGAGATTGCCGTTTTCGTAGAGGCCGAGCGGTGCCGATTGCCAGCCATGCTCGGCGCGGATGCAGTCATGCAGTTCGAGCCCGGCGAGGAAGGCGTGCGCGGTGAACGGATGGTCACTGTCGACCAGTTCGTTCCAGCGCTCGGCGTCAATTTCGCTGACGCCCTTGTGCAGGCGGACTTCAAGAGACGGCATGTCGGCTCGATCTGTTGTTTCGCCGCATGCCAACTCTCGTCAGCCCACCAGGCCCATCTTGTCGAGATATTTCTCGGCATCGAGCGCGGCCATGCAACCGAAGCCGGCCGAGGTGACCGCCTGTCGATAGACCTGGTCGGCAACGTCGCCGGCGGCAAATACGCCGGGAACACTGGTTGCCGTGGCATTGCCTTCGAGGCCGGTGCGGATCGTGATATAGCCGTTGCGCATGTCGAGTTGCCCTTCGAAGATGCCGGTGTTCGGCGTGTGGCCGATGGCAACAAACATGCCGGTCACGGCAATGTCGCGGGTCGATCCGTCGGTGGTGCTCTTGATGCGGATGCCGGTGACGCCGGTCTGATCGCCAAGTACTTCCGCAACGCTGTGGTTCCACACGATGTCGATCTTGCCGGCTGCCTGTTTCTCGAACAGCTTGTCCTGCATGATCTTCTCCGCGCGCAGCTTGTCGCGGCGATGCACGAGGGTGACCTTCCTGGCGATATTGGCCAGGTAGAGGGCTTCCTCGACCGCCGTATTGCCGCCGCCGACCACGGCGACTTCCTGATCGCGGAAAAAGAACCCGTCACAGGTGGCGCAGGCGGAAACACCCTGGCCCTTGAGTCTTTCTTCCGATTCGAGTCCGAGGTACATGGCGGTGGCGCCGGTGGCGATGATCAGCGCATCACAGGTGTATTCGCCGTTGTCGCCCTGCAGGTGGAACGGCCGTTGCTTGAGGTCGACCGTGTGGATGTGGTCGAAGATCATCTCGGTGTTGAAACGCTCGGCATGTTTCTGCATGCGCTCCATCAACGCCGGACCCTGCAAGCCTTCGACATCGCCAGGCCAGTTGTCGACATCCGTCGTGGTCATCAGCTGGCCACCCTGGGCAAGGCCGGTGATCATGGTCGGCTTGAGATTGGCGCGTGCTGCGTAGACAGCTGCCGAGTATCCGGCGGGGCCGCTGCCGAGGATCAGGAGGCGCGTGTGTTTCGGGGTCGTCATGTATAATCCCGGCCGTTTTCCGGCCTTTTCTGTGGCGATGTTTTTCCATGCCGGCAAGCCGCACAACGCACGCGGTTGCTGCCGTCACAGTCCGATTTCATTCCGTATTCGCGGGCGAGCCATGCTCCGGTCGCCATGCGTTGGGCTGATGAGGATGGGGTGCCGGAGAGGATGAATCAAGACGCGGCCGAAAGGCCGGCGCCGACAATTTCGTAAAATCCGCACCGGCAACGGGCCGCTGCGTTCCTTGACCAATCTGGAGATCCTGATGCGCATCGGTATTCCTTCCGAGACCAAGACCCTTGAAGGGCGTGTTGCCCTCGTTCCAGCCGCCTGCGCGGATCTGGTCCTGCGTGGCCACGAGGTGTTCATCCAGTCGGGTGCCGGATTGAAGAGCAGCTTCAGCGACGAGGATTTCATCCGCAATGGCGTCAAGGTGGTTGCCGACGCCGACAAGCTCTACGAAGTTGCCGAGATGATCGTCAAGGTCAAGGAACCGATCGCCGGTGACCTGTCGCGCCTGCGCAAGGACCACCTGCTGTTTTGCTACCTGCATCTGGCCGCCGAGCCTGCGCTGACCCGCAGCCTGCTCGATATCGGCCTGACCGGCATCGCCTTTGAATCCGTGCAGGAGATGGACGGTTCACTGCCGCTGCTGGCACCGATGTCGATCATTGCCGGGCGCATCGCCGTGCAGGTCGGTACGCATCTGCTGCACCAGCCGGCTGGCGGCAAGGGCAAGCTGCTCGGCGGCCTGCCTGGAACGGAGCGCGGCAAGGTTGTCGTCCTCGGTGCCGGTGCGGCCGGCGGCAATTCTGCGGCACTGGCCGCGGCCGGCGGCGCCAATGTGGTCGTGTTCGACAAGCGTCCCGATCGTCTGGCGCAGATGATGGCGCTTGGATCGAATGTCACTGCGCTCTATCCGTACGAGGAATATGTCGCGCGGGAATTGCGCAATGCGGACCTTGTCGTCGGTGCCGTGCTGGTGCCGAGTGCGCGGGCACCGCGCGTGGTCACCGCGGCCATGGTCAAGGACATGGAGCCGGGCAGCGTGCTCGCCGACATCTCCATCGATCAGGGCGGCTGCTTTGAAACCTCGAAGCCGACGACGTGGAAGGAGCCGACTTATGTCGTCGATGGCGTCACCCATTTTGCCGTGACCAACATGCCCGGTGCCGTGCCGCAAACTTCCTCGCAGGCAATCTCGGCGGCGATCCTGCCGTACGTGCAACGCCTGGCCAGTGGCCCGGCCTGGCGCGACCATGCGCCGCTCAAGGGCGGCATCAATGTCGATGCAGGCAAGGTTGTGCATCCAGCGCTTGAAGGTGTGGTTTGAGCAAAAACAATCGCTTGCCACGATAATTTAAGGTAACTTCTGGGCGTGGCGCGAGAATCCAAAACCCCGAAACCCACCCCCCTCAACGACAAGCTGCAACGCCGCTTGCGCGAGGTGGGTTTCATGGTGTTGCTGCCGATCGCGATTTATCTGCTGATCTGCCTGTGGACCTACGACCCCAATGACTGGGGCTGGTCACATGCCGGCGGGCAGGAGCAGACGGTCAATTTCGGCGGCAAGATCGGGGCGTACCTCGCTGATTTCCTGTTTTATTTCTTCGGCGCGCTGGCTTATGCGTTTCCCCTGCTGTTGCTGCTCGTCGGTGGCCTGGTGGCGCGGGGCGGCGAACGCAGCGAGGGTTCGCCGATCGAACCGGCCTTGCGCCTGATTGGCGGCCTGGCTTTTTTCATCGCCGGATCAGGGCTTGCCCATCTGCATTTCCATGGTCCGAGCGCCTTGCCGGCACAGGCGGGCGGCGTCCTCGGTGCCTTGATCGGCAGTTCGCTGATGAAGGGTTTTGGCTTTCTTGGCGCAACGCTGTTCCTGCTGGCCTTGCTGCTGATCGCGATCACCCTGGTCACCGGCCTGTCCTGGTTCAAGCTGATGGACGCGATCGGACGCGGCCTGCTGGCGGCCTTTGCCTGGGCGCGCGACCGTTCGCGGCGCGCCGAGGACTGGAGCGCGGCACGCCAGGCCCGTGTCGAGCGCGAAGTCGTACGCAAGGTGGATACGGTCAAGCAGTCCCGCCGCGAGCCGCTGAAAATCGAACCGACCCTGGCACCGATCGGCAAGAGCGAGCGGGCCAAACGCGAGACGCAGATCCCGCTCTTCGTCGGTTCGTCGACTGAAGGCGAGGTGCCGCCGCTGGCCTTGCTCGATGAACCCAAGCAGCGCGTTGCCGGTTATTCGCAGGAGACCCTCGATGCGCTGTCGCGCCAGGTCGAATTCAAGCTCAAGGATTTCCGCATCGATGCGCAGGTGGTCAGCGCGCATCCGGGGCCGGTCATCACGCGCTTCGAGATGCAGCCGGCACCCGGCATCAAGGGCAGCCAGATCTCCAGCCTGGACAAGGACATCGCCCGCGGCCTGTCGGTGATCAGCGTGCGCGTGGTCGATGTGATTCCGGGCAAATCGGTGATCGGCCTGGAAATCCCCAACGTCAATCGCGAGATCGTTTATCTTTCGGAAATCCTGCGCTCGGAGAAGTACGACCAGTTGAAGTCGCCGCTGGCGCTGGCCCTGGGCAAGGATATCGGCGGTGCGCCGATCGTCGTCGATCTGGCCAAGATGCCGCATCTGCTGGTCGCCGGCACCACCGGCTCGGGCAAGTCGGTGGCCCTCAACGCGATGGTGCTGAGCCTCTTGTACAAGGCCAATGCGACCGACGTGCGCATGATCATGATCGATCCGAAGATGCTCGAGTTGTCGGTCTACGAAGGCATCCCGCACCTGCTTGCGCCGGTCGTCACCGACATGAAGGAGGCTGCCAACGCATTGCGCTGGTGCGTGGCCGAAATGGAGCGCCGCTACAAGCTGATGGCCGCGGTCGGCGTGCGCAATCTGGCCGGCTTCAACAAGAAGGTCAGGGACGAGGAGGCGCGGGGCCAGCCCCTGCTCGATCCGTTGTTCCGCCCGGATGCCTCGCAGCCCTCGATGAAGGCCGAGCCGCTCAAGCCATTGCCCTATATCGTCGTCATCATCGACGAGTTCGCCGACATGATGATGATCGTCGGCAAGAAGGTCGAGGAGCTGATCGCCCGTCTCGCGCAAAAGGCCCGTGCGGCGGGCGTGCACCTGATCCTGGCCACGCAGCGGCCGTCCGTCGATGTCATCACCGGCCTGATCAAGGCGAATATCCCGACCCGCATTGCCTTCCAGGTATCCAGCAAGATCGATTCGCGCACGATCCTCGACCAGTCCGGCGCCGAGACCCTGCTCGGCCACGGCGACATGCTCTATCTGCCGCCCGGAACGGCCACGCCGGAGCGGGTGCACGGCGCCTTTGTCGATGACCACGAGGTACACAAGGTCGTCGAATGGCTTCGTGCCCAGGGCAAGCCCGACTACATCGACGGCGTGCTTGAGGAAACCCAGACCATGGCCGATGGCAAGGTCATCGGCGAGACCGGCTTGCCGCAGGATGCCAGCGATGCCGAAGGCGGCGAGGATGCCGTGTTGTACGACAAGGCCGTGCGCATCGTCACCGAAACCCGTCGCGCCTCGATCTCCGGCGTGCAGCGCCATTTGCGCATCGGCTACAACCGGGCCGCCCGGCTGATCGAGCAGATGGAGCGTGATGGTGTGGTCAGCGGTCCCGAGCACAACGGCAACCGCACGGTGATCGCGCCGCCGCCGCCGCGCGATTGAGCGATTCCGGCCAGCATCGCTTCAGCGTCGGGGTGCGATTCTGCCGCGTTGCCGCCGCTGGCCATTCTTGATCCGACTTGAGGAATATCGACCGATGTTGCGTGCCCTTGTCTGCCTGTCGATGCTGCTTGCCATCCCCGTCCACGCGGCCGACACGGCGCGTTCGCGCCTTGAGGCATTTTCCGGCCGCATCCACACGATCAGCGCCCATTTCGAACAATCGGTGATCGGCGCCAGGGGCAATCGCGGCGAAGCGTCCACCGGCACGCTCGCGCTCAAGGCGCCGCGTCAGTTTCGCTGGCACACGACCGCGCCGTTCGAGCAATTGATCGTCGCCGATGGCAATCGGGTCTGGATCTACGATCCGGATCTCGAACAAGTCAGCGTGCGCGGGCAGGGCGCCGAAGAGGCACACAGCCCGTTGTCCGTGCTTACCGATTTGTCCCGGCTCGATCACGAGTTCACGGCCAGCGAAGGCGGCGAGCACGAAGGTCTGCTCTGGCTGAAGCTGGTTTCCAAGGCCAGGGAGCCGGAGTTTTCCTTTGCCGAACTGGGTTTCGACACGGACAGCCTGGTGCGGATGCGATTCGAGGACACGCTCGGCAACACCACGGAAATCCGCTTCTCGGATTGGCAGGGCAATCCGAAGCTGCCGGCCGACACGTTTTCGTTCACGCCGCCCGCAGGCGTGGATGTGGTGGGTGACCCGGGCGAGGATGCCGAGGTCTTCCCGATCAAGGATTGAGCGGAGCCTTGGTTGGCTGACTGCCGGCTGAACGGTGCATTGAAGATTCTTGACTCTGGACCAGAGTCCAGGGTGCATTCTGCCGCCCTCGGGTCTGGAGGCCGGCAGCAGCCGGCCGGATCCGCTCCCAGCAGATTCGGAGGCAGCCATGACCAGTCTTGCAATCGGCCAGCTCGCCAGCGCCGCCGGCGTCGGCATCGACACGATTCGCTATTACGAGCGCAGTGGACTGCTCAGGCCGGCAACGCGATCGGCATCGGGCTACCGGAAGTACGGCGACAGCGAACTTGATCGCCTCAATTTCATTCGCCGCGCACAACACCTCGGGTTCAGCCTGAGCGAAATCGGCGAACTGCTCAACATCAGCAGTCGCGGCGATATCGCCGCCATGTACCAGGCGGCCAAGGTCCGCCTCGATGACATCGACAAGCGCATTGCCGAACTTCATCGCGTGCGCGATGCGCTCAGCAAGCTCATGTCGGTATGCCCGCGCGAGGGATCCGACGACAACTGCCCGATCCTGCGCGCCCTGCTCAACAAGGAAGCCACATCATGAAACACGCCACCATTGTCACCGTGATCGACCGCGTCGCTGCCGATGCGCCGCGCTGCTGCATCGCCCAGGTTCGTGCCTTGCTCAACCGCGTGCGGGCGCATCATCGCCGCGAGCAGGCCACTCCCCGTATCGATGCGCGCAGCCGCATCGGGAATGATTCAGATCCGTGGTCGCCGTCCCTGCATGATGTTCATGTCGCCGAGCTTGAGGCTTCCGTGCTTGTCGACAGCGCAAGCGCGCCCGCCCTGAGCGAAGCTGAAATGCGCCACGACGATCCGCGTGAGTTGGCCCGCGCACGGCTGATATTCGCGCTCACCTGGTTGGTGCCATTGATGCTGGTGTCGGCAATTCTGGTTTTCGCCGGGGCAGCGCTTGGCCAGGCGTTGGGTTCATTGTTGAGGTTTTCCGTGGTGATCATGGCGGTGCCGTTGGCGGGATCACTGGTTGCTGTGCTGGTTCGCGGATTGCAGCGAAAGCGCGCGGAGCTATCCAGGGCTGGGTCCATGCGCGACTGACGCAGGCGAACAGGACTTCTCACGAACGCCATGCCCGGGATCCTTGTCGCGGGTCTGATCCGGGCGGGTGAGAGCGCACGGACCTCGCCGCGCTTTTCCGTATCATGGCGGCATGGCGCGCAAGAAGACTGCTACGACTACCCCGCTGTTTGCCGAACCGGATGGCTTGAAGCCGCTGGCCGAGCGCATGCGTCCGCAGACGCTCGACGAGATTGTCGGCCAGTCGCGCCTGCTTGATGCGGGCAAGCCGCTGCGTCGTGCAATCGAGAGCGGCAAGCTGCATTCGATGATCCTGTGGGGGCCGCCCGGTTGCGGCAAGACCACGCTGGCCTTGCTGCTCGCGCGCTATGCCGATGCCGATTTCAAGGCGATTTCGGCGGTGCTCTCGGGTCTGCCCGATGTGCGTGCCGCGCTGGCCGAAGCCGAAGTCAATTTCGGCCAGGGTCGACGCACCGTGTTGTTTGTGGATGAGGTACACCGCTTCAACAAGAGCCAGCAGGATGCGTTCCTGCCGCATATCGAGCGCGGCATCATCATCATGGTCGGTGCGACCACCGAGAATCCTTCGTTTGAATTGAATTCGGCGCTGCTCTCGCGCTGCCGCGTGCACGTGCTGGAGGCCTTGACGATCGAGCAGATTGTCGAAGCCTTGCAACGCGCCCTGCACGACGACAAGCGTGGTCTGGGCGACCTGCATCTGCAAGTCGAGGAAGAATCGCTGCGCCTGATTGCCCAGGCCGCCGACGGCGACGTGCGCCGTGCGCTGACCTTGCTTGAAATTGCCGCCGAACTGGCTGACGACGGGCGCATCGACGAGGCCACGCTGACCCAGGTATTGGCCGATCGCACGCGGCGTTTCGACAAGGGCGGCGAGCAGTTCTACGACCAGATTTCGGCCCTGCACAAATCGGTACGCTCATCCGATCCCGACGCAGCGTTGTACTGGTTGACGCGCATGCTGGATGGCGGCGTCGATCCGGCTTATCTGGCACGACGCTTGACGCGCATGGCGATCGAGGACATCGGCCTTGCCGATCCGCGTGCGCTGACGCTCGCCCTCGAAGCGTGGAACACGTACGACCGACTTGGCTCACCCGAGGGCGAACTGGCCTTTGCCGAACTGGCGATCTATCTGGCCATCGCCGCCAAGAGCAATGCCGCCTACGCCGCCTTCAATGCCGTGCGCGCCGAAGTGCGCGCGAATGGCACGCTGGAAGTGCCGATGCATTTGCGCAACGCGCCAACCAAATTGATGAAGGGGCTTGGCTATGGCAAGGGCTATCAATACGACCACGATGCCGAAGGCGGCGTGGCGCTCGATCAGCAATGTTTGCCGGATGCCCTGGTCGATCGCGAGTTCTATTCACCGGTCGAGCGTGGACTCGAATTGAAGATTGGCGAAAAACTCGCCGCCTTGCGCAACGCGCGACGCCAGGCGCGAAACGCGGAGAAGAGTTCGTGAGGAAAGGATGCGTCCGACGCAGGGCCAGCCTGGCCGCCGCCTGCCTGATCCTTGCTTGCCTCGCCGGCGCGACGGCTGCTGCGAAATCGCCATCGAACGATGCACGCCTGGCCGGTTTGGCTGCGCGGATCGATGCGCATCTGGCCAAGCCGGCATTCGCCGATGCGACCTGGGGCGTGCAGGTCGTGTCGCTGGACAGCGGCAAGGTTCTCTACTCGCACAATGCCGACAAGTTGTTCGTGCCAGCCTCGACGGCCAAGCTCTACACGGCCGCGCTGGCGCTGGATACCTTCGGCCCCGACTACCGCGTGCCAACCAGCCTGTTCGCGACCGCCAAGCCGGGCAGGGATGGCGAGTTGCGCGGCGATCTGATCCTGGTCGGTTACGGCGATCCCACGCTCGGCACCGACAAGCGCGTGTCCTGGGCCGATACCCTGGCCATCGCCTTGCGCAAATCCGGCGTCAAGGCAGTGCGCGGCTCTCTGCTCGGTGACGCGACCTGGTTCTCCGCTCCGCTGTACGGCAGTGGTTGGGAGGCGGCTGATCTGCAGAGCTGGTTTGGTGCGCCGGTGTCGGCACTCAGCGTCGATGAAAACATCGTGCGCGTCGAAGTTCGACCGGCACCGCAAGCCGGCAACCTGGCGCGGATCGCCTTTGATTCAGCGCTTGCGGCACCGGAGGTCGACAACCAGTTGCGCACCCTGCGCGCACCGGCACCGACCGACATCAGCCTTTTTCGCGCGCCCGGTGAATCGGTATTGCATGCATTTGGCAGCATCGCGACGAATGCCGGCACTCAATATTATCGGCTGGCTGTGCATGATCCGGCCCTGATTGCCGTCGAGCAGTTGCGCGCCGCACTCGAGCGCCAGGGCGTCAGCGTGCAGGGAAAATCGCGCAGCCTCTACTGGCCGCAGCAGGATGAATCCCTTCGCGGCGACAGGATTCAGCGTATCGGCGATGTGTGGTCGCCACCGCTGGCGGATATCGTCAGGCACGGCTTGAAGGTTTCGCAGAATCTCTACATGCAGAATCTGCTGTTGATGGTCGGTGCCAAGGCGGCGGCGGACGAACGCGAGGTGGGCGAGGCGTCGCCGGCTTTCCGCTCCAGTGAATCGCGCGGCATCCAGGCCCTGCGCAGCTATCTGCGCCGAATTGGCGTGTCATTGGACGGCGTGCTGATCGAGGACGGCCCGGGCCTTTCGCGACGCAATCTGACGTCGCCGGCGTCCTTGGCCGGCCTGTTGCTCCACGTCGGCGACAATCCGGGGGCAAAAGCATTTCGCCTGGGTCTGCCGGAAGCCGGCGTAGACGGTTCGCTGACCGGACGCATGCGCAACAGTGCCGCGCAAGGCCGCATCCACGCCAAGACCGGCAGCATGGCCTTTACCTATGCGCTGGCCGGATATGCAATGACCGCTGCCGACGAGCGGCTTGCCTTCGCCATCATGCTCAACAATTACCGCCGCCCGGTCGACGCCGGACGACCGACTGCCGAACTCGATGCCATCGCCATCATGCTGGCCGAGCTCAGCGAGGGCAGCCAGCCCTGATCCGCTGAAAGCCCAGGCCTGCTTGCGACGGACTTGAAGCAGGCGTAGCTTCGCCAGCTCACTCCGGGGAGGAGCTGTCGATGCGCATCCTGGTTGCCGCCCTCTTCAGCGCGGCCATTCTTTTCATCTGGGGCTTCGTTGCCCATACGTTCCTGCCACTTGGCGAAATGGGCGTGCGCGTACCAATCAACGAGGATGCAGTTCTCGAAGTGGTCAAGAGCGCAACACCAACGCCCGGCATCTACATGCTTCCCTATGTCAGTCCGGAGCAGTGGAACGACGAAGCATTCATGAAATCGTTTGCCGAGAGGTCCCAGGCGCAGCCCTTTGTCTACATGGTGGTCAGTCCGCCGTATGGCGATCCGATGCAGATGACCCCGCAATTGACCAAGCAATTCGCCAGCAATTTTCTCGGCAGCCTGATTGCCGCCTGGCTGTTGGCGGCGACGCGCTTCGGTTTTGCCACTCGCGTGCTGGGGGCGGCGGCGATGGGCGTGTTCATCTGGGTCGGCTCCGTGGTGCCCATGGCGGTCTGGTATCGGTTTCCGACCGAATTCATTGTCGCCGGCCTGATCGAGCATGTCGTGGGATGGCTGCTTGGCGGTATTGCCATCGCCTGGTGGCTTGGAAGAAAGCAGCCGCGCCGATTCTGAGCTTGGCGCGCGCCGAGCCGTTCTTGGCGCGCGTTCAGGCAAGGATTTCAAGGCTGCCGGTTTGCGGCAAGCTTGCGGCACGGCGATAATCCGCACCCTTCCTCGTGTTGCGGAATCCCTGTCATGCTTGATCCAGCCCTGCTGCGCGGGCAGCTTGATGTCGTCGCCGAGCGTCTGGCCAGGCGCGGCTATGCGCTCGATACAGGCGCCATCGAATCACTTGAGGCGCAGCGCAAACGCGTGCAGGTGGAAACCCAGGAGTTGCAGAACACGCGCAACACGCGCTCGAAGGCAATCGGCATCGCCAAGAGCAAGGGCGAGGACAGCGCTGCCCTGATGGCCGAAGTTGCCGGTATCGCCGATCAACTCAAGGCCAACGAAACACGCCTGGCCGATCTTCAGCAACAACTTGCCGCGATCAGCCTTGGCATTCCCAACCTTCCCGATGCGAGCGTCCCGGAAGGGAAGGATGAAACCGCGAATGTCGAACAGTACCGCTGGGGCACGCCGCGCGAATTCGATTTCGCGGTCAAGGATCATGTCGAACTGGGAGCGCGCAATGGCTGGCTGGATGCCGATGTCGCAGCCAAGTTGTCGGGCGCGCGTTTCACCGTATTGCGCGGCCAACTGGCCCGCCTGCATCGTGCGCTGGCACAGTTCATGCTCGATCTGCATACCGGGGAACACGGCTACCTCGAAACCAATGTGCCGCTGATCGTCAATGCCGATTCGATGCAGGGCACCGGGCAGCTGCCGAAATTCGAGGAAGACCTGTTCTCGATCGAGGTCAATGAGTCGAAGCGTTACCTGATCCCGACCGCCGAAGTGCCGCTGACCAATATCGTCCGCGACAGCATCTGCGATGCCGATCAGTTGCCTTTGCGCATGACCGCGCATTCCTTGTGCTTCCGTTCCGAAGCAGGGTCGGGCGGTCGCGACGTGCGCGGCATGATCCGTCAGCACCAGTTCGAGAAAGTCGAGTTGGTCAGCATCAGCACGCCATCGGAAAGCGCTGCCGAACACGAGCGCATGACGCGCAGCGCCGAAGTGGTTCTGGAGAAGCTCGGACTACCGTACCGGCGCATGTTGTTGTGTACCGGCGACATGGGCTTCACCGCGAGCAAGACCTTCGATCTGGAAGTCTGGTTGCCGAGCCAAAACACGTATCGCGAGATTTCCTCCTGCTCGAACTGCACCGATTTCCAGGCCCGCCGCATGCTCGCCCGCTGGCGCAACCCGGAAACCGGCAAACCCGAACTCGTGCATACGCTGAATGGCTCGGGGACCGCCGTTGGTCGCGCCCTCATCGCGGTCATGGAGAACTATCAGAATGCCGACGGCTCGATCGATTTACCCGAAGTGTTGCTGCCGTACATGGGTGGCAGCAAGCGCCTGTCTTGAAATTTCGCGCCCTCGGATGCGGTTCGGTCAATCCGCGGTCGATTGCAGCGGCCGTATTGGGTGGAACCAGCGATTGCGCTAAACTCCGCGACCCGTTTGCCGGCCGGAACGTTTCCCGTGCGGTGGCTTGCTCGGCCCGCCGGAGCCAACATCGCCAAAGGCGATGGCCCGAAGGGCGAGGGGCAGGAGCCCCGAGTCAAACTGCCGACGGCAGTGACTTGAAGGAAGTGCGACAAGACAATTCACGGAGAGATGGCCGAGTGGTTTAAGGCAGCAGTCTTGAAAACTGCCGTGGGTTTACGCCCACCGTGGGTTCGAATCCCACTCTCTCCGCCAGACATGCAAAAGGCCCCGTTCGGGGCCTTTTGCATGTCTGCGAAGCGAGTGCGTGGACGAACCCGCCTGGTTCGACAGATTCGACTGGATCGAATCTGGACAGCCGAATGGCTGGCCCGGAGCGCGCAGCGCGGAGGGTGAGGCTCATGGATGAGCCGAACATATCCCACTCTCTCCGCCAGATACGCAAAAGGCCCCGAACGGGGCCTTTTGCTTTTCAGCGAAGTGTGAGACTTGTCCGCCACACTTTGATCGCAATGCATCACGCCATTGCAGCGGCATTCGCGGTTACGCTCAACGTGCGAACCGCTCGCGACCACGCCATGCAACCGCCAGCACGCCCAGCGCAATCAGCAACAGTGCCCAAGCGTCCGTCATCGGTACCGCGATCGGCGCTACCGCAGCCTGGCGTACCGTGACCGGTGTGCTGGCGTCGCACGGGCCCAACGTCACTTGCGGCATGCACACCGTATTCTGCGACGGCGTCACGGTCACTTGATTGAGGATGATGCCGCTGGCGTCATTGGCGACACTGGCGATCACGCTGTAGACGAGTTGCCCGCCGGGCGGGAATGTGGCGATCAGCTCATTGATCGGGCCACTGCCTGAGGCGTTGGCACAAGTTGCTCCGCCGCTGGCCGTGCAGGTCCACTGGAATGCCGTGATGCCCGGAGGATAGGGATCACTGATCGTCACGTTGTTCGCCGTAACGGTGCCGACGTTTGTCACGCTGATCGTGTAGGTGGCCGTGCCGCCGGGGGCCGCGATCGGTGAACTGACAGTTTTGGTTACCTGCAGTGTGGGTGAAGACTGCGCTGGCGTGTCGACACAGGCCGGCGGTTGCGGTACGTCCACACAGTTCGGTGGCGTGGTGCCGGTCACGTAAGCGAGATTGAGGATGTGAGCCGTGCCTGGCAATACCGGATCGATAACCTGGACCGTCACGGTCAAGTTCAGATTGCCACCGCCGGAAATGCTCAATCCCGACCAGGTGACTGTCGTGCCGCTAAGCGTGCCGCCGTTGCTGGCGCTGACGAACACCACATTCGGATCGAGCGGGTCGACCATGCCGACATTGAACGCGGTTGCGCCGCCGCTGTTGGCCAGCGTGATCGTGTAGGTGAGGACTTCGCCCGGCTCGGCCACGCCCGGCACGCTACCGTTCTCGCCGGTTAGCGCCTTGCTCACCTCGATGCTGGCGAGCGTCGGGATCAGCACGGCCGAGGCGGCGGTGCCTTGGACCGGCCCGCCGATACCGGGCTGCGCTGTCGCTTCGACGAGGTTGTCGGCCTCGCCAGCGGTCACGTCGGCGGGTTTGATCGTGTAGTCGGCGCTGCACAACACCACGTCATTGGACAGCAATGTGCCACTGCCCAGTCCGGCGAAGGCCTGGCCGTTGAGCGTGGTCGGATTACAGGTGATCGGCGTGTCGATGCGACTCGGATCGGGTTCGATCAGGTTGACCGTATTCAATGTCTGCGCGTTGTCGTTCTTGACCACAAAGCTGTAGGTCAACAGATCACCAAGGCTCGCATAGCCGCTGGCATCGACATCATTGGCAAGCAGCGGGCTCTTGAATACGCGGATGCCGGCATCGCCGCCAAGGTTTTGCGTGACGACGAAGTCGCCAGCCAGCACCGGATCGGCGTTGGCATCGACGCCACTGATATCGACCTGGTTGAAGACCATGCCCGCGCTCGCCTCGGCGCCGATGATCGCGTGTACCCGCGAGCAGGTCATCGTGGCATTGATGGCGAGCGTCGTCTGCGGACAACTGACGTTGCCATCCATATCGACCACGGCCAGTCCCGACAATGCCAGCGTGCCGAGATTGAGCACGCTGTAGTCGTAGCTGATGGTTTCGCCTGCCTGCAGGATGCCGTCGCTGTTGCTGTCGTTGTGGATACCGCCGGCGGCGAGCACCACGAGACCTTGGGCCGGGGTCAGCCCCGCTGGTTGGGCAAAACTGACCGACCGGCTCGTCGCATTGCCATTGCCGTCACGGGCGAGCACGACCACGCTGGCATTGCGCAGTCGCGATTGCGTCAGTGCATGGCTGGTGCAACGCACGCTGTCGCCATCTTCCAATGAGCCGCTTGGCGCAAACGCTCGTCCTTGCGTGGTGATCGATGCACAGCGGGCAGCATGATCGCGATCAGCGATGACCCGCACGACATCGAGCCGGCCCGCGCCGAAATTGCTGACCGCAAAGCCGATCTCTCCCGCTGCGGTATTGGCTTGCGCCTGGTTGGCATCGACAGTGACGCGCAAGGCTCCGGCCTGTGCCACCGAAGTCATGCCCGCCGCAGCCAAGGCCGTGGCGAACAGGAGGGAGTGGTTCTTGTTCATCGTGAAGTCCCCGATCATGTCCCTTGCCCTCAGCGGAATTGCGTGAAGATCGCGGTGGCGACCGAAGAGACGGCCTGGCCATCCGACGCGTTGCCCGTTGCCGTTGCCGTGTTCACCACACGTCGCCGTGACACATCGGCCGCCGTCAAGGTGTAGGTGCCCGTGCAGTCAACCGCATCACCGGGCGGCAGCGTGCCACCACCGACCAGCGGATTGAAGCCATCGTAGAACACCTCGTCACCCGGTATCACGCGGAACGGTCCTCCGTTGTGGGTGAATGGCGAGCACTGCAGACTGGCCAAACGCGGATCGAACAACTGCACCGTGTTTAGCGGCAGGCTGCCGGGATTGCTGATGGTGAATTGGTATTCGAGCACATCACCGACGTCGCCGTACTGATTGCCGTTGAAATCCTGACCCAGGCTGACGGTCTTGAGCAGATGGATCAGCGGTACATCACCGGTGACCGGCGCGCATGCGGCGCTGTCGAGATTGAATATTCCACTCACTGCCGCTTCATTGAACAAGCCATGACCCGGCGCACCCGTGCAGACGCCATCCTGAAGCTGAGCAGGCTGCACACCGATCGGCACTCTCACAAGATAGATATGCGTCGCACCGACCGCCACGCTGACGCCATTGGCTGACAATTGCACGATCGTCCCGTTCATCGGCACGAACTGGCCGCCGGACAGACCCGGGTTGAGGGTGCCGCCGGTGGTTGTCACCTGCGCGTTGCCGGTGAACACCACGCCGGTGTTGGTGAAGCGCAGCGTATCGGTCAGCGTGTAGTTCGTTGGCGAACCGCCGACATTGATCACGCTGATCCGGTATGTGGCCACGTAACGACCCGAGCCGGTTGGCGTCAGCGAATCCACGACCTTGCTCAGGCGCAGGTTCGCGGTCGGCACCACCGAACAACCCGGTGCATTCGGCAGCGCGGTGCAATCGGGCGACGTACCGTCATTCAGCGCAACCGCGTTGGCGATCGAAGTCACCCCGTTGGGCAGCGGATCATCGACCTTGACCGTGAAAATCAGGGTGACGATGCCTGGCGTGCCACCGACTTGCGCTGGCACATCGACCAGGGCATCGCAGGAGGTTCCTGCCGGTGCACCTGGCGCGCAAGTCCACGCTGGCGCACCCGAAACGAACGTCGTATTGGCCGGCACCACTTCGTTGACGATCGTGCCCAGTGCGGCCGTGCCGCCCTGGTTGCGCACGGTAATGGTCCAGGTGATGTCCTCACCCGGTTCGGCGATGCCATCAGTGGTGATGCTCTCGCCCGAAACAGCCTTGGTCACCGACAGCTCGGCGAGTGTCGGTGTCACCACACACTGCGGCCCGGCCGGCGGACACGTCGGCGGCGTCGAACCCGTCAGATAGGCGAGGTTCGTCACTTGCGTGGTGCCGGTTGGAATCGGAGTGGATACCTGTACCTGTACCGTAAGCGTCAATGTTCCGCCGGCTGGAACCGTGAGGCCGCTCCAGGTCACCACTCCTGACGAATAGCTGCCGCCGTTGTCTGCACTCACGAAGTTCACGATCGGGTCAAGCGGATCGGAGATTCCGATAGCCGTCGCCGCCACACCGCCACTGTTGGAAAGAGTGATCGCGTAAGTGAGGGTTTCTCCCGGCTCGGCCACGCCGGCAATGCTGCCGCTCTCGGCGACGAGTGCCTTGGCCACACTCACGTTCGGTTGCAACGGATGGATGGTGGTGCAGGTCGTGCCACAGGCAGGCGGTGTGCCGCCGCCGCCCGATCCGGTCACGCTGTTGCCGACACTGCCACTGGCATCGGCATCGACGCTGGCGGTGTAGGTCAGCGCATAGCTGCCGGGTGGCGTGCCGCTGGGCAGGGTGAAGGTCAACACCGGTGCACCACTGGTATTCGGCGTGAAGCTGCCGGCATTAGTCACCGCCGTAAAGGTCTGATCACCCGACAGCGTGTCAGTCAGCACCAGGGCACTGGTGAGTGCCGAGTTGGTTACCACTGCGGTCAGTGTGTAGGTGATCGTGTCGCCCGCATTGACGCTGGCGCCACTGGCCGGGTTCGAGGTTTTGCTCACGCTGATCGACGGATCACTCAGCGGGTGGGTCGTC
>Ga0209477_1000445_pt1 | contig 25548 bp, 16 predicted proteins | sample KloWWTupernatant_FD_187180 | JGI IMG/M metagenome (GOLD analysis project Ga0209477, IMG submission 187180) | Active sludge microbial communities from Klosterneuburg, Austria, studying microevolution and ecology of nitrifiers - Klosterneuburg... | ecosystem: Engineered > WWTP > Aerobic digester >... | reverse complement strand
TTGTCCGAGCGGAGCTCGCGAAGCGAGCGCAGCGAGTTTCGCCGCGCGACCCCGGGGCGAGCAGCGGAGGGTAGTCGGTGCGCAGCACCGACCGCCGCAGTGATCGCCCCCGGTCGGCACCCCTGCGCCGGGGCGCGCAGCCCGCTGGCACTCGCGCCTGTCCGCGGGCACCGCCGCGTCACGCCGCGGCGATGCCCTGCGCGCGCCCTGCCCGGCGCCCTTGCACCCACCAGACGAGCGCGACCATTAACAGCGCCGGCAGGTAGACCCAGTGCGCCGACGGCCGCTCGGTCGGCACCAGCACGCCGCCGACCTGCCAGCCCGCCTCGAAGCCGGACTTCTTCGCGCGGCTGCCGAAGCGCACATTGCCGATCTGCACCTGCTCGCCGAGTGCGACCACCGTGACCCCGGCCTCCTGCAGCCGTTTGCGGCCGTCGCCGGGTTCGCCGAGTCGCACGCCCACGGTCTTGCGAATTTCGTCGCCCTCGATGTTCGTGCCTTCGATGATCAGGCCGAGCCTCGCCCCGTCGTCGAGTTGCCGAGCGACGTCGAAGATCCTCGACGCCGGCACTTCGGTGTACGGCGCGGCGATCCGGTCCATGAAGAAATCGGGCCGGAACAGCGCGAAGGTGGCGACCAGCAACAGCACCACCTCCCACCAGCGACAGCGTGTGCGGAACCAGGCCATCGTCGCCGCGGCAAACACCAGCGAAGCGACGGTCGACGCCACGACCACGAGCAGCAGCTCGAACCAGCCGTCGACGTCGATCAGCAGCAGCGCCGGGTTGAAGATGAACACGAACGGCAGCACGACGGTGCGCAGCGCGTAGACCGAACCCTGCAGGCCCGTGCGGATCGCGTCCTCGCCCGAGATCGCGGCCGCGGCGAACGAGGCCAGGCCGACCGGCGGCGTGATGTCGCCCATGATGCCGAAGTAGAAGACGAACAGGTGCACGGCGATCAGCGGGATGATCAGGCCGCTCTGCGCGCCCAGCTCGACGATGACCGGCGCCATCAGCGACGCGACCAGGATGTAGTTCGCAGTGGTCGGCACGCCGAGCCCGAGCACCAGGCAGACGAAGGCGGTGAACAGCAGCATCACGAACACGTTGCCCTGCGACACCACCTCGACGAAGTCGGTCATCCGGAAGCCGAGGCCGGTCAGCGTGATGCCGCCGACGATGATCCCGGCGGTCGCGGTCGCGATGCCGATGCCGATCATGTTGCGCGCCCCGTCGTTCAGGCCCTTCACCACCTCGTCCAGGCCGGTGCGCCATGTGCCGTCCATCCGGGTGCCGCGGAACAGCGCGATCAGCGGCCGTTGCGTGAGCATCAGGCCGATCAGCGTGACCGTGGCCCAGAACGCGCTCAGCGCCGGGCTCAACTCCTCGATCATCAGGCACCAGATCAGCATGCCGATCGGGATCAGGAAGTGCAGGCCCGCCCGGACCGTCGGCCAGGTGTCGGGCAGCACCGGGTTCTCGATGTCGATCTCCTGCGGCAGGTCGGGAAACCGGCTCGCCATGCGCAGCAGCACCACGTGCAAGCCGAACAGCAGCGCACCGAGGATCCAGGGCGCGGCATCGCCGAACAGTGCCTTGGCGCCGACCGCGATCCAGTAGACGAGGCCAAGCGCGGCGATCGTCCCCGACAGTCCCAGCGCCCAGCCGATCGCCTTCTCGCGGGCGCTGCGCGGGCGCTGGACCGCGTTCGCCTGCAGGCCGAGCCGCAGCGCCTCGAGGTGAACGATGTAGAACAGCGAGATGTACGAGATCGTCGCGGGCAGGAACGCGTGCTTGACGATGTCGGTGTACGGGATGCCGACGTATTCCACCATCAGGAACGCCGCCGCGCCCATCACTGGCGGCATGATCTGGCCGTTGACCGACGACGCGGTCTCGATCGCACCGGCCTTGACGCCGCCGTAGCCGGCCTTCTTCATCAGCGGGATCGTGAAGATCCCGCCCGAGACCACGTTGGACACCGATGACCCGGAGATCAGCCCGTTCAGGCCCGAGGACACCACCGCAACCTTCGCCGGGCCGCCGCGCAGGTGGCCGAGCATCGCGAACGAGACCTGCATCATGTAGTTGCCCGCGCCCGCCCGGTCGAGCAGCGCGCCGAACAGCACGTAGATGAAGATGAACCCCACGGACACGCCCAGCGCGACGCCGTAGACGCCCTCCGTCGTCAGCCACATGTGCGAGATCATCCGCTCGAGCGACGCACCCTTGTGCGAGACGACGTCGGGCAGGTGCGGGCCGAGGAAGATGTAGCCGATGAAGATCAGCGCCAGCACCGCCATCGGCGCGCCGACCGCCCGGCGCGTGGCCTCGAGCAGCAGCAGCATGCCGGCGCTCGCCACGACGATGTCCATCGCGATCGGCACGCCGGGGCGCGTGGCGAGCTGGTTGTAGAACAGCAGCAGGTAGGCGCCCGCGAACGCGCCGGCCAGCGCGAAGACCCAGTCGAGCAGCGGCACCCGGCTGCGAATGCCCGGCCGGCGCGAGCCCGGATAGGCCAGGAAGGCCAGGAAAAGCGCGAGGCCGAGATGCAGTGCGCGCGCCTCGGTGTCGTTGAGCAGCCCGACGCCGAGCGAGAACGGCAGCGGGGACGCATACCACAATTGCCAGAGCGACCAGCCGATCGCAACCGCCGAGATCACCGCCCCCGACAGTCCCGATGCGGCACGTCCGCCGGTGTCGGCGTCGGCGACGAGCTGCTGCAATTCGGCCGAGGGCTTGGCGGTCTCGCTCATGCGGGTCTCCGGGTCGATGGCGCCGTGCCGCGCGACTGGAGGCTCCTGGTCACGCGAGGGTCCTGTCGGCGCAGACGAAAAAGCGGGCCCCGGGCCCGCTTCCTCGCTGCGTCGTGGCTGGGTCTTACTTGATCCAGCCCTTCTCCTTGTAGTAGCGCGCCGCGCCCTCGTGCAGCGGCGCCGACAGGCCGTCCTTCGCCATGTTCTGCGGGTTCAGATTGGCCAGCGCCGGATGCAGCTTCTTGAACTCGTCGAAGTTGTCGAACACGGCCTTGACCACCTGGTAAACGGTTTCGGGCGGCGCCTTCGTCGACGCGACCACGGTCGCCAGCACGCCGTAGGTGTTGGTCGGCTGCGGATTGTTCGGATACAGGCCGCCCGGGATCGTCGCCTTCGCGTAGTACGGCTTGTCGGCGAGCAGCTTGTCGATCGCCGGACCGGTCAGCGACACCAGCTTTGCGCCGCACGACGTGGTCGGGTCCTGGATGTTCGCCGACGGGTGGCCGACCGCGTAGAAGAAGCCGTCGATCTTGCCGTCGCACAGCGCGGGACCGTGCTCGTCGGCCTTGAGTTCGGCGGCCAGTCCGAAGTCGCTCATCTTCCAGCCGAGCGCGCCGAGCAACTCTTCCATCGACGAGCGCGTGCCCGAGCCTGGATTGCCGACGTTGAAGCGCTTGCCCTTGAAGTCGGCGAAGGACTGGACGTTGGCCTCCTTGCGCGCGACCACCGTGAAGGGCTCCGGGTGCACCGAGAACACCGCGCGCAGGTCGGCGTAGGCGCCGGCGTCCTTGAACTGGCCGACGCCCTTGCTGCCGTTGTACTGAACGTCGGACTGCGCGAAGCCCAGGTCGAGCTCGCCGGCCTTGATCGTGTTCACGTTGAACACCGAGCCGCCGGTGGACTCGACCGAGCAGCGGATGCCGTGCTTGGCGCGGTCCTTGTTGACGAGCCGACAGATCGCGCCGCCGGCCGCGTAGTAGACGCCGGTGACGCCCCCGGTGCCGATCGTGATGAACTTCTGTTGCGCGGCCACCGGCGTGGTGAATGCTGCGGCCGACAGCGCGGCGCCGACGATTGCGGCGTTTCGCGCAGCTTTCAGGGTCTGCTTCATGCGGGCATCCTCGGATCTTGTTGGTTGTGACCGCCTCATTATGCCGATCCGGACGGTCGAGGCAAGCCCGGGATCCCCCGATGCCGGCGCGCAGGCTCGCCTCGCAGCCGATCGGCCGGCCGACCCTCGTCAGTGCGAGCCGCCGGCGAGCGCGGCGATCGACGCGTCGACCGCCTCGCCGAGCCGGTCGACGATCTGCCCGATCTCCTGCGTCGTGACGATGTAGGGCGGCGCGAGCAGCACGTGGTCGCCGAGCCGGCCGTCGATCGTTCCGCCCATCGGGTAGACCATCAGCCCGCGCGCCATCGCTTCCTGCTTGACGCGCGCGTGCAGCTTCAGCTTCGCCTCGAACGGCGTCTTCGCGGCGCGGTCTGCGACCAGTTCGATCGCCATGAACAGCCCGCGGCCGCGGATGTCGCCGACGTGCGGATGCGCGCCGAAGCGCTGCGTAAGGCTTGCGCGCAGGTCTTCGCCGCGGCGCGTGCAGGCCTCGAGCAGCCGGTCGCGCGTGATGACGCGCTGCACCGCGAGGGCCGCGGCGCAGGCCACCGCGTGGCCGAGATAGGTGTGCCCATGCTGGAAGAAGCCGCTGCCGCGCGCGAACGCATCGACGATGCGCTGCTGCACCAGCAACGCCCCGATGGGCTGGTAGCCGCCCCCGAGCCCCTTCGCGATCGTCAACAGGTCGGGCGAGATGCCCTCCTGCTCGCACGCGTGCAGGGTGCCGGTGCGGCCCATGCCGCACATCACCTCGTCGAGGATCAGCAGGATGCCGTGCCGATCGCACAGTTCGCGCACGCCGCGAAAGTAGCCTGGCGCCGGGGTCAGCGCGCCGGAGGTCGCGCCGACCACGGTTTCGGCGACGAAGGCGATCACGTTGCGCGGGCCCAGGCGCTCGATCTCGACCGCGAGTTCGGTGACCAGCCGCCGGCCGTAGGCCTCCGGGGTCTCGTCGGGGCCGCGGTCGCGGTACTCGTAGCACGGCGACACGTGCGCGACGTCGATCAGCAGCGGCGCGAACTGCGCGCGTCGCCACGCGTTGCCGCCGACGGCCAGCGCGCCCAGCGTGTTGCCGTGGTAACTCTGCCGGCGCGCGACGAAGTGGCGCCGCTCGGGCTGCCCGATCTCGACGAAGTACTGGCGAGCCATCTTCAACGCGGCCTCGATCGCCTCGGACCCGCCCGACACGAAGTAGGCCTGGCCGATGCCGTCGGGCGCGCCCGCGACCAGCGTGTCGGCGAGCTCCTCGGCGACCTCGGTCGTGAAGAAGCTGGTGTGCGCGTACGACAGCTTGTCGATCTGCGCGTGCATGGCTGCGACGACGTCGGGATGACCGTGGCCGAGGCACGAGACGGCGGCGCCGCCGGAAGCGTCGATGTAGGCCTTGCCGTCGGCATCGCGCAGCGTGACGCCGCTGCCGGACACCGCCACCGGCAGCGTGCGGCCCAGCGTGCGGTGGAATACACGTGTCATGGCGCGTGTCATGGCGCACAGCATAGCGCAGTCACTGCGCCGCGATCACCTGGTCGAGCGCGCGGCCGCCGCGATCGGTGATGCGCATGCGCACGGGAACGATGCTCGAATCGAGCGCGAGCCAGACGTCGATCGCCGGGTCGTCGCCGTCCAGGCTCGCACGGCTCAGGCGCAGCGCCGCGACCGTGCCGGCCTCGGTCGCCACCTGCTCCTCGCCGTGCACGCGCCACGTCACGCGGTCCACGCGCGAGTGGCCGAGCATCGGCAGCACGATGCTCGCGCCGCGCTCGAACAGTGCGGGTCGCGCCTGGCGCAGCAGTGCGAGTTGAACGACCGCCGACATCCGGTCCTGGACGCCCGGCGGCGCCTCGCGCGTGACGCCCGAGCCGAACGTCGCCTCGCGCCGCTCGGCGTCGATCGACACTGTCCGCGCAGGACGGTCGCCGCGCTGCTCGCGATAGCTCGACGGCGCAAGCCCGGCGGCCGACACCGTGCCGGCGCTGTCCTGCACCAGCGCGCCGCGGTAGAACAGCGAGGTCAGGCCCTTCGCGCGCCCTTCGCTGTGCAACCGGTAGCGCTCGGGCCCGATGTCGAACGACTGCTCGAGCGTCGCGACCACGTAGCCCTCGACCGGATCTCCGAAATAGACCAGGTAGCGCACCGTGCCGGCCTGCGGCGCGACGACGAGCGGCGCCTCGACGGGCGGTGCCGGCGCGGGTTCGGCGACGGCTTCGACACCGGGCTGGACGTCTACCGTCGGGAGCGGCTGGGCGTCCGCCGCGGCCGCGGCGGGTTCGGCGCGCTCTGGCATCCGTGGCTCGCCCTCGTCGACCGGCAGGCCGAACGCGTCGAAAAGCGCAGCGGACGTCGACGCCGCTGCAGGCTGCGCGACTTCGGGCGCCGGAGCCGCCGGGGGTGGCGCCGCACGCTGGACGGGCCGTTTCGGACGCGGCGCGGGTCTCGCCTGCGGCCGCGCAACCGGCTTCGGCGCCGCGGCGGGCTGCACACTCGGCGGCTGCGGTGCGGGTGCAGGCGGCACGATCAGGGCGACCGAAACCGGGGGTGCTTCCGGCCGCGGCGTCGCAAGCCACGACCCCAGGCTCGCGCCGCGCAGCACCGCAAGGTGCGCGATCAGCGACAGCAGCAGGAAGCCGGCGATCGCCGGCGCCCGTCCGGTCGAGCGGGCATGGACACGCATCGCAGGATTCTATCCGTCACCGCCTGCCCAGCCGGCAGTTGGCGCCGCGCCCGGCTCAGGCGCTGCGAAGGCCGGCCAGCCGCGCCAATGCGATGGTCGCGAGCGGGAGCGCGAGCGCGATCAGCAGCACCACCAGCATCAGGTCGCCGAGTTGGCCGTAGTCGGCGGGGACGGTGACGACGCCGCTCGCCGGGTCCTTCACCTGGCGGGTGACGACGAAGAACTGGTTGAGCCACTTCGTGCCCAGCTGCGAGGCCGACAGCGCGAGGTTCGTGAACGAGGCCATGACCGCGAAGTAGGTCGCCTTGAGTTTTTCCGGTGCCGAGTTGGCGATCCACGCCAGCATCGGCACCATCGCGATCTGCCCGAGGGGCGACTCGATCGCCGTGTCGACCAGCGCGATGAAGCGCGCGTCGACCAGTCCGCCGGTGCGCGCCGCGGTCCACTCGTGCAGCCCGTGGTACATGCCGATGATCGGCAGCATCAGCAGCGTGCCGACCACGGTCAGCAGGCCGACGATGTAGTAGATCGAGCGCTCGGCCATGAAGCGCCGGAACACGAACAGCCCGGCCAGCGTCAGCGCGCTGCCGATCAACGAGAGCACCGACAGGAACTGCTGGTCGAAGCCGAGCTCGTCGATCATCCACCAGGTCTGGCCCGCGCCCGGCGTCGGGGTCGCGCGAAACACGAACACGACGATGGCGGTCCCGAGGAGGGTTGCCCTCGCCGGCGGATCGAGCTCGCGCACCAGCCGCCACATCAGCGCGACGACGATCGACATCGATGCGCCGAAGATGAGTTCCTCGCGCCAGCCGAGATCGCTCAGGCCCACCGACACCGACAGCAGCGCGAAGAGCAGCCCGCCGCCGAGCACCCACCAGTTGACCGGGGGGCGCTGGACGTGCACGGCGAGACGCGCCGCGACCTCGGCGGCGGAAAGGCCCTCGGCACGTAGCCGCTGCCGGGCACGCCGCTGCAACCCCGTGGCGAACAGAACGCCGGCGACGGACACCAGCGGAATCACCAGCGCCAGCTCGTGTACCCGGACGTAGACCGCGACCCGCGCGGCCTCGGGCAACAGGTTGACGCCGCGCAACAGGAAGACGTTGGCGAGCGCCACCAGCACGCCGCCGCCGATGATCGCAACGCGCCCCAGCGTCTGCATGGTGGTGTGCATCGCCCGACGCCGCGCCTGGTCGATCGGGCTGCCTGCCTCGTCGTGATGCGGCACCGCCTCGACCGTCATCGCGTCGGCCACCACGTCCTGCATCACGTAGCCGATCGGCGCCAGCAGCGCCGACAGCACGTACCAGGTCTCGGTGCGCATCACCCCGGCCATCTGCTGCGGGTCGGCGAGCAGGCCGATCATGATCAGCAGGCTGGCGGCGACCAGGGACGCACCGAGGTAGACCAGCCACGACTTGTAGCGCCAGACGAGGTCGACCAGGTGGCCGAGCGGCATCTTCAGCGCCCACGGCAGGCCGGCCCAGAAGCCGAGCGCGGCGAGGAACTCGGCCGACAGGCCGAGGTACTCCTTGACGAAGAAGGTGCCGACGATCGCGGTCAGCCCCGAGATGCCTGCCGCCATGTAGACCATCAGCGGCGGCAGGAAGGACAGCCGCATGTCGCGGCCGAGCGACAGCACGTTGTCGTCGATCCAGCGCACGAGCTGCGCGGCGCGGCTCATCGCGGGACCCCGTCGCGCACGCTCAATGCGCGTCGCGCTGCTCGCGCTGGATGTCCTCGGCGGTCCAGAACGACAGCGCCGCGATCGCGACGCCGCAGGCGACCGCGTTGATCATTGCCGACTGTTCCCCGTCGTAGCCGAGCAGCCACGGCGAGGCCGCCAGCCCGACGCCGACCGCCAGGTTGCCCCACTCCTCGACGATCTCCGGGTAGTAGAACGCCTCGACCGCCAGCGTGACCACCGCGGCTCCGGCCAGGATCGCCGCCCAGGCCGCCGGCTGCAGCTTCACGCCCAGCGCGAAGGGCGAGGCGACCAGCCACAGGCCCAGCGCCACTTCGATCCGATCCTGCCAATGCGCCCTGATCATCCGCTTCGTCCCGGTTGCGCGGCCCTCCCGAGCGGCGATGTGCAGTCCGCACCGCGCACCCCGGGGCCGGGTTCGACTGTAACTTAAGATTCGTCGCGCCGGCTCGCCGGCCCTTGACTGCCATCAATCCCGATGCCCGCGCTGACGCCCCATCCGCCGCTGCTCTTCGACGAATCCGGTGCGCCGGTGAGCACGCTCTACGGCGACGTGTTCCGCAGCCGCGCCGGCGCCTGGTCCGAGGCGCGCACGGTGTTCGTCGACGGCTGCCAGCTCCCGCAGCACTGGGCTGCGATCGGCGGCAGGAACCGCGACGCTTCGTTCGCGATCGTCGAACTCGGCTTCGGGCTGGGGGTCAATTTCCTCGCCACGCTGCAGGCCTGGCGCGAACACGGCGACGCAATAGCCCGCCTGCACTACGTGGCGATCGAAGCGCATCCGCTGTCCGCGGCCGACCTGCGGCGCGCGCTCGACGCGCTCGGCGCGCCCGTCGCCGATGCCGGTGCGCTGATCGCACAGTGGCCGGATGCCCTGCCCGGCCTGCACCGGCTCGAGTTCGACGCCGGCGCGGTGACGCTGACGCTGTGCCTGGGTGACGCGGCAACGATCGTGCGCAACCTGCGCCTGGCCGCCGACGCGTTCTTCCTCGACGGCTTCGCGCCGCAGCGCAATCCGCGCATGTGGGAGCCGGCGTTGATCCGCTCGCTCGCGCGGCTCGCGCGCCCTGGCGCGACGCTGGCGACCTGGTCCTCGGCCGTCGCCGTGCGCGACGCGCTGCAGGCGGCGGGCTTCGACGTCGAACGCATCTCCGGCCACGGCGGCAAGCGCCATCGGCTTCGCGCCCGCTACGCGCCGCGCTGGCGCAGCTTTGCGCCGCCAGCCGCGCCGCCGGTCTGGCCCGCGCGCAGCGCGCTGGTGGTCGGCGCGGGACTCGCGGGCGCGGCCACCGCAGCCGGTTTCGCGCGACGCGGCTGGCGGGTGACCGTGATCGAGGCGGCCACGCCGGCACGAGGCGGCTCGGCGCAGCCGCTATGCGCCGATCACCTGCACCTTTCGCCCGACGACAATCCGCTTGCGCGGCTGACCCGCGCCGCACTGGCGTGGCGGGCTCGCGACCCCGCGATCGGCGCGCGCACGCCGCTGGGCAAGCTGATGGTCGACGCCGACGACACCGAGGCCGCGCGGCGGCACGCGATGCTCGGGCGGCTCGGCACGCCCGCGTCGTTCGCGCAACAACTCTCGCGCGACGAGGCCTCGGAGGTGGCCGGCCTTGCGCTGCCGCGTGGCGGGCTGTGGCTGCCGCGCTGTGACGCACTCGAGCCGACGGCGCTGGTCGAAGCGTGGCTCGCCAGCCCCGGGGTCGAACTGCTGGCCGGCGCGCCAGTGGCCGCGATGACGGCCGGCAACGACGGCTGGACGGCGCGCGACCCGTCGGGCCGGCCGATCGCCGCGGCCGCCATCGCGATCATCGCCAGCGCGGGCGACGCGACGCGCCTCGCGGGAATGCGTTCGCTCGCGCTGCGCCGCGTGCGCGGCCAGAGCACCCTGCTCCCCGGCGAACGTGTCGGCGAGCTGCGCACCGTGCTGGGCGGCGACGCCTACGCGGCGCCGCTCGGCGATCGCATCCTGGTCGGCGCGAGCTTCGACGACGGCGAGGCGCTCGAGCCGTCACGCGACGTCGACTTCGGCAACCTGCGACGGCTGGCACGCACGATCGGCGGCGATCCCCGGGCCTGGTTCGACGCGTCGCGATCCGGTCCGGTCGGGTTTCGCTGGACTGCGGCCGACCGCATGCCCGCGATCGGCGCAATCGCCGACGAAGCGGCCGCGCTGCGCGAAGCGGGCGCGCTTTTGCGCAACGAACGACTGCCGCTGCCGCGGACGCGCGGTCTCTTCGGTGCATTCGCGTTCGGCTCGCGCGGCCTGCTGTGGGCCGCGCTGGCGGCGCACCTGCTGCCGGCAATGGCCGAGGGCGAGCCGCTGCCGCTCGAGTCGGACCTGCTGCGGGCCATCGACCCGGGCCGGTCGCTCCGGCGCATGCTGCGACGGCGCAATCCTTCCTGAGCCTGGCGCGCCGGGCCGCTGCGGGCCACGCGATACACTGGCGCTCCCGTCGCGCCGAACGCATCGCCATGCCCCGAGACAAAGCCAGCAAGATCAAGTACGACTGCTCGAAGTGTCCCGGCTACTGCTGCAGCTACCCTCGCATCGAGGTGCAGGACAAGGATCTCGCTCGACTCGCGAAGCACTTCGGCCTCGCCGCCGAAGAAGCCGAGAAGCGCTTCACGCGCCGCTATCGCAATGACGAAAGCGAAGGCAACAGCGACGAGCGCATCCTGCGGCACCGCAAGGACGAGATCTACGGCTCGATCTGCCGGTTCTTCGACACCGGCGAGCGGCGCTGCACCATCTACGAGGCGAGGCCTGCGGTGTGCCGCGACTATCCGAACGGCAGGAAGTGCGGGTACTACGACTTCATCCGCTTCGAACGCAAGCACCAGGACGACCCCGACTTCATTCCGTCCGCGTGACCGACCCGGGCGGCGCGACGCCAGCGAACAGCGAGCATCACCATGACCTCACCCATCGCCCCCGGTGCGGCGCCGCCGCAGAATCTGGCGACCGTGCGGGCTTTCGCCACCCCCCTGACGCCCTCTGCCACGCGGGTCATGTTGCTCGGCGCTGGCGAGCTCGGCAAGGAGCTCGTCATTGCCCTGCAGCGGCTCGGGGTCGAGACGATCGCGGTCGACCGCTACGCGAACGCGCCCGGCCAGCAGGTCGCGCATCGCGCACACGTCGTCGACATGACCGACGGCCAGCAGCTGCGCGCGCTGATCGAGCGTGAAACGCCGACCCTCGTGGTGCCCGAGATCGAGGCGATCGCCACGCCGACGCTGATCGAAATCGAGCGCGAGGGACTCGCCACCGTGATCCCGACCGCGCGCGCGGCCTGGCTCACGATGAACCGCGAAGGCATCCGCCGTCTCGCTGCCGAGGACCTCGGGCTGCCGACCTCTCCCTACCGGTTCGCCGGCAGCCTGGACGAGCTGCGTGCCGCGATCGACGGCGCCGACGGACAGCCGCCGATCGGCTACCCCTGCTTGGTCAAGCCGGTGATGTCGTCGTCGGGCAAGGGCCAGTCGAAGGTCGACGGCCCCGACGAAGTCGAGCAGGCCTGGCGCTACGCGGGCAGCGGCAGCCGTGTGGACACCGGCCGCGTCATCGTCGAGGGGTTCATCCGCTTCGACTACGAGATCACGCTGCTCACCGTGCGCGCGCGACGCGCCGACGGCACTGTCGGCAGCGTGTTCTGCGAGCCGATCGGCCACGTCCAGGTCGCCGGCGACTACGTCGAGAGCTGGCAGCCGCAGCCCATGTCGCCGCTGGCCTTGCAGCGTTCGCGCGAGATTGCCGGACGGGTCGTCGACAACCTCGGCGGCCTCGGGATCTTCGGCGTCGAGCTGTTCGTGCGCGGCGACGACGTCTGGTTCTCGGAGGTCAGCCCGCGGCCGCACGACACCGGCATGGTGACGATGATCAGCCAGCAGCAATCCGAATTCGAGCTGCACGCGCGCGCCATCCTCGGGTTGCCGGTCGACGTGACGCTGCGGTCGCCGGGGGCCAGCGCGGTGATCTACGGGGGCGTGCGGGCCGGCGCGGTGCGCTTCGACGGCGTCGCCGACGCGCTGGCGATCCCGGGCACCGAGTTGCGCCTGTTCGGCAAGCCGGAGTCGTTCGTCAAGCGCCGGATGGGGGTCGCGCTGGCGCGCGCCGACCGTGTCGAGACGGCGCGCGAGCGCGCCCGGCGCGCAGCGTCACGGGTGCGCCCGTCTGCAGTCTGACGGATCATGTCGAGCTGCAGTAAAAGGTAGTTCTATACGTCGAATCAATGCGTTGAAGGCAACTCGTCAAGTTCTCTGACCCGATTTATCCATTGATTCATTGGAATTACGGATGGATGAGCTGCCCATCCCCCTGCTCCGCACCCTGCTCGCCGTGCTGGAGTCGCGCAGCTTCTCGCGCGCCGCGCGGCTGCTCGGCAGCAGCCAGCCGACGGTCAGCGCGCAGATACGCAAGCTCGAGTTGCTGGTCGGCACGACGCTGGTCGAGCGCACCACGCGATCGGTGGCGCCGACTCGCGCCGCCGAACGCCTGCTGCCGCTGGCGCGCGACATGCTGCGGCTGCAGCGGATTGCGCTCGAGCGGCTGGACGCGCGCGCGCTCGCCGGCACGGTGGTGATCGCGGTCGACGAGTCGGTCGCGCTCGCGCACGGCCTCGTCGAGTTGCTGCGCGGCTTCAACGAGGCGTGGCCGGAGGTTGACCTGCGCGTCGACTTCGCGCCCGCGCGCGCCGCGTTCGAGCGCTTCGATGCCGGACTGGTCGACCTCGCGCTGGTATACGGCGACACGCGGGCATCGGCAAAACCCCCTGCGGCAACCGAACTCGGGCGGGACCGGCTCGGCTGGTACGGTCACGCCCGAGCGCAGGCGCGTGATCCGCGCTTGCCACTGGTCGGGCTGCCCCAGGGCGAATCGCTGCGCGCGCTCGTCGACGCCGCCCTGTCGACGAGCGCCACCGCGCACCGGATCGTGGCGCAGGCGCAGAGCCTGTCGCTGGGCATCGAGTGCGCGCGCCAGGGCATGGGACTGATCGCGCTGCCGGCGCCGGCGGCGCGTCGCCACCTGCTCGAGGCTGCGCGCGAGCATCCGCTGCCGGCGCTCGGCGCCTTGCCGATCCACCTGATTCACCGCGACGCACCGACCGAGGCCGCGGTCGCGCTGCGAAACGAGTTGAGGCAGTCCTGGCCCGCGCGACGCGCGCGTGCCCCACGCCGCGCCTCGCCGTCCTGAACTACCGGCGAGCGCCGTCCTGCGGGGCCTGTACGAGTGCCGCGCCGGCGCAGGGTGCGAGCGCGTCGAGCGATCGCCGGTAGGCGCCGGTCGTGACGTCCATCACCCCGAGCACCGAATGGAAGAAGTGATCGTGCGAGACCGGCTCGGCGGCGCGGTTGCGCAGGCAGTCCTCGCGCAGCCCGGTACGTTCCCGCAGGCCCGCCGACAGCCAGGCGACCATCGGCACGTGGGTCTGCTCGCGCGGTGCGATCGCCCAGGCCATGCCGTGCAGGTACAGGCCGCTTTCCCCGAGCGATTCGCCGTGGTCCGATACGTAGATCAGCCCGGTGTCGTTGGCGCCGGCGGTCGCGCGCCGCTTCAGCCACTGCAGGGCCGCGTCGAGGAAGTGGTCGGTGTAGGCAATGGTGTTGTCGTACGCGTTGACGAGTTCCCCGGGCGGGCAGTCGGACAGCGTGTTGCTGGCGCACTCGGGAACGAAGGGCTTGCGATCGGGCGGCGTGCGTTTGAAGTAGGCAGGACCGTGGCTGCCCATCTGGTGCATGACCAGCACGACGCCGCGCGCGCGCCGATCCGGGTCGAGCGCGGCGATCCGCTCATCGAGCCCCTGCAGCATGACCGCGTCGAAGCACTCGCCATCGTCGCACACCCCCGGCAGTCGCAGGCTCGCGGTGCTCACGTGGGGAACGCGCGCGCACACGCCTTTGCAGCCGGCCTGGTTGTCGATCCACAGTACGGCGAGGCCGGCGCGCTGCAGCACGTCGAGCAGGTTCTCGTGTTCGGCGACGCGGTCGCCGCCCTGCGCGCGCGTGAGCGGCGAGAACATGCAGGGCAACGACACCTGCGTGTTGGTGCCGCAGGACTGCACCTGCCCGAAGTTGACCAGGCCCTCTTCGGCCTGCCAGCGGGCCAGTGCCGGCGTCGTGGGCCGCGCGTAGCCGTTGAGCCCGAAGTTCTGCGCGCGCGCCGTTTCGCCCACCACCAGCAGCAGCAGCGGCGGACGCTGATGGCCGGCGTAGCTGGCGCCCAGCCGCGCGTCCTCGCCCATCGGCTGCAGCGCGCGCGCCGACCGCGGCAACTGCTGTGCCGCCAGCCGCGTGGCCGCGTAGACGGTGTTGAGCGGGTTGATCATGTAGCGCAGCGACTTCTGGTTGCGCATCAGCGAGGCGAGGTCCTGGTAGGTGAGCAGCACTGCGGCGACGATCAGCCCGAGCGCCGCGAGCGCGCCCAGTGCGTTGCGCGCGGTCTGCGGCAGCCATCCGCGCGAGGCCAGCGGGCGGCGCCAGATCCACCAAAGCGGCGGCCCGGCCACCAGCAACACGGTCGCCGGCAGCGACCACGACAGCAGGTCGCGCACCTCGCGCACGTCGGTCTGGACCACGTTGGCCAGCATGCCGGGGTCGATCACCGCCCCGTACTGATGCATGAAGTGGGTATTGAACGCGCTCACCAGCGCCAGTACCGTGGCCACTGGCCGGAATACGCGAGGCCAGGCCATCAGTGACAACACTGCCGCCGTCGCGCCCGCGACGAGCAGGCCCAGTCCGACAAACAGCGCGAGCCGCTGCGACGGCGAGCCGGCCAGCCCGCCGACCCGCTCCCAAAGCGGAACGTTGCCGGCAACGGACAGCCATAGCGCCAGCGCCCACACCGCGACCAGCGGGCGTCGCGCCTTCACGACCCCGCCTCCGGTGCGGCCAGCTTCGGCTCGGCCCGGTAGCGCCCCGAGCGGACCAGGTCGTCCGCGAGCTGATAGTCGGCGATCGCCCGCTCGGCCTTCGCGACGTCGACCGGCACCTGGCGTTCGCCTCCGCCGGGTTCGATCCGGTACTGGACCACGCGTCGCACCGGCGACAACACGACCAGGTCGCGAGTGCCCTGCTCGCCCGGCGTCAGCAGGCCGATCTCCTGGTAGTTCGCGATCCACGCACGCTCGCGAACCTGCGGGCCGAACAGGTCCTGTCCGAAGAAGCGCCCGTCGTCGTCCAGGCCGAGCCGGCCCATGATCGTCGGCGCGAGGTCGATCTGGCTCGACAGCGTCGAGACCTCGCCTGCCGCGAGGTGCTTCGGCGAATAGAGGATCGCGGGAATCCGGTAGTGCGCAGGCGGCAGCCGGGTGCGGCCAGCCACCGACGCGCAGTGATCCGCGACGATCACGAACAGCGTGTCGTCGAACCACGGACGCGAGCGCGCGTGCTCGAAGAAACGCCCGATCGCCCAGTCGGTGTACTTGACCGCGCCCCGGCGGCCGGTCTTCGAGGGAATGTCGATGCGGCCTTCGGGATAGGTGTAGGGCCGGTGGTTCGACGTCGTCATCAGGTGCAGCAACTGGCGACGACCGTCGGCGCTCGCCCGGTCCATCTGCCCGATCGCGTCGTCGAACAGGTACTCGTCGGCGATGCCCCAGATGTTGGCGAAACCGACCCGCTCGGCAGGGATGTCCCGTCGGTCGCGCACGCGGTAGCCGTTGGCGGCGAAGTACGCGTTCATGTTGTCGAAGTACCCGTAGCCCCCGTACAGGAACGCCGTCTCGAAACCGTGACGCCGCAGCGCCGCGCCGAGCGTCTGCAGCCCGGCGTTGCCGGGGCGGTGCACCAGCGATTGCCCGGGCAGCGGCGGCAGCGCCGCCGACAGCGCCTCGAGCCCGCGCACGGTGCGCGTGCCGGTGGCGTACAGGTCGGTGAACAGCACGCCGTTGCGGGCCAGCTCGTCGAGATTCGGCGTCAGCGACTCGCGGTTGCCGAACGCGCCGAGGAACCCCGCGCTGAGGCTCTCGACCTGAACGATCACGACGTGCAGCGGGCGCTGCGGATCGCGGCGCACGCCCCGGTCGATCGGCGCAGCCCCGATCGCGGCCCGCCCCGGGGAGGCGGCAGCGGAGCCCGCGTCGACCGGCGGCCACGCGGCACGCATCGGCCGGACCGGCGGCACCCGGCGCGGCCACGCGCCCGCCAGTTGCGCGACACGCGCGTCTTCGATCGTGAGATAGAAGCGCCGGAACGACAGCTCGTTGTCTCGCAGCGCCGCGGCGAAGCTCGCCAGGCCGTTGCGCGCGAGTTCCTGGTTGCGGACGTTGTCGCGCAGGCTCGCGACCGAATCGACGCCGTCGTTCAGCGCCATGCCGGTGCCGCCCGCGGCGACGCCGCCGGCGATCGCGAGCACCGCTACGCCGATGCGCACGGCCGGCGGCCAGCCCGCCTGGGCACGCACCGGCAGGAGGCGGTTGCGCAGCCACGCAGCGGCGGCCCCGAGCGCGGCCAGCCCTGCGAACAGCGCGGGAAGCGGATACGACTCGCGGATGTTGCCGACGACCTCGACCGTGTAGATCAGGTAGTCGACGGCGATGAAGTTGAAGCGGACGCCGAACTCGTCCCAGAACAGGATCTCGGCGATGCCGACGAAGCCGATTGCCGCGACTGCCGACGCGAAGCCCAGCACCCGGCGCCCGCGACGGATCGCACCGCCGCCCGCGCCGAAGTGCGCGAGCGCGCCGAAGGCCAGCACCATCGCCGCGGTCGCGAACGCCAGCAGCGCGTCGATGGCGCCGCCGCGCGCCAGCGCGGCCAGCAGCGCCGACGGGTCCCGATCGAGCTCGTGCCAGCGCGCTGCCGCGAGGGCGAACCGCACGAAGGTCGACATCGTCCACAGTGCGGCGAACAGCGCGACGGCGCTGCTGCCAGCCTGGTGCGAGAGCAGGTTGGCCAGCCGCCGCGGTCGGGAAAGACGTGCATCCACCGCGTGCAGCTTGCCGGTGCGGCCATGAGGAGCGCGCGTCGACCGCGTGAGGAAAGTGTGAGGACCGGTCGCTCAGGCGACCGCATCAGGCGACCGTTTCGGGCTGCCGCGCCGGCTCAGGGCGACGGCTGCGGGATCTCGATCCTCACGCGGGTACCTCGCCCGGCGTCGCTGTCGATGGCTATCCGCCAACCGGCAGCCTCGCAGATGCGCTCGGCGATGCTCAGGCCCAGCCCGAGGCCGTTGCCGTCCTTGCCGCCCGCGTCGCGCAGCCTCGTTTCGGGCCCCTGTCCCGGATCGAACCCGCGCCCATCGTCCGAAACGCCCAGCACGCCGTCTCGCCAGTCGACGGCCACCCGCGTGCCACCGCTGTGGCGGATCGCGTTGCGCAGCAGATTGGTCAGCACGATCCACAACGCGTCGCGGTCGCCGACCCCCGAGGCATGCGCCGGCACGTCGGTCGACAGCAGGATCGACCGGGCGCGCGCCTCCGGTTCGAGGTGCGCGACGACCTGGCCGACCAGTTCCGGCAGCGCGATCATGGTGCCCACCTCGCGCGCGCCTCCGCGCGCCACGCGAAGCAGCCCTGCGGTGAGCATCGTGATCTCGGTGAGGCTGGCGGCCAGTTGCTCGACCTTGGCGCGCTGGCGCTCGTCGAGGTCGGTGCCGCGGAGCAGCTCCAGCGTGCTCCCGGCACGCATCAGCGGCGTGCGCAACTCGTGGCTCGCCGCGGCCGAGAACGCGCGCTCGCGCGCCAGGACCTCGTCGACCCGCTGGCGCTGCTCGTCGAGCGCCGACGCCAGCTCGGCCGACTCGGCATGCCGGGCAAGCCCGGTCAGCTGCCCGCCGTGCCCGCGGCCGGCCTCGCCGCGCACGGCCAGCGACAGCCGCTCCAGGTCCCCGGTCAGGCGCCTGGCGAGCCGATCGCTGGCAGCCAGCGCGCCGAGCGCGATGGCTGCCACGGAGATCGACAGGACGGCGATCACGTTACGCTGCCTGCGCTCGTGATCGGCGACGTCGTAGACGAGGTAGAACCAGCGCCCGTCGTCGTGCGCCACCGCGACGTGGTACTCGATGTCGTCCGACGGGTGCAGTTCGTGGCTGCCGGCGGCCTGTGGCAGTTCGCGAAGAAATCCGGGCAGCGCCGACGCGTCGCCGTCGGCCGCCACGTAGAGTCGCATGTCAGTCGTGTTCGGTTGCGCGAGCGCCGGGTCGCGGCGGTACTGCGCGACGCTCAGGCGCAGCTGCTCGGCGGCGATGCCGTCGATCATCGCCTCCTCCGACTGGTGGCCGGTGAACCAGACCAGCGCCGCCTGGCCGATCGCCACCGCCAGCGCCAGGGCGCTGAACGTCCACGCCAGCTGGCGGCGCAGCGACGGGCGACGCGGCGCGCTCACCGGGCACGCAGCCGGTAGCCGTGGCCGTGCAGCGTCTCGATCGGATCGAGCCCGCACCCCGCCTGCGCGAACAGCCGGCGGGTGGCCGCCACCAGCGTCCTCAGTGCCTCGGAACGCAAGGTCTCGTCGCCCCAGATCGCGCGCTCGAGTTCCTCGTGCGAGAAGACCTTGTCGGCACGTTCCGCGAGCAGCTCGACCAGGCGCAGCGGCTTCGGCGGCATGCGCACCTCGACGCCGTCGACGCGCACGCTGCGCGCGTCGCGGTCGATCTCGAGCCGTCCCTGGCGGAGCACGCCGGTGAGCGCGCGGCCCTGTGCGCGGCGCAGCAGCGCATCGACGCGCACCGCGAGCTCGGCGAGTTCGAAGGGCTTGACCAGGTAGTCGTCGGCGCCGGCGTCGAAGCCGGCCAGCTTGTCGTCGAGTTCGTCGCGCGCGGTCAGCATGATGACCGGCGCGCCGCCCTGCAGTTCGTGCCGGTAGCGGCGGCACCAGGTCAGGCCGTCCATCCGAGGCAGGTTCAGGTCGAGCACGACCAGCTCCGGCTGCTCGCCCGACGCGAGCGCCAGCCCGATGTAGCCGTCCGCCGCCCAGTGGCAGTCGTGGCCGCGCTGGTCGAGGAAGTCGCAGACGTTGCCGCCGATCTCCGGATCGTCCTCGATCACCAGGATCCGCGCCACGCGTCGGCCCTCCGCGCCTACTGGATCCCCTGGCTGGCCAGGTAGTCCTCGTAGTCGCCGCGGTAATCGACGATGACGCCGCCGGCGCGCACTTCGAGGATGCGCGTGGCGACGGCGTCGACGAACTGGCGGTCGTGCGAGACGACGAACAGCGTGCCCGGGTACTTCTCCAGAGCCAGCTGCAGCGACTCGATCGACTCCATGTCGAGGTGGTTGGTCGGCTCGTCGAGCATCAGCACGTTGTGGCGGCCGAGCATCAGGCGCCCGAAGCTCATGCGGTGCTTCTCGCCGCCCGACAGCACGCGCACCGGCTTGCGCACGTCGTCGCCCGAGAACAGCAGCCGCCCGAGCACGCTGCGCACCGCCTGGTCGTCGTCGCCGGCCTTCGTGTAGCGGCCGATCCATTCGGTGACCGTCTCGTCGCAGTCGAAGTCCGGATGCACGTCCTGCGCCATGTAGCCGACGTCGGCATTCTCGGACCACTTGACCGTGCCGCGCGTGGGCGCCAGGCCGCCGAGTGCCGCCCCGACGAGGCATCGCAGCAGCGTCGTCTTGCCGGCGCCGTTGGCGCCGACGATCGCGATGCGGTCGCCAGCCTCGACGATGGTGGAGAACCCGCCGAACACCGGGCGTTCGGCGCCTGGATAGCGGTACTCGAGCCCCTCGACCTCGACCGCCTGCCGGTGCATTGCCCTGGCCTGCTCGAAGCGGACGTACGGGTTTTGCCGCGACGACGGCTTGACCTCGACGGCCTCGCTGCGAATCTTGGCGATCAGCTTCTGGCGCGACGTCGCCTGCCGCGCCTTGGCCTTGTTGGCCGCAAAGCGCTGCACGAACTCCTGCAGCTCGGAGATGCGATCCTTGGCGCGCTCGTTTGCCGACAGCTGGCGCTGGCGCGCCTGCGCGGACGCGAGCATGTAGTCGTCGTAGTTGCCCGGGTACACGCGCAACTCGCCGTAGTCGAGGTCGGCCATGTGCGTGCACACCGCGTTCAGGAAGTGGCGATCGTGCGAAATGATCACCATCGTCGAGTCGCGCTCGTTGAGCACGGTCTCGAGCCAGCGGATGGTGTCGATGTCGAGGTTGTTGGTCGGCTCGTCGAGCAGCATCACGTCCGGGTCGGCGAAGAGCGCCTGCGCGAGCAGCACGCGCACCTTCCAGCCGGGCGCGACTTCGCGCATCGGGCCGCCGTGCTGCTCGACGGCGATGCCCAGCCCCAGCAGCAGCTCCCCGGCGCGCGCCTCGGCCGTGTAGCCGCCGTACTCGGCGAAACGCGTCTCGAGCTCGGCCGCGTGCATGTAGTCGTCCTCGGTGGCGTCCGGATTCGCGTAGATCGCGTCGCGCTCGCTCATCGCCTGCCACATCTCGGCGTGGCCCATCATCACCACGTCGAGCACGCGCTGGTCCTCGAACGCGAACTGGTCCTGGCGCAGCTTGCCGAGCCGCTCGTTGCGGTCGAGCATGACCTGCCCCGACGACGGCTCCAGGTCGCCGCCGAGGATCTTCATGAACGTCGACTTGCCCGAGCCGTTGGCGCCGATCAGGCCGTAGCGGTTGCCGTCGCCGAACTTGACGGAGACGTTCTCGAACAGGGGCTTTGCCCCGAACTGCATCGTGACGTTGACGGTGGAGAGCATTCGATCAGGCGACCCATGCGCGTGCGTTGCGGAAAAGGCGCATCCACGGCGAATCCTCGCCGAGCGACGGATCGCGCCAGCTCATCTGGATGGCACGGAACACCCGCTCCGGATGCGGCATCAGGATCGTCGCCCGGCCGTCGGCGCTGGTGAAGCCGGTCAGGCCTCCGGCCGATCCGTTCGGGTTGGCGGGGTAGCCTTCGGCAGGCGAACCGTCGCTGTCGACGAAGCGCAGCGCGGCGCCGGCGTGGCGCTGCTGCTCGGCCGAGTCGAAGGCGGCGCGGCCCTCGCCGTGCGCGACGGCGATCGGCATGCGACTGCCGGCCATGCCCGCGAGCAGCACCGACGGCGACTCGAGCACCTCGACCATGGACAACCTCGCCTCGTACTGCTCGGAGCGGTTGCGCACGAAGCGCGGCCAGTGCTCGGCGCCGGGAACGATCGCCTTGAGTTGCGACATCATCTGGCAGCCGTTGCACACGCCGAGGCTGAACGTGTCGGCGCGGCCGAAGAAGAGCGCGAACTGCTCGGCCATCGCGGCGCTGAACAGGATCGACTTGGCCCAGCCGGTGCCGGCACCGAGCACGTCGCCGTAGGAGAAGCCGCCGCAGGCGACCACGCCGCGGAAGTCGGCCAGCTTGTGGCGCCCGTCGATCAGGTCCGTCATGTGCACGTCGAACGCGTCGAAACCGGCGCGATCGAACGCCGCCGCCATCTCGGTCTGGCTGTTGACGCCCTGCTCGCGCAGGACCGCCACGCGCGGGCGCGCGCCCCGCGCGACGAAGGGCGCAGCAACGTCGTCTGCCGGATCGAAGCCGAGCCGCAGGTGCAGCCCGGCATCGTCGGCGCGCGCGATGCGCTCGAACTCCTGCGCCGCGCACTCCGGGTGGTCGCGCAGCGCGGCGATGCGGTAGCTGGTCTCGCTCCAGGCCTGCTGCAGGTCCGCGCGCGACCCGGCGTAGACCAGCTTCGCGTCGCGAAAGAATTCGATCGTCTCCTTCGCCTGCGGCTTGCCGATCACGTGGGAGAACTTCGACAGCCCCGCTTCGCGCAACACGCCGAGCACCGTGTCGCGGTCGGTCGCGCGAACCTGCACGACCGCGCCCAGCTCCTCGTTGAACATCGCTTCGAGGGTCGCCTCGTTGCGCTGCACCGCCACCTGCTCGGGACGGATCTTGTAGTCGCCCCAGTCCTCCGCGTCGGAATCGATCGTCAGCAGGTCCAGGTTGACCGCCACGCCGCAGCGACCCGCAAACGCCATCTCGCAGACCGTCGCGAACAGGCCGCCGTCGGATCGGTCGTGGTAGGCGAGCAGCCGGCCCTCGCCGTTGAGCCGCTGGATGACCGCGAAGAAGCGCGCCAGTGCGTCGGGATCGTCGAGATCCGGCGCCTCGTTGCCGAGTTGCTGCGTCACCTGGGCCAGTGCGGAGCCGCCGAGCCGCCTGCGCCCCATGCCGAGGTCGATCAGGATCAGCACCGAGTCGACGCCGCGCGCCAGTTGCGGCGTCAGCACGCGGCGGGCGTCGGCCACCGGCGCGAAACCCGTCACGATCAGCGACGTCGGCGCGACCACCTGCTTGTCGACGGTGGTCTCGGCCAACCGGCCCTCGATGCGCTCGGTCCACACCGTGCGCATCGACAGCGAATCCTTGCCGACCGGAATCGACAGCCCCAGTTCGCGGCACAGCGCGGCGCACGCGTCGACCGCGTCGAACAGGTCGGCGTCTTCGGCGGGATCGCCGCTCGCGGCCATCCAGTTCGCCGACAGCTTGATGCGGTCGATCGATTCGATCGGCGCACCCGCCAGATTGGTCACCGCTTCGGCGATCGCCATCCGCGACGCCGCGCGCGGATCGATCGCCGCCAGCGGCGTGCGTTCGCCCATCGCCAGCGCCTCGCCGCCGTAGCCGTCGAAGTCGGCCAGGCCGACCGCACAGTCGGCCACCGGCACTTGCCACGGTCCCACCATCTGGTCGCGCGACGATAGCCCGCCGACGCTTCGGTCGCCGATCGTGACCAGGAACGACTTGCTCGCCACCGCAGGCAACCGCAGCACGCGCCCGGCCATCTCGCCGACGTCGAGTTCGGCCACTTCGACAGGCGGCAGGCTGCGCGCGCGTCGAAGGCCTTCGCGCTGCATGCGCGGCGGCTTGCCGAGCAGCACGTCGATCGCCATGTCGACCGCGCGCAGCGGCTTGCCGTCGGCGTCGACGCCTTCGACCACCAGCTGCTCGTCGCCGGACACGGTGCCGACCACAGCGTAGGGGCAGCGTTCGCGGCGGCACAGGAAATCGAAGGTCGGCAGCGAATCGGGGGCGATCGCCAGCACGTAGCGCTCCTGCGATTCGTTGCACCAGATCTCGGCCGGCGACAGCCCCGATGCCTCGAGCGGGATCTTCGCCAGGTCGAAGCGTCCCGCCCGGCCGGCGCCGTGCACGAGTTCCGGGAATGCATTGGACAGTCCGCCCGCACCGACGTCGTGGATCGACAGGATCGGATTCTCCTCGTGCATCGCCCAGCAACGGTCGATCACTTCCTGCGCGCGACGCTGCATCTCGGGATTGCCGCGCTGCACCGAGTCGAAGTCGAGCTCTGCGGTATTGGCGCCCGCGCCCATGCTCGAGGCGGCGCCGCCTCCGACGCCGATGCGCATGCCCGGGCCGCCCAGCTGGATCAGCAGCGAGCCCGGCGGCAGGTCGAACTTCGCGGTGTGTGCCGAGTCGACGCTGCCGAGGCCTCCCGCGATCATGATCGGCTTGTGGTAGCCGCGCAGCGTGCCGGCGACGTTCTGCTCGTAGGTGCGGAAGTATCCGAGCAGGTTCGGACGGCCGAATTCGTTGTTGAACGCCGCACCGCCGATCGGCCCCTCGATCATGATCTGAAGCGGCGTGGCGATGCGGCCCGGGAGTCCGTACGGCGCCGCGTCGGCGGCATCGGGGTCTCGCGGCACGGTGACGTCGACTGCGTTCTCCCACGGCTGCTCGAAGCCGTCGATCCGCAGGTTCGACACCGTGAACCCGGTCAGCCCGAACTTCGGCTTCGCGCCGCGGCCGGTCGCACCCTCGTCGCGAATCTCGCCGCCGGCACCGGTCGCGGCACCCGGAAACGGCGAGATGGCGGTCGGGTGGTTGTGCGTCTCGACTTTCAGCAGCGTGTGCGTCAGCCGGTCGAATGCGCGATACCGGCCGTTGTCCGCCAGTGCCGGATGCAGGCGCCGCGCCATGCCGCCTTCGAGGATCGCGGCGTTGTCGGCATATGCGACGATCGTCCCGCGGGGCTGCGCCGCATGCGTGCTGCGGATCATGCCGAACAAGGTCTCGTCGCGCGCCTCGCCGTCGATGGTCCAGCTGGCGTTGAAGATCTTGTGCCGGCAGTGCTCCGAGTTGGCCTGCGCGAACATCATCAGCTCGACGTCGGTCGGGTCGCGGCCCGCGCGCACGAAGGCTTCCAGCAGATAGTCGATCTCGTCGCCCGACAGCGCCAGCCCGAGTTCGCGGTTGGCCGTCTCGAGCGCGCCGCGTCCGTCCCGGCCGACCGGGACGCGCTGCATCGGCTTGCCCGGCAGCGACGCGAAGATCGCGGCCGGCTCGGGTTCCTGCAGCAGGACCGACTCGGTCATGCGGTCGTGCAGCGCCGCGGCGATCGCCGACAGCTCGCCAGGCTCGAAGTGGGTGCCCTTGACGAGACCTGCGAGCAGGCCGCTGCGCGCCTCGACCCGGAACTCGATGCCGCGCTCGATGCGGCGCACGTCGCGCATGCCGCAGTTGTGCGCGATGTCGGTGGCCTTGCTCGCCCACGGCGAGACCGTGCCCAGGCGCGGCACCACCCAGATCGCCTGCCCGCTCGGCGCAGGCCGCCCGGGCGCGGCGTCGAGCAGCGCCGCCAGGCGCGCCTGATCGTCGCTCGACAGCGACGATTCGCTCCACACCGCGTAGACGAAGCGGGCTTCGAGGCCGACCGCGCGCACGTCGATGCGTCGCACCTGTTCGAGCAGTCGACCGAGGCGGAACTCGGACAGCGCCGGCTGTCCTGTGAGCATCAGATACGCGGGCATGGGGCAGTCGGCGTCGCTGGCGGGCGTGGATCGGCGGCGGCCCGGGTCGCTGGAGCACCGGGCGCCGTGGAAGAACCCGCCATTATAAGGAGTCGGGGTCGGTCATCCCGGCGCGCCAAACCCGCCGCCACCCGGCGTCTCGACGACGAACACGTCGCCGGCAGCGAGTTCGGCACTGTCGGCGTGGCGCAGGCGCTCGACGCGACCGTCGGCGCGGATCACGCAGTCCGCGCCCGGCGCGCCGGCCGAGCCCCCGGCCGCGCCGAAGGCCGGATGGATGCGCCCGTTGGCAAGGATCGACGCCGTCATCGGCTCGAGGAAGCGAATGCGCCTCACGCCGCCGTCGCCGCCGCGCCAGTGCCCCGCGCCGCCCGAGCCGGCACGGATCGCGTAGCTGTCGAGGCGCACCGGGAAGCGCAACTCGAGGATCTCCGGATCGGTGAGCCGCGAGTTGGTCATGTGGGTCTGCACCAGCGCCGTGCCGTCGAAACCGCCGACCAGGCGCCCGGCCTCGTCGAACACGCCGCCGGCGCCCGATCCGCCGGAGATCGTCTCGTAGTACTGGTAGCGGGCGTTGCCGAAAGTGAGGTTGCTCATCGTCGGCGG